>ERZ808240.2512-NODE-2512-length-19808-cov-5.434516_pt1 | contig 19808 bp, 16 predicted proteins | sample MGYA00521084_ERZ808240 | MGnify/ENA primary metagenome ERZ808240 (study PRJEB31516, sample SAMN03275571) | gut metagenome | biome: mammalia-associated habitat; material: feces | host: Papio cynocephalus | place: Kenya | collected 2012-08-06 ...
GGTTCTACAAGTTCAGTCAGGACACCGATTATATCCGCCGCTACCGCATCAAGCGTGACCTGAAATGGGTCACCAAAACGCCTTACGGCGACTTGGACATTACCATCAACCTGTCCAAGCCCGAAAAGGACCCGAAAGCCATCGCCGCCGCAAAGCTTGCGCCCCAGAGTGCTTACCCCAAGTGTCAGCTCTGCGTCGAGAATGAGGGTTATGCCGGCCGGATGAATCACCCTGCCCGTGAGAACCACCGCATCATTCCGCTCACTATCAACAACAGTGCGTGGAACCTGCAGTACAGCCCCTATGTTTACTACAACGAGCATTGCATCGTTTTCAACAGTCAGCACACCCCGATGAAGATTGAGCGCGCGACCTTCCGGAAGCTGTTAGATTTTGTTGCCCTCTTCCCCCACTATTTCGTCGGCAGCAACGCTGACCTGCCCATTGTTGGTGGAAGCATCCTGAGCCACGACCATTTTCAGGGTGGACACTATGAATTCGCTATGGCGAAAGCTCCCATTGAGAAGAGCTGGACTTTCCCGGGTTACGAAGATGTGGAAGCTGGTATCGTCCACTGGCCGATGAGCTGCATCCGTCTGACATGCGCCGACGACAACCGTCTGGTCGAGCTGGCAGACAAGATCTTGACTGCATGGCGCGGTTATACCGACGAGAGCTGCTTCATCTTTGCCGAGACAGACGGCGAGCCGCACAACACCATCACCCCCATCGCCCGGATGCGTGACGGCAAGTTCCAGCTTGACCTTGTTCTCCGCAACAACATCACCACGCCGGAGCATCCGCTGGGTGTCTATCATCCCCATGCGAAACTCCACCACATCAAAAAGGAGAACATCGGCCTGATCGAAGTCATGGGTCTGGCCGTTCTTCCCAGCCGTCTGAAAGGTGAGATGGCCGAGCTGGAAACCGCTCTGGTGAACCGCATCCCCACCTCTGAATATGGCGAGAAGATTCAGAAGCACGCAGAGTGGGCTGGCGAGATTCTGGCAAAGCATCCCGACCTGAATGCCGAGAATGTTCACGCTATCCTGCAGGATGAGATTGGCCATGTCTTCGCCGAGGTTCTGGTCGATGCCGGTGTTTACAAACTGGATGACACTGGCCGGGCTGGGTTTGTGCGGTTCCTGCAATCTGTTTGAAGGAGTTACTAATGTTAATTCCACGATTGAAGAAGACCCCCGACCGTTACTTTGACTCTTATACGACTAACCAAAAGGCAAAAATCGTAAAAGGGTTCCTTTTTGATCATAAAGGGCATTGTCAGCTAGACACTGAAGTTCTAGGACTTGACGGATACAAGACTCGCGGCTGGAAATCTGGCAATATTCTTCGTCATCTTGGATTAACCAGAGACTTTAAAAATATCTTTGACGGTTATTCTGTAGGTGATGCAATTGTGACACTCCAGAATGTAACAACAGATGATTTCTCAGAAATTATCCATCTGCTCCAATGCTTATAAAGGATTGCTTTTATGCCTTATATTCTTGAAACTTGTGTCGACAGCACAGCAAGTGCCATTGCCGCTAAAAATGGCGGTGCCGACCGGCTGGAACTCTGCGCCGATTTAGTCATCGGCGGCACAACGCCCAGTCTTGCTCTGGTGCGTCAGGTCAAGGCTGAGACGGGACTTCCTGTCCGTGCCCTGCTCCGCCCACGGTTCGGCGATTTCTGTTATGATTCCTATGAGCTGGCTCAGATGGAAGAATCCGCCGCTGAACTGGTCGCCGCCGGTGCGGACGGCATTGTGACCGGTGTTCTGACCCTGGACGGTGCATTGGATGTCGATGCTCTTCGTCCCATTTATGCCACTGCTGCTCATGCTGCGGAAAAGGCAGGCCGTCCGGTCGCATTGACGCTTCATCGGGCATTCGATGTCTGCCGTGACCCGTTCGCTGCACTGGAGGATGCCTGCACACTGGGTCTGGATACCATCCTCACCAGCGGTCAGGCTGCAAATGCTCCGGCAGGTTCTGTTCTGCTCCGGCGGCTGGTCAGTGCCGCAGATGGCCGCATTGAAATTTTGGTCGGCGCAGGCGTTTCCCCTGTCAACATCCCAACTCTTGCCGCTGAGACAGGAGCGACGTCGTTTCATCTCTCCGGCAAGCAGGTGCTGGACAGCCGGATGACATTCCGACGGGAGGGTGTTCCGATGGGTCTGCCCGGATTCAGCGAATTCGACCTTTGGCAGACCAGCGAAGAGACCATCCGTGCGGCACGGCAGGCACTGGATACGCTCTGATTTTTCAAATCCCGATATCAAAAAGACAAACCGGCAGGTGCTTTTGGGTACACCTGCCGGTTTGTCTTGCTTTGGAATTGTATCATGACGATTAACGGAAATAGCAAAAATCGGGAAAGAAAAAAGAGCATCGTTCTGCACTCAAAGTACATTACGATACTCTTTTAAGTGCAACTGGCTGCCATTTTACAGGCCCTTTAGCTTTGCGTCACAGCTTTTCAACTGCTTTGCCTATTATGCGTGTCAAAGGTTTTCTTTCACATATTTATTCTATCACAATCCAGTTATCACTGTCAATCCATTTTCAACTGATTTTATCAGGAATTGAAATTTTTTATCATTTTATTCAATCCCCTGCTGGTTTTCTCTCCGAAAATAGCAATATTTCTCAGCTGAGCGGATCCCAGAGCTTCATCGGGAGTGGCTCCTGCTCAAACAGTTTGCGCTGCTCATCGCTGAGCAGACTCTTGCGGACTGTGATCTGGTATACATTCGCCTTAAACCACTTTTCGCTGGCGATGTAATAACCATCCTGTCCGTTTTCCTTGCCCCAGCTGTTCTCGATCTTCCAGCGGTTCGCTTTGCCGTTTTCGTCCAGATTGACACCGCAGAACATCATGCAGTGGTTCATAGTGCTGTCACGGGTCAGCAGACGCTCAGCTTTCGTCATGTTGAAGGTCATGCCGCCCAGCAGCTCACCATACTGGAAGGAGTCCTGATCCCAATAACCGTTCTTGCGGTCGCCATCTGGGTGGCAGTCGCAGCTGAACATCACGCCCTCACCGGCTTGCAGCTGACGGATCGTTAGGTCTTCCAGTTCCTCCTGCGAAAGGTTGAGCCAGAACATATTTTCCTCGACCACATCGCCCATAAACGGCTGGCAGTAGGTACGGTTCATCTCATGGATAGGCGACGAAATAATGACGGCATAATCATCAAAATCATTGCCGACGTACTTTTCCATAAAGCTCTTCGGAGTCAGATTCCGGTCACAGTGATACACCTTGTCTTCATCGGTGTACTCGAAATCAAAGGTCTTGGGCGGCTGGCCGTACAGGACACGCAGAGCGTTGTAAATTTCCGCCAGCATCTCTTCCCGACGGGCGGAAGGGTCTTTGCCTTCCCGAACCAGCTTGCGGAGTTCCAGTGCGTCTTCGCGCATTTTCCGGGTCAGGATGGGCAGATACTTTGCCGTACCGGTCGAAGCCGTCGTCTCGGGCATGACCCAGCTCGGCACCAGACCATACTTTTTCGTCAGGCTGATGGCCATATCCCATTGACCGCCATCGGGCAGCGGATGACCCATCAGTTCAAACGTTTCCCGGTCGTCCAATTCCTGATCGGCAAAGTGGATGATGTTCTCAAAGAACAGATTTGCCTTTTCTAGCTTGTCGTAAAAAGCGAGATAAGTCTGAGAGAAAGAGAAATCTTCCAGTTTGCATTTTTTGATAACACGCTGACGCAGGACATTCATGGTCGAGAACATCCAGCAGCGGCCGCTCTGCTTCTGCCAGGTAACTTCCGTGGTCGGCACCAGAACAGAGAAATCCATCCGCAGCTTTACCGCTGCTGCCGGAACAAAGGCAGCGTCATCCAAACTTGTGCGCGAAATCGCATTGGAAATGACCTGCAATTCCGGTTTCGCATCAAAACCCTTCTCGAAACGAGCCAGCATCTCGGAATCAATGGGCGTTACATTGCTCATGTACATCACACTTTCTTACTTTAATAAATCCGTCAATTTTTCTAGTCTGCGGACAGCTTCATCCAGCACCTCGGTGCCACGGGCAAAGTGCATCCGGATCAGATGGTTGACCGGTTCCCGGAAAAAGCTCGAACCCGGCACTGCTGCCACGTCGATTTCCCGGATCATCCATTCACAGAATTCGAGGTCAGTCCAACCGGCAAACTGCGGCAGGGCAAGAAAATCCGAAATGTCGATCATGACAAAATAGGTTCCCTGCGGCAGGTTATGTTTCAGGCCGATGCGGTCAAGCCCGGCGAGGAAATGATTTCGTTTTTCGGTGTAGAGAGCCTGTAATTCCTCGTAATAGGACTTCGGCATTTCCAGTCCGGCAACGGCCGCTTCCTGCAGCGGTGCTGCTGCGCCGACCGTCAGGAAATCATGCACTTTCCGTGCCGCCTCGATGACCTCCGCCGGGCCAATGAGATAGCCCAGACGCCAGCCGGTAATAGAGTAAGTCTTGGACAGCGAGTTGCAGGTAATGGTATGCTCAAACATGCCGGGCAGCGACGCCATGCTGATATGTTCATTCGGAGCATAGACGATGTGTTCATACACTTCATCCGTCACTACAAAAGCGTCATACTGGATCGCAAGTTTTGCGATTGCTTCCAGTTCATCTCTCCGGAAAACTTTTCCGCAGGGATTGGATGGATTGCAGAGGATGAGTGCCTTTGCACCCTCCTTGAATCCCTTCTCAATGAGACTCAGGTCGAACTCATACTCGGGAGGGACCAGCGGAATATAGATTGGCTCCGCACCGGACAGGATGGCGTCCGCACCATAATTCTCGTAAAACGGCGAAAAAATCATCACCTTATCGCCCGGGTTGCAGATGGTCATCATGGCGGCCATCATCGCCTCGGTGCCGCCGCAGGTCACGCAAATTTCCGTGTTTGGGTTTACCTCATGATGAAGCGTCGGACTGGCCTTTTTCGCCAGAGCATTCCGAAAGTTCTTTGCGCCGAAGGTCACGGCATACTGGTGAGGGCCGTTGTAGGCCGTCTTTGCCAGCGCATCGAGCAGCTCTTTCGGTGGGTCAAAATCCGGAAATCCCTGCGACAGGTTGATGGAATCATACTGATTATTGATACGGGTCATCCGCCGAATGACCGAATCTGTGAAGGTTCCCACACGGTCGCTTAGTTTTCTCATAGATACGCTTATTCTCTCTTTCTTCACAGCTGTTTCGTCACACAGCAGAGCTATCCACCTTGCGTTTATGACAGAAACTTGCTCGACATGCCAAGGGCTCTCCCTCCGGGAGAGCTGGCAATGCGGAGCATTGACTGAGAGGGTTACTCAAAATACGCTTTCTGCACAGCCAGCAGGACACCGGCACGGCTTGCGGCGAAGTTCAGACCACCCTGCAGATAGCAGGTGTACGGCTCACGAAGCGGACCGTCGCAGGAAAGCTCGATGGTGCTGCCCTGCGTAAAGCTGCCGCTCGCCATGATAACTTCGTCGGTGTAGCCCGGTTCCGGAGAGGGTTCCGGTGCGGCATAGCTGTCGACCGGGCTTGCAGCCTGCACGCCGCGGCAGAAACCAATGAGCGCATCCGCCGTGCCTGCATCGAAGCAGGTTACGATGTCGTTGTGGTCGTCGCAGTAACGAGGGATGGGATTTTTATCCAGCAGTTCCAGCAGACACTGAGCATAGATGGCCGTCTTGATGGCTTCGCAGACGACACCGGGTGCATAGTAGAAGCCCAGATACATATCACGGGGCGTATCCAGCGTGCAGCCCAGTTCCTTGCCAAGGCCGGGAGCATTCAGACGGTAAGCGCACTGCTCCACGAGGTCATGACGGCCTGCAATATAACCGCCAGTAGGAGTGATGCCGCCGCCGGGGTTCTTGATGAGGCTGCCGACCACGAGGTCTGCGCCTGCCTGACACGGCTCTTTGGTCTGCGTGAACTCACCATAGCAGTTATCCACAAAGATGATGATATCCGGGTTTGCGGCACGGGCGGTGTCGGCAATTTTCTGGATGGTGTCCAGATCGAAAGCGTTGCGCTGCAGATAGCCGCGGCTGCGCTGGATGTGGCAGACCTTTGCACCCGGTGCTTTTTTCGCAATGAGGTCATAGTCAGGTGTAAAGTCCGGTTTCAGCGGTACTTCATCGTAAAGAACACCGTAATCCATCAGCGTTCCGGTGCCCTTGCCTTTACCGTCCAGACCAATAACGCCCTCGAGGGTATCATAGGGCCGGCCAGTTGCCGCCAACAGGGTATCACCGGTACGGAGCAGACCAAACAGAGCGACTGCCAGCGTGTGGGTGCCGCTCATGAACTGGCTGCGCACCAGAGCATCCTCTGCGCCCATGACCTCTGCAAAAATCTGCTCCAACTTGGCACGGCCGGTATCCCACAGACCATAACCAGTGGTGCCCAGCATATCGGTCGAGGACATCTGGGTATCGGCAAATGCTTTCAGCATCTTGAGCTGGTTGAAATCCCGGATCTCTTCCATGTGCTTGAAATAGGGCTGGCACATCTCCATAGCCTTTTCATCCAGTGCCAGCACCTCGGGTTTGAAATCGAAAAAGTGGTTCAACATTGACATAACTGATATTTTTCCTAAGTTTTATTTTTCGTAGCGTGCATATTCGCCCAGCTTTGCAAAGCCGAGCTTTGTGTAAAAATGGACTCGTTCCGGGCTGCACAGAAACACCGGCTGGTATCCTTCTGCGGACAGTTCATTCGCCATCCAGACAATGAGCCGTCCGCCGATGCCTTTTCCACGCAAAGACTCTTCCGTCTCACCGCAGGCCATATATGCCTGCCCGTTGGCAATAGCATAGGCTCCGACAGTACAGATGAGTTTCCCATCCCGGTTCAGTGTCCAGACCTTTGCCTTGTTCCGGCTGCGTTTTGTACACAGCTCCGAATAGAAATCATCTCGCCGGGCCGGACGGTCTGGAAACAGGAACTCCGCCACCGGATATGCCGGGGGCTCTTCGTCCAGTGTCAGGCTCTGCCAGAGCATTTCCTCTACAGGTGGGAGTGGCAGCTGCTGGCCGGGCATCAGACCAAAAACAGAATGTGTTTTCGCTCGTTTCCAGCCGGTCGGCGGTGGGCCTTCCTCTTCATCCAGAACCATTGCATGACAGTCACAAAAAGCCAGAAAACTCGCCAGTTCATCCGGATTTGCATGACCTGCCATCCATGCCGTGCTTCCGCTCAGCTCAACGGCCAGCGTCGGCCCAGCAAAGAACCAGCCGGACTGACTTTTCCCGAACAGTTCCAGCGACAGGGGCATTTTAGCGGCAAAGCAAAGCTTCCCACGGCAGGCGTTGAGAAATCGCCGTTTCTGACGTTCATTCGTTACCTGAGCAATCATTTCAGGCTGTTGACGATGTTCTTGTAGTCACGGCCTCGTGCCTCAAAGTTGGGATAGAGGTCGAAGGATGCGCTTGCAGGCGACAGAATGATCTCATCGCCGGGCTTTGCGGCGGCACGAGCCAGCTCGACAGCGTGCTGCATGTTGTCGGCGTACTGAATGTCCAGACCGCTGTTTGCGAAGTCCGGATGCTCCCGGACAGCTTTCTCGATCCGGGGGCCGGTCGCGCCCATCAGGATCAGAGTCTTGACATGCTTCAGGATCTCCGGAGCCAGCGGCTCATAGGGGATCTTCTTGTCGTAGCCGCCTGCGATCAAAATCAGCTTCTGGTTGAAGCTGCGCAGACCTGCGATGGTACGGGTGGGACTGGTACCGATGGAGTCATTATAATAAGTAACACCGTCCAGCACACGCACCGGCTCGATGCGGTGTTCCACGCCGGTAAATGTGCTGCCGACCTTCTGGATAGCCTCGACCGGCACTTCACCCCAGACAGCGGCAGCGGCAGCCAGCAGATTCTCGATGTTGTGCAGACCGCGCAGCTTGACGTCCTTCTGTGCGAGGAAAGGAGTCACGACACCATCCTCTGCCATGCAGAGCATTCCGTCGTCGCGCAGGAATGCACCGTTGTCTGTGGTGTGCAGACGGGTGAACCAGACCTGCTTGCCCTTGCAGTCAGACTGCATTCCCCGGGTAATATCGTTCTCATAGCCCAGAACTTCGCGGCAGGGCGGCACCTGATGGATGAGGATGTTCCGCTTTGCGTCGATGTACTCCTGCATATCCTTGTGGTGGTCAAGGTGGTTCGGAGTCACGTTGGTGACGACCGAGATCTTCGGGCTCTTGTGCATACTGATGAGCTGGAAGCTGGACAGCTCGACGACTGCCACATCCTCGGGAGCCACGTCGGGCAGCATGGGCAGCAGAGCCGCGCCGATATTGCCGCCCAGATGGACTTTGCGGCCGGCAGCTTCGTAGAACTTGGAGATGAGGGTAGTGGTGGTAGTCTTGCCGTCAGAGCCGGTCACGCCCACGATCTCGCAGGGGCAGAAATCGAAGAAAAGCTCGACCTCGCTCGTCACCATCGTGCCGGCGGCGATCGCGTCCTGCAGCGGCTTCTGGAAATACTCGAAGCCCGGGGTGCGCAGGATGATGTCCTGACCCTTGAAGCCGTCCATGTAGTTGTCGCCAAGGCTCAGGTTGATCCCAAGGCGGCGGATGGTGTCAGCATAATCGCCGAAATCGTCAACGCTCTTCTTTTTATCGCAGAGGGTCACGATGGCACCCAGACCCACGAACTCCTCGATGAGGGTCTTGTGGCTGACGCCTGCGCCGATGAAAGCGACTTTTTTGCCCTTGACCAGTTCGGCCAGTTTCTGCTGTTCTTTCTGCATAAAAACAGAACCTCCTCTATAATAAGTAATATCCTGTATTTGTTTTGGGAAAGAGTGCGGTCACACCCTTACTTCTCCATTTTACACCTTTTATTCTCAATTGGCAACGGAAAACCCAAAACCATGCCCCCAAAACCCCATTGAAATCCACAAAATGATAATTGTCTTTTTCGACGCTTTCTGTTACACTTAGGGTACGGATTTTTTGTTCCTGCGCGATTCTCGATTTCATTTTCATCACCCCGAAAGGACTTATTCCTCTTGAAACAGCATCTAAGATTTTTTTCTGCAGCGGTGCTTCTCGCCGTATTTGCTTTCTGTCTGACCGGCTGTGGTTCCGGCTCCAATAGTTTTACATGGTTCGTCGACACCATTCCGGCCAATCTCGACCCACAGGTAGCGTCGGCGGCATCGGATGTCATCGCCTGCGAGAACCTGTACAGCGGTCTTGTCCGGAAAGACGCTTCCGGTCAGCTGCAGCCAGAGCTGTGCGAGCGGTGGGAAGTCTCCCCCGACAAGCGCACCTATACATTTTATTTAAAGGATGGCCTGACCTATACCGGAGCCAAGGGAACCGCTACCGATTACGCCATTACCGCCGAAGACTTTGTCTTCGCCTTCCGGCGGATGTTCCGGGCGGAAACGAATTCTCCATATGCTGTGGAGTTCGCCTCCATCGAAAACAGTTCCGCCGTTCTGAGCGGTCAGATGCCGGAAAGCTCACTGGGTGTTTCGGCTCACGGCGACAAAACGCTGGTGTTTCAGCTCAGCTCGCCGGATGAGACATTTCTTTCCAAACTGACCCTTCCCGGAGCGATGCCCTGCGATGAAACCTTTTTTGAAAACACACGCGGCACTTACGGCCTGACGACTGCTTCCACCCTGTCCAGCGGCAGTTTTTACATCTACAACTGGACGGCAAACGGTCTGTTCCTCCGCCGGGAGTCTTCGGGTAATCTCGTCGACAACCTGCGCCTTGTCCAGAACACCAACTCTGCCGGACAGTCTGCCGAGCAGCTCATCTCCAATGAGAAATGTTCCGCTGCCCTCGATGAGACCGGTGCAAAGACTTCGTTCCAGAGCATTTCCTATTCCGACACCACATGGAGCCTTCTCTTCAACTGCAACTCTGTGTTTGCGTCCACTGAACTCCGGCAGGCACTGGCCAGCGTTGCCCGTGACACTGCCGAGGTTCCGAATACCGGTCTGTTCTCCGTCGCCACCGGACTTATTCCGGACGGTCTGACTGTGGACGGCATCGACTACCGCACCGCCGCAGGCGATCCGACACCCGATATTCCTAATGCAAAGCAGCTTTATCTGGACGCCCGTCAGGGAATGCAGAATTCCGATTTCAACAAAGTCACGCTGTTGCTTCCTGCCGGAAGCGGACTAACGCAGACTGTCGAAGAGATCAACGGCGAGTGGCAGAAACAGTTCTCCCTCTTTTTCTCGGTCGAGGAAGTCGATTCGGAAGAGTTCAACGATCGTCTTGCCAGCGGCGATTACACCATTGCCCTCGCTCCCATCAGTGCTGAGAGCGGCAGCGTATACAGCATCCTGAATCAGTTCACCGAGCAGGGCGGCAGCCTGACAAATTACGGCAACGCGCTCTATTCTACCCAGCTCAGCGCAAGCGTAACTGCCACCGGCAGCACACGCTGTTCCCTGTTAGCTTCCTGTGAACGCCAGATCGTCAGCGACTGCGCTGTGGTTCCGCTTTTTGCTCAACAGAAACGCCTGCTCATCGCCAACGGTATCAAGAACCTCGTGTTCGACCCCTTCGGCCCGGTGCTGGATTTGACCTTTACTACAAAAGAGTAAGCAACGAAAAAGGACTGCCATCGGCAGTCCTTTTTCGTTGCTCATTAAACTTTCCGGCGGAGCAGGCTCATCGGCGGCAGCTCCGGGGTCGGGATGGTATACTTTTCCATTGCGTGCGGCGTAGACTCGACACGCTGACCGGCCTCGTTTTCGATCCACTCCGGGTTCAGCGGAATGCTGCGTCCATCCGGGCAGAGAACTTCCAGCGTATCGCCGAGGCTCCACTTGCCGCGCTGCTGGCAGTGTGCAACGCCTTTTCCCCAGCTGTCCACCGTACCGACGAACTCCCACTCCCGGATGTACGTCGCGCTGTCGGTAGCCTGCCGTGCCTGCTCCCGTCCAAAGTAGAAGCCGGGCGAATAGTGGCGGTGGCTGGTACGGGTCAGCTCATCCAGAACAGATTCCGACAGCTCGAAGTTTTCGTTCATCGGGTCGGCCAGATATTGGTCGAGTGCCTTACGATAAGCCGCCGTAACGCTGGCAACATAATAGAACGTCTTTGCACGACCCTCGATTTTCAGACTATCGACACCTGCCTTGCAGATGAGGTCAATAAACGGTGCCGTACACATATCGTTTGCGTTCAGAATATAGCTTCCGTTCTCGTTTTCGCCAATTTCGTACAGCTGACCCGGGCGAGTCTCCTCGCTGAGGTAATATTTCCAGCGGCAGGGCTGAGCGCACTGTCCACGGTTGGAGTCCCGGCCGGTCATGTAATTGGACAGCAGACACCGACCCGACACACTCATGCACATTGCGCCGTGGACAAATGCTTCGATTTCCAGCTCCGGCGGCGTTTTGTCACGGATAGCAGCGATGTCCTGCAGGGTCAGTTCCCGTGCCAGAACAACTCGCTTTGCGCCCATCTTATAGGCTGCATTTGCCGCCGCCCAGTTGGTGATGCCAGTCTGGGTAGACATGTGGACGTCGATTTCCGGCGCAAAGGTCTTGCAGGCGTCCAGAACGCCGAGGTCTGCCACGATGAAAGCATCCACACCGGCAGCAGCGGCATCCTTGATGGCCTGCGGCAGACGGTCAGCTTCTTCATTCGTCGGCAGAGTGTTCATGGTCAGATAGACCTTGCGGCCGCGCGCATGAGCATAGATAACGCCCTCTGACAGCTGCTCCGGTGTAAAGTTAGAGGGAGCAGAGCGCATTCCGAATTCAGGCAGGCCGCAATAAACCGCGTCTGCACCGTAGTTGATGGCGTAACGCAGGCGTTCAAGGTCGCCTGCCGGAGACAGAAGTTCTGGGATCTCAAGCATGGTTTTTACATTCCTTCTCTATCAGTTTTTGGACGAAGAACTGCTGTAACTTTTATTGACCGCAGCAGCCTTTTCGCAGTTGACCATATGTTCGGCGTAAGTTTTTGCGTAGTAATAGTGACCTGACAGGTCGGTAACAAAGAAATAGCAGTCCTTCACCTCAGCATCGTACTTCGGATCAAGAGATGTCTGGATCGCCGCCATGCCCGGATTCGAGATAGGGCCGGCAGGCAGACCGATACAGGTGTAGGTATCATACGCTTTAACGATGTTTTCCGGAATTTTCTCCCAGCCGCCATAGTAAGGCGCGACCCAGTTCCAAAGGTAGTTGTTATCTGCGTCGCTCTGAACATAACTGGACGCATTGCTCTGGAGCTTCGGATAGGGCGAGTTTTCCGACAGACGGTTCCGGAAGACCTGCGCCACATTTGAGTCCTGATCGTTTCCGGCTTCTTCCTGAACAAACGACGCCAGTGTGATAAGTTCGGGCAGGGTCATATCCTGCTCGTCGAGCTTTTTGTACATCTCATCCGTGATCTGCTTATCGAAATGGGAATAGAACGTCGCAACGTAGTTATGGACAGTATCATCCACGAGGAACTCGTAGGTATCCGGGAAGAGATACCCCTCGCACTTCATAAAGCGGTCGGGAGCGTCTTTGTCATCCGGAACATACTTCCAGAACTTATACTCGCTGAAATCGCCGGTATTGGCCTCTTTGAGGAACTCCTCAGCTGTACACAGCCCGGCCTCTTCCATCTTTTTTGCCATTGCAATGGCAGTTGTTCCTTCTGGGAAGGTCAGCCGCACCGACTCTGCCTTAGCGTATTCTGACAGGCTGCTGATAATATCATCGTAGGATTCCCCGGTGGTCAGAGCGAACTCTCCGTACTGAAGCTTTGCCGCCGCGCCGTTTTTACCGACGTACCAGCGGAAAAGCTGAGGAAATTTGATAACGCCTGCACTTTTCAGCTTTTTGGCGATCGTTGCCACACCGCTTCCCTGTTCGATGGAAACGGTCACCGTCTTACCTCCGTCCCTGCCATTGATCTCCTGTCTTGCCAACAGGAACACACCGCCTGCCGCCAGAACCAGCAGCAAAACGATGATGAGCAAAATTTTTCCGATGCCGCCCTTTTTCTTTTGGGTATGGGTCGCTTTCTGTGCCATATGCACCTCTTCCTTTTTAATCCAGCATCAGCCGCATGTAGCTTTCGGACACATCGAACGGCTCCCCTTCAAAACGGATCATGCCGTACTCCTGCCGCTTGCCCTCTCCAAGGAAAAGGTTCTGCGCTGCGCCAACGGTGATGACCGCTTTCTCGACGATGACTTCTTTTTCACGAGCCGCTTCCATCAGCTTTTCGGCGGAACGGTCATCCTCAGCCATCAGCTCAACAAAATAGAGGGTATCCTCCTGACGGAAATAGACGCCATAACCCCGTTCGCTCGAAACAAGTGTTGCTCCGCGTGAATACAAATCACCCAGAACAACAGCCATTCGGTCGAACGTGAACTGGACGGTATCCGGCCAGAATCTTGCACGCAGCTCACAGAGCTTCTTTGCCGTTATCGAATCAAATTCAGCCTGACTCCAGATATTCCGCTCCACTTCCCGGTGCAGGCAGCGGAGAGCAAATGCACGCTGAAAGCCTTTATCCTCAAGCAGATTTCCCTGCTCCTCGCTAGCCGGGACTGTGACTGTAAAGCCTGCGCCGCGCAGTTTTTGCTGGGCGCAGAGATAGTCGACCAGACCGGCTAGCAGAAGACTGCCCTGACCGCAGAGTGCATACAGGTAATTGCCTGTTCTGCCCTGCAAAGTGACCGGAACTGCCAGCGCAAAAGCCATGATCCGGTCATTTTCTTCCGCAACATAGACATTCTGCACACCAGCGAAACGCTCGATGGCAGTTTTTGCAAATTCTTCTGTGTCTCCACGCTCTCGCTTCCAGAGCGAAAGCACTGCCGCCATGTCCGACGGCTGCATTAAACGGTACATCAGATAGGATGCCTCCTTTATCATTTGTTATACGGCCCTGTCAGCTCAGAACCTCTGCCGCAAGTGCCTGAACTTCGGACTGGATGGCCTCAATCGTGCGCATTGAATTGCCCTCGGTGCAGTGGACAGCCTTCCACCCCAAATGCGCCGCGCAGAACTCGGCAGCTTTTCGACTCCGGGCCAGATATTCCAGATCTTTCTCGTGTACGTCCTTTTTGCTTTCATCGCCGTGATAGCGGCCGGTCATCAGCTTCTGGCTCACCGCCGGGTCGACCTGCAGATAAATGACCCGGTCGGGTGCCGGCAGACTCAAAAGACGAAACTCATAATCAAACAGCCAGTTCAAAAAACTCTCCCACTGTTCCGGTGGAAGTTTGGAACACTGATGAACTGCATTCGAGGTAGTATAACGGTCTGCGATGACAACGCCGCCGTCGTTGTAGAAGCTGCCCCAATCCTTTTTGTAGCTGGCATAGCGGTCGACCGCATAAAAACTCGAAGCGGCATATGCGTTGACATCATCGGGCTTATCGCCGAACTGACCGGCCAGATACATTTTTACCAATGCGCTGGAATCGCTGGCATAATCCGGGAAGGTGATCTCTCTCACCTGTTTTCCCTGTGCTTTCAGGTTTTCCGCCAGCAGCTTGGCCTGTGTTGCCTTGCCGCTTCCGTCCAGACCTTCCAGAACGATGAGAGTTCCTTTTTTCTCAGTCATTTCCGGTCTTTTCCCCTTTCAGTGCGGCATACTTTGCACGGACTTCCGCCGTTTTGCCGCAGCACATTTTTCCCTCCGGGCAGGGGCCGGAAACGCAGGCCGGGCCAGCCGTGCGGAAGATATGGGGTGCCACCGGATAGACCAGCTCGAACATCTTTTCGGCCAGCTCCCGGATCTCCCACTGGGCACGATTGCAGCAGCGCAGGTGGAAGAAGTTCTGCAAACTGCGTGCATTCATGGTGACGACCATCTTTGTCTCGCAGGCATTCGGCAGAACAAAACGTGCGTCCTCGTTAGCCTGTTTGGATGCTTTGGCGCGCGCCTGCTTTTCGGGCATTCCTTCGGCCATCAGCCGGGCGGTATGGCCGTCTTCCAGCTTTTTGGCGAGGTCGAGATACCGCTTTGCATCCTCGTTCATGCTCTCGATAAAAGCTTCTTTTGCTTCCGGGATCGCTTCGATCTCGGGCGGAATGACATAGCGGAAATCATCCAGCCGGACATACCGCTGGCTCTGGACACTGAACGATGCGATGCGGTGCCGGGTGATCTGTGCCAGCAGGGTGCGGCTGACGCCCTCAATGCCAAAGGTGAAGCTGGCATGTTCAATCGGGCTTGCGTGGCCGAGGTCGCTGAGCATATTCAGGAACTTCGCCGTCTTTTCCTCGTCCAGTCCGTCCAGCAGGTCGGTGATGTGCGCATCCGAATAGCAGAGCTTTGCCGCTGCTGCCACGACCTTTTCCGGATCGGGAGTATGCGCGATCAATCGAACGGTCATCATATTTGGTTATTCCTCCATCGTTATTTTGGTAAGCGGCGCAAAATTTGCCATCGTCTTTTTCACGCCCACTTTTTCAAAGTTTATCTCTACGATCTGGTCGCCTGCCGCCGGTTTGACCTTCAACACCGTACCGCGGCCAAAGACCTTATGTTCCACGATATCACCCGGCTCATAATGTTTGGGCTGATTTGCTGCCGGGCGCACGGTCGAAGCAGCCTGCACGCTGCCGAAATCTGCTTTTTGCGCTGTTGCTTTGGGTGCTGCCGGGCGTCCGTAGCCGCTGCCGAAACTGCTGTGCTGAATGTTTGGGCTGGCTGAACTGCCACGGCCATAACCGGAGCCATAACCGCCGCTCCGCTCTCCGGCATTGTATTCCCGATTCAGGTATCCACTGCGATTGTTATTGTAACCCGAACCATATCCGCTGCCATAACCGGATGCCGACCGGCCCCAGCCGGACGCACCTGAATAACCGGACGCGCCGCCCGGCACAGTGTCGCTGTAACCGGAACCCCAGCCGCCCAGACGGGAACGCTGTTCCAGCACCGGACTGCGCGTTTCCTCGAGGTATTCCGGCTCAATTTCCCGAAGGAAGCGGCTCGGCTCGTTCCGCTGTGTCCGGCCATAGAGCATCCGGGTAACACTGTTGGAAATGTACAGTTCTTTCTTGGCGCGCGTGATGCCGACGTATGCCAGACGCCGTTCCTCTTCGAGATCAGCTTCGGAATATTTGCTCATCTCACTGGGGAAGACGCCCTCTTCCATGCCAATGAGGAATACATATGGAAACTCCAATCCCTTGGCTGAGTGGATCGTCATCAACACGACCTGATCGGCACTTTCGTTGTAGCTGTCGATATCGCTGATGAGGGCGATATCCTCAAGGTAGCCCTCCAGACTGGCCTCTTCGCCGTGCTGGTCGCAGTAATTTTTGACGTTATTGACCAGCTGACCAAGGTTCTGCAAACGGTCGGCAGCATCCTCGTGGCCTTTGGCGATGTCCGCTTCCAGCATGGCCTTATAACCGGTCAACTCAATGACATCGGATGCAAATTCATCGAGGGTTCGTGTTTCCAGCGACTCCTGCAATCTCTGATAAATCTGCCAGAACTTGAGCAGCGGCATGATCGCACGAGAAAGTTTCGCGTACTGGTCGGCATGGCTGATGATATCCAACATGCTGACCCCTTCCTGCGCGGCGAGGTCTGCAATGACGTCGATGGTCGTTGCGCCGATTTTCCGCGCAGGTTCATTGATGATACGCCGCAGACGGACATCATCCCGGGGATTCGCCACAATGGACATATAGGAATGGATATCCTTGACTTCTTTGCGGTCGTTGAACCGCTGGCCGCCCACAATTTTGTGAGGGATACCGGCACGGGTGAAATAGCTTTCGATGGGTGCCGACTGCGCATTCATCCGGTACAGAACCGCATGGTCGGAGAGATGACCGCCCTCTTTCAGATGCTGACCGATGATATCCGCAATGTGGCTTGCCTCATCCTGCTCATTTTCAGCAGTATAGACATGCACCTTATCGCCCTCACCGTTTTTCGTCCAGAGGGTCTTGCCCTTCCGTTCGGTGTTATGCTGGATAACACAGTTGGCCGCGTTCAGGATATTCGACGTAGAGCGATAATTCTGTTCCAGACGGATGGTCTTTGTTCCCGGATAGATGCGCTCAAAATTGAGGATATTCTCAATGGTCGCTCCGCGGAACCGGTAAATACTCTGGTCGTCGTCACCGACAACGCAGATATTTTCTTCCGGGCCGGTCAGCAGGCTGACAAGCCGGAACTGCGCAACGCTGGTATCCTGATACTCGTCCACCAGCAGATAGCGGTACTTGTTCTGGTAAAATTCGCGCACCTCTTTGTGTTCAGCAAGGAGGTAGACCGTCTGATAAATCAGGTCATCAAAGTCGAACGCACCGGCATCATGCAGCTTTTTCTCGTAGGCCGCATAGATTTTTGCCGCCAGCGCGCCCTTGGTATCTTTTGCCGGAGTCCGGAGAGCCTCCTGCGGACTGATGAGCTGGTCTTTCCAGCGGCCCATCTGGTTGATAGCACTCTTGACGGGGAGAAATTTATCGTCAACACTCAACTCTTTGTAAACGCTCTTCATCACGCGCTGGGAGTCATCGGTATCATAAATGGTAAAGCTCTTCGGATAGCCGATCTCCTCCGCCCACCGGCGCAGGATACGGACGCAGGCCGAGTGGAAGGTGGACGCAAACACTTCGTCGCCCTCTTCACCGCCCAGCATATTCCGTAGACGTTCTTTCAGCTCCCCTGCCGCCTTGTTGGTGAAAGTGATTGCCATCACATTCCAGCTCCGAACGGCATCCTTCCGCAGCATTCCGTCCAGCCAGCTGGGAGCGTCCGTGCCGGTCATGATGGCAGTACGCAGAGCTTTCACATCATCCTCCGTCACTTCCCGGGGAGTCCACTTGGAACCGTGCGCTGAACCGAACCGGATGAGGTTCGCAATACGGTTCACCAATACGGTGGTTTTTCCGCTGCCTGCACCAGCCAGAATCAGAAGTGGGCCATTGGTGGTAAAGACCGCTTCTCGCTGCATATCGTTCAGGCGTCCAAATTGCTTTTCAATATAGGTATCGCGCAGAGCGCAAAATTCCTGTTGGAGATTCGTTGCCATTGTTTCACCTATTCTTATCTTACAGTTTTTATCAGAATATAGTATATCACATTTCCCGGACATTGCACAGAGTTCTGGCACAAAAAACCGCCCACTCGCGGCGAGATGCCAACGAAATGGGCGGAAAATTGAGTTTTTAAGAAATCATTAACCGAAGATGTTGATGAGGATACCAGCAGCAACTGCCGAACCGATAACGCCAGCGACGTTGGGACCCATAGCGTGCATCAGCAGGAAGTTCTGGGGGTTCTCACTCTGACCGACCTTCTGAGAGACACGAGCTGCCATAGGAACAGCCGAAACACCTGCGGAACCGATCAGGGGGTTGACCTGACCGCCGGTCAGGATATACATGACCTTGCCGCACAGAACACCGGCAGCAGTACCGAAGGAGAATGCGATCAGACCCAGCACGATGATGAACAGGGTGCGGAAGTTCAGGAAGGTGTTTGCAGAGGTGGTGCAGCCGACCGACAGAGCCAGGAAGATGGTGATGATGTTCATCAGCTCATTACCTGCGGTCTTCTGGATACGATCAACAACACCGGACTCCTTCATCAGGTTGCCGAGCATCAGCATACCGACCAGAACAGCAGCATCGGGAACGATCAGGGAAACAATGATGGTGACCATGATCGGGAAGATGATCTTCTCGGTCTTGGAGACGGTGCGCAGCTGCTTCATGACGACAGTACGCTCTTTCTTAGAGGTCAGAGCCTTCATGATAGGCGGCTGGATGACAGGAACCAGAGCCATATAGCTGTACGCAGCAACTGCGATACTGCCCAGCAGTTCCGGAGCCAGACGAGAGGTAACAAAAATTGCGGTAGGACCGTCTGCACCGCCGATGATGGCGATTGCAGCGGACTGCTTCTGGGTGAAGTCAACCAGACCGGTAGCAGCCAGCAGACGTGCGCCCATGTAAGTACCAAAGATACCGAACTGAGCAGCTGCACCCAGCAGCAGGCTCTTGGGGTTAGAGATCAGCGGAGCGAAGTCGGTCATGGTGCCGATGCCGAGGAAGATCAGCGGCGGATAGATGCCGAGCTTGACGCCCATATAGAGCATATCGGCCAGACCGCCGTTGTTCAGGATCTCGATCCACATCGGGTGTTCAAGACCGTCGCCGACGAAATACTGCATGTGGATGATGCCGCTGCCGGGCAGGTTTGCCAGGATCATGCCGAATGCCATCGGCAGCAGGATCAGAGGCTCGAATTCCTTAACGATCGCGAGGTAGAGCAGGAAGCAGCCGACGCAGATCATCACTGCATACAGCCAGCCGCCCGGCTCGCCGAACTGCGCAAAACCGGAACTGGTAAAAATACCGACCAGAGTATCAATAAACTGTGACATGTTTTTCCTCCCGTGTTAAAAAGGTGCGGTGGTGTCGTTGACGCCAGCCTTGCCCCAGTTGTTGTTTCCACGGCGCACAGCCTTGAGGACGTACTTGCCGTTGCCCATTGCGGTGATAGCCGCCATGATCGCAGCCACGACATCACCCGGGATACCGGCCTCGACCTGAGGTGCGGCAGGAGCAGCAGCGGCAGGCTTTGCCGGTGCCGCAGGCTTCGCAGCAGCTTTCGGCGCAGCGGCAGCTTTTGCAGCAGCCTTCTTACCGTTCATGGCATCAAAGATCTTGCCCTCCAGCGTGATAATTGCCATCAGCAGCACGAGGATCATAAACACCAGTACGATACCGGTTAGAGTGACGATCACATCATAACCTAAATTCATGGTCTTCCTCCTATTTTACTTTATTTTTCGCTTCCGGACGACCCGGACAGCAAAAAGCGATTTGAAAATATTATACAATATTTT
>ERZ808240.2513-NODE-2513-length-19808-cov-4.013163_pt1 | contig 19808 bp, 16 predicted proteins | sample MGYA00521084_ERZ808240 | MGnify/ENA primary metagenome ERZ808240 (study PRJEB31516, sample SAMN03275571) | gut metagenome | biome: mammalia-associated habitat; material: feces | host: Papio cynocephalus | place: Kenya | collected 2012-08-06 ...
CCGACAACTTCGGCCTGGACTTCGACGTGGTGTTCGGCCCGGCCTACAAGGGCATTCCCCTGGCCGTGGTTACCGCCATCGCGTTGCACGAGCTCTACGGCAAAGAGGTTCGTTACTGCTGCAACCGCAAGGAAGTCAAAGACCACGGCGCCGACGCCGGCAACCTGCTGGGCGCCGACCTGCACGACGGCGACCGCGTGATCATGGTGGAAGACGTCACCACCTCGGGCAAATCCATCGACGAGACGTATCCCATCGTCACCGGCGCAGCCAACGTCGACATCAAGGGCCTCATCGTGTCGCTTAACCGCATGGAGGTAGGCAAAGGCGGCGTAACCACCGCGCAGAAGGAAATCCAAGCCAAGTACGGCTTCCCCGTTGCCAGCATCGTCAGCATGGCCGAGGTGACCGAAGCCCTGTACAACCATGAAATCGACGGCAAAGTCGTCATCGATGACGCCATCAAGGCCGCCATCGACAAGTACTACGAGCAGTACGGCGCGAAGGAATAACGAGCGCACAACGATTCGCTTTCGCGCTGCTTTATCCTATCGGAAAGCCCTGCATCCCGGCCTCCTCGCAACGTTCCAGGCGTTCGTCGACCGAGATGCAGGGCTTTCCTGCTTTTGATTGCTTTGATAGATGCAGCTAGTAGAACTCTGGCTTCAATTCGCGGTCGAACAGCGCAGCTGCGGCTTTGCGAGGGTCGAGGCCCTCCCACACCACGCGACGTACCGTTTCGGCGATGGGCAATTCAACGCCTACCGATTCGGCAAGCGACATAAGCGTGCGGCACGCAAGCGCTCCCTCGACAACCATATGAGTTTCGGCCTTGTACTGCTCGAGCGATGTGCCTTGCGCCAAGCGATAGCCGAAGGTGCGGTTGCGTGAATGCTCGCTGGTGCAGGTGGCAATCAGGTCGCCCACGCCGGCAAGCCCCAGACATGTCATGGGCAGACCGCCGCACGCGGCCACCAGGCGGCTCATCTCGGCCAGCCCGCGCGTCATCAGAAGCGATGCCGTGTTGTCGCCATAGCCCATGCCGTACGACAGGCCGCATGCGATGGCGATCACGTTCTTGGCGGCCGCGCACACTTCCACGCCCACGACGTCTTCACTGATATAGGTGCGGAAAGCTTCGGTTGCGAACAGCTCTTGGAAGAACCTCGCGGTTTGCTCGCTTCGCGACGCGATGACCGTGCCCGCGGGAATGCCCAGGATCACCTCTTCGGCGTGATTGGGGCCTGCAAGGGCCGCCAGACGTTCGGAGTTGCCCAGCTCAGCCTCAAGCACTTCGACAGGAACCAGGCCGCTTCCCTCTTCCACGCCTTTGCAACATACCACGATGGGTGTTTCGTTCGAAACGAACGGTGCGATATTCGCGCACGTTTGGCGAATCACGGCCGAAGGTGTGACGATAACCACGGCACCAGTTCCCTGCAGCACTTCAGCGAAATCGACCGACGCATGCACATGGGGGTCAATATCGCAATCTACCAAATAGCGCGGGTTGCGATGGCTTGTATTGACGCCTTCGCACACCTCAGGCTTTCGCGCCCATAGCATAACGTCGTTGCCGCCCTGCCCCAAAACGTGGGCAAGCGCCGTGCCCCACGACCCGGCGCCGATAACGGAAACCTTCATATCGACCTCCAACAAAAAGCTGTGGGACACTCGCCCCTGAGGCAAGTGTCCCACCCGACGGCATCTCTACTCGGCCTTCGCCGAAGCCTTCTTCTTATCGCCCACTCGACGCTCGTTGCCCGCGCGCAAGCGTTCGATATTGCCGCGATGCGCCCAGACCACCGTCATGCCCGTGATGAAGTAGCACGCGATGGCGCCCCAATCGCCCCAAAACAAGAAGCAGGCGATAACCGGGCACAACGCCGCCGAAGCGATGGAGCCGACAGACACGTAGCGCGTAAGCAACACCAGAACGGCGAAAATGCCGAACAGCTCGATGCAAGCCGCCGCAGGCCCCCAGCACACGAACAGCGCGCCAATGGCCACGGCGATGCCCTTGCCGCCATGGAAGCCCAGCCAGGGGCTGAAGATATGGCCCAGCGTGCAGCCCATGGTTGCCATGCCCAGCAGCGATTCATAGCTCACAAGCCCGCCCGCAAGCAGGCCCGAAGCGGCGATGCCCACAAAGCCCGATGCAATGCCCTTGCCGAAATCCAGCAAGAACACGGCCGCACCGCCCTTCTTGCCCATGGTGCGCATGGCATTCGTGGTGCCAATGTTGCCGCTTCCGTGCTGGCGGATATCGGTATGGAAGAACACTTCGGAAATGATGAGGCCCCACGGGATGGAGCCCAACAGGAACGTCGCGACGAAAACGCCCGCCGCGACCGCTAAATCAATCATGCCGCGCTAGTCCTTCTTCTTGAACTTCCAACGAATGGGCGTGCCCTCGAAATCGAACGAGCTGCGGAAACGATTCTCGAGGAAGCGCTGGTAGTTGTCGTTGTCGCGCACCAAATCGGGCTGGTTGCAGAACAGCGTGAACTCCGGCGGGCAGATATGCGTCTGCGTCATGTACTTCAGCTTCAGCACGGCCTTGCCCTTGCGCACCGTGTGGCCGAACTCGCGCACGCCTTCAAGCCACACGTTCAGCTTGCTGGTGGAGACCTGGCGGCTGAACGCATCGTAGGCCTTGTCGATGGCGTCCCAAATGCGCAGCACGCCCTTGCCGGTAAGCGCCGAGATGCTGATGACGGGCGCATAGCTCACATACATCATGCGGTCGTGGATGCGGTCGCGCAAATCTTCCAGCTGCTCGCCCGATTCCACGATGTCGCGTTTGTTCAGCAGAATCACCATGGCGCAGCCGCGCTCTTGCGCGTAGCCGGCCACCTTCTGGTCTTGGTCGGTAAGGCCCAGCGTGGCGTCTATCACCAACAGGCACACGTCGGCACGATCGATGGCGCGCATGGCGCGGACGAAGCTGTAGTATTCGACGTCTTGGTCGATTTTGCTCTTCGCGCGCAGGCCCGCCGTGTCGACGATTTTGTACTTTTTGCCATCGTGTTCGACCATCGTGTCGATGGCGTCGCGCGTGGTGCCGGCCACATCGCTCACAATGGATCGATCAAGGCCAATCAGGCGGTTCGTCAGCGAGCTCTTGCCCGCATTCGGGCGGCCGATGATGGCCACGTTGATGATTTCCTCTTCCTCGACTTCTTCGCGCTCGGGAAGCTTCGACAGTTCCTCGACCACTTCATCGAGCAAGTCGCCCGTGCCATGGCCGTGCACGGCCGAAACTGGGCGCGGATCGCCCAAGCCCAAGCTGTAGAACTCCCACAGGGCCTCGTCTTCTTTGGCGGGGTTGTCGAGCTTGTTCACGGTAAGCAGCACCGGCTTGCCGCTCTTGCGCAGGATGCGCGCAACCTCGATGTCGTCGGGCGTGGCGCCCGTGCGGCCATCCACCAAGAAAATAACCACGTCGGCTTCGTTCGCGCCGGCGAACGCCTGGTCGCGAATGGATTTCTGGAAGGCGTCCTCGTCGCCCATCTCGATGCCGCCGGTGTCGATGAGCGTGAAGTGCACGCCGTTCCATTCGGCTTCGTGATATGAACGGTCGCGCGTCACGCCGCGCATCTCGTGAACGATGGCCTCGTTCTTGCGGGCGATGCGGTTGACGAGCGTGGATTTGCCCACGTTCGGGCGGCCCACAATGGCCACGATTGGCAATGCCATGGTTGAACCCCTATTTCGTACATGAGCCGTGGGACGGGGGACAGTCCCCTGTCCCATTTGTCTCACGCCTCGTTTTCCCTGAAAATGGGACGGGCTGCCCCTGTCCCGGTGCTAATACCCGACAACCAATTCCTCGATTTCTGCCAGGTATTCAGGCACGCTGCATGATACCACGCTCACGGGCACGCCCGACGTATCGCGAATATCGTCCACGGTCATATCATCGAGCGTGTAGCCGTCGGAATTGAACATGATTTTCGGAAGCACCACAAAATCGCGAGCCGACACGCCCCTGATGGCCATGGCCACGTCGAAGCCGCACAAAAGCCCGGTCACGTCGACGTTGCCGCCGAAGTGCGCGTTACGCACCACCAAGGGCACCAACCGATCCTTCGTGGGAGCCTCGTTCATGAGGCGCACCATGCACGGTCGCTGCGCTTCGCCGAACACGTAGTAGACGCGCGCGTCTCCATCCTCCAGCACCTCGGCCAAATGCTCCAGTTGAGGCATGCACGACTCCCACTCGTCGACCGACGTGCGTGCGATGCCTATGCCATCCTCGAACATCTCGAAATTGCCGTAATGCTCAGTTGGCGGCAGATGCTCCAGCAACGAATCAGGATAGGCATTGCAATAGAACTCATCGGCCAAGTACACCCAGGGAATGCCGCGCTCGGCCATGGCGTGCCTCTGCATGGGTTCCACGGTTTCGATTACCTCGCGGGCGGCGTCGGCATCGTTGTAGCTTTTCTCGAACGAGCTCTGGTGCTTCGTGTAGCCGAGGGGCACAATGCCGATGTTCGTGATGCCAGGGCGCATGTATGCCCAGGTGAGCGTCTTTTGCAGCTCGATCCCGTCGTTGTACCCGGGCGTCAGCACGATTTGCGCGTCAAACTCGATGCCCGCCGCCAGCAGGCGCTCGAGCATATCGATGCCGTGCTGCGCATGCTTGCCCAGCATTTTCTTGCGCACTTCGGGCGTGATGCAATGCAGCGACAGACGCAGCGGCGAAATTTGACGCTCGACTATCTCGTTGAAATCGTCTTCGGTGAGGTTCGTCAGCGTAACGAAGTTGCCCTGCAAAAAGCTCAGACGCCAGTCGTCGTCGCGCAGCACCAGCGAGGCGCGCGCGTCTTCGGGCAGCTGACGCATGAAGCAGAACACGCACGCGTTGCGACATGTCTTGATCTTATCGAATACGGCGCCATCGAATTCGACGCCCCAGTCTTCGCCCTCGTCACGGAACAGATCCAATTCGCCCCGCTCGCCATCGGTATCGATGTATTCGACGGTCATCTCGTCGCCATCGGCATACCATCGCCAATCGAGCATGTCGCGCAACGGGTTTCCGTCGACTGAAAGAATGCGGCAACCTGGCGTGAAGCCGGCATCGTCGAACGGAGAGCCCTCGGCCACGCCGACGATGGCGCCGCCGCCCTCTGGCTTACCGGGATATTCGTGCACATAGCGGCTCTCGGCCATGCACGCTCCTTTCTTTATGAAAACGGGCGGCACGCGCCGCCCAAAATAGATCTTCTTACGTGAGACAGGGAGCACCCTCTCGTCCCCCCTTCTCCAAAGAGGCCGTCTTCCGCAAAGCAATAGCCAAGTGGGACGAGGGACCATCCCCGCCCCACCGTTGCCGGCCTCATTTGAATCTTACCAGCTGAAATACGTGGTGGGGTTCACCGCGGTGCCATTGATGCCGTTACTGCATCCCACGTTAATTTGGAAATGCAGGTGGGCGCCAGTAGAAAAGCCCGTATTGCCCGAAACAGACACTTGCTGACCTGCCGACACCTGCTGGCCTTTCTGCACGCACAGCGAAGAGTTGTGCAGGTACCATGACACGATTCCGCCGCCATGGTCGATCACGATGGCATTGCCGCCCGTACCGAACCAGCCCGACCACGTGCATGTGCCTGCCGCCATGGCATACACCGGCTCGTACGAGCACGACAGATCGACGCCCTGGTGGAAGTCGCCCAGATCGCGCCAGCCAAAGCCGCTCGTGATGTACTTGCCTGGCGCAGGGTTCACCCAGCCCGAAACATTGCCCGGCGTGGAAGACGTCGAGCCGCTTCCGCTGGAATAGCTCGTCGAAGAGCCGCTCGAAGATGCGGTGGCGCGACGCTGGGCCTCTTCGAGGGCCTTCTGCGCTGCGGCAGCGGCCTCTTCCTCTTTCTTTTTGGCTTCTTCGGCGCTCATGCGCGTTTGCTCGGCCTCGGCGAGGATGGCGGAAATATCGCTGTTCATCTCGTCGTATTGCTTCTGAAGAGCTTCCTGCGCCGTTTCGAGCTCTTCCTTGGCGGCCTTCGCGTTGGCCAGCTCGTCGGCCGCGATTTGCTCTTGCCTTGAGTATTCGGCATGCGCCGCCTCAGCCTCCGACTTGGCGTCTTTGTTCTGCTGCACCAAATCGGCGTCTTGCTGGCTGATGCGTTCGACAGAATCCCAGTTGGTGACGAAATCGTCGAAATTCTGCGAGCCGAAAATCACATCGATGATGCTCGTGGAACCTTGGCGATAGATGGAATTGGCGCGGCGCGCCAGCTGGTTGCGCGTGCTCTCGATGAGAGCCGATGCCTCGTCGATGCGCTGCTGCGCCGCATCCATAGCGGCCACCGCGGCATCGTGCGCGTCGTTGGCGGCATTGTAGCGGTCCAAGGCCTCGTTGTACTGCGCCTGCAGCGCATCGAGCTTGGCCTTCATTTCATCGGCCTCGGCCTGCTTCGAGGCGGCCGTCGCGGCAAGCTCGTCGGCCTTGGCGTTCAGTTCGTCAGATTCCGCGGCATACGCCAGCCACGGGAAAAGCATTGCGCACCCGGCAACGCCGGCGACCTTCAAGAAATTGCGGCGCGTCCAGCCGCGAAGCTCAGAGCTCGTTTCGTTCATGGTGTGGTTGCTCCTTAATCTGTCGTTGCGCGGCCCAAAAGAAGCGAGGCGCACGCAGACTAACTCCTAGATTTTACCAGCAACCGCACCTCGCGTGAAGCCGCTACATCGCTTCCAGACATTCGACGACGGCTTGAATCTGGTCGGCGGGGGTCGACGCGCCGGCCGTCACGCCCACCGTTTCGCATCCCGCGAACCACGCGGGGTCGAGCTCGGCGACGTCTTCGACGAAATGGGCGCGTTCGCAATGCGCACGGCAGATTTCATAGAGATGCGTGGTATTCGAGGAATTCTTGCCTCCAACGATGACGATAGCGTCCACGCCCTCAGCAAGCTGGGCAGCCGATTCCTGACGCTGACGCGTGGCGAAGCAGATGGTATTTTTCACCACGGGCTCGATGCCGCGCGCGCGAATGCCTTCCACAACGGCGTCGAGTTTCTCGGCGCTTTCAGTGGTCTGCACCACCACGCCCACAGGCTCTTCCAGACGTTCGGGCAACTCGTCGGGCGACGCAACCACCACAACCTTGTCACCCGCATGCCCACACAACCCGCGCACTTCAGGATGGTCGGCTCGGCCTACCACAATCACGGTGCCCCCCATGTCGCGCAACGCGGCGGCAGACCGCTGAGCCTTGGCCACGTGCGGGCAGGTTGCATCGATCACGGTAAGATCGCGGGCCTTCAGCGTTTCAAGCACCTCGGGCTCTACGCCGTGGCTGCGGATGATGACGATGCCCTCGCGCACATCTTCCGGCGTTTTGGCGACATGCACGCCATGGGCAGCAAGGTCGTCGACGACCTTGGGGTTGTGAATCAGCGGCCCCAGCGTATACGTCGGTTCGTCGTCGAGCATGGCGGCATGCGCCATGTCGAGCGCGCGCTCGACCCCATAGCAGACGCCAGCGTGCTTGGCGCGAATCACTTCCACGGAAATCCTCCTTGATTGGTGTGCGAGATATGGACGCGCGAGACAGGAGACGCCTCCTTCGCCACGCGCCGCTGCCCAGCTCTATTCCGCTGGTCTGGAAAGAATGCGGCCCGCAAGCTCTTCGGAAAAATCGCGGGCATCGGGGAACAGCGCCTTCATGTCCACCTGCTCGCGAGGCACATCATCGCGCAGGGCATAGCACTCGCGCATCGCGTACCACGACACAGCGTCCAGGCGATCTTCTTTAGGAAGGAAATCAAAATCTTCCAAATAGATGGCCTGGCCAAACGCAACCGTGACCTTCGGGAAATGCACGCGTTCGCCCTTATGCTTGATGCCGTCGACGTTGCGGATGGTCGACGGCACGATGGGCGCCTTGCCCATGCGCGCGATAAACGCCGCGCCGCCGTGCAGCTCGGGCTCGGCCGAGCCGCGTCCGCGACGGGTTCCTTCGGGGAAAATGCCCACGCTTTCGCCGCGCTTCAGCATGGCGGCCGCGCGTTTGATGGCCGTTCGGTCTGCAGCGCCGCGCTTGATGGGGAACGCCCCCACGCGCGAGATAATCTGCCCCGCCAGGCCGCCGGCATTGGCGAACATATTCTCGCGGGCCATGAAGCGCACCCACTGCTTCGGGCGCGCGGCGACCCACAAGAACGCAGGGTCCAAATACGAGGAATGGTTCCCTATTACCACGGCGCCGCGCTTGCCGTCGAATTGGCGAAGGTTCTCGATACCCTCGACCTTGTAGCGAAACGCGATTTTGAACGCGACGAAAATGATAGCGTACACGACGTTGCCCACCACATGTCCCACGCGCTTGGGCAGCGATTCGCCTTCTTTGGGCTTTTGCAGCCCATCGACTGGGTCGATGGGCATATCCCACATGTCTTTATAAGCAAGAAACACGCGGCCCCCTTAGGCGTTGGCGCCGGCTTGGCGGGCCATGTCGCAAATCTGGGCGATAATCTCATCGATGGTGAAGCCCGTCGAATCAATGCACTTGGCATCGTCGGCGGCCACGAGAGGCGACGCCTCGCGGGCGGAATCGAGCTCGTCGCGCCGCACGATATCGGCAAGCACCTCGTCGAAATCGGTAGACCCCACGCCTCGCGCCTGGTTCTGCGCCACGCGGCGACGGGCGCGCTCTTCATTGCTGGCAGTGAGGAACACCTTCACCTCGGCGCCCGGGAACACCACCGTGCCGATGTCGCGGCCCTCGACCACGTAGTCGCCCTTCGCGCCAATGCGACGCTGTTGCTCGACGAGGGCTTCTCGCACACTGGGATGCTTCGAGGCCGAGCTCACCGATTTATCGATGCGCGCCGTACGAATGTCGTTGGTCACGTCAACACCGTCGATAAACACCTGCTTGGGTGCCGGGTCGCCCGGCTCGTGCGCGAACGAAATGGAACGCTCGCGCGCGATTTCGCCCAGAGCCTCGGCGTTTTCCAGAGACACCCCGTGCTCCAGCGCGTACCACGCGATGCTGCGATACATCGCGCCCGTATCCAGGCAATTGAAGCCCAGCGCTTTCGCGACCGATTTCGACACGGTCGACTTGCCGGCGCCCGAAGGCCCGTCAATAGCAATAATCATGTATGCAATGCCTTTCTAGCGCTCGCGCACCAGCGAGCGAATGTCGGAAAGAAATGCCGGGTAGCTTACGGCGCATGATTCGAAATCGGCAACCTGAACGGGGCAATTTCCCGTCAGGCCCGCAAGCGCCCACGTCATGGCCAAGCGGTGATCTTTGCCGGTTTCGAACTTCACGCCCTCGGGCACGACCAGGTCGGGATCGCCCTCTATGAACAGGTCGCTGCCATCGGCCCATGCGTCAATGCCGAGTTTCGTAAGGCCGTCAATCACGGCCGCCACACGGTCGGTTTCCTTCACGCGAAGCTCGTCGATGCCGCGGAACACCGTGATGCCCTTGGCATGTGCGGCGACCAGAGCCAACACGGGCACCTCGTCGACGAGCGAGGGAATTTTATCGGCGGGAACCTCGCAGCCATGCAGGCTGTCGCAGTATTGCACCGAAATGATGCCCGAAAGCTCTTTGCCCGAAGACGACACGCTGCGGCGGGACGCATCCACGCCCATCTGCTCGAGCGTGCGCAAAAAGCCAATGCGTGCGGGGTTCAGCGAAACTCCTTCAATTTGAATGGCGCTCCCCGGAATAAGCGCGGCCGCGCAAGCGATGAACGCCGCAGACGACGGGTCGCCCGGCACCTCAACCTCGCTGGCTCGCAACGTAACCGGACCATCAACCTCGGCCACGCCCGACGCAGCGGTGGTTTGCGCGCCGAACTCGGGCAGCATCAGCTCGGTATGGTTGCGACTCGGCGAAGGCTCGGTGACGCGCGTGGTGCCGTCGGCCGAAAGGCCCGCAAGCAAGATGGCGGTTTTCACTTGGGCAGACGCAACGGGGGCATCGTAGTCGATAGCCTTCAAGTGGCGCGATCCGCGAACGGTAAGCGGCAGCGTCTCCTGTCCCTCGGGCAAAAACTTCGCGCCCATCTTCGACAGCGGCCCCGAAACGCGGCGCATGGGACGGCGACGCAGAGAATCGTCGCCCGTCAGCTCCACGTCAATATCCCACGGCGCGAGGATGCCCATGAGCAGACGCGTGGTAGTGCCGGAATTGCCGCAATCGATGGGGCCATCGGGCTGGCTTGGGCCTTTCGCCCCCCAACCGGTGATGCCGCCGTACAAACTGCCGTCTGCGGCCTTTTCCAAACTCACCTTCGCGCCCAGCTTGCTCACCGCGCCCAGCGAGCTACGCACGTCTTCGGAATCGAGTACGCCGGAAAGACGCGAGGTTCCCTCGGCCATGGCGGCGAACAGCACCGCGCGATGCGAGATAGATTTGTCGCCCGGCACCGAAATGCTGCCGATGAGCGGGCCGTTGACCGGCTCGATAGTCGTAAGGTTTTCCTGGGCAGCCATATCGCCCCTCCTCGTTCTTGCGAATCTATGTAGCCAAAATTCTAGCACGCCTTTTCGTGCATGCCAGCGGCTTGGCGCAAGGCATTCACTTCCGCTTCGCTTAAAGTTCGCCACTGGCCTTCAGCGAGACCATCGAGGGAAAGCGGGCCGAAATTCGAGCGGTGCAGCCTCAGCACCTCGTGCCCCACCGCAGAACACATGCGCTTCACCTGGCGCTTTCTGCCTTCGTGGATGATGATTTCCACATCGGTGCAGCCTTTCGCGATGCGATCGATGCGCACGTGCGCGGGAAGCGTGGGGCCGTCGTCGAGCTCGATGCCATCCGACAGCTGCCGCGCTTGCTCCTCGGACATAATGCCCTTCACGCGCGCATGGTACGTTTTGTCGACGTGTCGCTTCGGGTGAAGCAGCCCGTTTCCCAACTCGCCGTCGGTTGAAAACAGCAACAAGCCCGTAGTATCCATATCGAGCCTGCCCACGGGGAACAACCCAGGGAAGCGGTCGGTCGGCACGAGCTCGGCCACGCACGGTCGCCCTTGGGGGTCGCTCATCGTGGTGAGGTAGCCAGCAGGCTTGTTCAGCATTATGGTGACCGACGAATCGAACAGGCGCGCCACCACTCCGTCGACCTCGACCACATCGACCGTCGGGTCCACCTTGCTGCCCAGTTCGGTGACAACTTCCCCATTCACGCGCACGCGGCCTGCCGTCATGAGATTCTCGCTTCCGCGGCGACTGGCAACGCCCGCGCGCGCCAAGAATTTTTGCAGGCGCATAGGCACGATGGCCTCGCCGTTGGGACCGAATTGCGTCGGCTTCGGGTCGCTCATTGTTCCTCGCTTTCGGGTTTCTCGGGGAAGGAGCCTTCCGCATCGCCCTCGTTTTCGAAATCTGGCCCATCAACAGTCGAATCGGTATCTACCGACCATACGGCTTCGGGCATGCCGAACGCCGCGGCAAGCGCATCTCCAGCGCTTGCCCCATCCCGAAAAGCCGCTTCCCCTGCGCCATCGTCGGCGGCTGGCACGAATGAGCCAACGATACGCTCGCTATCGTCGAGCCCCAATTCAAGCGAAAGATCGTCGTCGAACAGCGTAGCCGCCTGCTCTTCGTGACGCTGCCGCGTGGCTCCCAAGCGTTCGCGAATAAGCTCGCGACCCTGCTCGTCAGGCGCAAAATCTTCCAAATTCGGAAGGTCGCGCACCGAGGCCAAGCCGAATTTCTCCAGAAATGAACGCGACGTGGCATACAAAATCGGCTGGCCAGGAGCATTTTTATCGCGTCCCGCCTCGCGCACCAGGCCTTTTTCCACCAGCGAATTGATGGGGCTGTCTGAATTAACGCCGCGCACCGACGTGACGCCCGAACGTGTGATGGGTTGGTTGTATGCGATGACGGCCAGCGTTTCCAAAGCCGCCTGCGACAGCTTGCGCGTATCCCACGACAACACGTATTTCTCAATCAAATCATGGTGGCGAGGATGCGTGTAGAAACGCCAGCCTCCCGCCACTTCGCGCAGCTGAATGCCCCGATCTTCCGACTCAAGCCGCACGCGAATGGCGTCAAGGGCAGACTCGACCCGCTTCAAATCGGCGCCGAGCATATCCGCAATGGTCAGCGCGCCAACAGGCTCATCGCTCACGAACAGCAGCGCCTCGATGGGTCCCGTGATGTCATCGCTTCGCGCGGGCGCGGCGGTCGAAGCGCCGCTTTCGCGTTCGAGTTCTTCGCTCATGTCCATTGTTCCTCGTCAGAATCGGTGAAGACGAGCTCGCCGCTGCCTTCGACGTAATCTATGCTGATGTCTTCGAATGCGCCATGCTGCTCGATGCCGACCATGCCGCGCTTGTAGAGCTCTAACACGGCAAGGAAATTTACCACGCGCAGCTGAATAGTGGGCGCTGCGTGCAAAAGCTCGCTGAACATCATATGTTTGCGCGCGCTGATGCGGCGATGGATGGCGCGCACGTGCGTCTCAACCGGGATGGGCTTCGCCGCGATATGCTCGCTTTCAAGCAGGAACACCTCGCGCCGCGCCATGGCCTCGGCGGCCAAAAACGCGAGCGACTCCAACGTGGTGGATTCAAGGTAATCGGGCATCACGCGCAAGAATTCCTGATCAGGCCCGCAAAGGCGCGGATGCATGCGACCCTCCAGCTCGTATCGGCTGCCGAATGCCGCCGCAACGTTTTTGTATTGCTTGTAGGCGATGAGCTTTTCGACCAGAATATCGCGCGCTTCGGCAGGCGACAAATCTTCCAGCTCGTCTTCCACGTCGCTTTTCTCTTGCGGGATGAGCGACGCCGCCTTGATATCGAGCAGCGTCGATGCCACCAGCAAAAAATCGCTTGCCACATCTAAATCCAGCTCGCGCATGCGATCGATGTACCCAATATATTGGTCGACGATTTCGGTGATGGAGATCGACCCGATGTCGACCTTCTGCCGGCTCACCAAATACAGCAGCAGGTCGAACGGCCCTTCAAAGCTGTCTATGCGAATGCGGTACGACACGGCGGCCCGCTAATGAATGGTGAACGGAAAGAAGAAATTCGCCAAATTCCCTGCAGTCGCATCCAAATAGATGCCGATGGGATTCACGTTGAACAGGTACGGCACCAAAATCACGACAATCATGAACACCGGCAGCGCGTACTGCTGAATGCGGTAGTAAGAGCGCAGCTGTTTGTCGTTCAAGAACAACGCGATGATGCTCGAGCCGTCCAGCGGGGGCACCGGGATAAGGTTGAAGAACATCAAATACAGGTTGATGAGCGCGAACATGGGCAAGAACATAAGGTAGAAGTACTCGAACACCGCGTTCGAGCCCACAAGGGCTGGCGCATACGGGAACAGAATCCACGCAATAAACGCGGCGAAGCCCGCCATGAGCAAATTCGCTGCGGGACCGGCCAAGCCGACGATGGCCTCGCCCTTGCGCAGGTCTTTGAAGTACATGGGATTGTAGGGCACGGGTTTCGCATAGCCGAATACCGGACCGCCCATAGCCATGAGCAGCACCGGCATGAGTACCGTGCCGAAGGGATCGATGTGTTTGATGGGGTTCAGACTGAGGCGCCCTTGGCTTTTCGCCGTGGGGTCGCCCAGTTTATGCGCAGCGAAGCCATGCGCAACCTCGTGCAGCACGATAGCCGGCACGAAGCACAGAATGCTGATGATTATGTAGATAAGATATGACTGAGTAAACATAGTAATTGGGTAGTCTATAGCAAAACGGCGGAAGTCGCCAGCATTGCCACGCTATTGTAAATGAGGGTAACCGTTCTGACGCAATGCTTCGTACGCGGCGATGGCCACCGCGTTGCTCAAGTTCAAACTGCGCATGCCGTCGCGCATGGGGATGCGCACGCACGATTGCTCAAAGCGCTGCATCCAGCGCTCATCAAGCCCACGGCTCTCGCGCCCAAACACCAGATACGCGTCAGGCGAATACGACGCGTCGCTGAAGCTGGTTTGCACGTGCCCCGTAAACAGGCGCAGCTCATCGCCGCCGTGCGCTTCGAAGAATTCCTCGGCGCATGCCCATCGCACGATTTCGACATCGTCCCAATAATCGCAACCCGCGCGACGCAGGTTGCGCTCGGTGATGCGAAAACCCGCGGGCTCTACCACATGAAGCCGCGCGCCTATGCAGGCGCATGTGCGCGCGATATTGCCGGTATTCTGGGGGATCTCGGGCTCGATCAACACGATGTTCAGCATAGCTACGCCTGTTCCTGCTGCTTGCGCATTTCCTCTTCGAGCTCTTCGTTGAGCATGAACCATTCCTCTTCCGCCGCCGCGATGCGCTGTTTCAGCTTGCCGTGCTCGGCGATGGCGTCTGAACTCTCAGACTCGTTGATGTAGAAATCGGGGTCGGCCATAAGTTCCAGCAGCTCTTTCATGCGGGCGTTGTCGCGCTCGAGTTGGCGATCCAGCTCGGCGATGCGTTTGCGATGGTTCTTCAGCGCGGCATAGGCGCGGTTGCGCGCCTCCGCCTCGCGACGCTTCTGCTCCTTACTCTTCGGAGCGCTCGCGCGCGGCGCGGTAAGCGGCTCGGCCGATTTCGCAGCCGCCGTGGCCGCTTTACCGTGCTTGTTCACGGCGATGCTCGCCTTCGACGCCTTCTTCGACTTCGCCTTGGTGCGCGATGCGGAATCGTGCACCTCGCCTTCCGGCTGGTTCAAGAAATCGTCGAGCGAGCTGGCCGACAAATCGCCGCCCGCTTCCAGCTGGCCCGATTTGAACAAGTAGTAGTCGTAATCGCCGTCGTAAACGGTCACCTTGCCGGGCATGACCTCGATAATGCGATTTGCCACGTTGCGAATAAGATGGCGGTCGTGCGTGATTAACAGAATGGTGCCCTCGAATTTGTTCAGGGCCTGCTCCAAAATATCGGCGCTGGCGATGTCCAAGTGGTTCGTAGGCTCGTCGAGACACAAAAGCGGCGCGGGAGCCACGAGCATCTTCGCCAAAGCCAGGCGGCACTTCTCGCCGCCCGAAAGCACGCTGACGCGCTTGTCCACCGCATCGTCGGTAAACAGAAAGGCGCCCAAAAGGCTGCGCACTTGACTCATGGTCCAACCGGGGGCGGCATGGTCGAGTTCCTCGAACACCGTATTGCCGGGGTACAGTTCCTCGAGCTGATGCTGGGCGAAATAGGTCTTCGATACGTGCACGCCGTACTCGATGCTGCCCGCATCGGGCTCAAGCACGCCCGCAATCATCTTCAGAAGCGTCGACTTGCCGGCGCCGTTCGGGCCTACCAGCGCCACCTTCTCGCCGCGATACAGCGACAAATCCAGCCCGTCGTAGACATGCTTCACGCCGAAATGCTTCGTCACGCCTTGGCAGCGCACCACCATGTCGCCGGTGCGCGGCGGCTGCACGAAGTTGAAATGCACGGTTTTCTTTTCCTGAGGCACCACGATTCGCTCGATTTTCTCGAGCTTCTTCACGCGGTCTTGAACCTGCTTGGCCTTAGTCGGCTTGTAGCGGAACTTCTCTACGAAGGCCTCCATATGGGCAATTTCCTCGGCCTGTTTTTCGGCCTGCTGGCGAAGGCGCTCGATGCGTTCTTCGCGCTGCTTCAGATAGGCGGTGTAGTTGCCCTTGTACAGCTCAAGCCGGCCGGCGTCGATTTCGGCCACGCGATCGACCATATTGTCCATGAACGCGCGGTCGTGGCTCACGACCACCACGGCGCCGTCGTAGCCGCGAAGGAACCCTTCGAGCCACTTCACGCTTTCAAGGTCGAGGTGGTTGGTGGGCTCGTCGAGTAGCAGCAGCTCGGGCTTGCGGATGAGCAACTTCGCCAGCGCGATGCGCATCTGCCAGCCGCCGGAATAGTCGCCCGTGTGGCGAGCCATGTCTTCTTCTTTAAAGCCCAGGCCGAACAGCACGCTGCGCACCTGCGACTCCAGGCGATAGCCTCCCAAAGCCTCGTAGCGGTCGCGAGCCCGACCGCAAGCCGCAAGCTTTTCGGGGGTGGAGTTCTCGTTCAAGCTGGCCTCGAGCTCGTGCAGGCGTTGTTCGGCTTCAAGAATCTCGCTTTGGCTCGAAATAACCTCGTCGAAAATGGAGCGGTCTTCCATTTCGATGGCTTCCTGCTCCAAATAGCCAACCACGGCGCCCTTGGCAAACGTCACGTTGCCCGAATCGGCGTCCTCGTGACCGGTGATGATTTTCAGCATGGTGGTTTTGCCGGCGCCGTTCGGCCCGACCAGCGCCAGACGGTCGTGCGCCTCCAGGCGAAAGCTCGCGTCAGAGAACAGCGTGCGGCCGCCGAAGCTCTTCGTAAGGTGTTCGACCTGCATGATCATGGTGAAATACTCCCTCTAGCCAGCCCGGAAGCCCGAGCGCGAGCAAGCCGCCCCAAGGGACGGCCTGCGAAAATGTGTATCGACGCGACGCGCTACCAGTGCACGATAACCGGGTCGCCATTTTGGATGATGCCGTAAATCTCGGCAGCCTTATCGGTGGGAAGGTTCACGCACCCGTGGCTGCCGTATGTTTTATACGCCTCGGGGTCGCCGAACACGCTCGACGGCTGCCAGCTTGCATCGTGCAGGCCCACCAGGTTGCCGACGAACGGCATCCAGTATTGGACCTCAGATTCCCACTCGTATTCGCCGTTGTCCTTCTTGGGGCCGCGCAGCATCGAGGGGCTTTGGTGCGTCTTCAAGTAATAGATGCCCGTAGGCGTGGCGTTTTCGTCGTCGGGCTTGCCCGAAACGATGCCCGATTCCCATAGCAGGTTGCCCGACGCGTCATAGTAGCGCGCATGCTGCTCGGTAAGGTCTACGTCGCAATACGCCCCCCAATCCATGCCGTTGCTCGTGAACCCGTTGCCTGTTTGCGAGCACTGCACGGCAACTTGGCCTTGCGTGCCGCTCGAAATGGCATTTTCCACGGCGCTTATCAGCGAGGACGAATCGACCGCCCAGCCGTAGTCGCCGCCGCTCACGCTCACCTGCTTGCCGTCGCCGCGCGTGAAGGTGCGCGTGGTGCCAACCGTGTTCAGCGACGAAGCGAGCGAATTCGCCCACGTGCCCATGGCCGTCTCGTCAAAGACGGGCGCATAGTTTTCATCGAACGTGATCCATTGCGAGATGTTGTCGCCATTCACCTCGGTGATTTCCTTCGTGGAATTGGAGATCTGCGCCACAAGCGTCACATCGCAGGCCACCATTTTATTCGCCGCCTCGGCACCCGACACCAGACGCGCGTCCGAAGAGAGCACCTGTGGCTTGATGACGGCTTCCTCGGGAACCGTGACGGAATCTTGCATGCCCAGCATGGCGGTAATCGCCTGCTGCACGATGGTCTCGGCGTCGAGCTGGCCGCCATTTACCTCGGGCTGCACGGCATAGGTGCGCTTGGCGGCATCGTAGACGATGGCGGCGTCCTGCGAGGCGGTTTGCGTGGCATTGAACTCATCGACCGCGGCCGTCACCGTTTGACGCAACGCCGTGGAATCGGCGGAAGCGGCCAAATGCTCCGACTCGTCATGCGAACGCCATGCATTCACGAACCACAGCGCAGGGTTCATGTCGGCCTTGGCCGCAGCGATGACTTTCGCGGAATCGATTTGCATGCCGCCCTCGGCGGCGGTCACGTTCGCTTTGAAGCCTTCGCCCGAAATGGCGAGCGCATAGCTTTTCTCGGCGGAATCGATCTGCGCGGCAGCATCGTCGAACGACGCCATGGACACATCGAATTTGCCAATGGTGGTATGAGGATAGAAATGCGTCGAGAACATGATCGCGCCCGCAATATACACAACGAGCAAAAGCGCCACCAGCACGATGGCCACAATGGCCACAGGGTTGCGCTTCAAGCCGCGCGACGCCTTTTGAGAACCCGGAGTGCCCATGGGCGCCTTACCGCCAGGATACGAGCCTGCAGGTTGCGCGTTCCAACCGCCCCGCTGCGGGACGGCATGGCGCATTGCGCGTACGTTCTGCGCGCCCAAGTCGAAGTCGTCGGACATACGGGCATTCTTCACACCGGGCATAACGGATGTCTCGTCCAGATTGGGGAACGCGGCCGATCGCGCGGGACGAGCGGAGTTCCTGTTGCTATGTTGAGATGCGTGCTTGCCTTCCACGGCAGTCACCCTTCTTCGAGCCGAACAATGCGGCGCGTCGTATGCGAGCCGTAACTTTGCAGTATACCAGCCCCAGGACCGTCTCGCGCGCCTGCGCGCGCCCCTTAACGAATGCGCCATACGGGATACACGAACCTGGAAATTGGGTTGTTGCGATGAATAGAAAACTACCGCCTTAGGACAGCTGCCCCCAACATCGTTGCACCCTTAAGCCCCGAAGCGAAAAAAGAACCCACAACGGAAGCGTGCGGGTTCTTTCAAAATTGCTCTGGCTCCCCGGGTAGGATTCGAACCTACAACCTATCGGTTAACAGCCGAGTGCTCTGCCGTTGAGCTACCGAGGAATATGGAAATTAAAAGCCGCCCGAAGGCGGCCTTGATATCGAATGGCTCCCCGGGTAGGATTCGAACCTACAACCTATCGGTTAACAGCCGAGTGCTCTGCCGTTGAGCTACCGAGGAATGAAATGGTGGGCGTTATAAGATTTGAACTTATGACCTCTTCCGTGTGAAGGAAGCGCTCTCCCCCTGAGCCAAACGCCCATTTCTTTCGTGCGCCGCAGCGCGAGATAGAATAATACGCACTTGCACCCCTCAATGCAAGCCCTAATTTTCGATTTTTTGAAAAAAGTTTCGCCGCAGCAACGCACCACACGGTTCACCTGGCATTTTAAAAGTTCTCACTCGACGGAAGGTTCCCCAACCATCGCAAGCATCACCCCGCTCGACCGTTAAGCTTTGAAAAATCCGCGCACGAGAATCGCCCGTTTTTGGCACGAAATCCCTTTTAAGGGAAGCCGGTCATGACAATATGGACACGATTGAGGCTACAACGCATAAACGAAGATTGCCGACCTGATATTTCGTAAAACTTCATACGAAGAAGGCAACGCGATGCAACCGAATTCCGGCATTTGGGCCTCAAACCCGCCCCTTGAAAGCGGTTCTTTGCCAAAAAATTCGCTTTTCTTTGCGCGCTTCCCCTCAAACACACTTTTCTACCACTTTCGGACCAACTAAAGCACCACTGCGGGAACGTAAGAAACCCATAGCGCCCTAAATGCTCATTCCATTTGGCCCTTGATAGGCACGCCTCCCCGCAGCAAAGCGCGCGTGCAAAAATAGCGAGCTACAATATCGACCAAGTATGACTTGCGGCATCATCGACCAAAGGAGCATCTATGGCTTTGAGCAATCCACGCAAAACGGCATTCGCGGCAACGGCGAAAACCATCATCAAAAACTTGCAGCGCAACAATATGGAAGGCTACTTCTGCGAGACGAGCGAGCAGGCGCGCGAACTTGTGGCAAGCCTGGTTCCGCAAGGTTCGAGCGTCGCATGGGGTGGAACCGAGACGTTCAAGGAAACTGGCGTGAAAGACATGCTTGAGGCGGGCGACTACGTGATGCTCGACCGCGCGAAAGCCGCCACGCCTGAAGAACAGCGTGCAGTATATCTGCAGCACTTTGATTCCGATTATTTCTTCATGAGTTCGAACGCAATCACGCACAAAGGTGAACTGGTGAACATCGATGGCAATTCAAACCGTCTGGCATGTCTTCTGCACGGCCCCAGACATGTGATTGCGCTTGTCGGCATGAACAAGGTCGTAAAAGATGTCGAAGAAGGCTTGAAACGCGTGCGAACCATGGCGTGCCCGCCGAATGCCGCGCGCCTGCACACCGGCACTCCGTGCGAAACCATGGGCGTGTGCGGCAATTGCCACGAGG
>ERZ808240.2517-NODE-2517-length-19786-cov-3.925143_pt1 | contig 19786 bp, 20 predicted proteins | sample MGYA00521084_ERZ808240 | MGnify/ENA primary metagenome ERZ808240 (study PRJEB31516, sample SAMN03275571) | gut metagenome | biome: mammalia-associated habitat; material: feces | host: Papio cynocephalus | place: Kenya | collected 2012-08-06 ...
TGGTTTACGTGCTGTAACAGATTTCGAATACGAGCTTGCAATGTCACAGACAAATAGGGTTGCAGCTCCTGATATTGATACTATTTTCCTTAATACAAGCCTTAAATATGCATATCTTAGTTCAAGCATAGTAAAAGAGATGGCAATGTATGGCGGAGATATTAGTAAATTCGTTCCAGAATGCATTATTGATACAGTCAGAGAGCGTTACAGCATGAGTTATAAAGATAAGTAAATCGAATGAAAAAAGGGAGAGATTAACAATGAGTAGAATAGAGCAGATTATAAGTGATATTGAAAGTTATATCGATAACTGTAAATTCCAGCCTTTGTCAAACACTAAGATTATAGTTAACAAAGACCAGTTAGAAGATATGCTCAATGAATTAAGATTAAAAACTCCGGAAGAAGTTAAAAAGTATCAGAAAATACTTAATAATAAAGATGCTATTATTGCTGATGCTAAAGAACAGGCAGAGACAATTGTCAATGCAGCACAGATTCGTACAGAAGAACTTATCAATGAACATGAGATTATGCAAAGAGCATATGCACAGGCTAACGCACTTATAGAGCAGGCTACAGCGCAGGCTCAGCAGATACTTGACAGTGCAACAGAAGATGCTAACAGCATCCGTCAGGGAGCTATGGATTATACTGATGATATGCTTGAAAAGCTTCAGTATATTATTGAAAAATCCATAAGAGATAACAGGGACAGATATGATTCATTATTATCAGGTCTTGATAATATGCTATCTATCGTTAATAATAACCGTAACGAATTAAAAACTCCGGTTCCTGATGAAGCGGAAGAACAGAATACAGCATATGCAGAAACTGCTGCACAAACCGATGAAGCTCCTTTGCCAGATGATTCCTTAGAAGATGCTCTTGTACCAGATGACGAGAGTGATGATATTCTTGAATAAACATATACGATTGCAGATACATCATATTTTTGTAAAGTATGATATATCTGCAATTTTATATTTAATACATAAAATTACTGTATGCTAAGCATTTAGACGATACCTGATATCATAAGTAAACATAATATCAGTGCAGTACATAATGACAACTTTAGTTTTTTAATAATATATTTCTTTAGATCAATATTACATCCAATATTAGCTTTTATAATAGCGGCTGTCTGCATAAGAGTAGATACACCTCCAAATGCATTAATGATAAGTATCGCTAATATTTTCAAAATATAATTATTTATATCTGATACAAGATATATTCCATTAGTTATCTCAAGTATTCCACATAATATCATACATATAGATGGCAGATGATATGTAATATGCCTGATATATGCACACAAACATGAAAAAATGATTATATAACCTCCAAGCTTAAAAACAGAAACTGTCATTTTATCAATTGAATCATTCAATATTGTAAAGAAACTTATATTTGCTGTCTTCTTCTCATCTTTTAAGGATTGATTATTCTGTTGTTTATTATCCCCTTTATATTTTAATCCGCGCATGTATTCTATGATAATAAGAATAACAGGCGGCATGTATATGCATAATATGTATGATATCACATTCATTTGTGCTGACAAAAAATTAACATATATATAATTAATAACAAATCCAGGACTTGACAAGTTGCAATATGGCATAATATTCTCAAGCAGATTGTTACTTTTAATGCTTTTACTATATTTCATACAGTTTAATGCACCTGCGGGAAATCCACATAATATACTGCTTATTATAACAAGAATAGTACCATACACTGATAAGTCAGGCATATAATAATTCATAACCTCTATGAATATCATACCCATAATCAATCCTGGAACAACTTTGGTTCCCCATAATTTTATTCCAGAAATTGTTGCTGGTATAAGAATCCCTGGTGTTATTGTCATTAATATAAAAAATACCAGAAGAATAATAAATATACATCGGTTCTTCATAGGAATCTCCATTTCTATTTTTTATATTGCATATTATAATTTACAGATAGAATAATCTTTTCCCATATACATTTTTCTGGATAGATTCTCATATCTTTAATTAAATATATACAATATAGTCTGGAAAATGATTAAAGCTGACATTAAAAAATTTCTTATTATTCTCATATTATGTATTATATCAGTGCTGCTTGCTGCTAAAATACATAACCTTTCACATGTCAAAAAATGTCTTGATATTAACATATCAGATGATAGATTCAGGAATATGAATATAACCTGCACATATGATGAGTTAAATTGCATCTCCGGTGAACTGGGAATAGATAAAGGTGAACTTATGATAGTATGTGGATGTATGTATGATGGAAATATATCAACAGAAAATCTAAACAAATTAAACAAAACAACGTGTATTAAAATATGTAATTATCTGAAAAGAAACAGTAATGAACAATTCAGGCAACAAAAAGCTGTATATAACGGAATATTAGATGATGTCAGATATTTTCCAATTCCACGTTCCAACAAAAGAAAAGATTGGATTAATTATGTTGATTCATGGAATAATGAACGGACCTATAAAGGGAATCGCACGCATGAAGGGACTGATATCATGGGAGATATAAACAAAGATGGCATATATCCAGTTGTATCCGTAAGCGATGGCTATATAAGCAATATAGGCTGGTTAGAGCTTGGAGGCTGGCGTGTAGGCATAACCTCTCCAAGTGGGCTATATTATTATTATGCACATCTTGATTCTTATTCTAAGGATTTTAAGGCTGGAGATATAATAAAAGCAGGAGATATAATAGGCTATATGGGGAGCACGGGGTACAGCCGTGTTGAAGGTACCAAAAATAAATTTCCTGCACATCTTCACTTTGGAATATACATAACACCTGATAAAACATCTGAAATATCCATCAATCCTTATAATATACTTAAAATAAACGAAAATAATACTCTAATTTATAGCTATTAATGTTATGACGTGATATACTTAATTATGTATGAGTTGTTTTTAATAACTATTAAAACAGTTGTATATCTGGATGAAAAGTGCTAATGCACAGCTTCGTAAGAACGTAAGAACAGAAAATATTATAAAATTAAGAATTGAGGTTAAATATATGGAAATACAAATGTGGAAGGAAATACTAAACCCGTATGAACTTGCTGTAGAAGAGCTTCAGGTTAAGTTCAATCACATGGTAAAAGAATACCGTCAGGCTGGTATTTATTCTCCCATAGAACAGGTTCTTGGCAGAGTTAAATCAATATCAAGTATCCTTGGTAAAGCACAGAAACAGGGTATAGATATTGACCAGATAGAGGGAAATATACTTGATATAGCCGGAATAAGGCTCATATGTCAGTTCACTGATGACATATATAATGTTGCAGATCTTATAAGAGCAAGAAGTGATATGGAAGTTATCAATGAAAAAGACTATGTTAAAAATATAAAGCCAAGTGGTTACAGAAGTTACCATATAATAGTACGCTATAAGGTTGAAACGGTAAAAGGAACTAAGGTTATACCTGTAGAAATCCAGATACGTACACTTGGAATGAACTTCTGGGCAATAATTGAGCACTCTCTTCAGTATAAATATAATGGTAATATACCACCACATGTACGCGAAAGGCTTACATCTGCCGCTGATGCTATATATACCCTTGACAACGAAATGATGAGTATACATGAGGAAATCATAGATGCACAGAATTTCGTATCAACTAAAGCAAATATAGTATCTGATATATTAAATAATATACAAAGTCTTTATAAAGTTGCCAATAAGCAGGAAATAATAAAAATCCAGGATGAATTCTATGAAATATATAAGACAGAAGATGTGGCAAAACTCCAGCGTTTTTCAAGACAGCTTGATATGATTGCTGAAAATTACAAAGCACAGAGTATATAGTGCAGAAATGAGGAATAGATGAATTTACCGGAAAGTTATCTTAAAACAATGAAAGATATGTTAGGTCAGGATTATGATGCATATCTTAAAAGTTTCAACGATAAAAGACTATATGGTCTTCGTGTCAATAACTTAAAAATATCTACAGAAGATTTTCTTAAAATAAGTCCATTCAGGTTAAAGCCAATACCATGGATTAAAAACGGATTCTATTATGAAGAAGATGATAAACCAGCAAAACACCCTTATTATTATGCCGGCTTATACTATATCCAGGAACCAAGTGCAATGACTCCTGCCAATGTTCTGCCAGTAGAACCAGGCGATGTTGTTTTTGATATGTGTGCAGCTCCTGGAGGTAAGTCAACTGAACTTGCTTCAAAGCTGGCAGGTGAAGGACTACTTATAACTAACGATATAAGTAATTCACGTACTAAAGCTCTGTTAAAAAATGTTGAAGTATCTGGTGTCGCTAATCTATGTGTCATTAATGAAGATCCTGCAAAAATATCTGATAAATTCCATGAATTTTTTGATAAAGTACTTATAGATGCACCATGTTCCGGAGAAGGGATGTTTAGGAAAGACAATAAACTTATACGTGCATGGGAACAAAGCGGACCTTCTGTATATTCGGCAATCCAGAAAAGCATAATTCTTCACGGCGCTGATATGCTTTGTCCAGGGGGAATGATGCTTTATTCAACATGTACATTTTCAAAACTTGAAGATGAAGGAAGCATCAGATATCTTCTTGATAACAGACCTGATATGCACCTTGTGGATATAGTTCCCTATGAGGGCTTTTCTAAAGGTTATGTATCATCTGATGAAGATATTCATGACAATATGGATAAGTGTGTACGTATTTTTCCTCATAAAATGCATGGCGAAGGACATTTTGTTGCTCTTTTAAGAAAAGACAATAAAGATAATGTTTCACACGCCAGATATAAGCATGCACCATTAAAGCAAAAGCTTCCTGATGAATTAAAAGATTTTCTTAAAAATGTTACCATGGACATAGACACTGATTATATTAATATCCGTGATTCCCGTGTATACGCAATATCCAGATATATGATAGATGAAAAAGGACTGCGTATAATACGTAACGGGCTGCTTCTTGGTGAACTTAAAAAGAATCGTTTTGAGCCAAGCCAGGCACTTGCAATGGCATTAAAAAAAGAACAATATAATAACTGTATAGATTTGAAACTCAGTGATGAAAGAGTTATCAGATACCTTAAAGGCGAAACGATTGATGTAGATGATTTTTCTGATAGCAAAGGATGGGCACTTGTATGTGTTGACGGATATCCTCTTGGATGGGGCAAATCCAATGGTTCACAGCTTAAGAATAAATATCTTGCCGGATGGAGATGGATGTAATAAGTTATTCATAAACGTTATGAAAGGATATAAGATGCTGCTAAGACTTGATAAATACCTGTGTGATATGCAGGAAGGGACAAGAAGTATAGTCAAGGATATGATCAGAAAAAAACGCGTATCAGTTAATAATACCATAGTTACACGTCCTGAATTAAAAGTAAATACTGATACAGATATCGTATGTATTGATGGAAGCCCAATAGGTTATTCTGATTATGAATACTACATGTTAAATAAACCGCAGGGTGTTGTATCTGCAACAAGTGATGCACATGATAAAACAGTTATAGATATTATAGCTGATAAAAAAAGGAAAGACCTTTTTCCTGTAGGACGTCTTGATAAAGATACCGAAGGACTCCTTATCATAACAAATGACGGAGAACTTGCACATAAACTTTTATCTCCTAAGCATCACATTGATAAGATGTATGAAGCTACAGTAAAAGGTAAAATTGCCAGCTCATGTATAGAACTTTTTGCGAATGGTCTGGTTGTTGATAGCAGGTTCACAGCTATGCCGGCTGTACTTGACATACTTTCTTATGATGCTTCAACAGATACTTCACAAATACATATTACGATAAAAGAGGGTAAATATCATCAGATAAAACGTATGTTTGCGGCAATTGATTCGGAAGTGCTTTATCTAAAAAGGCTGTCAATGGGAAATATACAACTTGATAAAACATTAAAGACTGGTTCTTACCGTGCTCTTACTGATGATGAAATAACTGCCTTAAAAGATTTCAAATAATTTCAAATAATTATGAATAATTATAAAGAAAGGTACCTTTATGACTAACGATTTTCTTCCTGTTTCAAAAACAGATATGAAAAAAAGGGGATGGGAGCAATGTGATTTCATATATATATGTGGTGATGCGTATGTTGACCATCCTTCGTTTGGACACGCTATAATAACAAGACTTCTTGAAGCGTTCGGATATAAAGTTGGTATTATAGCCCAGCCGGACTGGAAAAACAAAGAGTCAATAACAATACTTGGTGAACCTCGTCTCGGATTCTTAGTATCTGCTGGCAATATGGATTCCATGGTTAACCATTATACAGTCAATAAAAAACGCAGACATCAGGATGCCTTTTCACCTGGTGGTGTCATGGGCAAAAGACCTGATTATGCTACTATTGTATACTGTAACCTAATAAGACAGGTATATAAAAAAACTCCTGTTATCATAGGTGGAATAGAGGCATCTTTAAGAAGAATGGCTCATTACGACTACTGGTCCGATAAGGTTAAGCGTTCTATTCTTATAGACTCCGGAGCCGACATAATATCATATGGAATGGGAGAGCATTCTATTATAGAAATAGCCGATGCACTCAATGCGGGTATTGATATACATGATATAACATTTATCAAGGGAACTGTTTATAAAACGAAAACTCTTGATAATATAGAAAACTATATTGAACTTCCTTCGTATGATGATATATGTAACAGCAAGGAACTATATGCTAAAAGTTTCTATACCCAGTATAAAAACACTGATCCTTTTACAGCAAAAATACTTGTTGAAAAAGTGAAAGAAAAAATGTATGTAGTCCAGAATCCACCAGCCATGCCTCTTACAGAGGTAGAAATGGATGATATATATGCACTCCCATATATGCGTAACTATCACCCTATGTATGAAAAAGATGGCGGCGTACCTGCTTTGTCTGAGATTAAGTTCTCAATCACAAGTAACCGCGGATGCTTTGGTGGATGCTCATTCTGTGCACTTACTTTTCATCAGGGAAGGATAATACAGGTAAGAAGCCACAAGTCTATTATAGATGAAGCTATAGAAATGACTAAAGACCCTGACTTTAAGGGTTATATTCACGATGTCGGAGGACCTACCGCCAACTTCAGGCATACCTCTTGTGATAAACAGCTTACCAAAGGTGTGTGTATGAACAGACAGTGCCTTTTTCCTAAGCCCTGTCCTAATCTTAAGGTTGACCACTCGGATTATATAAAACTTTTACGTGAATTAAGAAACCTTCCAAATGTTAAGAAAGTATTTATACGTTCAGGTATAAGATTTGATTATTGTATGTGTGATCCTGATGATACATTTATAAGTGAATTATGTAAATATCATATCAGCGGACAGCTTCGTGTTGCACCAGAGCATATATCAGATAATGTTCTTAAAAAAATGGGTAAGCCTTCCAATGATGTATATGAAAGCTTCCTTAACAGATATCAGCGTATCAACAAAAAAACAGGAAAAGAACAGTTTGTTGTGCCTTACCTTATGTCAAGTCATCCTGGTTCAACTATGAAAGAAGCTATTGAACTTGCTGAATATATAAGGGACTTAGGATATATGCCTGAACAGGTTCAGGATTTCTATCCAACACCATCAACATTATCAACATGCATGTACTATACAGGTCTTGATCCTGTTACCATGGAAAAGGTATATACTCCTGTAAGCCATCATGAAAAAGCTATGCAGAGAGCACTTATACAATACCGTAATCCTGAGAATTATGAACTTGTCAAAGAAGCACTTATTAAAAACGGCAGAACTGATCTTATAGGATTCGGACCAGAATGCCTTATCCCGCCACGTAAGATGAACTCACATTATCCGCCAGTCAATGCATCAAAAAAAGAACAAACTGGAAGGAAATCCGGAAAAAAATCTGTAAGCAATAATAATGGCAGAATCAGGAAACTGCCAGATACAGGATTTAAAAAACAAAAAGCAAACGGACAAAAACACAATAATAAAAGAGGCAGGAAAGTATGAATAAAAAAAATAAAGGTGAATTCGGTTACCTGAATTATAAAAAGAAACTTAATTTCATAATAGCAGCTATTTCTTTGATTATAATAATTGCTGTATTTATCACTGGTCTTATAATATTCAAATCACGTAACAATTATATGACACTTGTTGCTACTGTACTTGTGCTTCCGTGGGCAAAGCTTGCAATTGCTTATTTCGTTCTTATTCCACATAAGGCATGTCCACAAAACATATATGACAGACTTGAAAAGTCAAAAGACAATATATCCGTAATATATGATGTTGTAGTCAGTAACGCAAAGAAACCTATAGGTGTAAGTGCCATGGCAATAACTGATAATGCTGTTGTTGCATTAAGTCTTGACAAAGCACCTGATAAGGAGCTTTTTGAAAAAAGTCTCAAGGAATTTCTTAAAAATGATAAACTTAATGCAACAGTTACATTATATACAGATGCTGACAACTTCTTAAAAAGGGTTTCAAACCTTGCAGCTAATTTTGATGCATCTGATGAACACAAAACTGACCGTATGGGATATGTTAAAAATAGTACATTAAATATGTGCCTTTAGTATCCGTCGAAATGAGGAAATTATGAAAGAATTAATTATAGACAGGCTGGGAAGTAACCAGAGGCTTGATAAATATCTTGCAAAATATCTGTCTGCTGCCAGCAAGAGCTTTATATATAAAATGCTTCGTAAGAAAAATATCACTCTTAATAATAAAAAAGCTGACGGAAGTGAAAAATTACTTGAAGGTGATTCAGTTAAAATATTTTTCTCTGATGAAACGCTTGAAAAGTTTACGGAAGGTAAGTATTGTGCGCCGGATGTAAGTAATACAGCTTTCAATTATGAATCTATATACAGACCTCTTGATATTGTATATGAAAACAATGATATAGTACTTATCAATAAACCGGCTGGCATGCTGTCACAAAAATCAAAACAAGAGGATGTATCACTGGTAGAATACCTTACAGCTTATCTGCTTCATACACATTCAATAAGCTATGCTGACCTTTATATATTTCACCCTGGGATATGTAACAGACTTGACCGTAATACAAGCGGAATAGTAGCAGCGGGTAAAACCATGAGAGGTCTTCAGGAACTTTCTACACATTTCAAGGAAAGAACACTAAACAAATATTATATATGTATAGTAAAAGGTGAAATATCAGAAAGAAAAATCGTAAAGGGCTATTTAAAAAAAGACTATAATAGCAACAAAGTAACCATATATAAAGAGCTGCCTGCCGTTACTGAATATATACAGACGGTAGAAAACGCCGCTGTTAAAAGCAATCGAAATAATAAGGCTGAATCAGAATACATGCCAATAGAAACAGAATATATGCCTCTTATATCTAATGGGATGGTAACACTTCTTAAGATACATCTTATAACAGGAAGAAGTCATCAGATAAGAGCTCATCTGGCTAGTCTTTCACATCCGCTTGCCGGTGATCATAAGTATGGTGATGCAGTGTTTAACAGATATTTTTCAGATAAATACTCATGTAAAAGCCAGTTGCTTCACTCATACGAGATAGATATACCAGATATGAATGTTCATGTTCACACTGATATACCTGAATTATTCATTAATGTCTTAAAAGGAGAAAACATATGGCAACATGGAATTCAAGAGGACTTAGAGGCTCTGCATTAGAAGATTATATTAATATGACAAATGAAAAATATCTATCTAATCATCTTGGACTTATTCAAAAAATACCAACGCCTATTACCCCTATCAGGATGAATAAAGAAACAAGACAGATAACACTTGCATATTTTGAACAGAAAAGTACTGTAGATTATATAGGTGTTATTCAGGGAATTCCTGTATGCTTTGATGCCAAAGAATGTGCAACAGACACATTTTCAATTCATAACATTCATGAACACCAGATAGAATTCATGAAAGAATTTGAATATCAGGATGGAATTGCATTTATTATATTATATTTTTCATCAAGAGACGAGTTCTATTATTTGCCATTTTCTGATATAATTAGATTTTGGGAACGGTCTGCTAATGGCGGTCGCAAAAGTTTTACTTATGATGAAGTGGATAAAAGCTATAGAATTAATCCTGGAAAAGGCATTATGCTGCATTATCTTGAAATGATTCAAAAGGATATTAATGAAAGAACGGGAGAATAATATTATGAGTCTTAATTACATTGATGACTATGAACTTGTTAATGGATATGCTGTTATTGATAATGAATTCTCTATAATAACTGCCAATGAACGCATGTACAAATTCGTTGGCATATCAACTAAATTCACAATAGCTGAAATAATACATCAGGTAGATATAGAAGATTTTATCAATGTTGCAAATAGTCTCAGGCTTGGACAAAGCAAAAGCATGGTTCTTAGAATGAAAAGAATAGATAACTCATATAGATGGGTTCTAGCAGATATCAAAAGATGTATTCTTAATACACAATATGATGAACAGGCACTGGAATATCTTGAATTACATGTATCTGATGTCATAGCATTAAAAAACAGGTGTAATGCCCTAAATAATGATCTTATGGCATATCGAACTGTTATATCTATGGATGATGAGCTGTTTTACATATATGAATACGAGACGGATCTTTTAACTGTATATAACTATATTGATAATGATGCTATTGTTGTTATATGCGCACCAATCATGGAAGTATATGACCGCATCATTGCCAAAAAGTTCATTCCTGATATGAGCCTTAAGGTCTTTAACAAACTTCTAAATGATATTCAACGTGGGAAATCCGTATATACCTACGACTTTAATATAAGCATCCAGCCAGACTTTGAAGCCGGACAGCCAAAGCTTGTAAGTTCACATCTTCGTGGTTCTACCATATATTCGCAGATGCATCCTGTTCGTTCTGTCGGTACTCTCAAGCTTACGGGCTTAAAAAGTGTATTTTCAAGATCCACCTATGATTTTGAATACCATACTCACATTCTGGAAATCAAAGACCTTGAAAGATACGCTATAAATAATGCAAAATATAATAAAAACTGTCACCTGTCATTCATCAAGATAGTTATTGATAACCTTTCGGATTATGAATATATTCATGGAAGACAAAATACGCTTGAATTACTTGATGTGATTGAAAATTCACTTATTAAAACAGTCGAGTACCGTGGTGTTATTGGTAAAGCCGACAAAAAGGGACAGTTTATTATTGTTATTAAAGACATCAACAATGAACCTGAATTACGTGCATTTATAGAATATATGCGTTCACGTGTTTCATGGGAATGTAAAAGCCATGACAGTTCTTTTAATATGAGTTTCTCTATTGGCATATCAAGATATCCTGATAATGGCACCGACTGGAAACTCATTACTGATAAGCTGCTTAAAGCTACTGATATAGCTGTCAAAAAGGGCGGCGACCGTTATATAATCTATAAAGAAGAGATTCATGGTGAACTTCCATAAAAGCATTGACATCTTATACTTCATTATGTATAATCTCTTTAACTTGTTATCACGTTACTACGTTAAAGTAAGTTGTGACTAATATATCATTTTACTTTATAGCGTATTCTTATACACAGAAATGAAGATTAACAGGATTTATACTTAGCGCAAAACATGCGCAGAAATGAGGATTAGTATGAAAAAAGATTTACTACATACACCAGAAGGTGTGCGGGATATATACAGCACTGAATGTGTTGAAAAAAAAATAATAGAAAACAGACTTCATGGTGTGTGCAAGTTATATGGATATAATGATATACAGACTCCTTCTATTGAATATTTTGATGTATTCAGTAAGGAACGTGGTAGTGTGCCATCTAATGAGATGTTTAAATTATTTGACAGATATGGTAACACTCTTGTGTTAAGACCTGATATGACTCCATCTATTGCAAGGGCTGCAGCTAAATATTTTGAAGACCATATTCTTCCTATTAAGTTGTGTTATGTAAGCAATACATTTATTAATGTAAGCAAGTATTATCAGGGCAGATTAAAAGAGAATACAGTTATAGGTGCTGAGCTTATAGATGATGATTCCATAGATGCTGATTATGAAATAATCTGTATGGTTATTGATTGTATGAAGAGTGCAGGTCTTACAGAATTCCAGGTAGAGATTGGTAATGTTGCCTTCTTTAATGGACTTTTAGCTGATGCCGGTATTTCTGGTGATTCATATGAAGAACTTCTTAACCTTATTAACGAAAAGAACTATATCGGTGTTGAAGAACTTCTTCATTCCATGAATATAGATAAAAATACTGCAAAGGTTCTTCTTGAATTACCTCAGTTATTCGGACAGGTTGAAGTCCTTGAAAAAGCCAAGAGCCTTACTAATATACCTGAATGTATAAGTGCTGTTGACAGACTTTTATCTTTGTATGAACTGCTAAAGGTTAATGGATATGATAAATATGTATCGTTTGACCTCGGTGAACTAAGTAATCACACATATTATACCGGAATTATATTTCATGCTTTTACATTTGGAACTGGTGAGCCAATCGCAAGCGGCGGACGTTATGATAAACTTCTTGGACAGTTTGGCTGTGATAAGGCATCTATAGGTTTCTCACTTATAGTAGACAGACTTATGGCTGCTATAAACAGACAGAATATAGAAGTTCCTGTAGAATATAGCGGAGTGCTTATAGTATATTCACCTGATAAACTCTTAGATGCTATTAAACGTTCTGATGAGTTAAGAAAAGACGGAATTAATGTATGTATGATACGAAAAAATGATTCCAAGACAGAAAAACAGTATGAAGAATATGCCGCTGCATCACAGCTTTCAGATGTTATGTATATTTAATATATGCCTGAACGATTAATGTCTATGCGCACCTGACATAATCATACATAGGCAGCATTTATAAAGCTATATAAAAAGTGCGCGGAAATGAGGATTAGTATGAGATATATAACAATTGCACTGGCAAAAGGAAGGCTCGCTAAAAATGCACTTGACATATTTGAACACATTGGAATAACGTGTGATGAAATGAAAGATGAAAAAACAAGAAAACTTATATTTACTAATGAAGAATTAGGAATTCGTTTTTTCCTTGCAAAACCATCAGATGTACCAACTTATGTTGAATATGGTGCTGCAGATATGGGTATTGTTGGTAAGGATACTCTGTTAGAAGAAGGACGTTCTCTTTACGAAGTATATGATTTAAAGATGGGACAATGCAAAATGTGCGTGTGTGGTCCTGCATCTGCCAAAGAAAAGCTTAAACATCACGAACTTATAAGGGTTGCTTCCAAATATCCTAATATAGCAAAGGATTACTTCTATAATAAAAAACATCAGACAGTTGAGATTATCAAGCTTAATGGCTCTGTTGAACTTGCTCCAATAGTAGGTTTATCAGAAGTTATAGTTGATATCGTTGAAACTGGTGCTACATTAAGAGAAAACGGACTTGAAGTTCTTGAAGAAGTATGCCCGTTATCAGCCCGTATTGTTGTTAACCAGGTAAGCATGAAAATGGAAAATGAACGTATTACAAAGCTTGTCAATGATATAAGAAATTATCTTGAATCTAAATAAGCAACATATACAATAATGACTGATTGCAAAATAACAAAAATGGCAATAAAATAACTATATAACGTAACAACAGGTTATAATTGTTATTATGAGCATACATAAGTTATTAATGTTAATATGCGGATAAACGCAGGATGGGAGAATATATGAGAATTGTTAAATTAACAGATGAAACCAAAAATAATATACTTGAGAATCTTTTAAAGAGAAGTCCTAACAGTTATGGAAAATTCGAAGCTGCTGTTGGTGAGATTCTTTCTAATGTAAGAGCTAATAAAGATGCTGCTTTATTTAATTATACAAAGACCTTTGATAAGGCGGATATTAATGCTTCCAATATCGTTGTAACAAAGGAGGAGATTGAAGAAGCTTATACACTTGTTGATCCAAAGTTAGTTGATGTTATAAGAAAAGCCCTTAAGAACATCAAAGAATATCATGAAAAACAGAAGCAGTACAGCTGGTTTGATTCTAAACCTGATGGAACAATACTTGGTCAGAAGGTAACTCCGCTTTCAAGGGTCGGCGTATATGTTCCAGGTGGTAAAGCCGCATATCCTTCATCTGTTCTTATGAATGTTCTTCCTGCCAAGGTTGCAGGTGTTGAACAGATTATTATGTGTACACCTCCAGACCATGAGGGCAAAGTATACCCTACAACTCTTGTAGCCGCTAACGAAGCTGGTGTTGATGTTATATACAAAGCTGGCGGTGCCCAGGCTATTGCAGCCATGGCATATGGCACTGAGTCTATACCTAAGGTTGATAAGATATGTGGTCCTGGTAATATATATGTTGCACTTGCTAAGAAAGCAGTATTTGGCTATGTAAGCATTGATTCAGTAGCCGGTCCTAGTGAAATTCTTGTTATTGCTGATGAAACTGCCAATCCAAGATATGTTGCTGCAGATCTTTTATCACAAGCCGAACATGATGAGATGGCTTCTGCAATACTTATTACAACAAGTAAAGAACTCGCACAAAAAGTATCTGACGAAATAGATGGTTTCTTAAAAGAATTATCAAGAAGTGAAATTATATCTAAATCCCTTGACAATTATGGCTATATCCTTCTTGTTGATGATATAGATGAAGCTGTTGATGTTGCTAACGAAATAGCATCTGAACATCTTGAGATAGTTACAAAAGATCCTTTCAATGTCATGACTAAAATCAAGAACGCTGGTGCAATATTCCTTGGTGAATACAGCTCTGAACCTCTTGGCGATTATTTTGCTGGTCCTAACCATGTACTTCCAACTAATGGAACTGCCAAGTTCTTTTCTGCATTAAGTGTTGATGACTTTATTAAAAAATCAAGTATCATATCATATTCAAGAAATGCACTTGAGGCAATTCACAATGATATAGAAACATTTGCAACAGCAGAACACCTTACAGCACATGCTAATTCAATAAAGGTCCGTTTTGAAAAATAAATGTAAAAATATGCATGAATGGAGGATTATTATGTCTAATTCAGATGTAAGACAGGCAAATATTCATAGAAAAACAAGTGAAACCGACATAAATCTTTTTTTAAGATTAGACGGATCTGGAGATGCCCAGGTTGATACTGGAATAGGTTTTTTTGATCACATGCTTAAAAGTTTTGCAAAACATGGTATGTTTGATCTTAAGCTGAACGTAACCGGCGACTTAATAGTAGATTGTCATCACACAATAGAAGATGTCGGAATTGTACTTGGTGAAGCTATTAAAAAAGCTCTTGGTGATAAAAAGTCCATAAGAAGATATGGTGATATAATTCTTCCTATGGATGAAGCACTTATATTATGTGCTATAGATTTATCAGGCCGTCCATATCTTGTTTTCGATTCTGAATTCTCATCTGATATGGTTGGTTACTTTGACACTCAGATGGTTAAAGAGTTCTTTTATGCTATATCATACAGTGCAGGCATGAATCTTCATATAAGAAAGATTACTGGTGAGAATGACCATCACATTATCGAAGGAATGTTTAAAGCATTTGCTAAGGCGCTTGATGAAGCATGCTCAAAGGATGCACGTATTAAATCAGTATTATCTACAAAAGGAAGTCTGTAATATATTTAACTTGCCAGCTATATATTATGTTATGTATAACAATTGTAGATAGTCTGGCTTTAACCTTAATCACTATACAACAGAATAGGAGATTACTACAATGAGATTATATCCAGCAATTGATATTAAAGATGGTCAATGTGTAAGACTTAAGAAAGGTTTGTTTAATGAAGTTACTGTATATTCTGACAAACCATATGAAATTGCCAGATCTTTTGAAGAAAGTGGAGCACAGTTTATACATACCGTTGATCTTGATGGTGCTCTTAAAGGACACGGCGTTAACGCCGAAACTATAAAGAAAATAGTATCCAGTGTCAATATTCCTGTCCAGATGGGTGGTGGAATAAGAACACTTGAAAATATAAAGGAAGTATTAGACCTTGGTGTATACAGAGTCATAATCGGTACTAAGGCTGTAGAAAATCCTGATTTTATACGACAGGCTATTGAAAAATTCGGATCAGAACATATAGTCGTTGGCGTTGATGCCAAAGATGGTCTTGTGGCTATTGAAGGATGGGAAAAGATAAGTGATAAGACTGCACTTTCTTTAGCACTTGCTATGAAAGATATGGGAGTACAGACTATTGTATACACAGATATATCAAAGGATGGAATGCTTTCAGGTCCTAATGTTGAGCAGACTAAGCTGTTATCCGATAAAACAGGCATTAATATAATCGCTTCTGGTGGAATGTCATGTGTACAGGATCTTAAGAATATTAATGATGCTGGCATTCACGGTGCTATAATAGGTAAAGCTATATATGAAAACAGAATTAATCTTAAGGATGCTGTTAATATGTTTGAATCTGGAGCATCTGTTACAGAAGCCAGGAAAAAAATGAGTACAAGTCTTTCTTTCAAAGACTTTAAACTTAACTCGGATGGTCTTATTCCTGTTGTTGTACAGGATTATGTTAACAACGAAGTACTTATGGTCGCATATATGAATGAAGAGGCTTATAATATGACTGTAAATACAGGTATTATGACTTACTTTAGCAGAAGCCGCCAGGAGTTATGGATAAAAGGAGAAACTTCAGGACATTACCAGTATGTAAGTTCACTTGACATTGACTGTGATAATGATACAATATTAGCTAAGGTCCGCCAGATTGGAGCTGCATGCCATACAGGTAACAGGAGCTGTTTCTATAGAAATCTTTATCTTAAAGACAGATAAATAAGCCAGCTGTGATATAGGAACCAGAATGAGGATTATATGGATATTAAATATATTATCACACAGATTAAAGACAATATAATATGTTCACAATACACAGGTGATGACTGTCAGTCACTTAATATATCAGATACTGACAGTCTAACTGGTAATATATACATCGGCAGAGTTGAAAACGTTGTTAAAAACATCAACTCTGCTTTTGTTGAAATCGAGAATAAAATAAAATGCTATTACCCGCTTGATAATAATAAAAAGAACATATATCTTAATACAAAGAATAACGATAAAGTTAATATAGGGGATAAACTGCTTATACAGATTGTCAATGATGCCCACAAGACAAAACCACCTTCTGCAAGCTGTAAAATAGAACTTCCTGGCAAATATGTTGTACTCTCAAGCGATGTAAATGGAGTATCTGTTTCGAAAAAGATAAAGAAATCAGATATGTGCAGTGAAGTGGCTGCAATACTTAAAAATCTACTGGATGACTCTATATTAAGTATTAATAATGATATAGGTATACCTGGTAAATTCACATATGGTATAATAATACGCAGTAATGCAGTTAACTCCGATATAGAAACTATAATTAAAGAAGCCAGACAGCTTATATCCGAATACAACGCATTATTAAAATCAGCAGTATATGGAACATTTTACACAAAGTTAAAAGACCATGAGCCTGATTATATAAGTGAGATTGCACATTTTAGTTCTGATAATAATGTTGAGGTTATAACTGATATTAAGGACAGCTTTGTTACACTTAATAAATACTTTGCTGATATTCCTTCTGTCACAATCAGATTATACGATGATAAGCTGCTTCCATTATACAAGCTTTATTCTGTAGAGAAGAATCTTACCCAGGCACTTTCTCCCAAAGTATGGCTTAAATGTGGCGGCTATCTTATTATTGAACAGACAGAGGCCATGTGCGTGATTGATGTTAACTCTGGGAAAAATATTGCAAAATCAAAAAAACAGGCTGACAAAGAACAATCAACCTTGAAAGTTAATATGGAGGCTGCAAAGGAAATTATAAGTCAGATCCGTCTTCGTAATCTGTCAGGTATTATTATTATCGACTTTATTAATATGTCAGAAAATGGCAGCATTAAACAGCTTATGACATATCTGAAAAGTCTTGCAAAAAAAGAACATATACAAACTAACGTTGTAGATATTACACCTTTAGGTCTTGTAGAAATGACACGAAAGAATAACGGAAAAACATTAAAAGAACGATATTACAAATAAAATATCACAAACCTGTTCTGCGAAAAAGTGCGCAGAAATAAAGATTATTATTAATAATATATTAAGAATAAGGATGTTGGATAGATATGGATTATAAAGATATAGATATTGAAAACACAGATATTGATAAAGAAATTTCTGGCAGATATGAAATCAGGTATAACCATATGTATGATTATATCATGTCACATAAGGCATTAAAAAACACCATTTTATTTCTATATAAGGTTCTGCCTTACTTCGTGGCAATATCCTATGTATTGCTTATAATAATGTGTATAAGAAGCAATGATACTATCGTAACGCCAACCGTATCATTTAGTGTTGATGCTACAGGTTATGTTGAAACATCTAATATGTTTGTTACAGCGAAGCTTATACTTACTCCACTGACTTCATTTATTGTTGTCTCATTTTTCCGTAAATGTATAGATGCCAAAAGGCCATATGTAAAGTACAACATTACACCACTTGTTAAGAAGGATAAGAAGGGGGAATCCATGCCAAGCAGACATGTATTTTCCATAACTATCATAGCCATGTGCTGGTTATATATATACCAGCCTTTAGGTATTATACTTCTTATACTGACGGTAATTCTTGCAGCGCTAAGGGTTATTACGGGTGTACATTTTATAAGAGATGTTGTCGCTGGAATAGTAGTTGGTGTATTATGTGGTTTTATAGGATTATGGATTTTGTAATTGATTTTCACTATTATTAGACTATTATTTTAGCTATTATTTTTAATTGCTTTTATATATATATTTTTTTATTTTGCAGATTTTTGTTTTAAAGATCTGCTTTTTTCACTTTTTAATTTTGATGTTTTTTTTTGTATTTTTTTAGATTTTGAACTAAATATAGTTGACATTTCATTATTAATACTATATTATAATCTAGTGTGCCGCTCAGTTAGGATATAAGCAGGATTAATCCTCTCCAAAACTGGCGAGTAATTATTTTAGGAGGTGCCATATGTACGCAATTATTGCAACAGGTGGTAAACAGTACACAGTTTCAGAAGGCGATGTAATCAAGGTTGAAAAGCTTGGTGTTAACGCTGGCGATACTGTTACATTTGACCAGGTTCTTTTCGTTAATAACGGTGAAGCTAAGGTTGGTGATCCTACAGTAGCAGGAGCAACAGTTACAGCAAGCGTTGTTGAAGAAGGTAAGGACAAGAAAGTCATCGTGTATAAGTATAAGAGAAAAACTGGATATCACAAGAAGAACGGTCACAGACAGCTCTTCACTAAGGTTAAGATTGAAAAGATCAATGCTTAATTAATGTGAGGTGTGTTATCCATGACTCATATAACTATCTACAGATCCGCTAAAGGTGGAATAGTAGGATTCAGATCAGCAGGTCATGCTGGTTATGCGGAAGAGGGTAGTGATATCATATGTTCCGCAGTATCTATTCTGACATTCAACACTATCAATTCTATCGAGAAGTTCACAGATGCGAAGTTTGATGTCTCAGTAGACGAAGAAGAGGCTGTAGTTGATTTTATAGTCACTTCTGATATTAGTGATAAAACCCAGGTGTTATTAGATGCCTTAGAACTGGGATTAAGTTCTATTGCCGCTGGTAATCCTGATTACTTATTGATTACCGTCAAGGAGGTGTAATGTTATGTTGAATTT
>ERZ808240.2520-NODE-2520-length-19761-cov-4.048767_pt1 | contig 19761 bp, 21 predicted proteins | sample MGYA00521084_ERZ808240 | MGnify/ENA primary metagenome ERZ808240 (study PRJEB31516, sample SAMN03275571) | gut metagenome | biome: mammalia-associated habitat; material: feces | host: Papio cynocephalus | place: Kenya | collected 2012-08-06 ...
TAATATATGAATTCACTTTCGAATGAAGAGATAAAGCAGGCAGCAGAAATGTTCGAGTATGATGAGCATGAAAGAGACCCGCTTACACTTCTTTCAGCGCCTAAGCTTTTTGAATATATGAAATATGCCAATGGCACAGTTGATATTGATTTTGGCGAATAAATCTATAATGAGAGAGTGTGATTAATAATCACGCTCTTTTATTTATATTAAGATAGTATTCTTATGACATACGAACAGTTTGAAAAAGTGATTGATGACTTGTTAAAAAATATATATAGAGAATGTGAGTGATAAGATATATGGGTTTGTTTAAAAAGAAGGCAAAAGTGTATTCGTATGATAAAGAGTATTAAGGTGAACATTAAGATAAAAGCGCTTGTGGAAGGAAGAAATAATTATGGTTAAGAAAATTGTAAAGGGAAGGCAGATATTTGCACGAAAGGCACAGCCTGCAACAGAAGCAGACAGGCAGGTTGTGACAGATCTGATAGATACTTTAAGAGCAAACAGGGAAATATGTGTTGGGATGGCTGCTAACATGATAGGTGTGAATAAGTCTATAATAGCAGTGGCAGCAGGTCCATTCCAGTTTGCAATGATTAATCCTGTTATAACTAAAAAGTCAGGTGAATATAAGACAGAAGAGGGCTGTTTATCGTTGGACGGAGTAAGACCTTGTGTTAGATATGAGGAGATAGAAGTGGATTATCTTGATAGTAATTTTAAACAACAACATGGGAAGTATACTGGGTTCACGGCACAGGTGATACAGCACGAGATAGATCACTGCTGTGGTATGGTTATATAATTATTCATGAGTTAGAAAATAATCTTTAATATATTTAATATCTGAGAAATATAACACTTGAAATTGCTTATAATAAATTTATAAGTAAGAAGAAAAAATAAAGATAAGACTATGACTAAATAGTTATGAAGACCTTGGAGAGGGTCTTTAAAAACTACTACTATATAATATGAGGAATAACATTGAATAAATCCGATATGAAAAAAATATTATTAATAGCGACAGGTGGCACAATCGCATCGACACAAACACAGGATGGTCTTGCGCCATCGATAGATGTTAATGGTATGCTGTCCTATATTCCAGATATAAAAACAGTGTGTAATCTTGATGGAATATCTGTCATGAATGTTGACAGCACCAATATGACAACATCATTGATGAAGTGTATAGCTAAAACGGTGGCAGATAATTATGAATATTATGATGGTTTTGTTGTGGCACATGGAACGGATACTATGTCTTATAGTGCTGCAACAGTCACATATATGCTTAAGAACCTTTCCAAACCTGTTGTATTTACTGGTTCACAGATACCTATTGAAGCTATGTATACAGATGCTAAGAAAAACTTATCAGATGCAATTCGTTTTGCATGTGAGGAAATAAGTGGAGTATATGTTGTATTTGATGGGATTGTTATCAATGGAACACATGCGATGAAAGTAAAAACAAGAAGTGCAGATGCATTTAGGAGTATTAATTATCCGGTTATAGCACGTATTAAGCATGGCAGGATAACTTATAATGAAATACTGGATTCTTTTAAGTATAAGAATGGACTAAATAAAGAAAATGATAGCAGACTTATTCTGGATACTGATATGTGTCAGAATATTATGGTGCTTAAAATATTTCCTGGCATGGGAACAGGAATATTTGATTATATAAAAGATAACTATAAAGGAGTTATCATAGAGAGCTTTGGTATAGGTGGAATCCCTAATGAAGGTAATAACAATAACATAGCAGGAAAGGTTTATGAACTTATACAGGCAGGAGTTGCGGTTGTTATAACAACGCAGTGTATATACGAGGGAACAGACCTTAATGTATATCAAGTTGGACAGACACTTGCTAAGTTAAATGTTATTATGTCTGGAGATATGACAACAGAGGCACTGACTATGAAGCTTATGTGGGCGCTTGCGCATTATGACAATGTGGCTGATGTAAAAAAATATGTTGAGACATCATATTTTGATGACAGAAGCTATTAAATATATATGCGAAAGAATAATTTACTTAAAGGGAATGATATTATGGAATTTAAACGGATTATAACACCAGATGATTCATTGTATATGAATGCAATCAATCTTTATAAAATCAGCTTTCCAATTTATGAGCAGAGAGAGGAAAAATCTCAGATAGAAATGTATGCCAGAATGGCGGGGTAATAGTTATGGACAAAGAATCCTTGCATTATAATATTAAGTAACAGGTGTGGATTTAACAATGATTAATGATATAGAATATTATATGGAATATCTCGATGGTCTGACGGAGAATATGCCAGAAGAGTTTGTAAAGCTTGCACAGGTGTTTGAACTTAGTGTATTTGAACCTATTAACATGGAAGATGAGGATGATATATATGCAGCTTATCTTATGAATGATTCAGTTGAGAGTTATTTTATATTTGAGAATTCAGTAATGACAGGTGAATATAAAGATATTGACTGTGAACAGATAGCAGGAATAGAGAAGCTTGCAGATGGATATATGCTAATAGTTAATCAAGGCGGAGAGAATATATTTACAATAAGGTTTAGTAATCTTTGTATGAAAACTAATTATTTTAATTATGGCTGTATGGGACATTTCTGGGTTAAGGGATATGAGTATTTAAGGCAGCTTGAATATCAGCTTGCAGATGTAAGGGATAAGTACAGGTATCTGGGGAGTGATTCATGTACTAAGAAAGAGCTTATATTTATGCAGCTTGCAGATTTCCCTCCGATTAAGAAGTATAAGTCAGTTCCAGAGGCGTATTATGTTCCATACCCAGATGCTATATATTCAGAAGCAGTTGATTATCTCATAGGAATAGCGCATAGTGTTGGTGATAAGTGTATGGTATATATGCTTAAAAGTTATTTGAAAAAACCGGACATATTAAAGTGTAATATTATCACAGCTATGTTTCATGGAAAAGCACATAGCAGATTTATAGATAAGCTTATTATGGATGTTCGAGAAGAAGCCGGAAAGTATGTAAACAGACAGTTTGGCAGCGATGAAGAAGCACAGTATGAGAAAGTTCATAAGAAGGCTCTTAATGCTATGAATATGTACAGGAAAGCGGGATATGAGTGTTTATTGTATAGGGAAGAACCATTTATGTATTCAAAGGACTCAATTACATATAAAGAACATGTGTTATTGTTTAAGAATGGGCTTGTTAATAGAAGATGTGAGATATATACTTATGAAGTGTAGTGATTGGCTTTTTATCATATCATATGGTAAAGAGCCTGCATGACTATTACAAATAGTTTACTGTAAAAAAGTACATGATAAGGAGTAATATATGTTTTATTTTTTGTTAGAACCTATTATGATGTATAACTGGATATTAATATTAGCAGCAGTTATACCAGCGGTGTTTCTTATGGTAAAGGTATACAAGTCTGACAGGATAGAAAAAGAAAGTGGCTACCTGTTAAGAAAGCTTGTTGTGGCAGGTATTATATCTACTTTGCTTGCATTAGTTGAAGAAAAAGCAGGAGAATGGCTTTTGTCATGCTTTGTTCCTGAGAATACGTGGCTATACCAGATAATCCTTTACTTTGTAATTGTTGCAATTGCAGAGGAGAGTTCCAAGTATATATTCTTGAAAAAACAGACATGGGATAATCCAGAGTTTAACTGCCAGTATGACGGAGTCGTGTATGCAGTATTTGTTGCACTTGGCTTTGCACTCTGGGAAAATATTAATTATGTATTATCATATGGTTTCTCAACAGCTATTGTAAGGGCTGTGACTGCTATTCCAGGACATGCATGTTTTGGTGTGTTTATGGGTGTGTTCTATGGTCTTGCCAGGAAGCAGTATAATCGTGGAAGGTTATTCAGCTCCAAGATATTTAGAATATGCAGTGTGGTAGTGCCGGCACTTTTACATGGTTCATATGATTTTATAGCGACTATGGAGAATGTTATAGGCGGACTTTATTTTGCAATATTTGTTGTAATATTGTTTGCAATATCATTTGGGCTTGTTAATCTTTCATCTAAGAATGACAGGTATATATAATTAATATCAATCAGGAACGGGATATGTAAACAGAAATGATTCTAACATATGTATAGGTTGTGGTTTATGCACAACATGTTGCAAGTTTAATGCGATACATCTTAGTAAGAAATATGATGCATGGACGTTAAGTATAAAATATTATTTTTATAGTCGGATTTTGTAGTTTTTATTAATGTACAATATTAGAAAATATTATAGAATGGAGTTTAAAATGGCAGAAGTCAGAGTTATTAAGCTGAATGAAAGTGTTTATTCACAGAATGATAATCAGGCGGAAGAAACACGCCGTATGTTAAATGATAAGAAGGTGTTTTTTGTTAATATTATGTCGTCACCGGGAAGTGGCAAGACTACTATGTTGTCAAAACTTATCAATATGATTAAGGATGATGTAAGAATTGGTGAGATGGATGTTGATATTGAGTCGGATATAGATGCAAGGAGAGTTGCAGATGCAACTGGTGTAAAGACTATGCAGATTCATAATAGTGGTCTGTGTCATATTGATGCTACAATGACTGCAGATGCAATCCGTGAATATGGTGTGGATGATATTGATATATTATTTCTTGAAAATATCGGTAATCTTGTCTGTCCGGCTGAATTTGATACAGGAGCACATCGTAATATTATGATATTATCTGTTCCGGAAGGAGATGATAAGCCACTTAAGTATCCACTTATGTTTTCTGTGTGTGATGTTATTCTTGTGAATAAAATAGACACTCTTGAAGCATTTGACTTTGATATGCAGAAGTTCACGAATTATGTTAAAGAGCTTAATCCTAATGCAATTATTATGCCAATAAGCGCAAAGACAGGAGAGGGTATGGATAAGCTTGTAGAGTGGCTTATGAGTGAAAGAAGAAAACAGGGTTTAAAATAAATTATGAAGAAACGTATTTTAACATACAGAAAATATATTGACTCTTTATTAGCATCAGACAAGCAGTCTGACTGGAAACATATAAAGCAGGAGCATATTACGCAGATAGCGTTTTTTCAGCATGAAAGAGTAGTACATTTAATTGTGACTGTAACGTTTGCGGTACTTGAACTTCTTACGGTATGTGCTTATGTGATAGTCGGTGCACTTGATAGTACACTTAGTTTTCCATTATTAGTTCTTGCACTTTTAATACTTGTGCTTCTTATTCCATATATTAAGCATTATTATCTTCTGGAAAATGAAGTGCAGAAAATGTATGTACAATATGACAGGATTGCACAGAATGCGTATGAGGAGGAAAATAAAAGTGTAATTAATATGTAAGAAAAATTTCAATTATTCTAAAATATTTATTGATATACTGACAATAATCGGTTAAGATAATAAACAACACTATGATTAATACGTGAGGAATACAATGGCAAATATAATGGAAAAACAGTTCTACAAGCAAAGAAGCGATTTCGATAAGTCCTGTATTGAAAGGGATAAGAGGCTTACAATGCCAGCCGGTGTGGAATATACAGAGAATATTGCATATACTAATGATGGCAATCCTGCACACCAGCTTGACATATATCGCCCAAAGGACAGAGAGGGAGAAGTTCTTCCAGTGATAATCAATGTTCATGGTGGTGGACTGATTATAGGAAACAAAGGCTTTAATAAATATTTTTGTTCTTTGTTGTGTAAGAAAGGATTTCTTGTATACAGCATAGAGTATCGTCTTATTCCTGATTGTATGATATATGACCAGTTTACGGATGTGTTTATGGCTATGGATTATATAAAGGGGCGTATCAAGTCGGATGGCGGTGATGAGTCGCATGTATATATGGTTGGTGACAGTGGAGGAGCCTGTCTTATAATGTATACAAATGCAATTCAGAATAATCGTAAAATAGCAAAGGCAGCAGGAGTTAGGCCTTCAGATTTACATATTAATGCGATTGGGCTTATAAGCGGAATGTTTTATACAACTAAGTTTGATAAGATAGGAATGTTTCTTCCAAAGTATTTGTATGGAAAGAATTATAAAAAGTCTGCATTTGGAAAGTATGTGAAGCTGGAAAATAAGGAGTTTATAGAGTCACTTGCACCTGTATGGCTTGTCACAAGCCATAATGATTACTTAAGAAAGTATACATTAAACTTTGAAAATGCATTAGCTGAAGCGGGAAAAGAATATGAGCTTGTAGATTTTCCAAAGGATAAGAGGCTCACACATGCATTTTGCGTGTTTGAACCATTTTTGCCAGAAAGTAAAAAGACTATAGATATGCTTGCTAAGTATCTTAATAAATTTTAGAATAAAGACGGAAGTTACTGGGTACAGATAAAAAGTTTATATAATATTTATAATTTATCATCTCCTAATTTATTAATAATCTATATATTTTAATTAAGATTAATTAATAAGTTGGGAGATGATTTTTTTATGTTACAATAATTCTTGCAGCGTTATCTATAAATAATTTTAATATTATTGCATTTGTTATTTGAATTGCTATTGTGGCTGTATTGCAGTTTGTTGGTAATTAAGAAGGAAAAAACTGTTACTGTATAAGCATATTACCTGTCAATATATAGTTGATATATGGTAACAGTAATGGTTTTTATATGTCTGGATATTGAAGGATATGTCTCGTTATTGTAAAATCATCCTGAATAATATAAATATGAACAATATAGTGATTAATAGAATTATGGAAGGATTGATTTATATATATGATAACAGAAAAAGATATGCAATATGTTCTTACTATTGCGAATTATGGTAATCTGACTAAGGCTGCAAATGCATTGTTTTTATCACAGCCAGCGCTTAGTATCCAGCTTAAACGTCTTGAAAGTTCTCTTGGAATACAGCTTTTTGAAAGAAAAGGCAGAAGAATGATTCTTACATATGCCGGTGAGGAGTTTGTAAAGTCAGCAAGAGAGATAACTATGAAGTGTTTTGAACTTGAAGATAGAATGATTGATATAGGAAAAAATGTTGCAGTCAAACTTCAGATTGGATATATGGTTAGGCAGATGGAAGCACTGTTTCCGTCTGTTATGACAGAATTCAACCAATTGTATCCACAGTCAGTTGTATATGCTGTTGATGGACATTTGTCAGATCTTGAGGAGAAGCTTATCAGTGGCGATATTGATATGTTTTTTGGATATAACAGTGTCTGTAATACAAGGTTATCATATGAAACTATTTATGAGGACTGTCTTGTTGTGGTTCTTCCACAATCTCATCCTGCAGTTTCAAGTGTACAGAAGCTGGATACGTGCATGTATCCATGGCTGGATCTTTCTAAGGTAAGCAAAGAACGATTTATTCTTCAGCATAGTAACCAGAGTATAAGACAGCTTGAAGAAGATGCATTGTTTTATGCAGATGTGTTACCAGAGTTAACTTATAAAATAAGCAGTATAGATGCCGGAGTACGTCTTGCCGAGAAAGGATATGGTATTGCATTTACACTTAACAGTTATCTTTCTACTATGAAGTTATCACCAGATTCGGTGGTGTTACAGGTTGGAGACCCTGCACTTAGAATTCCTTTTTCGGCAGCGTTTCGTAAGGGTGATGAACAGCGTAGGGAACTAATGGAGTGGATAAGGCTTACAAAGGAACTTACCAGGATTAATTATAAGTAAAACATGTGTGAGACTAGTATAAAAATGAAGTAAAAAAGAAGATTTCTGCAAAAGTATAAATTATATTTATACCTTTGATAAAAACATACAATTTAACTTTTGAATGTATATATATTAGAATTAATATGTAAATTGAAAGTATTTCTCATTTATATATATAAAACTTATATTGTGATGCAGGTATCAAAAGCGTAATAAGTCAGTTTTGTCTGCTAAAAAGACTTTTTTGTTTGGTGCTCACTTCATAATTGTTATATGTGCGTATGAAAATGAGTAATGGAATTATTTTTAAGAAAGGATTCACACATGGAAACACAGGCGAAAGAAAAGAAAAAATGGAAAACGCCACATACATTTGTAATTCTTGTAGTTATTATACTTATCGCAGCGGCGGCAACTTATATTGTGCCAGCTGGTGAGTTTGCAAGATTCAAGGATGCGGCAACAGGAAAAACTTTAGTTGAGGCAGGCAGTTATCATAGGATTGAATCAAGTCCGATTAATCCTTTAAAGATTCCTGCTGCTATATATACAGGTATAGTTAAATCAGCTTCTACAATAACATTTATGTTAATAATCGGTGGAGCTTTTCAGGTAATAACTTCAACAGGAGCACTTACAGCACTCTGTAAGAAGCTTTCAAAGACATTTTCAAAGCATAAGTATGTTGTTATACCAGTATTTTTAACTCTGTTCTCAATATTTGGATTTACAATGGGTATGTCATCAGAGGTTATGATATTTGTTCCTATTGGAATAACACTTGCACTGTTTCTTGGACTTGACAAGGCAACAGGTACAGCGATGATAGCACTAGGTGCGGCGGTAGGTTTTACAGCAGGTATACTTAATCCGTTCAATGTCGGAGTCGCACAGGATATTGCTGAATTGCCATTATTCTCAGGAATGGTATATAGAATTGTTATTCTTGTGGTGCTTCTTGTTGCAACAAGTGCATACATAATATGCTATGCAAGAAAGGTAGCGGCTAATCCAGAGAAGAGTGTAATCTACGGAATAAAAGAAGATGAGGAATATACGTTTGATAATGCATCAGATAATCTTACAGGAAGACAGATAGGCGTTCTTGTCATTATGGCACTTGGTTTTGGGTTACTTATATATGGTCTTTCAAAGAAAGGCTGGTATTTTGAAGAAATGTCAGGTCTGTTCATATTCATGGGTGTAATCTGTGGATTAGTTAGTGGATATGGACCTAGTAAGATAGCTAAGGAATTCGGCGAAGGTGCTAAAGGTATTATCGTTGGATGTCTTATTATAGGTATCGCTCGTACTGTTGAGGTAATCTTAAGTGATGCACATATTCTTGATACAATAGTATACGGAATAGTTAATCTTGTGAATTTCCTTCCAGGTTCTATAAAGGCAGTAGGTATGTTTATATGCCAGTCACTTATAAACTGTGTAATCGTATCAGGAACTGGTCAGGCTGCAGTTACTATGCCACTTATGGTTCCTGTATCAGATCTTGTTGGTATATCAAGACAGACAGCAGTACTCGCATTCCAGTTAGGTGATGGATTCTCTAACTCAGTACTTCCTATGTCATCATCACTTATGGGATATCTGGCAGTATCTAAGATTCCATACAGCAAGTGGCTTAAGTTTATGATGCCATTATTCCTTATATGGACAGCACTTGGATGCATATTTATGTTAGGAGCATTAATGATTGGATATTAATTAATGTATTATAAGAAGTGTTATGTTGTGATATGCCTTTTAAAGGTGCATTATACATAACACTTTTTATTATGTATGTAATGAGCGCAAAAGAAAAGGAAGAATTCATTTTTTGCACTCGCATCATATTATTAAGAATAGGAGTAAGTTATAAAAATATGGTAGATGATAAAAATATGATAGATGATATAAAAAAGAAATTAGGTGAAGTAATAGATACACATAAGTCAGAGCTTTGCCAGATGTCAGATAAGATATTTGACCTTGCAGAGATAAGTGGTGAAGAATACGAAACATCAGATATGTTATGTAAGTATCTTGAAAAAGAAGGCTTTATAGTTGAGCGTGGAACGGGACTTGAAACGGCATTCAGGGCAACATGGCAGAATGGAATAGATGGGCCTGTCATAGGTATACTTGTTGAGTATGATGCACTTGAAAAAATCGGACATGCATGTGGACATCACCTTCAGGGTCCGGCAGGAATAGGGGCAGCTATTGCTGTAAAAGAATGTATGAAAGATTATCCATATAAGCTTGTAGTATATGGTACACCCGCAGAAGAAACTCTTGGTGGTAAGATTGTTATGCTTGATAAGGGATATATGAAAGAACTTGATCTTGCGTTCATGTCACATGGTTCACCAAATACTTCTGTTGATGAAAAATGTATGGCGCTTGAGAATTTCGTGGTAACGTTTCATGGAGTAAAAAGCCATGCTGCGATAAGTCCTGAGGAGGGAAGAAGTGCACTTGATGCTGCATTACTTTCATTTCATGCCATAGAGATGTTAAGAGAGCATGTTAAGGATGATACAAGAATGCATTATACAATCCGTAATGCAGGGGGACCTCCTAATGTTGTGCCAGATATAACAGTCGCAGAATATACACTTCGTTCATACAGTACGAAGTATCTTAATGAGGTTGTTGAGCGTTTTTACAATATACTTAAAGGTGCTGCACTTATGACAGATACTACATATGATATACAGAGAGATCTTCCTTTTAAGAGCAAGATAGTGTGTCATAAGGTAAATGACCTTCTTATGGCAAATGCAAAGTATGAGCATGCACCAGCAATAGCGCCTCCAAGAAAGAAGACAGGTTCTACAGATTTTGGCAATGTTCTTTACGAGGTTCCCGGTTCATGCATAAGAATTGCCTTCACAGATGAGGATGCACAGCCACATTCAGAAAGCTACTTAAAAGCAGGAAAGAGTGAGGCGGCACATGATGCTATCAGTTATGCGGCTAAGATAATGGCTGATTCGATATGTGATGTGCTCGTTGACCCAGAGATTCTAAAAGAAATCAGGGATGAGTTTGAAACGGCAAGAAATAATGAATAAATGATTATAATGTTGTGTTTATATTCGCAAAATTCTGACGTATATAAAATATAGTTACATATACGCCAGAATATTTTTGTTATAAAATGATCGCAGCCTGATAATTTTGTGAAGTTAGTTATTGTTGACTTAAACATAAAATGCTATTATATAACGTAAGTGCCAGAAATTAAAAAGGAGTATAGCATTGGATAATAAAGTGAGATTAAAAAGAGATATTATTCTGGTGCTGTCGATGGTTGTTATAGCAGCGGCAGCATTTTTAATTATTAATTATGCAGTCAGAAAGGATGGCAGATATGCGGTCATCAAGGTTGATGGGCAGGTGATTAAGACACTTGACCTTAACAGTGAAGGAACTACTATTGAGGTTAATGGCTATCAGGGTGGAGTAAATAAGATTGTGATTAAGGATGGAAAGGTAAGTATGACAGAGGCTGACTGTCCGGATGAGCTGTGTGTCAAGACAGGTAAGATAAGCAGGACAGGAGAAACAATAGTATGTCTTCCTCACAGAGTTGTTGTAGAGATTAAGGGTAGTCAGGATGATGATGCTATAGACTCTGTGGTAAGGTGATTGTTAAAGCAGAAATGGAGAAAATTATAAATGAATAATCGTATATCAACGAAAAAGATAGCACTATGTGGCGTACTCACTGCACTTGCCATGATATTCAGTTATATAGAAAGTGTGATACCTATTCCTATACCAGTCCCCGGTATAAAGCTTGGAGTGGCGAATATAGCAGTTATTACAATTCTGTATGTGCTCGGTGTTAAGGAAGCAATAGTAATTAATCTGTTAAGGATAGCGCTTACAGCACTTCTTTTTGGTAACATTAACAGCTTTTTGTTCAGTATATCAGGTGCGGTGTTAAGCCTTACAATTATGATAATTATGAAAAAACTCGATATTTTTTCGTGCATAGGTGTAAGTGTATGCGGTGGCGTTATGCATAATGTGGGACAGATAATAGCTGCGGTATTTATTATGGGAAGTGAAGCGATAGTATTTTACCTGCCTGTTCTTATAGTTTCAGGTGTGTTTACAGGAGTTATAATCGGAGTGGTTTCAGGTATAGTTGCGAAGCATGTTAAGAAAGTAGTAAGTTAGGTAAATGGAGGCAAATATAATGAAAAGTACATTAATAAAGGACACAACAAAGTCAGAAAGAATTCAGCTTGTGAAGGAATGGGAAGAGTGCGAAGGCTGTGAAAGCAGCGGAATGGACTTGCTTGAGTATTTCAGGGAGTATATAGATGGTAAAAAGGAAATATCGGAGGTAAATGCAGAATTTAATGCAAGATATGTATCAGAAATACCGGACAGTGATACAGGTATGAGCTGTGGTATGGGAATGAGGATATAATGTGTCCGTTAAAAGATGAATTAAGAATTACCAGGTTAGACGATAATATATCTTATATAGAGCCAACTGTTAATCCATTGTCGGCAAATGTTGTCATAATAAATGGCAAAGATGCAGTATGGCTGTATGATGTTGGCAGTCATCCTGATATACCTGACATGTTAGAATGTTATATCAGAACGCAATGTTGTGATAATGACAGCATTTCTGCTTTACAATGTAAAAAAGTGAATGTAGTGTTATCGCATTTTCATCATGATCATATAGGAAATATTGAACATATATATGAAAGACATGAATGCTGCAATATTTATCAGGGAAGGATGACATATAAGCATACACATGTTGGAAGCATAATAGAAGATGATGTATATGTAGATGATGGTGAGATATCACTTCATATTTTTCCATTGCCATCAAGTCACGCAAAAGGCAGTATGGCATTAGAGGTGAACAATGAATATTGTTTTCTTGGAGATGGAATATATGCAATGCAGAAAGGCTCACAAAGATTATATAATGCTGGAATTCTTAAAGAAGAAATAGATGTGCTTAGGAAGATTAGGGCAGAGAAGTTTATGTGTAGTCATAGAACACCATTTGAAAATTCCAGGTCAGGTGTTATAAGATGGCTTGAAAGTATATATGGACATAGGGTTAAAGATAATCCATATATAGAATCCGGGTATGAAAAATAAAATATAAAATAATATAAATGTAAAAAATCCCATGACTTGTTTTAATAATAGTCATGGGATTTTGATTAAACCTTATATTCATATCGATAAAAATGAATAGATACTTGTCACATATATTGTGACTTTGCTGTTTATTCTTTATACTGCGACATGGATAAATCATCAATAGTCTTGACAACTGTATGTGGAATAGGTTTCCATTCAACTTTCTTAAATAATGCTACGATACTGATAGGAATATATGTAGCTATAAACAGTGGGAAAGAGAAAAGATACATTATCTTCTTTCTTCCTGGTGCCAGAATCTTTTTCCATTCTGTTATAAGTGTTATAAGTCCAATAACCAGCAGCATCATATAGAAGTTAAAGAAACCAATAAATATAGCCACAATAGTAGGACGGAATATCTGTTTAAATAAAACAGGATTGAATCCACTGCATAACAGTAAAACAACATTTAAAAGAATTGTTCCAAGTGTAAGTAATGTTGCAGGAGCAAGTGTCATAATCATATCATAACATGATACGAACATCCTCTTTTCTTTGAACATTGTCTTAAACAAATCTTTACCATATTTAAATAATACCTGATAGAATCCCTTAGTCCAACGCATACGCTGGTTCCATGACTGCTTGAAAGTAGTAGGCTGTTCATCATAGAACATGGCACTTCCACAATAACCGACTTTTTCACCATCAAGGATGTTGGTAACTGTGAATTCAATATCCTCTGTAAGAAGATTACATTTCCAGCCCTGGTTCTTTTTAATGATTGAACTATCAACAAGATACCCCGTTCCAGATACTGCACAACTTGTTTTAATCATCATACGTGGATTATTAAGGTACTTGGCTTCTCTTATGAACCAGAGAGAGTAACCAGCTGTAATCCAGTTAGTATCGTAGTTCTTAGAATTACGATAGCTTGTTACAACCTTATAGCCACTGTCGAATACTTTATTCATTTCCTTAACATAATTAACATCAATAACATTGTCAGCATCGAATACGAAGTAACCATCATAGCAAGTGTAGTCGCCCTGTTCTTCTTTAATCTTGTTAAAGACATAATCCATAGCATATCCTTTACCAACAAGGATGTTATTAAAACGTTCATATACTATAGCACCGTGCTGGCGCGATATTTCGGCTGTATTGTCTGTACAGTTATCAGCGACAACAATAACATCAATAAGTTCCTTAGGGTAGTTCTGGTTTTTGATGCTGTCAATCAGATTGCCTATTACAGCATTCTCATTACGTGCAGCAATTATGAATGCGTACTTGTGCAGTGTGGCATTATTTTCTTTTATATTTTCTTTTTTCTTTTTTCCAATCAATGCAATCAATATGTATATTCCCTGATAACAATAAAACAGAGTTAGTAATAAGTATATAACTGCATTGACTTCTGATACGATCTTCATTTGAAATCCTCACTAAATATTAAGAATAAAAGCCTGTTAAAACTTTTACAAACTTTTGCAAAGTTCTTAACAGATTATATCATTAGTTTGTTTGGTGTCAATAGTTAAATTAACTAATAATTCTAAAAAAATTGACAAAATTCATACATTGTATGTTATTATATATGTTACAGCGCCTGTATAAGTATTCAGAATTGTAAAATATCAGTACTTCCTTATATTAATTAAATAATATATAAATCTATGTTTGAATAATATATTGAAGAAAGTAAAGTAATATTCTGTTTAACTCATATATGGCATAGTATCATATAAGCTAATATTAACCTGAAAGGAATAACATGTTATGTATAAAGAAATATCTAAATTAATAATGTACGGTAATCTTGACAACAATAGTATTTTATCATCATTGGCTGATATATTCAATCGTTTTGATAATGATTTATCATCAAAAGAAGAGCTTATTACCGATATATACACACAGATTAAAAGAATTCTTGAAGTCGCTACGGATTATGGATTTGATAATAATCTCTGGCAGAATTATCTTACATACTTCCTTATAACTAATGAGAATCCATTTAGTATAACCTGTGAAAAGGTTGGCGCTAATGATGGAAGCGTTAATATATTTGCAAAAAATGATTTTAAGGTATTCTACAATCTTTTCCATTATGATTTCAGTGAGATTGAGGAAAAACTTGGAATTGACTGTTTTACAATCATTTCCAATTATAAAGCAATTGTTAAGAAAGAACTTATGTATAACAAGAATGTAAGTGAAAAGGTAAGGGAGCTTAGCAGTAAGCTTGCAAGAGCTAAGGATGAGAATGAATTCTTTGACGAAGTGACAGAATTTTACAAGGCATTTGGTGTTGGAATGTTTGGTCTTAATAAGGCATTCAGAATATCAAATGATGAAAAGGATGGTCTTGTGTTCCATCCAATCAATAATATGGATAAGGTTGTTTTAGATGATCTTATTGGTTATGAGATTCAGAAGCAGAAGCTTGTTGAAAATACAGAAAATTTTGTCCAGGGAAGAAAAGCTAATAACACACTTCTTTTTGGTGATAGTGGTACAGGTAAGTCTACAAGTATCAAGGCTATTGTTAACCAGTATTACGACCAGGGACTTCGTATGATAGAGATATACAAGCATCAGTTTAAAGATCTTTCCAATGTCATTGCCAGCATTAAGAATAGAAACTATAAGTTTATTATATATATGGATGATCTTTCTTTTGAGGAATTTGAGATTGAGTATAAGTTCCTTAAAGCAGTTATAGAGGGTGGTGTAGAAACCAAGCCAGATAATATACTCATATATGCTACATCTAACAGAAGACATCTTATCAAGGAAACATGGAATGACAGAAATGATATGGAGACGACTAATGGTCTTCATAGATCAGATACAATTGAGGAAAAGATGTCACTTGTTAACAGATTTGGATGCCAGATATGTTATTCAAAGCCATCTAATAAGGAATATTATGATATAGTTATAGGCCTTGCCAGAAAGAATGGACTGGATATGACTGATGATGAACTTATGGCAGAGGCTAATAAGTGGGAATTAAGTCATGGCGGTATATCAGGAAGAACGGCGCAGCAGTTTATCAACCATTGTCTTGGTATGCAGCGAAGTGATTCATAGATACATCATATGATTGGATTATAAATTGTAAAACAGATAGGAATTAATTATGCTTTCATATATAATAGGTGAAGTTGCGGAAGTATCAGAAGATACCGTTGTTATTGAGAATAATGGCATAGGCTTTAATGTTAAGACATCAGCCATGACTATTAATAATCTGCCTCCAGTAGGAGATATGACCAAGATATATACTTATCTTCATGTAAGAGAGGATGTAATGCAGATATTCGGATTTCTTTCAAAAGATGAACTTGAAGTTTTTAAGCTTCTTCTTAATGTTAATGGCATAGGTCCTAAGGGGGCGCTTGGAATATTGTCAGCCATAAGCACTGATGACCTTCGTTTCGCAGTTTTGTCAGATGACGTTAATCTTATAAAGAGCTGTCCGGGAGTTGGTGCAAAGACTGCGCAGAAGCTTATCATTGAGCTTAAAGATAAGTTAAGGCTTGAAGATGCATTTGAAATGGCAATCAATAATAATAGCAGGAAAAACAATGTACAGGATAATTCTGTTATCGTTATGAATGAAGCTGTGGAAGCACTTGTTTCCCTTGGATATGGAAGTAAGGATGCCATCAGTGCAGTAAAGAAGGTTGAAAATATACAGGATAAAAGTTCAGAACAGATACTTAAAGAAGCACTTAAGGGGCTGGCTCTTTTATAGAATATATTATGCTGCAGACATAGCAGTTGATAATGAGAGGTGATGAGGGAACATGGAAAGAAGAATAATATCTACAGAGATTCTTGCGGAAGATGCAAAAATGGAAAATTCACTCCGTCCATTACATCTTGAAGATTATGTAGGACAGGAAAAAGTAAAGCGAAATCTTAAAGTGTATATAGAAGCAGCGAAGGAAAGAGGAGATTCTCTTGACCATGTACTTTTCTATGGTCCTCCTGGATTAGGAAAAACAACACTTGCAGGAATAATCGCTAATGAGATGGGAGTTAACATAAAAGTCACGTCAGGTCCGGCAATAGAAAAACCAGGCGAAATGGCGGCCATCCTTAATAATCTTGCGGAGGGAGATGTACTTTTTGTTGATGAAATCCACAGGCTTAACAGACAGGTGGAAGAAGTGTTATATCCTGCCATGGAAGATTATGAGATAGATATAATGATAGGAAAAGGTGCTACGGCGCGGTCTATAAGACTTGAACTTCCAAGATTCACCCTTGTTGGTGCAACAACACGGGCAGGTCTGCTTTCTGCACCTTTAAGAGACAGATTCGGAGTTGTTAATCATCTGGAGTTTTATACACATGATGAATTAAAGAAAATAATTGTAAGGTCAGCAGCGGTTCTTGGTGTAAATATAGATGAGGATGGAGCCTATGAGCTTGCAAGAAGGTCAAGGGGAACTCCAAGACTTGCCAACCGTCTGTTAAAAAGGGTAAGGGATTTTGCACAGGTAAAATATGATGGCAATATCACAAAGGATGTTGCCGATTATGCACTTGACCTGCTGGATGTTGATAAAGAAGGACTTGACAGAAACGATAGACTGATTCTTTCAACCATTGTCAACAAGTTTGATGGTGGTCCGGTTGGAATAGAAACACTTGCTGCATCGATAGGTGAGGATTCTGGTACACTTGAGGATGTATATGAGCCATATCTTATACAGAATGGCTATTTAAACAGGACTCCAAGAGGAAGAGTGGCTACAAGAAAGGCTTATGCCAATCTTGGTATTGAACTAAAAGAATAGATATTGTATACTAAACCATATAATGTGTTGCATAATAGTTCATAAGTGTCATCCGGGGTCAGAAAGTATTGCATCACTAATAAGTTATTATGTCAGGAGAATGCTATGTCATCTAAGAATACAACGGAAGTAATTATAGGCGGTAAGGTTTTTACGTTAGGAGGCTATGAGAGCGAAGAATATCTTCAGAAGATAGCTGCATATATTAATAATAAATTATCTGAATTCAGTAAAGATGATGGGTTCAGAAGACAGTCTGCAGAGGTACGTTCAAATCTTATGTATCTTAATATAGCTGATGATTATTTTAAGGCTAAGAAGCTAGGGGATAACCTTTCTTTGGAGATAGAAAACAAAGATAAGGAGATATATAATTTAAAGCATGAACTTATAGCTGAGCAGATAAAGTCAGAATCAGCAGATAAACAGATTGAAGAGCTTAAAGATAAGATAAGCAAGCTTCAGAATAATATTGTCAAGCTTGAGACAGAACTTGAGGATTCAAAAAAATAATAGATATTAACGGGACTGGGGGAGTTGTGAGCCTGCAGTCCTATTTTGCATTTATAGTATTAATCATGGCAATTATAAGAAACGAGGAAGAGTTAATGACAGGGCGTTATACATACATAGATAACAAGGACAGATATGATAAATCCATCAAGAATGTGGAAGTACTTGCACCTGCTGGTTCGCTTGAGATATGCAAGGCAGTTATCAATGCGGGAGCTGATGCAGTATATCTTGGCGGCGATATGTTTGGCGCAAGGGCATATGCTGGTAATCTTGATAAGAATGATATGTTTGAGGCACTTGATTATGCACATAGGCTTAAAAGACATATATATCTTACAGTCAACACTCTTCTTAAGCAAAACGAGATAGATGGACAGCTTATAGATTATATCGCTCCATACTATGAAAGAGGACTTGATGCGGTTATAGTTCAGGATCTGGGGGTCATGAGGCTTATAAGACAGAACTTTCCTGATATGGATATACATGCAAGCACGCAGATGACACAGACTGGTGTCTTTGGTTCTGGACTTTTATATAATGCAGGCGCGAAAAGAATTGTAACATCAAGAGAGATGACACTTGGCGAGATAGAAGAACTTCACAAAGCTTATCCAGATATGGAAATAGAAAGTTTTGTTCACGGAGCTATGTGCTATTGTTATTCAGGACAATGTTTAATGAGCAGTTTCAATGGTGGAAGAAGTGGAAACAGGGGAAGATGTGCCCAGCCATGCCGGCTGCCATATAAAGTATATGATGGACAGGATATGATTAATAATGCACATGATAAATATGCCTTAAGCCCAAAGGATATGTGTGCCTTAAAGATTCTTCCGGATATTATAGATGCAGGTGTGTATTCGTTAAAAATTGAGGGAAGAATGAAAAATGTAACATATGCTGCTTATGTTACGTCTGTATATAGAAAATATGTTGACATGTACGTTACATGTGGCAGAAGGGATTATCATGTTTCAGATGATGATGTGCAGGCACTGTGCGATATATACAACAGGGGTGCTTTTACAACAGGATTTTATAACAGTACAAAAGGCAGGGATATGCTGGCATTAACAAGGCCCAACCACTGGGGTGTAAGGGCACTTAAGGTTATTTCTAATATCAAGGGAAAAGTTACATTTAAGGCATTGAAAGATATTAATCCACACGATGTGTTTGAAATAGATGCTGAACATAGCTTTGAAAGTGGTGAGCATATAAGAAGTGGGCAGACAATGGTTGTCAATCTTCCAAGAAAATATGACCTTCCAGAAGGAAAAGTTATTAACAGGATGAAAAATGCGCGTATTACCGAATTGGTTAAAGAAAAATATGTAGATAATAAAGCAATGATTCATGTATTTATGTATTTTAAAGCTATAAAAGATGAAGCAGCTGAATTAACAGTAAGTAGTGGTGATACCTATGTCACTGTTTATGGAGAAAAAGTCGAGAAGGCTTCTAAACAGCCAGCAGATAAAAAGAATATAATAGATAAACTTTCAATGACGGGACACACTTCATTTGTTGTTGATGGCGTTGATGTCAGAATGGATAACGATATATTTATGTCTGTCGGAGAACTAAAAAAGATGCGGCGTGATGCGCTTTCAGAACTGGATAAGAAGCTTAA
>ERZ808240.2521-NODE-2521-length-19759-cov-3.137637_pt1 | contig 19759 bp, 19 predicted proteins | sample MGYA00521084_ERZ808240 | MGnify/ENA primary metagenome ERZ808240 (study PRJEB31516, sample SAMN03275571) | gut metagenome | biome: mammalia-associated habitat; material: feces | host: Papio cynocephalus | place: Kenya | collected 2012-08-06 ...
ACGGTATTGAAAAATTAATAGATAACTGTTATGATTCGGCCATGGAGCCCAGATCCTTGAGCCCCGGAAAGCCCTGCTGACGCAGCGCTTCATAGGTCAGAATTGCGGCCGAGTTTGAAAGATTGAGGCTGCGGGCCTCGCTTATCATCGGAATGCGTATGCAGCGGTCGTAATAGCGCATGCGAAGCTGTTCGGGAAGTCCCGCCGTTTCCTTTCCGAGCATGATGCTGACCGTTTCGGTCGAAAGATCGGCCTCAAAATACGCGTGCGGCGCCTTGGTAGTCGCAAGCCACAGGTTCTCATCGCCGTTTTTCTCAAGGTACTCGTCAAGGTTTTCATATACGCTTATATCGACAAGGTGCCAGTAGTCAAGGCCGCAGCGCTTGACGGCTTTGTCGGAAATATCAAAGCCGAGAGGCTTTATAAGATGAAGCCTTGCTCCGGTCGCCGCGCAGGTGCGAGCGATAGCGCCCGTGTTATGCGGTATCTCCGGCTCAAGAAGGACTATATTCAGCATTATCTTATCCCGTTTCGTTATCAAATATCTGTTTTACACGTATATATTAGCACATTTTCCCCGAAAAAGATGAACTTTTTTTAAGTTTTTCGGATTTGTTGCAATTTTGACAACTAAGCTCTCCGGCAAGCGCCGCAAACGCATGTCAAACCGGCAATGTGCACATCTAATTTATCATTTCAGAGGCAAAAAAATGATCTGCAACGCATGTCCGCGCCGCTGCGGCGCGGAAAGAACCGAATATTCCCCCGGCGGTATCTGCGCCTGTCCCTCCCTGCCGCTGGTCGCACGAGCCGCGCCGCACTACGGCGAGGAGCCGTGCATAAGCGGCTCTCGCGGCAGCGGAACGGTGTTTTTCTCAGGCTGCAATCTCAAATGCGTATTCTGCCAGAACCATGAGATCAGCCGGGGCGGGATCGGCAGAGCCGTCACCGTCGAGCGGCTTTCGGATATATTCCTTGAGCTTCGGGATAAGGGCGTTCACAACATAAATCTCGTAACTCCGACGCACTACACCGACGCGATAGTAAAAGCGCTCGAAAGGGCCAAGCTCGACATCCCCGTCGCATGGAACAGCTCGGGCTATGACAGCGTCGAGAGCCTCAGGCGATTGGAGGGGCTCGTGCAGATATACATGCCGGACTTCAAATACGCAGACTCGGCTTTGGCTTTGCGCTACTCGGCTGCTCCCGATTACCCCGAGGCTGCGCGGGCTGCGATATTCGAAATGTTTCGTCAGGTCGGGCCTTTTGAGCTCGATGACGACGGCATGCTTATCTCCGGAGTTCTTATCCGCCATCTCATTTTGCCCGGGGCGGAGGATAACAGCCGCGCGGTGATAGATTTTGTTGCCGATAATTTTCCCGGCGACGATATACTGTTTTCTCTCATGGCGCAGTACACGCCCATGCCGAACACGGAGCGCTTTCCAGAGCTTCAGAAAACCGTCACGGCGGAGGAGAACGACGCGCTCGTTGACTATATGACGCAGCGCGGCATATATAACGGCTTCTGGCAGGAGCCGTGCTCGGCGACAGACGACATGATACCGGACTTTGACCTGACCGGCGTCTGATCAATATATAAGCTTATACACAGGAGGTACAATTATGGATTACAACGAAATTCTCAAGAAGGCGGCGGGACTGATGGGTCCGTACTGCAAGGCATGCCCCGTCTGCAACGGCAGAGCCTGCGGCAACTGCGTCCCCGGCCCGGGCAGCAAGATCCCCGGCAACACCGCCGCACGCAACTATGACAAGTGGCAGGAGATATTCGTCAATATGGACACGCTGTGCCCCAACGCGGAGGCCGACACGAGCTTTGAGCTTTTCGGCAGAAAGTTCTCCGCCCCTGTTTTCATAGCTCCGCTCGGCGCTCTGCCCCTGCACTACGGCGACAAATACGACGATGTTACCTACAACCGCACGCTTGTCAACGCCGCGGCCGACTACGGCATCTGCGCCATGACCGGCGACGGCGAGTTCAAGGAGCTCATCCCCGACGCAGTCAACGAAATGGCCAGGATCGGAGGCATCGGTATTCCCACGATAAAGCCCTGGAGCAAGGATATCGTCTTTGAAAAGCTCGACTATGTTAAGTCTCACAATATATTCGCCGTTGCAATGGACGTTGACGGCGCAGGTCTGCCCTTCCTTAAGAAGCTCGGCCCCAGCGCGGGCTCGAAGTCCGTTGACGAAATGCGCGAGATCATATCCTACGCAAACATGCCGTTTATCATTAAGGGCATCATGACCGTCAAGGGCGCGGAAAAGGCCGTCGAGGCCGGTGCGAGCGCGATCGTCGTATCAAACCACGGCGGCCGAGTTCAGGGCTGCACTCCGGCAACGGCGGAGGTACTGCCCTCCATCGCAAAGGCCGTAAAGGGCAAGGTCAGGATCTTTGTCGACGGCGGCATCCGCAGCGGCGTCGACGTTTTCAAGGCAATAGCCCTGGGCGCGGACGGCGTGCTCATCGGCCGCCCGGTCGTCCCCTTCATCTACGCCGAGGGCGCGGAGGGCTTCAGGGTCTATATGGACAGGATCACCTCCCAGCTGCGCGACACGATGAACATGTGCGGCACTCCCACGCTTGCCGATATCGGCGGGGATAACATCTTCATCGCAAAATAATGGGAAGCTTTTAAACCCCCTTGCATTGCTCATACGGCTCATAAACGCCGTTTTGTTCTATATTCTATTTATCAAAAAGATACCCCGAAAGGTTTAGCCTATGCCGAAGCGAAAGGGCAATCTGAATACCGTTTACATATCCGAGCGCTTGCAGGAGAGCCTGCGGCCGATAGCCGACTGCGCGATGACCACGGTCGTCGCGCCCATGGGCTACGGCAAAACGACGGCCGTGAACTGGTATCTTTCCCAACGCTCAAAAGCCGTCTCGCCGCGTATAATACGCATAAGCGTTTATTCGGACAATCTTACAATATTCTGGCGCAGCGTTCAGGCCGCATTTGCCCACGAGGGCTTAGGCTTTCTGTCTGACTACCCCTGTCCGGGCGACAGCACCGGAGCAGCTCTCCTCACGGACGATTTGTGCCGCGAGCTCGGCGGCGGCAGGGAATGCTATATTTTCATCGACGATTTTCACCTTTTGACAGACGGACGCATACCGGGCTTTTTGTGCCGTCTTGCAAACCGTCTGCCGGACGGCGTTCATCTGATCGTTGCGGGGCGAGACAGGTTTTTGCCCGCCGCCGAGACATTGCGCCTCGGCAGCCGTGTCTATCAGATAGGCACCGAGCAGCTGCGGCTCAACCACACCGAGCTTGCCGTTTATGCGCATCGCTGCGGAGCAGCGCTCTCCGACGAGCAGATATCCCGCCTTCTGTATTCCAGCGAGGGCTGGTTTTCGGCCGTTTACCTCAATCTTCGTTCTCTTTCCGAGAACGGCAAGCTTCCGGACAAAAGCTCGGATATCTACACAATGTTCGCCGCCGCGATGATAGACCCTCTGCCCGATGCACAGCGCGAATTTCTCGCAGTCATGGGGCTTGCGGATGAGTTCACCGCGGAGATGGCGCGCTTTGTCACGCAAAGTGAAGATAGCGACAGATTTCTCGCTGCTCTGACAGAGCAGAACGCATTTGCAAAGAGTCTGCCCGACGGCGTGACATATCGCTTTCACCACATGATGAAGGAGTGCGCCGAGCGCGTGTTCCGCACAATGAGCGAGGAAAAGCAAAACGCATATCTTGACCGCTTCGGCGCATGGTACGAAAGCCGCCGTCAATACCTGCACGCACTGTCGGCTTACAGAAAAAGCGGGAATTTCGACGCTGTTTTGCGGGTCGTTGAAAACGACGCCGGGGTAATGCTCGCAGGGCTCAGACCCGAGATCGTGCTGGACTTCCTGTCTGAATGCCCGGAAGAGGCCCTCAGGGAGCACCCCGCAGCGCTGCTGGTTTTGATGCGGCGAATGTTCACCTGGCGGCAGATACCCAGGATGACGGAGCTCAAGGAGCTTCTGCTTCGTTCAATCGACGAGCACCCCGGTATGCCGGATATCGAGCGCGGCAATCTTTTGGGTGAGTGTGACCTTATCCAAAGCTTTCTTTGCTATAACGACATAAGCGCCATGAGCCGCCTGCACCGCAGTGCGAGCCTCAGGATGTCACGGCCGGCTATAAGCATCCAGTCAAGCGGCGGATGGACCTTCGGCTCGCCGTCGGTGCTTATGATGTTCCACCGCTCTCCGGGCGGGCTGGATGACGAGCTTGCCGAGATGGACGAATGCATGCCGCACTATTACAAAGTCACGTGCGGCCACGGCCTGGGCGCTGAAACGATCATGCGCGCGGAGGCGGCCTTTATGCAGGCGCGTTTTACCGATGCGCAGATAGCTCTTGAGAGAGCTTACGCCCAAATTGCCGGCAACGGGCAGGAAAACATGACTCTGTGCTGCAATTTTCTGGCACACAGACTCTCGCTTTTTTCCGACGCTTTGCCTCGATACACGGAAAACGAGCGCTATGAGGCGCTTCTTTCCCGCCACGACGCTTCGTGGATACACATTTGGAGCGCAATAAACGCATATTATTACGCCGTTCTCGGTCGGGCGGACAGGATACCGCCGGTTTTTGCCGAGCACAGGCTGGGCACAATAAACTTTCTCGCGCCCGGAAAGCCCATGATGGAGATGATCGAAAATCAGGTCTATCTCGCCCAGGGCGCTTACGCTGCGGTCATAGGACGCAGCGAGGGGCTTTTTGCCATGTGTGAAGCCATGCACTACGCGCTGGTGGCGCTGCATATCCGCATCCAGACTGCGGCGGCATATGAAATGCTCGGAAAGCGAGAGGAGGCCTGTACGCTGCTCTCGCGTGCGCTCGGCGATGCCGAGCCCGACGGATTTATGCTCCCCTTCGCTGAGAATTACGGATATTTAAAGTCTCTTCTCGAAGACATGCCGCAGATAGCACAGCTCGGCGCAATACTCGAACAGCGCAGGGCAAAGACCGATTATCCCACAGTATTTTCCTCCCTCACGCCGCGCGAGCGCGAGATAGCCATGCTTATTTCCCGGAGGCTTTCAAACCGCGAGATCGCCGAAAGGCTGTTCCTCTCCGAGGGCAGCGTCAAGCAGTATTTAAATCAGCTTTACGCAAAGCTTTCCATCGAGGGGGAGGCGCGCACAAAGCGCCGCCGTCTCGGCGAGCTTGCAAAAAGCTAACCTCAGGTTAATAGGAAACAAAAACGATCCGCTGTACAATGTTGCTGCAGCGGATCGTTTTATATACGGGAAGGGAGAAATGCGTTTGAACCGAAAATACATAAGCGCGGTCAAGCCGCTTGACGACCACGTTCTTCAGGTCGATTTTGTATCCGGCAGCAGACTGCTGCTTGATATGAAGCCGTATCTCGACAAGCTGCGCTTCAGACCCCTTGCCGATATGCAGCTTTGGAACAGCGCCGTGACAAACGGCATCTTCATCCGCTTCGGCAGCGTTGAAATAAGCCATGACGAGCTTTTCTGCATGGCCGAACGGGAAATATGACAACAAGGAGAACAAACATGAAAGCACTGAAAAAATATCTTGCGCTCATACCGGCGCTGCTGATGTGCCTGAGTTTCGCCGCATGCGGCAATGACAGCACCGGCGATGGTGATGACGGCAATATACCCTCCGGTGCGCCCGACTTTTTCGAGGGAATGGTTAAGGATGACGGGCTCTTGGCCGATTACGGCATGTACTGCGGACTGTGGGTCTGCGATGACGGCCGCGAGATGGAGGTCGAAAAGGACGAGGATGCGCAGGAGACGCGCTTTGTTCTCTACAGCGTTGACGGCGAAGAGATCGACGCGAGCGGCTACATCCAGCTCTCGACGGAATACAGCGCCGACTATTTCTACAACGAGCACGACGGCGTTGCCTATCACAGCTGGTTCGATGAGGACGGCGTGCTCAATGTTTACAGCTTCGGCACGTTCACCAAAAACGACAGCACGCCCTCCATTGCCGCAGGCACATGGTATCTCGACGGCAGCGAGAGCGCGACCAGCCGCCTTCAGATCGGAGAGGACGGCAAGTGGATGCTCTACGAGGACGCGGACAGCTCCCCCGCACTTATCGACAGCGGCAGCATAGAGGCCGTCGGCGACGGTGCGTATTCGGCAGTGTCCGAGCAGTTTGAGGACGTTGCCTACGATATCACGCTCACCGACGAGAGCACCCTTTACTGGGGCGGCGAAAACGACTGCTATATGAGGCTCGACTGATATGAAAAAGCATATCGCTATGCTTTTGGCGCTTATGATGTGCCTGTGCCTTGCCGCATGCGGCGATAATGGCACGAACGATGACGAGCAGATAGCGGGCGGCGACTGGCGCACGACGGGCGTTGTGCGCGCAAACGGCGTCATAACTCGCGGCGGCGAGGATACGGACGTTCTCGTCTGCATTGACCGCGACAGCGCAACGTTTTACTACGACGATATCGAGCAGACGCTGTTTGACTATGTGACTTTCCCCATGCAGGTCGTTTCCGACGATGATGATCCGTGGGAGGCTTTTCAAAGCATCGACTTTGCCGACCGCAACGGAGACGGCAGCAGCGACGTTGCCATTATATTCACTTTTGACGGCGATACCGCGCTTTTGGTCTGGTTCTGGGACGCGGACAGGGAGCTGTTCGTGTTCCGGCCCGAGGAGAGCGAGATGGGCACCAACGACGACGTCGATCTGAGCGACTTTGAGGGCACCTGGCTCGGAACCGAGAGCGATCAGCCCGACTATATCGAGATATCGGACGGAAGCTGGGCGGCATATTTAAACGGCGAGATGACCGACGGCGGCGACTTCAGGTATGAGCCCGAGCTCGATGCCGTGTATGCCTACGGAAGCGACCGCTCCGGCTCCTACGCCGAGCTGCACGATAATGGGCAGACGCTGTATATATCGAGCCTCGGTTACTTCAGCCGCGGCTGATGATAAAAGAGAGAGCGAGGATAATGGTAATGAACCGATATAAAAAATACACCGCGCTTTTTCTGGCGCTTATCATGTATCTCGGCATTGCCGCCTGCGAAAACGGCGTTTGCAGCTATGCAAACCTCGGCGAGGGCTTCAACACCGCCGACTGCTACTGGGAGGAGAAAATGCTCGGCGAACAGGCGCACGACGGCATACGCGAGGTGGAATTCGACGCCGTGTACTGCAATTCCGAACGACTTCATCCCCTGCTTCGGCAAGGAGTATATCGCGAACGTCACCTGCGGCCTGTACGACTACTACAGCGGCATGTGGCTGACCGACGACTATGACGGCCTTGTATTTGCCGCCGAGGCGCAGACTGATAACTTTAAAGATTACGAAAAGCGCAAGCAGGGAGACAGCATTTATCCCGGGGTCTGCATCATGGACATAGACCTCATTGACACGGAAAGCGCGCTGTTTTTCGATATCTGCGCCGATTGGAGGTATAATCTGTGAACAGAAAAATGAGCGACGCCGAGCTGTCAAAAAGGCTCGGCGCATATCAGACGATAGAGCGCATAGGCACGGTGCTCGGGCTTATCCTCATCGCGGCCGGCGGCATTATCGCCCTTGTTCAGCATAATCTTTGGGTCTTTGCCGGCCTGTTTTTCGCGGGCGTTATCGTGCTGGTCATCATAAGCTTCGTCGTAAACACGAAGAAAAACGTGCTTTTGAATCTCCAGCTCGGCGACTTCTTCCACGCGGAGCTGCAAAGCGCCTTCGGGCCGGGAACGGCGGAGCCGACCATGCCCATAAGCGAAAAGTACCTCAGGGTCGCAGAGCTCATAGATCAGTGCTGGGAAAGCAGCAACGTCAGCAATTTCTTCGAGGGCGAGCACGCGGCCATTCGATTTTCGGTCGCAAACGTCACGCTCGACCACCTCGTTGAGGAGCGTTCGGGGGCGGATAACGACAACTGGATGACCAAGACCGTCACGGTCTTCAAGGGCGTTGTCGTCCGCTGCGCGGATATTTGCGATGCAAATTTCGATATCAGCATCACCGACCGCTATCAGGAAGCTCCCACGAAGGGCGACGTTTCCGACCCCGCGGTGTTCGCCGGGCGCTTCAAGGTGCGCACCTCCGACGGGCGTGAGGCCATGGCGCCGGTGACGCCGGAAATGCGCACGCTGTGCAGCGAGCTTGAAAAAGCCGTCGGCGGCAAGCTGTGCGGCCTTAAGCTTAAAGACGGCGCGGCTGCTGTAGCGCTCAACACAAGTTATCAGTTTTCAAACGTTCCGCCGAACACCGATCTCAGGAACATCGACGGGATCCGCAAGGCGTATGTCGAATCAATAGAAACTCTGAAAGCGCTGCTTGATATTCTCAAAGGCAAGCTGTAACGCAAAAACCGTGAGGAAATTCCTCACGGTTTTTTGTATTTTGAGATTTTTACCGTCCGCCATATGATGTCGGCGGTTATGAGTACGCACAGGGCAAATACCGGCACGAGCGGCATGGGCTTCTGCGATATAATATTCCGGCACATATACGAAAACAGGGCAAGGCAAAGGAGCTTACTTTCACCGAGCAGACTTACGGTCTCGACAGCGATATTTTTCTTATACCGCTCGTCCATATCCCAGGGCATGTTGGGGTTTTCGACCTGCTTTGGGATGAGCGCAAATGCCGTCATCATGGCATACATCAGTACCTCGATGCCGAACAGCAGCCAGATGACTCCCTTGCCGGTGTAATCCGTGACCTCGCCGAAAGCGTTAAAGTGCCCCGCTATCCGGTCGGGCAGAGCGGAGTAGCTTACGAGTATGTACACAAGCGTCGCAATAATAAGCGCAAGACTTATCAGCTCGACCGCCGCCTGATATGAGCTGAGCCTTGGTTTTTTCATGTCATTTCTCCTTCTTCACCGTATACAGGGCGCTTCCGAAGTCACCGAACATATGAAGTCTCTCGTTATAGCCCGTTCCGAGGAACTGGTTATTGAGCCCCACGCCGGACATGAGCGCCGCTCCCGAAGCCGTGAAGTTCTCCGCGCCGTCGGGCATGGTGAAGAGCTTATTGACCGTGCGCAGCACAAAGCCGTCGGGGTCGAGCTCAACGGGCATGACGTGCTTGACCAGACCGCCGAGGCGCTTTACAAACAGGCTCTGGCTCTTGCAGACAAGATGATATTTTTCGTTCGGCTCAAGACCGTGCACCGAAAGCATATCATAGCCCTCGGAGGCTGTGCACAGCTTCTGAAAATGGCCGACTATATGCTCCTTCCCTCCCTTTGACGAGACCTGCCAGTGCAGCTTATTGGCCTTATGCTCGTCAAAGCGATAGAATCTTCCGTATTGCAGCGTTTTGCGATGCTTTTTATAAAACGCTATCTGTCCGCGCAGCTCGCGCATCTCGGCTCTTGTCATATATTTCAGCTCAAGCTCGTAGCCGAGCACGCCGAAGGCCGCGACGTTAAAGCGCGTCGAGAGCGGCGTATCGCGCAGGGTCTGCTGATGCGGTGCGGCCGAAACATGCGCGCCCATTGTCGACTGCGGATACAGATACGAAAGTCCGCCCTGGATATCCAGCCGCTCAATAGGGTCAGTATCGTCGGAGGCCCAGACCTGCGGCGAATAGCACAGCATGCCGAGGTCGAAACGGTTGCCGCCCGAGGAGCAGCTTTCAAAAAGAATATGCGGCCGCGGCGTGAAAATGCGCCCGAGTACCTCGTACAGTCCCATAATATAGCGGTGCGAAAACTCGCCCTGATTGGAAAGCAGCGGCGAATACGCGTCGGACATGTGGCGGTTCATATCCCACTTGACATAGCTTATCTTCGCGTTGTCAAGCGTTCTTCCGACGTTTTCGACGATGTAGTCGCGCACCGCTTCGCGCGTAAGGTCGAGCAGCAACTGATTTCTGCCGAAGCAGGGCTCGCCCACGGGCGGCTTTATAGCCCAATCGGGGTGCGCGCGGTAGAGCTCGGAGTCGACATTCACGCTCTCGGGCTCGAACCACAGGCCGAACTTCATGCCCAGCTTTTCAATGCTGTCGGCAAATTCTTCGAGGCCGCCGGGCAGCTTTTTAAGATTGACATCAGCCTCGCCCAGCCCCGCCGTATCGCTGTCGCGTGCGCCGAACCAGCCGTCGTCAAGGACGAAAAGCTCGACGCCGATGCTTTTTGCTCTGCGTGCCAGCTTCAGGAGCTTTTCACGGTCAAATTTGAAAAAGCATGCCTCCCAGTCGTTTATGAGCACCGGGCGCTCGACGTTTTTCCATGCGCCGCGCACGATGTTATTGTTTACAAAGTCGTGGAAATTCGCGCTCAGGCCGTTGAAGCCGCGCTCGGAAAAGCTCATGACCGCCTCGGGAGTTTCAAAGCTCTCACCGGGGCGCACGATCCAGTCAAAGCAGTGCGGATTTATGCCGAGCTGGACGCGGACGAGATCGTGATTCGATCTTTCCACCACGCCGCAGTGATTGCCGCTGTAGACAAGATTAAAGCCCCAGGCGCGGCCGAAGTCCTCGTTCGTTTGCTTTTCAGACAGCAGAAAGCCCGGATTGTGCCTGTTTGACGATGCGCCCGTTGTCGATGAGTTTACGCACATACCGTACTCTACGGGGCGAACGTGCCTGTGCGTTTCCTTTATCCAGCCGCCGTCAAAGCTGTGCATCAAAAAGCCGCGGTCGGGCATATCGATACTCATGCTCATGATCCGGCGCAGGGAGATATCGCCCTCGCAGTCATTTTTTATAGCGCAGCGGCGGGATATGACGTTTGAGGCCGGGAACACCGTGTAGTAAAGCTCAAGTGTGACTGCTCTGTCCCTCTCGCGCATGCGGATAATAAGCGTCTGGGCGGCGTTTTCATCGTCATACGCCGTCGGCAGGCTCTGCATGGGAACGCAGCCGGAAACTATCTCGTGGCCTTCATACAGAAAGTCCGAGGAAAAGCTGCCGTCGGGCATTTTTGCCTCGATCGGCGTCTGGCGATAGTCTCCCCTGCCGACGCCCGACCACTCAAGGCAGAGATTATCGAGGCAATAGCAGTTATCGGAGGTATCATACATTACGCTGCTGCCAAGCTGGATATCATGCTTAACGCTTAAAGCCTCGGCGTCGGAAGCCTTGACGCGCTCGCCGTAATGGATATGCTCAAGATGTTTAAACTTCGTAACGCGGAATATGTAGCTCGTGCTGTCGGTGCTGAGCGCGAAAACTCCCTTGTCATATGTAATGCTCACCGTATCACCCCTTATTTTCAATGGTAAAATTATATCATAGACGCTGCGGCCTTACAAGTCGTTCTCCTCGCCGTGCGGCGCCCTGCGCAGGCGCGATATGACCCCCCGCACGAGCGTTATGAGAAACGAAGTCGCCAGAACAAGGCCGATCGGCAGCACGGCCGCCAGAATTATCATTTTCATCTTATCACCGCCTTGAAGTTATCCTTTGCAGGCATAGCGCAAAAAATCCTATTAATTATTGCCATTGCACGGCATTGATGATAAAATAGATAAGATTTTTAAAAACAGAGGTAAGAAAATGCTTTCAGTTAATGACCTTTCGATAAATTTCGGCGGAAACGTTCTGTTTTCGCGCGTTGATCTGCAATTTACGCCCGGCAACTGCTACGGCATAATCGGCGCAAACGGCGCCGGCAAATCGACGTTTATAAAAATTCTCTCGGGCGAGCTCGAGCCCTCGACGGGCAGCGTCACGATCGCAGCGAAAAAGCGCATGTCGGTGCTCAAGCAGAACCAGAACATGTACGACGATTATACGGTGATGGACACCGTTATCATGGGCAATCAGCGCCTTTACGACTGCGGCAGGGAAAAGGACGCGATTTATGACAAGCCCGATTTTGACGACGCCGACGGCATACGCGCGGCCGAGCTTGAGGAGGAGTTTGCCGAGCTCGGCGGCTGGGAGGCAGAATCCGACGCAAGCCGCATCCTTCAGGGGCTGGGCGTTTCGCCCGATTTCCACGGAACAATGATGCGCGATATGGATCCGCGCCTCAAGGTCAAGGTACTGCTTGCCCAGGCGCTGTTCGGCTCGCCGGATATCATCCTGCTCGACGAGCCCACAAACAACCTCGACCTTGCCAGCGTCGTTTGGCTCGAGGACTTTCTCATGGATTACGAGGGCACGGTGCTCGTCGTTTCGCATGACCGATACTTCCTCAACAACGTCTGCACACACATCGTAGATATCGACTACGGCAAGATAAAAATGTACGTCGGCAACTATGACTTCTGGTACGAGTCCAGTCAGCTGATGCAGAAGCTTATAAAGGATCAGAACAAGAAGGCCGAACAGAAGATCGCCGAGCTGCAGGGCTTTATAGCTCGATTTTCGGCAAACAAGTCGAAATCCCGCCAGGCCACCAGCCGCAGGAAGCTTCTTGACAAGCTCACCGTCGAGGAGCTGCCGGCCTCCGGCAGGCGCTATCCCTGGGTCGGCTTCAAGGCTGACCGCGAGCCGGGCAAGGACAGGCTGTTCGTCACCGAGGTCAGCAAGACCGTTGACGGCGTAAAGCTTTTAAATAATATAAGCTTCATTGTCGGCAAGGAGGATAAGATAGCCATCATCGGCAAGAACGAGCTTGCCGTTACCATGCTGTTCAAGATCCTCATGGGTGAGGAGGAGCCCGACTCCGGCACCGTAAAGTGGGGTGCGTCGACCACTCAGGCCTACTTTCCCAAGGATCACAACTCCTATTTTGAAAACTGCGACTACGACCTCATGGACTGGATGCGCCAGTTTTCCGACGACAAGCGCGAAAGCTACCTGCGCACCTTCTTAGGCCGTATGCTTTTCTCGGGCGACGATGTGTACAAGCCCGTCAAGGTGCTCTCGGGCGGTGAAAAGGTGCGCTGTATGATAAGCAAAATGATGCTCTCGGGTGCAAATGTGCTGCTGTTTGACCAGCCGACAAACCATCTTGACCTTGAAAGCATCGCGGCGCTCAATAACGGCATGGAGGCGTTTAAGTATAACATCATCTTCTCCAGCCACGACCATCAGCTCACGCAGACGGTCGCAAACCGCATAATCGAGATTACCGACGACGGCATCATCGACCGCATGTGCTCCTTCGATGAATACATGAATCTCACCGGCGGCACGATCCCCGAAAGATAAACGAAAAAAATCTGCCCCGCAGTGATATGTACCCCCGATGCCGGATACCCGGTATCGGGGGTACAGCTATGAGCACAAACGGATGTGCGTTGAATTATACCGCCAAGAGAAGAGGCCTCGCGCGAAATCGGATATAGCCATCAAAAACGCCCGATTTATCAGACTTTTTGACGGGCGCGGCGAGATTTTTCGTGAAAATTTATTTTCGCAAAAAATGTGGCGTATTTGAAGCGTACAAAAAAATCACGGACTTTTTTGTCTGCTATCAGGCTTCCTGTGTTCCCTGAGCGGCGCACCATGCGCGGTAACGGTCGAGCTCCTTGTCGATGCAAAGCTGGATTACAAGGTTTATTATAAGCGCGTCATCTATAAAGCCGAGGATTGGAACATTATCCGGGATAATATCCAGCGGGCTTACGAGATAGGCTACGATGGCAGCCGTTCCGAGCATCACGACGGCAGGAACCTTCTTGTAGCTGCCGTGATAATAAGCATGCAGCATGGATATGAGATCCTGAACATCGCCGATGGTATCGCCGATAAGAGGAATATTCGCAAGCGGACGGAGCTTTGAGTTCGTGTTATCGAGAAAATCAAGCAGCACGCCTGTATATTTTGCAACGGCCTTTGCACCGGTTTTGATTGATATCGCCATAGTTCTACCTCCAGTTAACTATTGACTATAATAATAACACACTGCCCCGAATTTGCAAGCATATAGCACAAATTTCGCCAATACGCGCTCTGCGCGATTTAGACATTTGACGCAAATCATAAAAATGACTGGATTTTAGTCCGCTTATAAGGTATAGTTATATTGCGATAATATCGATCACAGGAGAGCATGGTTTTGGGGATTTCAAATGTGCTTGAGCTTTTAGGCGGCGTTGCGCTGTTCCTTTTCGGCATGGCCCTTATGGGCGACAGTTTGAAAAAGGTCGCGGGCAATAAGCTCGAGCTTATTCTGTTCCGCCTTTCGAGCACGCCCTTGAAGGGCATTCTGCTCGGCACCGGCGTCACGGCCGTTATCCAGTCATCGTCGGCAACGTCCGTTATGGTCGTCGGCTTTGTAAACTCCGGCATGATGAAAGTGCGCCAGGCCATCGGCGTCGTCATGGGAGCAATTATCGGAACGAGCATCACCGGATGGATAATCTGCCTGTCGGATATCGGTGGCGGCGGCTCCTCTGACTGGCTTGAGCTTTTATCGACCGACACGCTCACGGCGATCATCGCAGTTGTCGGCATCATCCTGCGCATGTTCTGCGCCGGCCCGGCGAAAAAACATGTGGGCGAAATAATGCTCGGCTTTGCTGTCTTGATGTTCGGCATGAAGGCCATGAGCAGCGCTGTATACGATCTGCGCTCGAACGAAGCGTTTATAAGCATGCTCACGACATTTTCAAATCCGCTTTTGGGTATCGCACTCGGCATTGTATTCACGAGCGTTATCCAAAGCGCATCGGCCGCCGTCGGTATTCTTCAGGCGCTGGCCGTCACCGGCGCGATACGCTTTGACATCGCGCTTCCCATTATCATGGGTATCGCCATCGGCGCCGCCGTTCCCGTTCTTCTGTCCGCCCTCGGCGCAAGCGCCGACGGTAAGCGCACGGCGCTGTCGTATCTGATGGTGGACGCCCTCGGTGTTATACTGTTCAGCATAATTTTCTATACCTTGAACACTGTCTGCGATTTTGCGTTCATGTCTACGACCATGACGACTGTGAGCATTGCTCTTATGAACACGGTCTTCCGCTTTGTCATCGTTCTGATGCTCGCGCCGTTTATCTCTCTGCTTGAAAAGATCTGCAATATCATTATCAAGGATAAGCCCGAGGACGCTGCCGTTTTGGAGGACTTCGACAGGCTTGAGGAGCGCTTCCTCGACCATCCCGCGCTCGCAGTCGAGCAGAGCCGCCTTACCGTAAACTCCATGGCAAAAAAGGCGCGCGAGAACCTGTTTGACGCCTTCGCGCTCATAGGCAATTACTCCGACGAGGGCTTCCGGCACGTCACCGACACCGAGGATATCGTCGATAAATACGAGGATAGGCTCGGAACATATCTCATACATATCACAAGCCGCGAATTAAACTCCGAGCAGAACGAGGCCGTCGGCAAATACCTGCACACGATAAACGACTTCGAGCGTATCTCCGACCATGCGCTCAACGTCGCTGAGTGCGCGCAGGAGCTGCACGAGAAGGGGATCATATTCTCGACAGACGGCGCAAGAGAGGTAAATGTTCTCATCTCCGCAGTCACCGAGGTCATTAACACCGCAATAGACGCGTTCTGCAACAACGATCTTGAAAACGCCTACCGCGTCGAGCCGCTTGAGGAGCTTATAGACAATCTCTGCGACGAGATGAAGCTGCACCACATCGACCGTCTGCAAAAGGGCATATGCACCTTAAGTCACGGCTTCGTGTTCAACGACCTGCTCACGAACCTCGAGCGCATCTCCGACCACTGCTCCAACATCGCCGTCGCGCTCATAGAGCTTGAGTCCGACAGCTTCGATACGCACGAATATATTAGCAGCCTCATCGAGCTGCGCTCGCACTGCTTCGATGAGTATTACGCGGAATACAGCAAGAAATTCGCGCTGTAAATGCTGTAAATAACACTTATGCCGCCCTTAGGCGGCATAAGTGTTATTTACAAGTGTTCTTTCGGGTGATATACTGAAAAATCATTTATTGGGGAGAACCGCGTATGTATCGCTCGAAAAACCTGATATTCTTCATCGCCGCGATGGTGATATTCGGCACAAACGGCCTGCTGGTGGCAAAGATATCGCTCTCAAGCGCCGAGATAGTTCTGATGCGCACCTTTCTCGGCTTTGTTTTTCTGCTTGCCGTCGTCGCTGTGCGGCGCAGCTTTTCGTTTTCAGATCTGAAGCGGGACATCGTCCCCGCGACGATAGGCGGCGCGGCGCTGGGCTTAAACTGGGTGCTGCTGTTCGGCGCATACAGGTACGCCGGAGTGAGCATCGCAACGCTCGTTTACTACTGCGGACCGATGATAGCGCTCATCCTCAGCCCGATAATTTTCAAGGAAAAGCTGACGGCAAACAAGATTATCGCCGTTATCGCCGTCGCTGCCGGCATGCTGTGCATATCAGGTAACGTAACGCAGGGCTCTGACATGCAGACGGGGCTGCTGCTCGGCGCGGGCGCCGCGGCGCTGTACGCGCTCATTATCATCGTGACAAAGCGTGTAACGCACATGTCGGGTCTCAACTGCTCGATGTACGAGCTGTTCATATCCTTCATCGTGATGATATTCTACCTGCTCATAAACGGCATAAAGCTGCCCGTTATCCCGAGCGCGGACGATATCGTCTATGTTCTCATCATCGGCTTTGTAAACACCGGACTTGCGTACTACATGTACTTTTCCGCGCTACAAAAGCTCCCCGCGCAGACCTCGTCGCTTATAAGCTATGTCGATCCCCTGACGGCGCTTATAGTTTCCGCCCTGTTTCTCGGCGAGAAGCTTATCCCCGTGCAGCTTCTGGGCGCGGCGCTCATCCTCGGCGGCGCGTGCCTCGGTGAGCTGAAGCTCAAAAAATGAAATACCGCCATCCATTCGGATGGCGGCTTTGTCGTTTTTATTCCTTTATGACCTCAAGACCCTGCAAATAGCGGCGCATCATGTCGAAAGCATAGTTTCCGGAGACGCGGCGGATATAGCTGCGGGTGCGGCGATCGCCGACATGCAGCTCGCGCACGAAAGTTCCGTCCTTCGTTGCCAGGGACACGAAAACGGTTCCGACCTCGTGGATCCCGTCGCCGTCGGGGCCTGCAAGTCCCGTCACGCCGATGCCCATATCGGCTCCGAGAAGTTCCCTCACGCGCTCGGCCATTTCCTTTGCCACTTCGTAGCTTACGGCGGTCTTTTCCTTGATGAGCGCGGGGTCAATACCGAGAAGCTTGGCCTTGGCTTCATTTGTATAGGTCGTCACGCCGCCGAGGAAGAACTCGCTCGCTCCCGGGATATCGGTAAAGCGCTTTGCAAGCTCGCCGCCGGTGCAGCTTTCCGCGGCGGTGAAGGTCATTCCCTTTTTCTTTAAAAGCTGCATGACGCTTTCTTCAACGGTGTCGATATCTATGCCGAAGATGATATCGCCGAGCACATCCTTAACATGCTCAATGACGGGCTTCATCATCTCCTCTGCCTTCTCTACGCTCTCGGCCTTGGCCGTGACCTGCAAAAGGCAGTCGCCCTCCTTGGCATAGGGTGCCATGGTCGGGTTTGTCATGGCGTTCATCTCGTCGCGGAATATCTGATCCATCGCGCTTTCGGACATGCCGAAAACATGGATGGCGTGCGAAACGATCTGCTCGTCTGAAAGCGAGCGCAGATACGGCATTGCGCAGGCGCGGAACATTGCGTTGCACTCCTTCGGAGGGCCTGGCAGCATGAGTACTATCGTGCCGTCGGAGGCCTTGAACGCACAGCCGGGAGCCGTGCCCCAATCGTTGTGGAACACAGTGCAGCCTACGGGGAGCATGGCCTGCTTGAGATTATTCTCGGTCATCTCCTTACTGTAGCCGCGATTCGTCAGATAATCGTACAGGCAGAGCTTTTCATCCTCGTGCATCTCAAGCTCAAGCCCGAAGGACTTGGCGAGGATCTGCTTTGTAAGATCGTCGCAGGTCGGGCCGAGGCCGCCGGTGGATATGATGATATCCGCTCTCTTTCGTGCGATCTCGATGCAGTCGGCAAGGCGCTGAGGATTGTCGCCGACGACGGTGTGGTACTTAACGTTTATGCCGAGCTCCGAGAGCATGAGGGATATATCCCTTGCGTCGGTGTTCGTCGTGTGGCCGAGGAGTATCTCCGTTCCGACGGAGAGAATCTCGACATTATATGCCTTTTTCAAGTTTATTCGCCTACCTTTATTCTTTCGATACCGGCATATGCTTCTTCGACAAGCGCGTCGATGTCCAGCGCAGACTCTATCTGCTCGACATCGCGCAGCTTGGGCTTTGTCTTGGGGTGCTTTGGCGTAAAGACCGTGCAGCAGTCCTCATACGGGAGGATGGACGTTTCAAAGGTGCCTATCTTACGCGCAAGGCGTACGATCTCCTCCTTGTCCATGCCGATGAGCGGCTGGAGGACGGGCAGATCGGTCACCGCCTGCGTGGAGGCCATTGCCTCCATCGTCTGGCTCGCCACCTGACCGAGATTTTCGCCCGTAACGATGGCCTTCGCGCCGTTTGCGTCGGCGATCCTTTGCGCAATGCGCATCATAAAGCGGCGCATGATGAGCGTGAAGTAATCCTCATCGCACTTTGCGCGTATCTCCTCCTGAATGTGCGTAAACGGAACGACCTCGATCGTCATTCTGCCGCAGTAATCGGTCAGAAGCCGAGCAAGCTCAATGACCTTCTGCTTTGCCTGCTCCGAGGTATAGGGGAAGGAGAAAAAGTGCACGGGGATAAGGTGTACGCCGCGCTTTGCTATCATATAGCTCGACACGGGACTGTCGATACCGCCGGACAAGAGCGTCACCGCCGTGCCGTTTGCTCCGACCGGCATTCCGCCCGCGCCGGGCGTGGGCGCCGCATGGACATAGGCGGCCAGGTCGCGCACCTCGATGTGCACCGTCAGCTCCGGGTCATGCACGTCGACCTCGCAGTCGGGATACGCCTCGGCAAGCTCGCCGCCGACAAACTGCGCAAGCTCGATGCTCGTCATGGGAAAGCCCTTGTCGCTGCGCTTTGCCTCTGCCTTAAAGCTTTTTGCCGCGAGCATATCGTCCTTGAGATACTCGATAGCAAGCTCGGCGATCTTTTTCGCGTCCTTTTCGCAGCCCGCCGCGCGGTTAACCGACGCAAGGCCGAAGACCTTCGTCATCGCCTCGAAGGCGGCGTCCATGTCGCTCGTCTCATCCACAGGCTCTATGTACACAGTCGACTGCATACAGTAGGCCTTGAATTTTCCTATCGCTGCAAGGCGGCGCTTTATATTGCTCATAAGCTTCTGCTCGAACGAGCGTCGGTTTAAGCCCTTGAGGACTATCTCGCCCTGCTTGAGAAGAATAATGTCATTTATCATGTGTTCTGCTCCTAATTATTTTTAACAATGTATTATATCATTATTTGTCCAAAGGTGCAATAAGCGTGCCGAAGGATACCCCTCGGCACGCACACAACGTATTAATTATATGATTTTTTGTGAGATATGTCAACATTAATGAGTATTTATTCGCATTTTCTGTGTGTTTGCACAATAAATTATCCCGGATTTCATACACTATTGCTCTTGAATAATGCACGCAGATTTGATATCTTTAAATCACAGAAAGGGTGATACCGATGTACAAGTAACGGTCCCTCGAAACCCGACAGAGAGTCGGCGGCGAGGGAGACGGTGCCGAAGTCAAAATATCAAGAGAACGAGAACACAGGCCGCGTCCCGCTTTGGGAAATCGATCCAAAGGATCTTCAGTAATAATTCAGAGTGTGTTTTTATTTGCGTTCCGTTGACAGGCGGCATCCATTCCGCAGAAAGAGAGGTAACCAATGATGTTAGATACTAAGAATACGCAGAAATGACCCTTGGCTGCTGTGAAAAACGGTGTAAAGAAACCGTGCAGTCAAGGGTCATTTCGCGTTTATATACATTTTATATATCAAGGGCTC
>ERZ808240.2522-NODE-2522-length-19758-cov-18.959093_pt1 | contig 19758 bp, 26 predicted proteins | sample MGYA00521084_ERZ808240 | MGnify/ENA primary metagenome ERZ808240 (study PRJEB31516, sample SAMN03275571) | gut metagenome | biome: mammalia-associated habitat; material: feces | host: Papio cynocephalus | place: Kenya | collected 2012-08-06 ...
TTAACATTACAATAATTATATTATCATTCTTCTTAATTTTTTTCAATTTTTATATTGAATTTATTTTTATGTTTTGATAGAATGTAACTTGTAACGCAGGTGTGGTTCAATGGTTAGAATATAACCTTGCCAAGGTTGGGATGGGAGTTCGATTCTCCTCACTTGCTCCATAATAAAATTTACGTCAGATAATGACGTTTTTTTATGCACATAATTTCCACTCCCATCCCAACAAAACCCGAATTTATCGCTATTCTATAAAATTTAAATTACTAATGATTAAAAATATCAAAAATCCAATAAATTAGAAAAATAAGACCTGAACAAGACCTAAAAATAAAAAACTATAATTTATTTTTTTTAAAATTAATAATATCCTCTTTTATAAAATTCCATCTAATACAAACAAGATATCTATCTTTATCATTTTTTGAATTACCATCAATATTACGCTTTTTTGGACCTATTGTCATACATGCAACATGTGGTGATGTAAAGTCTAAACATCTCTTAGATAATATTAAATCATATAAATCATGTTTTTTTATCCAAATATAATCTTTTATAGTTCCACAAACTAAAACATCTATATCATAATCAGAATTTCTACCTCTTACAATAAACCTATCAATCATATCTACAATTAATCTTGTTTTATTTATTTCACTATTAAAAACATCTAAATCTTTTTGATATATTTTCTTATATTCTTCTGAACTTAATCGCTTTGAAAAATCAAGATTCCCTTCCAAATCTCTAGCATAACCATAATGATAATTCATATATTTATCAATTACTTTATAAGGTATTCCAATATTTCCCAAATATCTCTTAAATTCTTGAATTTGTTCATGATGAATAGAATTACTATTTCCACATTTTAAACTAACATTTTTTATATAGTTTTTATACTTAATAAAAATATCAGTTTTTTGTACCATTTTATTTTTCCAACACTTAATTCTTTCACTATCGTCAATAGTAAAAGAAAATAAATCAGCTAAAAATTTTTTGGAGTTATCATCCAATTCAGAAAAATATTTATTGTTAAAAAGCTCTACGAAGTCATACTCATTTTGATATCCATAATTCATTTTATCTCCATTTCTATATTAGCAATTTTTTATATTTATTACCCTCATTTAAAAAACATTTTTCAATTCACTATACTAACATATTAATTTAAAATAATAAATTAAAAATATCAAATAAATATAAATATTAAAACAAAAAAATCAATTATATTTCAAACTAATCTTATTCTATTAATCATAATTTTTTGCGTTCACTTCTATTGAATTGTATTCATCAGAAGAAATTCTATATATTCCATTATATGGCTGCTCAATAAAATATTTATTCTTTCTCTTATAAATAAAAACAGTAGAATTATTGCCTACCCCATATTCAATATTTATTTTTATTACGTTTCCAGCATTTACAGGGCTATCCTGTACACTTTTATTAGTTGTTGTTCTTTTAACCTCATTTATAATAAACATAATATCTTTTGTTTTTTGGTCATCTATCTTAACTATCTTATAGTTTTGTTCCATATTAATGTTATAAACACTATCACTTAATGGCAAATTTAAAGTATAAGAAAATATTTAATTCTATTAAAATACAAAATCCCTAGTATATACCTATACACAAAAATAGCACAATTACAATAATATTTTTTATTTTTGCCTCATAACAAATATCTAATCATTTCCACATAATTATCAAATTTTACTCTCTCGTCATTTCTCTTTGAATCCAAAGCATTAGTACATTTACAATATTATCCACTTCTACACTTGAAAGTTCATGTCCTTTTTTTATACCATGAATTCTTTCTAAACATCCTCTGCAACAACAACCAGTAGCATGTTGTGCTATAAAAACTGGATGTACTTGTTTCATCGGTGTTTGTTTTCCATCATTATTAGGAATTTCAGGAGCAATTCTCTTCATTATTAAATCTTTTGCATCTAATTTTATTTTATCAATCCCTTTTTCCTTCACAAAATCTTTCATTTTTTTATTCAAATGAAATGAACCTCTAAACTTACTCTTAGCTAAAGAATCAAGTAAACTATCAACATCTTTTTTCAATTATATCAATCCTTTACTATATCACTAAATTTACAATTTATAACTTTTTCTAAATCATTTATATTTACTTCAACCTGATAACCAATCTTTCCACCACTAAATATTATTTCCTTAAAATTCTTAGCAGATTCATTTATTACTACCTTAAATGGTTTCTTTAATCCAATTGGAGAACAACCACCATGAACATATCCTGTAAGCGATAACAATTCCTTCTGTGGAATCATTTCAATACTTTTCTCATTAACGCTTTGAGCACATTTTTTTAGATCCAATTCATTTTGAACTGGTATCATAAATACATAATTTTGTTTAGACTTTGAAACAGTTACCAATGTTTTAAATACCTTATTTGGGTCTTCATTTAAAACTCTTGCAACATCCGCTCCACTTATCGCATCAGTATCACCATAAAAATATTCATTGTATTTTATTTTCTTTTGATCTAATATTCTCATAACGTTTGTTTTTTCCATATATCTACTCCATCTAACAATTTTAATAATTAATCAATAGTACAATCAAAATAATACATATATAACCTCAAATTATTTAAAATTGATGTTTACATACATATCTATAAATAATTTTATCATATATTTATCTTTATAATATGCAAAATATATAAATTAAAAATCTTTTACATTATCAAGCAATAAATTAGTGATTATTAATTATCAAAAAAACAACATATTTTCTTATTTTATAACCAAATTTCGTGTCTATATATCTATACTAGCACTATATTGAAAAATTGCAATTAATACTTTCATAACTGCAACTATTAACAATAAAATCTACTTCAAATAATAATGTCTTATTGGTTTTAAATATTCATCTAATTCATAACAAATCGGATTACCAGTTTGTAATTCTAACTTAATAATATCTTCATCACTAATATTATCTAAATACTTTATTAATCCTCTTAAACTATTTCCATGAGCAACAATTATAACCTTCTTACCACTTTCTATTTCCGGTTTAATATCCGAATTCCAATACTCAAGAACTCTCTTTATTGTATCTAAAAGATTTTCAGTTTTCGGTAATTCATCTTTACTTAAATCTTTATATTTTTCATCATTACCCGGATATCTTGGATCTGTTTCTTCTAATTCTGGAGGCCTTACATCTGTACTTCTTCTCCAAAGCAATACCTGTTCAGCACCATATTTTTCTCTTGTTTCATCCTTGTTTAATCCTTGCAAAGCTCCATAATGTCTTTCATTTAACTTCCAACTTCTTCTAATTTCAATACTTTCTTCTCCCATTTCCTTCAAAATATAATCTAAAGTATCTTCTGCTCTTTTAAGTACTGATGTAAACGCTAAATCAAAATGAAATCCTTTTTCTTTTAATATTTTACCTGCTTCTTTTGCTTCTATTATACCTTGCTCAGATAACTCAACATCTGTCCAACCAGTAAACTTGTTTTCTAAATTCCACACACTTTGTCCATGTCTTACTAATACTAATTTTATCATCTTTATAGCTCCATTTCATTAATCATTTTCTATCATTACAAACAAATTATAACATAAAATTAATATTATCGTAATTTTTAAACTATTTATCATTTAAATACATTTTCTCAGGTAACTTTCTACCAACCATCCTAATATTTTTAATTGTGAAGCCTTATTACTCATCATTATGCTTCCGTATCCAAGCAAGTTAACAACATAAAAATCTTTATCATAATCACTATCATAGTACTTCCTAATAACATTTTTTATTTCATCAACTTTCTCTAAAGCACCACAAGCTAACGCAACATCTATATACGGTACATTTTCAATATAACAATGAGAATGAATCATATAATTAATATTAGATAACTAACTATATAATCTAACTTGAATCGGACTATCAACAGAAGGCTTATTATCTCCACAATAAAATAATTTACCATCTTCTAAATAAACAGGAACAAACTCTTTAATTCCAATAAATTCTTTATTTACATTTCTCTTACTAACAAAAATATATTTACCATCCCTAAAAGATGGAAATCCTTTTGGACATCTAAATGACGCATTCCCTAAAAAACTTTTTACATCCTTTGTTTCAAATGTTGCTTCTGCAAATTTATATGCATAATTTCTTACTATTTCTAAAAACTCCTCTTTAATAGGAACAAATGGATTATCATTAGATTCATACATTTCATCTTTAAACATATTAAAAAACCACGCTAACGCTCCAACATTCTCTTCATTAGAAACAGTTGATTCTCTCGTAATACTTCTAATAAAATTTAATCTTTCAATTAATATTTTTGAACACATTTTAGTGCTAAATCCCTCATACCACATATTTCCAAGAGGATCAAATAATCTCATATAATATTTATCATCAACCATGCTAAATTCAATTGTCAAATTAGATTTTAAACTAAATGATCTTTGAAGTAAATCTTGAAAAGTATACTTTCCATCAACATTTCTTTTTGAAGAAACAAGCATTACTTTATAATTAATATCTTTCACATTTCTAATTTTAGGTAATTCATTCGAAACATTTGCCCACCACAAAACAATATCATAATTAACACACGATTCTAAAATATCATTTAAATTATTAAAATTACCTCCATTATATACCGTCACATTAGGTAAAAACTTTGCAAACTCTTCTACTATTTTAGATTTTCTTCCACCATTTAAATCCCAATTACCACCAACAAATAAAATTTTACTATTCATATATAACACTCCTTACAATTTTTCTTCATCTAATTACATTTTATACATAGCCTAATCATAAGTAAAATATATAAATATTATAATAATCATAAGTAGAAGTTATAAAGATAATTATATGTAATCATATTTAGAAACAATAACCTTTTATTACAAATTACAAAATTAAACATATATAAGTTTCTTCTCTTATCTAATTTTAAGATTTCTTATATAAAATTAAAGTATATAAAAAAACACAAATATAGTCTCTTAAACGTATATTTGCATCTTATATTCATTTTACATTATTATAAATTTCTTTACCAAACACTTCAATAATTACTCCATTTTCAAAATCGTTATTAAATTTACCATCTATTTTGTATCTATGCACCTTTGATACCTTATAAACAACTGCTTCATATTCAATTGTTCCACCATCATTTAACGCATTACGTCTAGGAAATAACAAAACCACTAAAATAATAATTATCAATCCAATTAATATCTTTTTCTTCATCACACACTCCTACTTAATTATTGATTTTAAAAACATTTCTAATTCAACAATATTAACACCATTAGTTTCAATATCATAATTAACATTATTATAATTAAATTCCACAAAATAAATATTTTCATATTTATAAATAACAAGTTCATTATCATTAATAGTAGATTTTAAAGCATTATCACTATCAAACCAATAATCTCTTATTGGTTTACCTTTATCAGAAAAAGCAACTCTTATATTTCTCTCATCATTTTCATTAGAAAAATAATAAACATAACAATTTAAATTATCATATTCACTCTTACCTATACCTCTAGTATAAACACTATAACCATTAAACTTATTTAAATCTTCAGGCACCCAAGCATCTCTTAAATATGAATCAGATTTTTCTATAGATTGAATTTTAATATCAGCATCAATCTTATTTACACCAGTCCTACTAATTTCATTAACCAAAATTTTACTATTATCCTCATTACTAGAGTTACCACTATTACTAAATACTAAATTTTTATTATAAACAAATACACTCGTCATAATTAAAACAATCACAATTACAGCATAACGTAACATCTTAACAATATTATTACCATTTTTATTTTCATATTTGATTAAAATTTGTTCTTTCATCTTTTGGCTGTCAAACTTCTCATCAAATATTTTTTTAAAATCCTTTCTATTAAACATTTTCATCACCCCTGTTTTTCATTACAACTTTAAGTTCATTTAAAGTTCTATATAAATAATGTTTCACGTTAGATTCACTTATCTTAAGTAATCCAGCAATATCTTTAATACTCATATCTTCATAATAATATAGATAAAAAACTTTAAAAACAATTGTCTTTTTCTTTTTCAAAAAATCCCATATAAACTTGATATCTTCCTTTTGTATAAACTCATCTTGTAAATCAAAATCATCAGGAATATTACAAATCATATCAAATTCTTCATCTTTAGAAAATAAATTAACTAACTTAACTTTATAATTAAAACGATAATACTCATTAACCTTATTTTTAGCAATTCCCATAACGTATGCATTACCATTCTCAATATTTATTTTATTAATCTTCTTAAGCAAATCTACATAAACATTTTGTACAATGTCTTTAACATCTTCTATATTTGAACAATTACAAATAACATATTTTAAGACATTTTTATAAGATTCATTATACAATTTATCAAATTTATTTAAGGTTTCTTGATCGATCATTACATCCACCTCACTAATATAGTTGCACATTTCACAAAAAAGTTCCAAAAAAAAGCAAATTATTTTGCATAACTTACTTATTTACTATTATTTTTTACATATAATGCTGAAATTATTATTCCCACCAAATTAATTCCAATTGATAAACCAAGTAACAAACCACTACTAAATTCATCTAAACTACTGCTCTCATTTCCACAAAAATATATATAATACATGTATAATATATTTCCTAACACTATAAGCATTAATCCAACTTTTAAATTTTTCATTCTTATCAACCTTTCCTTGTAACAATTAAATATCTACTCATTAATTTAACACTTGCTTCTTCTTGCTAACATAATTAGTAATAATAACAAAACACATAGCAAATATTAACACAATACCCATATTAAAAATTAAAGGACTAACATTACTTAAACTAAAATTATCCATAACTTTTAAAGCCTCATTATTAATTACAAAATAATAAGTTGGAAAAATATGAGCTATCTTAATAACATAATCAGGCATAAATTCAAATGGTACAAAACATCCACATAAGAAAGAAGAACCAAGTGAAACAACATTAACTATTCCACTTATTGCACCCTTATTTTGCGTAATATTTCCAATTAAGAAACCAATACATAATGAACATAAACTAAACACAAAAGAATTAATTGCATACCATAAACCATTCATACTAATAAACAAATCTTTAAAAATAATTAAAGCAAGTATCATATAAAGAATCCACATTCCAATTATAACAATTGAACAAGATGCTAGTACAATTCGGTTATATTTTTTATAATTATAACTACTAACTATCGTTCTTTTTCTAACATTCTCACTCTTTAAACTAGCAAGAATCATACTAATTGAATATACACATCCAGCCAAGATTGCATAATTTAAGAAGTTAAAAAATCTAGCCATTCTACTTAAACTATTAGTATCAATTTTACTTTTAACCTCAACATTAATATCAAGATTTAATGCATTATCTAACTTTCCAAATAACATATCAAGATTTAACGAATTATCTATATTTCCAAAAAAAGTATCACCATCATAATAATTATTATAAATATTAAAAGTATCAAAATAATTTTGAACTAACATCTTCCCATAAGAAGATCCTTTATCCCCACTAATTTTATACTCAACATTTACATCTTTATTATCTAATAAATCTTTTCCAAAACCATTTGGAATATATACAACTAAACTAACATCTCTATAAAAAAGTGCATCATCAATCTTTTCTTCATCATCTACATCAATATCTTTAACTATCATATGATTTTCTAAATACTTAACAAAATGATTAGTAACTCTACTTTCACTTTTGTCATTATTAACTATAACTACACTCGGTTTAATCTCTTCAAAACTATCTACATTATTACTAGTTTGATTAATTGCTGTAACTGATACTAACATAATAGTATAAAGTATAATTAATCCCTTTAACTTATTTAATATCTTTAAAATAGTTTTAAATACTATCATACTTTTCCCTCCTTAAACTTATGAAAGAAATAATAAACGCAATTAATACAAATATCAAAAGAAAACTTACATCTCTAAAATATCTATTTAAAGTATCATAATAATATAAAGAATAAAATCCATCAGTTATTAAATTACATGGATTAATCAAATTTAATATAGGCACATTCTTATCTATAATATATTTTAAAACAACACCAGTCATACCTGATAAAACAGATAAAAACATACTAATTGCAATTGTTATTCCCGTCTTAGCTCCTTCACTAACTCTAAACACAGAAGCAATTAAAACACCTAAAGATATTCCTGCTAAATCGCCTACAAACGAAAGTAAGATCACAAGTCCTAGATTACTTCCAAAATCAGCATGTAACCCAAACTTTAGAAATATCATTAAAATAGATAATCCAACTAAACTAACAAAATAAGAACCAATTATTGCACTTAATACAATATTGCTTTTCTTATTAGGAGAAACTGCAACTCTTTTTCCTTTATCACTCATATTAGCAAGTGAATTATTAATAACAGTAAGTCCTAGCATTCCTCCATACATAATTGCCATTGCAATTAAACTATAATATTCAATTTGTATATAACTTAAATTATCTCTTGAAACATCAATCATCTTAACATTACTTTTAATATTTTGAACAAATCCAACATCACTATATATAGCTTTTTTTTGTTCTATCTCATTAACCACATATCTTAAAACAGTTTGATTCATTCCATTTTCTCTTATAACAATATTCGGTTTATTATTACTAAAATAAATATATCCTTCAATTTCACCATCTTCTAGTAAATTATCCGCATCATTTTTATCAGTATATTTAATATCAAATAACTTATCATTTGAACCACTTGACAATGTTTTTAAAGTTTTAACATATACTTCATCATTTCTAAATTCATCATTATCAACAACAGCAATATCAAACACTTTAAGTGTTTCATCGCTTTCAATATTAGAAAAAGCCATATTAAAGAAAGTACCTAAAATTATTGGAAATATAAAAGTCCAAAATATCAATACTTTATTATTAAACAATATTTTTATATTATATCTTAAATTATGAATAAACATTAATCTCTTAAATCCTTTCCCGTAAGTTTTAAGAACACATCATTTAAAGTAGGTCCTTCATGCTTAATAGTTTCCTTAATATCAGCTTTCTTCTTTAATTCATCACTAGTTCCTTCAGCAATAATTTTTCCATTATCAATTATAATTATTCTATCACAAAGAATTTCAACTTCTTCCATATAATGTGTTGTATAAACAATTGTAGCACCATTATCTCTTAATTTTTTAATACCATCTAATATATTATTTCTACTTTGTGGATCAACCATAGCAGTTGGCTCATCAAAAAATATCAATTTTGGTTTATGAGCAATTCCACAAGCAATATTTAATCTTCTAAGCAAACCACCTGATAATTGTTTAGGAAAATATTTCTTAAATTCGCCAAGTCCAACCAACTTAATTGCATCTTCAACATATTCTTTTCTTTTATTCTTATCACTAATATATAATCCACAAAAATAATCAATATTATCATAAACATTAAGTTCATCAAATACCGCAACATCTTGAAAAATAACTCCAATTTTAGATTTAATATCATAAGAATCAGGTCTCATTTCTTTACCAAATATTTTAATACTTCCCTTTTGATATTTTAATAAAGATAAAATCGAATTAATAGTAGTACTTTTTCCACTTCCATTCGGTCCAAGCAATCCTAAAATTTCTCCTTCATAAACATCAAATGACAAATCATCAACAGCTCTCTTTCCTTTATATTCCTTAACTAAATTTTTAACCTCAATAACCTTTTTCATATTTTATTTATCCTTTCTCTTTAAACCATCTTTAATTACTTTATCAACAATTTTCTTTTTAATATTTCCTCTATTATATTCATAAAGTATCATTGAAACATATTGTTCTCTTAATAATTCATTTAATTCATCATCGCTAAAATCACAAGTTTTATTAGCAACCAAATTAGCAATCCCATTAACATAAAACCACATTCTAAAATTAAATAACTTCGCATTTTCAATATTTAACCCTGTCTGCATAGAAATAATTTCATAAACTTTACCAATCGATTTATTATAATCAATAAAATCTAAACTACCATTATCTCCATTAAATAATATCTTAAAAAAATTAGGTTCATCTTTAGCAAATTTAATATATTTAAGACCAGTATCTTTATAAGTATTACTATCATTTAAAATATAATTAAAATAAACATTAGAGATTTCTTTATATAAATCATTTTTTATTTCATCCATATTTTTATATAAATAAAATATTGGTTGAGTTGAACAATTAAGTTCTTTAGCAATTCTTCTAGCATTTATTCCATTTATTCCATCATTTCTAACTATTTCCAAACACACTCTAATCATGTCATCTTTACTTATTTTCCTACTCGCTGACATATAACCTCCTAATTTATAACACATGTTATATATCTAACCATATTTTATAACAAGCGTTATATTTTGTAAAGAAAAAAACTTAAAAACAAGTTAATTTATATCAACTCTAAATAAACACTTTTAAGTTTTTCTTTTGGTACACCTAAATCTCTTAATATTGCATATGCATACTCTATATTCATATTAAGAAAGCAATCATCTTTATTTAATATTTCTTTAATAAGTTTATATTTTTCGTAATTCTCTTTATTGTCCTTATTTTCTTGTATTAACTTATCAACTCTCAACTTTAGTACATCAATCATTACAACTACCTCCCCTTAATTCCTGGTATTTTTGGATCATCATTAGCAATATATTCAAAAGTACCACTATTAAATCTAGATTGTAAATCTTCACTTGTTACCGAAATTAACTCCTTATTTGGATTATAGTAAAAGTAAATAGTTTCATTAGGATTATTTTTAAATCCTTCTTTATTCAAAGCAACTATTACACTAGGCATCGCCACTTTATCTTTATCAAAAGGTTCATTATTTCGAATAATTATTATCTTAACATTATTTTTTCTTTCTTCTTCATTAAATAATATCTTTTTTAAATGTAAAGCATACGATAATGAATCAATTCCAACCATATCTTTTTTATTAACTTTATCAATTAGTATAGATAATTTTTCATCTAACGAAACTTCTTTTAAATTATCGGTCTTATTTGTATATTCATCCAATAATTCATCTAAGCTTTCATTCTTTAAAATATCATCAACACATTTATTTTTTTCCTGACTTGCAACTAACATATACATTTTTTGATATGCATCAACAAATTCACCCACTGTTTCAAAATTTTTATTTAGGCAATTAATCCCCACCAAAGGATGATTTATTTTCGCATTCGCAATATCGCCTTGTAATATTGATGTTACCGAATCAGCATTAACTAAATATTTTCCGCATCTAAAATCTAAATTAGCATGTCCATCACCATAAGCTTCTCCAATAGAAGCAACATAATTACTTGTAAAATTAATACCCAACATATTCAAAAATTTAGCATATATAATATTAAACTCAAAACAAACAACTTGATTATTTTTTGGCGTTATTGAAGCAATATGACTTGTATATCTATGTTTTTCTACTGCAACACCAATTTGATTAACCGCATAATATTCCTCATCATAAGTTAATACTTTACACATTTTAATATAAATATAAATTGCCATTTCTAGTTCACTTGCATCATAAGGAAATCCATCCATAATCGCATTTTCTAAATCACTATCTATTTTAATTTCTTTATATTTAACATCCGTTGTATAAACAAATTTATTTATCGCCTCTAAATCAATTATCTGCATAGAATATAAACTATTATGTCTTTTAATAAAATTCTCCGGTAATTCATAGTTATCAACCACATTACTTTCTCTTAAAAACTTACACATAGCATAAATTAAATATACTTTAGGTATTCCATTAATATCTTTTATATTATCATCTTTACATATTTCATTAAATTTATCATCACTTAATCTCATTAAATTCATCATATTTTCAAACGGTATCGAATAACTTACACCATCTATCAAGACATTATATATATAATTTTTATATTTTTCTAAAAACTTATCATACGAAATATAACTTCTTAATTTTTCAAATCTCTCTTTTTCTTCACTATTTAAACTAATTTGATTTATGTTTAATAATTTTTTAATTCCATTAATAATAGTTGTCTTATCATATCCAACATTTGTACCCATATCACCATTAATAATAACTGCAACTATAAATCTATCAGTTGCATCATAAAAATAACGACTAGCATATTCAAAATAATTATCATCGTCTAATATCCTTTTTAAAAATTCTGTATAAACTTCTATATCACCCACCATTATAGTTTTACTATCTTTAATATAATCTATTTCTTCCATAGGCGTAAACAAAGTATAATCTGTCATTCTTTGTAAATAAGGATATTTTTTTAATTGTTTTTCAATCGTTAATTTTTCCACATAATCACCTTCTATTCTTTAAATTCATCTTCATGTTCCTTAAAAAATTATAGTAAACTAATACATTTGGTAGTTCAGTCCATTTTCTAGTTCTAACAGAAATATCATCTAAATTATATATCTTCGCATCATATAAATTTAATAAAAATGGTGAATGCGTTGAAATAATAAATTGACAATTATAAAAACTAACTGAATCTTCAATAAATTTCTTTAACTTTAATTGATTTTCAGCAGATAAACTATTTTCCGTTTCATCTAAAATATAAATACTATCTTCATCAATTTCTTTTACCCAAAACATAAGAGCTGACTCTCCATTTGAGTTTTCAATAATATTATTATTTGAAAGTCTTTCTCTAACAAATTTTGACATTGTTTTTTTCTTAGCGTCATATATATTTCTAAGTTCTTTATAATCATTAATTGAATCATCACTATTAAATTTATAATCTAAATATTCCTTAGATAATGCTTCTTTTTTACGATTTACATTTGAGTTAATTGATCTAATATCTAACAAATAATCAAATACATCGTCACTAGTAACAAGTTTAATTTCTAAAGGCTCATCATAAGACATTTCATACTTGCAAAGTTTTACATATTCATCAAAATAAGAACCCTTATTTATTTCATTTAAAATTTTCGCATTAAGCTTTTGTGATATCATATTAATTAATGTAGATTTACCAGAACCATTTCCACCATAAAATATTGTTATATTATCAAATTCTATATCTTCAAATTGTTTAGAAGAAAATAAATGTAAAGGATAATAATTATTAAATATATTTCTTCTTTCTATTAACGGAATTGTTGATTCTCTATCACCATTTAATAATTTAAAACTCTTTAAGTAAAGCATTAAAACCACCTACCTAGATTATAATATATTTTAATTAATTTTAATAGATTCTACTTTAACCAATTTACAAAGCTAATATATTTTAAGCAAGATTTAAGTAAGATTTAAGCAAGATATATTGTAAAAAAGTTTATTATTTGTTAAAATATATTTAGTAATAAGAGGTGATGTTTATGGAAAACTACAATCCACCATTTGAAATTACAAATGAAATGTTAACAAGAATATCTAATATTATGGAAAAAATAGGAAAATTAGATAATTATTCCTATTTAGATAAAACTCCATATCTTAGAAAGCAAACAAAGATTAATTCAATTCATTCTTCTCTTGCTATTGAAAATAATAAATTAAACCTTAAACAAGTTAAAGATGTAATTAATGGTAAAATGGTAATTGGAGAACAAAAAGATATTCAAGAAGTTAAGAATGCATATAAAGCTTATGAAATGTTAAAAGAAATTAATCCATATTCCATAAAAGAATTAAAAAAGATTCATGGAATTATGACATTTTTGACAGTTGAACAATCCGGAGAGTTTAGAAATGGACCCGAAGGTGTATTTGATGGAGAAAAATGTATATTTATATGTCCGCCAGAAGAGATGGTAAATCCATTAATGGAAAATTTATTTTCTTGGCTAAATAAAAATAAAGATACCATTCATCCATTAATACTTTCTAGTGTTTTTCACTATGAATTTGTTTTTATTCATCCTTTTAGTGATGGCAATGGTAGAATGGCCAGATTATGGCAAAATGTTTTATTATATAAATGGAAAAGTATTTTTGAATATTTACCAATTGAGTCAAAAATTCATAAATATCAAGAAGATTATTATAAAGCAATTAATAATAGCCATAAAAATGGTAACTCAAATGAATTTATAAATTTTATGTTAAAAATGATAGATGAAACGTTAGAAGAAGCAATTAACAATTCATATAAGCCAATTACAAATGAGCAATTAAACATTAATAAATTATTAAGTGTATTAGAGCCAAATGTTCCATTATCAGCAAATGAAATAATGAATAAACTTGGCATTAAATCTAAAGAAACACTAAGAAATGGTTATATAGATCCCGCTATAAAACAAGAATTAATTAAATTAACTATTCCTGATAAAATTACAAGTAAAAATCAAAAATATTACAAAGACTAAAAATTATACGCAAAAAATTTAGTATATTATTTTTAATTTTTACTTTTTTGCTTCAAAAATTTGCTTTATACTTAAATTTATAAAGTAATCCAAAATTAAGAAATGCGATTAAAAAGTTTACTTTCTTAGTTAAAGAATAACTTAACAAACCATCTATTTTAATGTATATTTATTATAGGTGAACTAAGATATGGCAAAATATAAAAAAATTAAAAATAATATCAAACGAAACTTTTTCGAAATTTTAATCTTACTTCTTGCTTTTTTAATCTTTAATAATCAAGCTAAAATTAAAAATTTATTTAATCAAAATAATAACCAAAACCAAAATCAAAACAACTACATAAATACAAACAATAATTTACTAAAAATTCATTACTTAGATGTTGGTCAAGGTGATTCAATCTTTATTGAACTACCTAATAATGAAACCATGTTAATCGATGCAGCAGAATCTAATCAAAGTGAAAACATAATAAATTATATAAAAAATTTAAACTATCAAAAAATAGATTATGTTATTGGCACGCATCCCCACACAGATCATATCGGTGGATTAAAAGACATTATTAATACTTTTGAAATAGGAAAAATTTATATGCCAAAAGCAGTATCAACCACCAAAACATATGAAAGCCTTCTTATGGCAATCAAAGATAAAAATTTAAAAATTAACACTGCTAAAGCAGGCATCTCAATAATTGATACAAATACCTTAAAAATAAACATTTTAGCTCCAAATAATGACACATATACTGAACTTAACAATTATTCAGTAGTAACCAAAATAACTTATGGAACAACTAAATTCTTATTTATGGGAGACGCTGAAAAACTTAGTGAAAATGAAATTAAAGAAGATGTTTCAGCCGATGTAATTAAAATAGGCCATCATGGTTCAAATACATCATCAGGCCTAAATTTTATCAAAAAAGTAAACGCTAAATATGGAATTATCTCAGTTGGTTTAAACAACAAATACAATTTACCCAAAGAAGAAACAATTACAAACTGGGAAAACTCTGGAACTAAAATATATTTAACAAGTACAAATGGAACTATTACAGCTACATCAGATGGAACAAACATTAAAATAGAAAGTGAGAAATAATATGACAATAACAATTGATCGAATAGAAGATAATTATTTAATAGTTGAATTAGAAAACGGTAAAACAATTGATATACCAAAAGAATTAATTCCTAATGCCAAAGAAAATGATATTTATACTATCACGTTAAATGAAAGTGAAATGAAAAAAAGAAAAAATAACATTAACAATTTAATAAATAATCTTTTCATAGATTAAGAGGTGCTCTTTTACAGCACCTTTTTTAATCAAATAAAACAAACATTAATAATTTTATTTTAATTACTCTAAGATATTCACTTAAAACACTTAAAAAATTTATCATAAAAAAATTCCTCCCTTCTATATATATTTATTACCAAAAAAGGTGGAATTTACTTTTTTTATTTACACATTTTTATAAAATAATTAAAAATTTTACATGAATTATCATCCATTATATATTCTGGATGCCATTGTAACCCCATAATAAATTTCTTATCTTTAACCTCTACTCCTTCAACTATATCATCATCACTAATTGCATTTATTTTAAGCATTTCATTAAGTTCAAAATCAACTATATCATGATGAACACTATTTACAAGCATAACATCAGTTCCTACTATCCTATAGAGTAAACTATCTTTATCTATATAAACATTATGTGCATATTCAAATGGATTTTTATAATGATTAATATAATTTACTCTATTCTCCATTGCAAACTTATATCTATTTTTAGCAAGACAACTACAAAGTGCTTGAAATCCTAAACAAATACCAAGTAAAGGTTTATTATTATCTACCGCATACTTAATAATATATTCATCAAAATTATGATAATAACTACCTCCTGGTAAAACAAAACCATCACATTTATCTAAAATATAAGATAATTTATTTTCATTAACCTTATCCACACCTTGATTTATTTCATTATAATTATAATCTTCAGTTGGCAAAATACTTACTAAACAAACATCATCATATCTAGTTAGTACTCTTCTGATTTGTTCATGTACTTGGCTTATATCTTGACCATCTAAATTTTTATACATTCTTGAAACTATTCCAATTAAAACCATTTTATATCTCCCATTAAAATATAATATTTAAAAATAACTATTAATATAACTATAATAATTAAACTTGGTCGTCAATTAGGCAAGTTACTATAACTCTTTTACACTCTTAATATCTGCAAGTTCTAACCTATATTTTTGTTTAACATCCGGATATTTTTCATGATCAACTTCACTCATAAACATGTCATAAGGTCTAATCCATAATTTATTATCGCCATATAACGCTCTATAAACAACATATTTTTCCTTAGTTTCAGAGTTATAAGCAACATCAATTACCAAATAATAATCACCTTTAAAATGTTTATAAACTCTATTAATTTGTAATTCTCTCATAAATTATTTTCCATACTACCAAGAACTTCCTCCGCCACCGCCGGAGCCGCCGCCAGAGAATCCTCCACCACTAAATCCTCCGCCAGATGAACTATATCCACCAGAAGATTGTGGTCTTGAATTCATAACTCGGTTGGCACTATGAATTGTACGGTTTAAAGAACGATTAAATATGTAATAATCAAAGGTATCAGCTGATTCATACCAATCTGGAGGTGCAATAGCAATTCCTTCAAATTGTTTTATCCAAGCATCACTTACACCTAATACATACGCATAAGGTAAAATATTATAAAAGTATGCTGGATCATCATGAACTAAACTTTCTAACTTATCTTTTTCAGCAGTTTCTAAAAATTTTTTAAATCCATTAATTTCTCCTAATATTTTAGTTCCATATTCCGTTCTCTTAACCACAATAACATAAAAGAAATAAATCAAATATGTACAAACCATACATAATATAAAACCAATTAAATAAACTGTATCATAATAAATATATTCAAAACCAACCAAACTAAAATTAAATATTGCAAGTCCCACAACAAATATTCCCGCAAAAATTAATGAATTAGTTAGTCCCATTTTAGTATAATTATTATCATAAATTAAACTAAACATTATTAAAATTATTGTTCCAACAAAATTAACAATAATTAATGGAAAATACATGTCACTAAACTTATAACCTATAGCCGGAATAAGTGTTGATAAAGTTGCAGATATAAACATTAAGAAAAATAACAAAACTCTCTTACTACTTGCTTGACTACTAAATAATTTTTTCTTATTAACTGATTTATTTTTACTATAAAGAATAGAATTTACTGTATTATAAAATTCTTCATCTAATTCTTTACTAGCAACTGTATCTTTACCAGATTTAAATAAACCTTTAAAAAACAACTCTTCTTCTTTATTATTTCCATCATATTCTTTAACTTTTTGAATAGTAAATTTACTTTTACTTTTTTCATCTTCAATAATTTTAATATAACCCTTACTTGCTAAATATACTAAAAGAGATACTGCATCGTTTGAATTAACACTTCCTTTTTTAGCAAACGCTATATCTAAACTATTCATATTTTCTGGTGGATAAAATGAAACAACATCAACAACTTGATCATCTTTTCCATATTTTTTCCACATTATATAAGCAACTATCACGCCTAATACAGGAATAACATAGTACCAACATTCCATCAAACTAGCACTAGCTGATTTTCTAATAAAGTATCCATCAGGTAATTCAAGTCTTACATTTAATCCTTCTCCAGCTAACAAAGTTCCGTCAAAACTTCCCGTTATCACATTACCATCTACATCATAACTAATATTATCTGTATAACTATAACCATATTCACCATAACTAAATCCCAGCTTATTTGCATCAAATTCTTTGGGCATTGTAATTTTAAAAGTTACATTACTAATATCAGTATCCCAATTTGTACCAATAATATTAAAATATAATTCATCATACTTATTATTTTTATCAAGTCCAATATCATAATCATAAGAAATAGCATAAGAATGTTTTCCTATGGGTGTTCTATCAGCACTACCAATTTTAAGAACATAATTACCATTTTCCCTAGAAGATTCAAATTCTTCACTAACCTTAACATTAGATATTAAAACTCTATTTTTTTCATTATTACCATCTTGTCTTTTAATATTATTATATAAAGGAATTTTTCTAACAATTCCATGCTTACTAACATTAAAATAAGTATCAATATTCTCTTTTACACTATATTTATTATATTCATCAACAACTATTTCAACATCATATTTTGTTATATCATAATCATTTGCATAACAATTTAAACTAAAAAGAAAAAAAGTAAATATGCAAAATAATAAATTTATAATTTTTCTATTCACTTTTTTCTCCTTCTAAAATTTTACTTTAATATTTTCTCTTTCAGCAGCATCTGCTTCAAACATAGTTTTAGTCTTAAATCCAAAAATACTAGCTACAATATTACTAGGAACCATTTCAATTTTATCATTATAAGTTCTAACAGTACCATTATAATATTTTCTTGAATTAGCAATATCTTCTTCAATCCTACTTAAATCATTACTTAATTCTTTAAAGTTTTCATTAGCCTTTAATTCTGGATAAGCTTCTGCTAAAGCCATAATCTTTGTTACACTTTGACTTAACTTTTGATTAGTTTTAACCTTTTCATCATCACTCATATTTTCATATGGAGTATTTCTTAATGAAATAACTTCTTGTAAAGTATCTTTTTCATGTTTAGCATAACCTTTAACAGTTTCAACTAAATTAGGAATTAAATCCCATCTTTTCTTTAAATAAACATCCATAGTAGAAAATGCTTCTTTACAAGTATTTCTTAACCCAACTAAAGAATTATATGTTGATACTACCCAAAGTACAATAACTACTATTACAGCTATTAATATCCATAGCCACATAATTATCACATCCTTCTACTTAAATTATACTATTAAACATCAGAAAATAATAGTCTAAATTTATCTATAGTACCATACTTCACTTTAATAATATCATTTTGATTAATAAACTTATAATTCAATTTCTTTGCAAGTAGTTTTCCTATATCTTCATGTCCTACACAAGGAATCCCCCATAACAATATTTTCATAGTTTATTCCCCTCTAATTTCAGGTAGTGTGAATAGTTTTATTCACTACCACCTGTTTTTCTCTTTATTTATCTAT
>ERZ808240.2523-NODE-2523-length-19751-cov-3.553463_pt1 | contig 19751 bp, 18 predicted proteins | sample MGYA00521084_ERZ808240 | MGnify/ENA primary metagenome ERZ808240 (study PRJEB31516, sample SAMN03275571) | gut metagenome | biome: mammalia-associated habitat; material: feces | host: Papio cynocephalus | place: Kenya | collected 2012-08-06 ...
ATTATAACGAATTATCATTCCGAAGTTTTGTTTTAAAACACAAAATGATGTCGTGATTTTGAATTGCTTTACGTTGAAACAGTTTGTACAATATGGTATAAAATAAATTTCTAAAAGTGTCTGCAGAAGAATGCGTTACAGATTTTCTTGATGAGTTTTGTTTCCACCTACATCAGGGCTGTTTTCCTGCGCCTCCAACGGCGTGTGTGGGCTGACGGTGTGACCTGCTGGTCAAGGGCAGCAAGATCGCCGGCGTTGCGGGCGCGGATGGCCGAGTAGGTCCAAGCGAAACTGAAGGCGGCGGCCGCCGGCCTGATGCCCGAGGAATAAATCCTGATTTTCTAAAATAGCAGTGCGGCGCTCAGAGAGATCTGAGCGCCGCACGTTTGCCTTTGCAGCGAAAAAGGCCGTCTGTTCTAAGAAAACAGGCGGCCTTAAACGTGTTAATTACTTATGATCGACGCTGGACATATAAGTGATCAGGTCCAGAACCTTGTTGGAGTAGCCGATCTCGTTATCGTACCAGGACACAACTTTCACGAAGGTGTCGGTCAGAGCGATGCCGGCGCCGGCGTCAAAGATGGAGGTGTGGGTGTCGCCCAGGAAGTCAGAGGAAACGACGGAATCCTCAGTGTAGCCCAGGATGCCCTTCAGCTCGCCCTCGGAAGCCTTCTTCATGGCGGCGCAGATCTCGTCATAGGTGGCGGGCTTGGCCAGGTTGACGGTCAGGTCGACGACGGAGACGTCCAGAGTGGGCACGCGCATGCTCATGCCGGTCAGCTTGCCATTCAGGCTGGGGATGACCTTGCCCACGGCCTTGGCGGCGCCGGTGGAGGAGGGGATGATGTTGCCGGCAGCGGCACGGCCGCCGCGCCAATCCTTCTTGGAGGGACCGTCAACGGTCTTCTGGGTGGCAGTGGTGGAGTGAACGGTGGTCATCAGGCCTTCGGTGATGCCGAAGTTGTCGTGCAGCACCTTGGCGATGGGAGCCAGGCAGTTGGTGGTGCAGGAGGCGTTGGAGACAAAGTTCATGCTGGAGTCATAGGTTGTATTGTTGACGCCCATCACGAACATGGGGGTGTCGTCCTTGGAGGGGGCGGACATGACGACTTTCTTAGCGCCAGCGTCCAGATGGCCCTGAGCCTTCTCCTTGGTCAGGAACAGGCCGGTGGACTCAACCACATACTCAACACCCAGTTCGCCCCAAGGAATCTCCTCCGGCTTGAACTTGGCATAGACCATGATCTTCTTGCCGTTGACGGTGATGGACTCGTCGTCATACTCAATGGTGCCATTGAACCGGCCGTGCATGGTGTCGTACTTCAGCATATAAGCCATATAATCCGGGGTCATGCCGGGATCATTGATGCCCAGAAACTCGATGTCGTCCCGGTCGATGCCGGCGCGGAAAACCAGACGGCCGATGCGGCCAAAACCGTTAATGCCAACTTTGATGCTCATGAGAGAACACTCCTTTTCACTGATTGTGATTGCAATACAGGGTTCTATTGAACTACGCCGCTATTATAATCCGAATAGTTTCATTTTGAAAGAGGGAATCCAAAAATTCAGCGTTTTCACGGTTTGAAGCGGGTGAAATGTGAAAAGTGACCTTTTTAACATCGTCATTATCACTAAAGAGATGAAAAATTATCATAAATAGGCAACATTTCACGCAATAAAAAGCACTTTTTTAAAAGTTTTCTAAAAAATCCTTTCATACATACAGGCGGACCCAACAAAATTCGACACGATTCGACATCATTCTTGCGTCGTGTGGCAGGATTTGCTATACTTGATTTAAATAAGCGGCCCATCAGCATGGGCAACCTAGATGGGCAGACGAGTGAGCGGGGTGAGTGAATGCGTGAGTTCAAACTTTCCGGCCCGGCCTGGTTTGATGCCAGCCCGGAGCCGGTGATCTTGACACACGACGGATACACGGCCTACTATAACACTGCAGCGGCCGCGCTGGCAGGGCGCAGCGGATGGACGCTGCAGGAAGGAACGCCCCTTCCGGAGCCGCTGCAGACGATCGACGGGGCGGGCGTACAGACGATGGAATTGGCCGGAGAGCGCTGGATGTGCCGGACAGAGCGCCTGGAGGCGGGGGTGCTGATCTGTTTGACGCTGAGTCCGTCTTCCGTCAGCGTGCCGCTGGAGCGGCTGGCGCAGTTGGCGGAGCGGATGCGTCTGCCCCTGGGCAGCCTGATCGGCGTCAGCCAGCTGCTGGCACAGACCGATGCGCAGCGCACGGAGGAAAAAACCAGGCAGTATCAGAGCATGCAGCGCAAGAGCTATTACACGCTGCTGCGAATGCTGAACACGCTGGAGACGCTGGGCAGTCTGTCAGACGGTCACTGTCCTTTTCAGGGAGAACCGCTGGATCTGGGTGGGCTGTGCGCCGATGTGGTGCGCCGGGTACAGAGTGTCTGCGGTGAGGCCGGCTGTACACTGGAGTTCAGGCAGAACGGGGGAAACCTGCTGGTACAGGGCGAGGATGCGCTGCTGCGCCAGATGCTTTACCATTTGATCTCCAATGCGATCCGCGCTGCGGGGGATGGAGGACGGATCACGCTGGAGCTGGAAAAATGCGGGGGAAAAGGCCGCCGCTGGGTGCGGCTGGTCATCTGGGACAGCGGCGGCGGCTTCCGGCCGGAGCAGCTTGCCCGGGCGTTTGATCCGGCCCAGGGCGCGGCAGGCCTCTCTGACCAGTCGGAGGGACTCGGCATGGGGCTTGCCCTCTGTCGGCGCATTGCGGAGCGGCATGGCGGGCGTATGGCGGTGATGACCGGCGCAAGTGCGGTGACAGCGGTGGAACTGCCCCTGTGTGATGGGCTGTCCTTTGGTGCCCTGCATTCTCCGTCCGACCTCAGCGGCGGGATCAATGAGACGCTGGTCCAGCTGTCGGATGTGCTGCCATGGCAGTGCTTTACAGAGCAGGAATGAACAGTTATAATAAAATATGAATGGTGCCGGGTGTCTATGCGGACATTCGGCACTTTTGCTGGAAAGGACGCAATCAGAATGGAACTGCGGATTGCCCGGCAGGCGGATCTGCCCCGTCTGCTGGAGATCTATAATTATGAAGTCACCCATGGCGTGGCGACGCTGGACATCCACCCGCAGACACTGAAACAGCGGCAGGTGTGGTTTGACGCGCACAATGTGGAAAATCATCCGCTCTATGTGGCGGAGCAGGACGGCGTTGTGGCCGGTTACGCCAGTCTGTCCGCCTACCGGGAGAAGGAAGCCTACGCTTCTACTGTGGAGCTCTCCATCTATGTGGCCCCGGAGTGCCGGCGGCAGGGAATTGCGGCGGCGCTCATGGAGTTCATTCTGCAAAAGGCCCGGGAGGACGGGCGCACCCACAATGTGGTCAGTGTGATCACTGCGGGAAATGAGGCCAGCATCAAGCTCCATGAACGCTTCGGGTTCACCTTCTGCGGTACTGTGCCGGAGGTGGGTACAAAATTTGGCCGCCTGCTGGATATTGACAATTACAGCTTGATCGTATAACAGAAAAAGCCCTTCGCGCTTGCCGCGAAGGGCTTTTTGTATGCCCAAATATGGACATGAAATGCCTGCATTTTGAGAGAGAAAAGCTCAATCCATGGCAAAGCCCCAGAAGGGGAGTTCAGTGGTTTCGGGGAACTTCCCGCCGCCGGGGACAAGAATGCAGTCCTCTTTCAGTTCACCCTGACCGGCATGCCAGAAGGCGGGGGTGCGCACCTCTGCACTGGTGCAGTTGAGCGTTTGCATCATCAACTGTCCGGCTTCTGCGGCGTCACCGCCGGGAAAGAGCAGCTCCCGCAGGGTGAGCCTGCCGTCCTCCTGGTCGCCCAGACAGATGCCGTGTGCACTGGTCAACTCGAACTGCCAGAGCCCGCCGCCGTAGAGCTCACAATAGGTCTGCTGGAGTTTTAAAGCCTTTTCCGGTGCCTCAATGTGGGGGTGACCGGTCAAAAATGCTTCCCGCTGGCGCAGATAGTCCTCAGGGGCAATGGGGGAGACACTTCCCTCTACGGGAGCGGGGGCGTCGAGCGTGATGCACCGATGGAAGAATACGCTCCGGGTGCCCAGAATGTTCTGATACCACCGGCGCAGGGATTCGCTGGCCGGGACAAAGCAGACAAAGTCGTCGCCCCGCAGATAGCCCTCCACGCCGCTGCGCCAGATCGTCCTGCCGCCGTAGCCGCAGCCCCGGTATTTTTCCGGCGTGCCGAGGGCATAGAGGTAAGAGCAGGAATAGTGCCTGCCGTCCGCATGGAGAGTGTAGCCGTCCAGCAGATAGATGGCACTGCACAGCACGCCGTCCACCTCGGCGGCCACGCCGTCACCGGGGCGGTAGCACTGGTCAAAATAGACGTCCGCACAGGCGGTGTCTCCGTCGTAGGCGGCGCTCCAGATCGCCTTCAGTGCCTCCTCGTCTCCGGGCCGGGTGAGACGGTAAATTGGTTTGTTCATAAAAAATTCCTCCCAGATCGTGTATTGAAATTGTAGTCGGAAAAATTTTGCCCGTCAAGGGCGGCGTGGATGCAGGCGGGCGGGAGAAGAATTTTTATGCAGTAATAGATCAGGTCCGGCGGGATTTGTCCATACCGGACAGAATTTTTATCGAATTCTAATCTGCAAACTACTTCCAACACGGTATAGAATCCTGTATAATGGTGGCGTATCACGGAAAGGAAGAAGTAAAACCCATGTCAAATCAAACGGACCTGACGCAGGGCGACGTTCGGCGTCAGCTCATTCGATATTCCCTCCCCATCATCGCCTCCACAGTGATGCAGACCGTCTATTCACTGGTGGATCTGATGGTGGTCAGCCGTATGCTGGGCTCCTCCGGTGCATCCGGCGTGAGCAACAGCAGCCAGATCGTGCTGATGCTCACCAACATTGCAGTTGGTCTGGCCAATGGCGGCAACATTCTGGTCAGCCAGTATTTTGGCTCCCGCGATAAGGCGCGCCAGGAGCGGGTCACCGGCACTTTCCTCACGCTGTTTACGCTGGTGGGTGCAGTTGTGGCCGTCGGCACCTTCCTGCTGGCGGGGCCCATGCTCCGGCTCATCAGTGCCCCAGCCTATGAGGAGGCAGTGGCTTACCTGCGCATTGCCGGCCTCGGTATGTTCTTTGTCTACTTCTATAACTGCGCCTCCGCAGTGCTCCGGGCCGTGGGCAACTCCAAGCAGCCCATGCGCATCATTATTATCACCTGTGTGCTCAATGTGGCGCTGGATTTGCTCTTTGTGGGGCCGCTGGGGCTGGGAACTGCCGGTGCGGCGCTGGCCACAGTGATTTCTCAGGGCCTGAGCTGTGTGCTGGCACTGGGCTATCTTCTGAAAAACCGGGACATCTTCAGCTTTCACCGTACGCTGCTGAAGCTGAACGGCGAGGATACGGCCAGCATCCTCAAGCTGGGCATTCCCTGCGCGGTGCAGATGACGGTGGCCAGCATCAGCTGGCTGACGGTCACCTTCCTGGTCAACGGTTACGGCGTGGACTGCTCCGCCGCCTCGGCTTATGCCGCCAAGGTGAAGGATCTGTCCATGATGTTCATCACATCCCTCATCAATGCAGCCTCTGTGATGATCGCCCAGACGCTGGGCGCGGGTAAATTTGACCGGGCGAAGGAAGTGCTGGGGGAGGCCATGAAGCTGTCCATCCTCATCTCAGTGGTGCTGATCGCACTGGTGGAGCTGTGTGCGCCGCTGTTTGCGCGGCTGTTCACCGGCGATGCGGAGGTCATCCGCATTGCGGCGTTCAATATGCGCATTGAGATCGTGGGACAGATCTTCTACTCCATCTTCCTCATCTATCACGCCATGATGATCGGAGCGGGGGACACCTACATGGTGCTGGTGTCCTCCTTCGTGAACTGTATCCTGTTCCGCATCATTCTGTGCACCATTTTCAATTCAATCTGGGGTCTGACCGGCATTTTCGTGGCCTGTGCCATTGCTCCGGCCAGCTCTATCCCGGTGGGATGGCTTTATATGCGCAGCAATCACTGGCGGCGTTCCATTGCCAGACGACAGGAGGAAACCTGAATGGCTGATTATAACTATGGCTACCACTATTCCGGCGGTGATCAGAACGGAGATGACCGCCGCAAAAATAATAAGAATAAAAAAAATGTGATCCCGTGGTGGGCCATCATTGTGGCGTTTGCTGTGGCGTGGCCGCTTGGCATTGTGCTGACGCTGGTCAAGCTGGGCATGGAAAGCAGTGTGATCCCCTGCGGCAAAGGCGGAAAGACCACACAGCAGTCCAATACTTATCAGCAGGGCGGTTATTCCGTGCCCCAGTCCACTGTCAATTCTTCTGCGGACGGAGTGAATCAGAAGCGCAATGTGCCCAACGCACAAGGCACTGCACCTCAGGAAACGGTTACCGCGACCAAAGAAAATAAGACGGTAACCGTCACACCCGGTGCACAGAGCACCACAGGCCGCTCCGGCAAATTTCAGGAACGGATGAAGAAACTCAAAAATGGTAAGGGACTCATCACGCTGGGGCTTATTATGATGGGCATCTGCGGTGTGGCCACCGGCATGAATTTTGCGGACAACTTCTACCTGCTGGGAACGGAGCCGCTGTGGGTGCTGGAGGAGATATTGCCATCTTTTGTACTCACCGGCGTGGGCGCGGGCCTGTTTACCTTTGGCCAGGTGCGCAAGAACCAATATAAGCGTTTCCACCGCTATCTCACTCTGATCGGGGATCAGAAGACGGTCTCCATCACCACTCTGGCCGAGGCATTTCCTGCCAAGCGCAATAAGGTGTGCGCAGCGCTGGAGGATATGATCGATGCAGGCGTGTTTGGCGAGCGGGCCTATCTGGACTATGGCCGGGATCTGCTGGTGCTGGACGGCTCCGGCGTGAAGGCGCAGGAGAAGCCCAAGGAGGAGAAAAAGGCCGCACCTGCCACCGATGTGGGAGAGGAGAACGATCTGCTGCGCCAGATCCGGGAGGTCAACGAGGACATCGAGAACCCGGAGCTGTCCCGCAAGATCTACCGCATCGAGGAGATCACCCAGCGCATTCTGGAGTTCCAGAAGGAGCACCCGGACAAGGCGGGCGATCTGCGCAAATTCCTGAATTACTATCTGCCTACCACCTTGAAGATCCTGAACGCCTATGCGGAACTGGAAAATCAGGGTGTGGAAGGCGAAAATATCACCGCCACCAAGCAGCGCATCGAGGGGATGATGGACATGGTGGTGGAGGGCTTTGAGCGCCAGCTGGATAAGCTCTTTGCCGGCGATATGATGGATATTGCCGCCGACATCACCGTCATGGAGCAGATGATGCAGGGCGATGGTCTGGCCGATAACGACGACCAGATGATGGGCGGGCATTAAGCTGCCCCGAGAGTGGCCTTCTGGCCGTTGAGCGTGTCGAGAAACTCGACACGCTCTCTCAGAAATGCACGCATTTCTGAGAAAAGATGCAGCCCGCGGCGCGCACTCGCTATGCTCGCACACTTGCTGGGCTGAAAAGTGTTTTTTTCGAGGTACACGCCCCCGAAAAAACGTAATTGTGTTTTATTCCGTCATCTGCGGATGACGGAACTCTGCGAGGCTCTCACTCGCAAGCAATGCAGATTCTGCTTTTTTAACAGGCGTGCAGGCGTTTTATGATCTGCGCTTGATTCGAAATAGAGATAAAATGGAAAGGGTGGAGCGTGTGCAGCACCTCTTTATCATCAATCCCGCTGCGGGAAAGCATATGGACACGGCAGGGATACAGAAGGAGATCGAGACGGCCATGGCCGGTCGAGATGAAACATGGGAGATTGCGCTGACCAAGGGCCCCGGAGATGCCGAGGCCCTTTCTCGTGCATGGTCGGAACAGAGCAGGGAGCCTCTGCGTATCTATGCCATGGGCGGCGACGGGACACTCAACGAGGTGGTCAATGGCGTGGTCGGGTACGATCATGTGTCGGTGGGCTGCTGCCCGCTGGGCTCCGGCAATGATTTTATCAAGACCTTTGGCCGGGAGAACTGGCGCTTCCGGGATCTGCACTCTCTGGTGGAGGCCAGGCCCCATACAATGGATCTGATCGAGTGCAATGGCCGCTATGCCATCAACGTCTGCTCCGTGGGCTTTGATGCCCGGATCGGGCTGAGCATGGCGGATTACAAGCGCCTGCCGCTGGTGACGGGCAAGGGAGCCTATCTGATCTCTCTGGTCGTGACGACGATCCAGGGGGTGCACCGCCCCTATGAACTGGAACTGGATGGGGAAAAGATGTCCGGGGAGTATACTCTGATCTGCGCCTGCAACGGCCAGTGGTACGGCGGCAGCTTCCACCCTGCGCCGGAGGCCCGGCCGGACGATGGAATGCTGGATTTCGTGCTCGTCAAAGGCGTCAGCCGCTTTACCATCGCCAGCCTGGTGGACAAGTTTGCCACCGGTCAGGGAAAGAACTACCCGGATCTCATTCGGATCCGCCGGGGCCACGAGCTGAAGGTGAAGTGTGACCGGGTGAGCATGGTCAACATCGACGGTGAGCGGCTGGACACAGATTCGCTCTCCTTCACACTGTCTGCTAAAAAAATATCTTTTCTCCTGCCTGAGGGCGTGGAGTCGGTTGTTCCAAATACATGAGAACAGGAGTATTTTTGCAAAATAAAGAGAAAAAAGAAGAAAACGGCCTTCTGCGTGAAAGCGGAAGGCCGTTTTAACAAAAAATTCATAAAACAGGACTTGCCAACTGGCCGGTCTTGTTTTATTATATAGTCAAGGTTGGCACTCGGAAGAAATGAGTGCTAAACCGACTGGATTCGTTTATAACAAACATCTATATAAGGAGGAACCAACTATGAAACTCAAACCCCTGTCTGACCGCGTTGTCATTAAGCAGGTTGAGGCCGAAGAAACCACCAAGGGCGGCATTATCCTGACCGGCTCTGCCAAGGAGAAGCCCGAGATGTACACCGTCGTGGCAGTCGGCCCCGGCGGCATGGTCAACGGCGAGAAGGTGGAGATGACCGTGAAGGTCGGCGACACCGTGATCACCGGCAAGTATTCCGGCACTCAGGTCAAGGTGGACGGCGAAGAGCTGACCATCGTCCGTCAGGATGACATCCTGGCCATTGTGGACTAATGTTTTAAGGAGGAAATTCCGTTATGGCTAAAATGATTTCTTACGGCGAGGAAGCTCGCCGCGCGCTGGTCAAGGGTGTTGACCAGCTGGCTGATACCGTTAAGATCACCATGGGCCCTAAGGGCCGCAACGTGGTGCTGGGTAAGAAGTTCGGCAGCCCCCTCATCACCAATGACGGTGTGACTATCGCTAAGGAGATTGAGCTGGAGGATCCCTTTGAGGATATGGGCGCTCAGCTGGTGAAGGAGGTCTCCACCAAGACCAACGATGTCGCCGGCGACGGCACCACCACCGCTACTCTGCTGGCTCAGGCCATCATCCATGAGGGCATGAAGAACCTGGCCGCCGGTGCCAACCCCATGGCCATGAAGAAGGGCATCGCCAAGGCCACTGCCACCGCGATCGAGGCCATCAAGGGCAACAGCAAGCCCGTCAACGGCACTGCTGACATCGCCCGCGTCGGTGCCATCTCCTCTGGCGACGAGACCATCGGCAAGCTGATCGCCGAGGCCATGGAGAAGGTCTCCTCCGATGGCGTTATCACCGTTGAGGAGTCCAAGACCGCTGAGACCTATTCCGAGGTCGTCGAAGGCATGCAGTTTGACCGCGGCTATGTGACCCCCTATATGGTCACTGACACCGAGAAGATGGAGGCCGTTCTGGACGATCCTCTGATCCTGATCCACGACAAGAAGATCTCCAACATTCAGGATCTGCTGCCCCTGCTGGAGCAGGTTGTCAAGATGGGCAAGCCCCTGCTGATCATCGCTGAGGACGTCGAGGGCGAGGCCCTGTCCACCCTGATCGTTAACAAGCTGCGCGGCACTCTGAACGTGGTCTGCGTCAAGGCTCCCGGCTTCGGCGACCGCCGCAAGGAGATGCTGGAGGACATCGCCGTCCTGACCAGCGGCACTGTGGTCTCCTCCGACATGGGCTATGAGCTGCGTGACGCCACCGTCGCCATGCTGGGTACTGCCCGTCAGGTCAAGGTGACCAAGGAGAACACCATCATCGTGGACGGCCATGCCGATCCCGAGGCTCTGAAGGCCCGTGTGGCTCAGATCCGCAACGCCATTGAGACCACCACCTCCGAGTATGACAAGGAGAAGTACAGTGAGCGTCTGGCCAAGCTGGCCGGCGGCGTGGCTGTCATCAAGGTCGGTGCTGCCACCGAGGCTGAGATGAAGGAGAAGCGCCTGCGCATCGAGGACGCTCTGAACGCCACCCGCGCCGCTGTTGAGGAAGGCATCGTGGCCGGCGGCGGCACCGCTTATGTGAACGCCGTTGCCGCTGTCAACGAGCTGGTCGGCCAGCTGGAGGGCGACGAGAAGACCGGTGCTCAGATCATCGCCAATGCGCTGACTGCCCCCGTGAAGCAGATCGCCGCCAACGCCGGTCTGGATGGCTCCGTCATTCTGGATCACATCAAGACCAGCGGCAAGACCGGCTATGGCTTCGACGCCTATAAGGAAGTCTACTGTGACATGATGGAGTCCGGCATCGTCGATCCTACCAAGGTGACCCGTTCCGCTCTGGAGAACGCCTCTTCTATCGCCTCCGTCCTGCTGACCACCGAATCTCTGGTGGCCGACAAGCCCCAGCCTGCTACCCCTGCCGCTCCTGCTGGCGAGCCCGGTATGCCTGCCGGTATGTACTAATCATACAACCAATCAGATTTCAGCGCCCCGGCTCATTGAGCCGGGGCGCTGTGTACTGAATCATACATCTTCGGGAAAAGGTCCATCAGTTCATGTGAACTGATGGATCTTTTTGCTTATTCTGGTAGAGTGACGGTGATGGTCAGATCATTTCCACCGCTGTTTTCCGCCTGGATCTTCCCCTTGTGGGCGGAGACGATGCTGCGGGCGATGGACAGACCCAGCCCGTAGCCGCCGGTGGAAGAATTGCGGGACTGGTCGGTGCGGTAAAAGCGATCGAACAGCCGGTTCAGCGATTCCTTTTCCATGGTGGCGGCGGTGTCGTTGGCTACGCTGAGCCGGATGCTCCGGCCGTCCTTTTTCAGTGTAAAGGTAATAGTTCCGTTTTCCGGAGTGTATTTGACTGCATTGTCCAGCAGAATGGACATCAGCTGGCGAACTGCCTTTTCGTCACCGGTGAAGGACAGCATGGGCTGGATGTCAGCGGTGAACTGCCTGCTCTGGGCGGCGGCGAGGTTGTGGAAGGACTGGGCCAGCTCCTCGGCCACGTCAGAGAGCGGGAATTCGATGGGCTGCAGCTGGGGCTGCTCCTCGTCCATGCGGGCCAGATAGATAAGATCCTGGGTCAGGCCGGTCAGGCGCTTTGTCTGGCGCTTGATGTCGTCCAGCCACTCATTTTCGCCCAGATCCAGCTCCAGCAGATCGGTGTCCGCACCAATGATGGTCAGGGGGGTCTTGATCTCGTGTCCGGCGTCGGTGATGAAGCGTTTTTGCTTTTCATAGCTCTCTGCCATCGGCCGGACAATGCGGCGGGAGAAGAGCAGGAGCAGGAGAAAGACTGCCAGCAGTCCGTCTGCCGCTACAGCAGCGCTCACCAGAAGCGTACTGCGAAAGCTGTTCAGGCTGCGGCCGGTGTCCAGAAAGATGATGCGCCAGCTGCTGTCGGTCTGGCAGCGGATATAGCGGTAATCCCCCCAGAATCCGGTCATTTTTCCGCTCTCCCAGACCTGCTCTGCCCCGGATCTGGCGCTGTCAGCGTCGATAGCAGCAATACTGCCGGTGTCCGAACCGGTGACAGTGCCGCTGTCATCCAGCGTGACAGAGAAGAAGCGGGATTCATAGGGAGTCTCCGGCGACATCTGCCGTTCCCTGCCGCCGTTTCGGTCCGGCGGAGTACCCTCCGGGGCGCTGTTCGTGCCGTCATTGGGCCGAGGAAAGCGGCCGTTGTTCTGGGCGAGAATGGTGAGGATCGCGTCCGCGTCGGACACGGTCCGGTAATAGCTCATGGTGTTGATGCCGCCCAGAATGACCAGCAGTACCAACGTCAGCGCAAGCATGGAGGCGGCGATGAATTTTCTGCGCAGCTTCTGGATCATGACTTTTTCTCCAGCGAATATCCCGTGTTCCGGGTCGCCTTGATCTGAATGTCAGCCTGAAGGGCGGTCAGCTTTTTCCGCAGGTAGGAGATGTAGACCCATACCACGTTGAGTTCCACCTCGCTGTCATACCCCCAGATCTTCTCCAGAAAACGCTCACTTGGAATGAGCTGGCGTGGGTTGCGCAGCAGCAGTTCCATCATCTGATACTCCTTGTTGGCCAGTCGGAAGCTGTCGCTGGGGGAGGAGAGCTCATAGGTGGTCTGATCCAGCGTGATATTGCCAAAGCTCATCTTACTGTCCGTCTGGGCGGTCTGAGTCCGGGTCATGGCCCGAATGCGGGCCAGTAGCTCCGCCGTGGCGAAGGGTTTGGTCAGATAGTCGTTGGCCCCGCTGTCCAGCCCGGTCACCTTGTCCTCTACCTCGGATTTTGCGGTGAGCAGCAGCACCGGGATCTGACTGCCCCGTTCTCGAAGCGTGCGCAGAACGCTCAGTCCGTCCAGCTTTGGCATCATGATGTCCAGAATGACAGCATCATAATTCTCTGCCTCCAGATAGTCCAGTGCCTCCTGCCCGTCAAAGACCGCGTCGGCGGAGTAGTTGTGCTTTTCCAGCAGGGCGATGATCGCACGGGACAGGGAGCGCTCGTCCTCGGCCAGTAAAATTCTCATAAAAACACCTCACTTTGTATTTATTTTATAAGGTATCAGCCCTGGTTTAAGTTAACTTTAAAGCTGAGTTTTAAGTAGGCTTATGGTTGGTATTTTACACTGATTTCACACTTCAGACAAGGGAGGCGCACGACATGGGGACCCAGATGGTGTTCAGGCGCTATGAGATCAAATACCGCATGACCTGCCGGCAGCAGGCAGCCATTCTGCGGGCAATGGAGCCGTATATGCAGGCGGATGAATACGGTCACAGTTCAATACGGAATATCTACTATGATACGCCGGATTTCCGGCTGATCCGGGCCAGTATGGAAAAGCCGGTCTATAAAGAAAAACTCCGCCTGCGGGGGTACGGTACCCGGAGCGGGGAGGACGAGGTGTTTCTGGAACTCAAGAAGAAATACCGGGATGTGGTCTATAAGCGCCGCATCGCAATGCCAAATCGGGAGGCTTATAAGGCGCTGGCCGGAGTGCGGCCTCTCCCGGACAGCCAGATCGGCCGGGAGATCAGCTATGCGATGGAGTATTACCGCACACTCCGCCCGGCGGTGTTTCTCTCCTATGACCGCATCGCCTATTTTGAGCGCGGCGGCGGAGATTTCCGGGTGACCTTTGACCGGAACATCCGGTTCCGGCAGGATGAGCTGACGCTGGATTCCGACGCGCACGGAACCCTGATCCTCAGAGCAGGCGAGGTGCTGATGGAGCTGAAAACCAGCGGAGCGATACCGCTCTGGATGGTGCGTGTACTTTCCGAGCAGGGTGTCAGTAAGATCTCGTTTTCCAAATACGGCACGGCCTACCAGATCATGACGAAGCAATCGAAAGGAGCGGTAACCTATGCTTAATTACCTGTTTTCCGGTATATTTGATACCACCTCGGCGACGATCTCCCCTCTGAATTTCCTGCTCTGCATGGGCGTATCTCTGGTTCTGGGCCTGGTGCTGTGTGCCATGACGATGTGGCACAGCCAATCCAGCGGAAGCTACGCGGTGACGCTGGCGCTTCTGCCCGCCGTGGTCTGCGTGGTCATCATGATGGTCAACGGCAATGTGGGCGCGGGCGTCGCCGTGGCGGGGGCGTTCAGCCTGGTGCGCTTCCGCTCTGCCCCCGGTACCGCCCGGGAGATCGCTGCGCTGTTTGCCGCCATGGGCGCGGGACTGATCGCGGGCATGGGCTATCTGGCCTATGCGGTGCTGTTTGCACTCATCATGGGAGGCGCGACCATGCTGTTTACGGCTCTGCATCTGGGGGAGCGGGGCAGAGACGCCAATGGGCGCACCCTGCACATTACGATTCCAGAAAGCCTCGACTATACCGGTGTCTTTGATCCGGTGCTGGCGGAGTATGCTGAAAAGATACAGCTTCGGCAGGTCAAGAGCACGAATATGGGCAGTCTGTTCAAGCTGACCTATGACCTGACGCTGCGGGACGCGGCAAAGGAAAAGAAACTGATCGACGCACTGCGCTGCCGCAATGGCAATCTGGAGATCACCGTTTCCCAGCAGGAGAGCGTCGGCACAGTTGGACTTTGAAAGGAGACACATATGAAGCGATTTCAACGCATTGTGATTCCCGCCGCCCTGACATTGGCGATGCTGACCGGATGCGGGACGGTCTCTGGACAGAGCAGCGTAAGCACTGCCGCAGCGGTGGAGACCATGGCGGTAGATACAGACGGCCTGTTCAGCCAGCGGGACCTGGAGCCAAGCTGGGATGAGAGTGCGGCGGTGAGCATTGTCCTGAACGGCGGCAGTGCCAGCTGTGACTCCGATGCGGTACAGATCGACGGCGGCACGGTCACGATCACGTCGGAGGGTGTGTATGTGCTCTCCGGCACTCTGTCAGACGGCAGTATCATCGTGGACGCAGGAGATGCGGACAAGGTACAGCTCGTTCTGAATGGCGTCAGTGTGACCAGCTCTGATTTTGCCGGGATTTACGCAAAAAATGCGGATAAACTCTTTATTACACTGGCTGAAAATACGGAAAACTCGATTGTGAATGAAAATAGCTTTACAGAAATGGATGACAATCATGTGGACGCAGTGATCTTTTCCAAGTGTGATCTGACGCTGAATGGCGCAGGTATGCTGACGGTCACCAGCCTGGTGGGCCACGGTATCGTATCCAAGGATGAGCTGACCATTACTGGCGGCATCTATACGATCACAGCTTCCAGCCACGGTATGACAGGGAAGGACAGTATTGCCATTGCGGCGGGCACCTTTGCGATTAACAGCGGCAAGGATGGCATCCATGCGGAGGATGAGGACGACAGCAAAGTGGGCTTTATTTATATTGCCGGCGGTGATTTTACGATCAATGCGCAGGGCGATGGTATCAGCGCTTCCGGTGTATTGGAGGTTGCGGACGGCACTTATCATATCACTACCGGCGGCGGAAGCGCGGCGGCAGAAATGAAGGCCGGCGATGCCCAGATGGGGCCCAGTGGAGATCAGAATGGCATGATGCAGGGCGGGCAGCCCGGAGAACCGCCCGCACAGAATGGTCAGTCTGACACCCGGACACCCCCTGAGAAGCCAGAGGGGGATGAAATGCCGCAGATGGACCCTGATAGCGCTGAACAGGAAAATAACTTTACAGAAGAAAACGAAAACAACTCAGATTCGACCAGCCAAAAGGGCCTGAAATCAGGCATTTCCGCAATCATGCAAGCTGGAACCTTTACACTGGATGCGGCAGATGATGGCGTCCACTCCGATGGAACGGTGACGATCGCGGGCGGAGAATGGACGATCCGGACCGGGGATGACGGCATTCATGCTGACGGAGCACTGACCATTACCGGCGGCGGCTTCTCTATTCCGTACTGCTATGAGGGTATCGAGGGTTCCACCATTACGATCAACGGCGGCACTTTTGATATTACCGCCAACGACGACGGGCTGAATGCGGCGGACGGCACCTCCAATGCCCCGGGGGCGGCAAATGAGAACGGCTGGATCGTGATCAACGGCGGAGAATTTACCATCGTGTCCGACGGCGACAGCATCGACTCCAACGGTAATCTGACGATCAATGGCGGTACGCTGGATCTGACCTGCAACGGCAATGGCAATACCGCCATCGACACCGACGGTACTTACACCAACAACGGCGGCGACGTGACTACCAATGATGGTTCGGAAAACGGGACTGGTGAAATGAGTGGTCCCGGCGGGCAGGGAAATGCGCCGGCAGGCGGCCCCGGCGGACAGATGGGCCAGCCCGGCGGAGACGGACAAATGCCTGATTCTGCGTCTGGACAGGACGATCAGAGCGGCACCACTTCGACTTGAGATAAGCAACCCCCCGGCTCAGTGAGCCTGGGGTGTCTGTTTAGCGTCAGCAGTCCCATTGAAAATGCTTCAGATCTACACAGCCGTTTTCCCGAAAGCCTACTCCCTCGGCTTCTAACAGACTGCGCTGCTGCGTCCAACCTGGGGCGGTGCGGCCCGCGTGGTTTACCACGCGGTGACAGGGGTAGGAGCCGTAATACTCCGCCTGACTGAGCACCCTGCCCACCAATCGGGCGTTTTTCTCCCGTCCGATGAGTCGGGCGATCTGTCCGTAGGTAGCCACTCTGCCTTGCGGGATCTCCTCCACAGCGGAGAGAATTTCGTAAATAATATCCTCGTTCATGTGGTTTTCCGGGCGCGGTGCTGGCTCAGCACGGAGACAAAGCACACATGTGTATCCATTTTCCCACCGATCAGTCCGATTACCTTGCCCATAGTAAAGGCGGCCAGAATGGTGCCGATGCCCAGCCCGTCGATCCGGTGGAGGAAAATCAGCGTGAGTGCCAGCGTGGTGGCCAGGCAGAGCAGATCAAAGGTGATCTTGATTTTGGAATAGGCTGCGCCGGTGATGTCCGCCAGCTCTCGGGGGAAAAGATCAGTGGGGATAATCGGCAGCTGACAGCGGTTGGACAGCGCGATGCCGAAGCAGATCAGCAGATAGCTGATGACAAAGTAGAGAATGCGCCAGGGCAGTGCAGTGGGCAGAATGCCAATCCAGGCCTCATGCACGTCCAACAGCTCACCAAAAATAAAACCGGCCACAAAGCTGAATAGATACTCCGGCACGAATCGGCGGCGCAGGACCATCAGGCTGGCTACCAGCAGACCTTGAAAGATATAAGTCCAGGTCCCCAGTGTCAGCCGGGGCAGAACTTCTGAAAAGGCAAATGGAACGCTGGAGATGGCGGAGATACCGGCGCCGGAGTAGAGCATGAGCACGACGCCGAAGCTGTTGATGAGTATGGCTGCCGCCAGCGCCAGCTCACCCCGCAGTACCTTCGGTGCGGCGGTTTTTGTCTGATCCATGATGTAAGATGCCTCCCAGGTGAAAACTTCGACTATTTTACTCCGATTTTCGATGGATTTCAACCGGACGGGAGCGGAGACGCGACCGAAAAACTTGCAGAAAATAAAAACTGGTGCTTGACTTAGAGTGAACTCTAGCGTGTATAGTATAAGACGAAAGGCAGGTGACTAAGATGACGATTCGGGAAGTCAGCGAGAAGTATCATATTTCTCAGGATACTCTGCGCTACTATGAACGCGTGGGCCTGATCCCTGCTGTGCACCGCACAGCCGGCGGCGTGCGCGATTATCAGGAGGCTGATCTGGGCTGGGTGGAGCACGCGATCTGTATGCGCTCTGCCGGCGTGTCCGTGGAGGCACTCATTGAATATGTCCGCCTGTATCAACAGGGGGACAAAACCATCGAGGCCCGCCTGCACTTGCTGCAGGAGCAGGCGCAGCTGCTGCGGGAGCGGTATCAGCAGATCGAAACCACCTTAAAACGATTGAACTATAAGATCTCACGGTATGAGCGTGCCATGGAGACCGGCGTGCTCAGTTGGGAGACAGACGAAACTACGGAGGAGAATTGCCATGTACCTCGAAACGATTAACAGCCCCGCGGACGTTAAGAAGCTGTCCCTGGAGCAGCTGCCCGTACTGGCAGAGGAAATGCGCCATGCGCTGCTGCTGCGTGCCAGCAGACACGGCGGCCACTTCGGCCCTAATTTCGGTATGGTGGAGGCCACCATTGCGCTGCATTATGTGTTTGATTCCCCTAAGGATAAGATCATCTTTGATGTGTCTCACCAGAGCTATCCCCACAAGATGCTGACCGGCCGCAAGGATGCCTATCTCTACCCGGAGCATTACGATGATGTGTCCGGTTACAGCAACCCCCGCGAGAGTGAACACGACTTTTTCACTGTAGGCCACACCTCCACCTCGGTCAGTCTGGCCTGCGGTATGGCTAAGGCCCGGGATCTGAAAGGGGAGCGCGGCAATGTGATCGCGGTGATCGGCGATGGCTCCCTCTCCGGCGGAGAGGCGCTGGAGGCGCTGGATTTTGCGGCAGAGCTGCACGGGAACTTCATTATCGTGGTCAATGACAACGATATGTCCATTGCCGAGAACCACGGCGGACTTTATCAGAATCTGAAGCTGCTGCGGGAGACCAGGGGGCAGGCGGAATGCAACTTTTTCCGGGCAATGGGACTGGATTACGTCTTTGTGGGCGATGGCAACGACACTTCGGAGCTGATCAGCGCCTTCCGCCGGGTCAAGGACAGTATGCATCCTGTGGTCGTTCACATCTGTACCCTGAAGGGCAAGGGCTATGCCCCTGCGGAACAGCACAAAGAGGAGTGGCATTACTGTGCACCCTTTGATATTGAGACTGGAAAGCCCCTCTATGAGGATGATTCCGAGGACTATTCCAGCGTGACCGCGGACTATCTGCTGAAGAAGATGCAGCAGGACAAGTCTGTGGTGGCCATTACTTCTGCCACCCCAACCGTGCTGGGCTTCACGGCGGACAAGCGTGCCGAGGCGGGTCCTCAATTCGTGGATGTGGGCATTGCGGAGGAGAATGCAGTGGCGCTGGCCAGCGGCATTGCGGCCAACGGCGGCAAGCCGGTTTACGGTGTTTACAGTACTTTTGTCCAGCGCACCTTTGACCAGGTCTCTCAGGATCTGTGCATCAATAACAGTCCGGCGACTATCGTCACCTTCTGGGGTTCCGTCTACGGCATGAATGATGTGACCCACCTCGGTTTGCAGGATATTCCTATGCTGTCCAATATTCCAAATCTGGTCTATTTGGCCCCCACTACAAAAGAGGAATATCTGGCCATGCTGGATTGGAGCATCGAGCAGACGGAACACCCGGTGGCGATCAAACTGCCCGGCGGCCCCATGATCTCCGACGGCAGACAGGTGACGAAAGACTTTGGCCGGCTGAACCGGTATGAAGTCACTCAGCAGGGAAGCCGGGTGGCGGTGATCGGCCTGGGTACCTTTTACGGCCTGGGACGGCAGGCAGCGGCTCTTATCGCGGAGCACATCGGCGTTCAGCCTACTGTCATCAATCCGTATTATATTACCGGATTGGATGAGGCTTTGCTGGAAGAACTGAAGCGTGAGCATGAGGTGGTCATCACGCTGGAGGACGGCATCCTGGATGGCGGATTTGGGGAGAAAATTGCCCGCTTCTATGGTGCGTCCGCCATTAAGACTCTGAATTATGGCTTGAAGAAGGAGTTTCTTGATCGCTACGATGTGGACGAAGTGCTGCGAGAGAACCATCTGACGGCGGAGCAGATCGCCGCAGATGTGGTGGCTCTGCTGTAATATGAATGAATTGCGTTTCCGAGAGCCGATTTGTTTCAATCGGCTCCCGGAAAAAGAAAATAAAAAATAACCCCATGAAGGGGTTGACAATATGGGAAAGTAATGTTATAGTATACAGGCACTTGAGGGAAAGTCTCTTGTGAGCCTCAATATCGCGGGGTAGAGCAGTTCGGTAGCTCGTCGGGCTCATAACCCGGAGGTCGCAGGTTCAAATCCTGTCCTCGCAACCATGATAAAGCCTAGATTCGCTCGAATCTAGGCTTTTTTCGTTACTTTT
>ERZ808240.2524-NODE-2524-length-19750-cov-27.525768_pt1 | contig 19750 bp, 15 predicted proteins | sample MGYA00521084_ERZ808240 | MGnify/ENA primary metagenome ERZ808240 (study PRJEB31516, sample SAMN03275571) | gut metagenome | biome: mammalia-associated habitat; material: feces | host: Papio cynocephalus | place: Kenya | collected 2012-08-06 ...
CTACAGAAATAATTCATTGAATTTGCGTTAATCTAAAATTATGATAAAACATTGTAGGGGCGACCATTGGTCGCCCGCCTGAAATTCCGGTGAATCTAACGGGCGACCGATGGTCGCCCCTACAGAAATAATCCATCGAATTTGCGTTAAATAATATTTGCAGGGACAAACGATGGTCGCCCCTGCAAAATCCTATCTATGTTTTTTAGCTTCCTTTATTTTTTCATATGCGGATATATAGGTATTTATAATATCCTGTTTTCTGACATTTAAAGTTTCTGAACCGCTGTATGCAGTTATATCAAAGATTTCCGCAGCATATGAGATATCAACGCCATATTTTTCATTAAAAATCCTTGAAAATTCGTCAGCAGTAATATAGTTTTCAGTATCAGTCAGTTTTCTGAGTCTTTTCATAACTGCCGTAACAGTCTTTGAATCAGATGATTTTTCAAGCTTTATTCTGAAAAACTTTTCATATATTGCAGGGTACAGGAATATAGCAGTCAAAGCTCCTGCAAAAGCCGCAATAACCGCACCTGCACATATAATCATTATAAGTATCTGCTGAGATGAAAGTCCGCCGTTCTGATTTCCGGAGCTGTCCGCCAGAGTCGGTTCAAATCCGAGCCAGCCATATCCTGATATGAATATTTCAGGGAATGCATGGGATTTGCTTTCAGTTATCGTACATACATGGGTATTCTGGTCAAATTCATCAGCCATAAAGCCCTCATTATATCTTGCCGGCAGACCTATTGAACGGGCAAGCATTACCATTGATGTTGAATATTCATAGCACGCTCCCCTGTGGGACTCAAAGAGGAAATTTTTGAAATTCTGACCTTCAGGCTTTACATATTCCGCATCATATTCAAAACCATTGTTGAAAAAGTACATTTCAATAGCTTCAGCTTTTTCTATATCAGATTTACAGTCTTTTGTAATTTCCTCAGCAAGTTTTTTCACATCATCATCAGGAATATATCTTATATCTGATTCAGTAGTCTGACGCTGATAGAAATTCTGATTTTCGTCCGGCTGATAATCAATGCCGTTATAGTAATCAAGAGCCTGTGAATAATCATCTTCAAAATATCTGACAGTATCAATAAATTTTTCATCTGCATTATATTTTTCAAGTATATTTTCAAGGTCTGAGAGAAATTCTTTATAATTTTCAGAGTTTAAATTTTCAGTAATATTTCTTGAATATTTTGAATCTGAAAGCATATCTGAATAATAGCTGATTTCAGCAAATGTATTGACACGCATTTCTGAATTTGTTTCAGATGAATATTTTATAATTGCACCGCTTGGCGACATAAGGTATTCATCACCCACATTGATACCGAAAGTATGCAGAGGTGACGGAAGATAATACATTTTAAGCCTTGAAGGAGAGATTGTTGTTTTTTTCGTATATTCCGAAAGGTTATATTCATCGGGACTGTATTTTTTTATATTATACTTTCTGGCAAAATCGCTGTCATAACCGCAGGCTGCATATACCGCATCAATAAAGTTTGCAGGATTGAGATTCTGTTGTTTTTCCTGCCAGTCATAGAAGTAAAGCCTGTCATATCCTGAATCGGTATACCATGTATCTTCTTTATCGTTATAGTCTGTAAATGTTTTTGTTTTGAGATTAAAAGGTTCTTGTGCGTATACATAAAAAAGAGTTGTACTGCTTGTATTTCCTGCAAATCCAGTACCTGATGATGTATCTGAAAAATCTCCGAGTCTGCTTAAAAGGTATTGTGTAAGACTGTTTGCAGAAATCATTGTTTCAAAATATTCACGGTTTGCCTCGATATGAGGTTTCGGGAATGCCATTGAGATTATAACCGAGGCGAATACAAATATAACAGCGGATTTTTTATATGAGCTGTCAAGTATTGACCTTACATTCTTTTTCTGTTCGGAATCAGCGGTCTGGCGGCAGTGAATCATTACTGCTGTATACATTGTAAGCAGTACTGCAAGCATAAGCACCGGAACAGACTCATTTTCCTTTGCGAATATTGCAAGAGGTATCATAAGAATAAGAAATGTAACAAATATCCTGTATCTTATCTGCGTAAAATAGTATACCGTTGAGCCTATGAAAAAACATAATCCTGCAAAAAGTATATATGTATACCTTGCAGAATATTCAACTGCTCCCTGAGGACTCATAAACCATATCATAAAATCAACGGCTTCATCAGCCTGACCATGCATTGCAACTGCTCCGAGAACAGCTATAACTGCAAATCCTCCGAGTATTGAACAGTATTTCCCGACTTTTCCCTTTGTCATCAGAAAATCATAGAAAACAAATATACCAAGCTGTATTATAAATGAAAGCAGTGAAAAAACAAGCACCTGTTCTTTATTATAGATATACATGAATGCTGTTACTATCGATACCGCAAGCATAAGGGGGATTATTTTTGAAACAAGTGTTTTTTTAATCATAGTCTGTATCCTCCGTCTGCATTTCCTTTATTTCAAATTCATCATTCATATACCAGAGATTTTCGCTGTCATAAGGAGTTTTTTCTGAAACAACGGTAAAAATACTGCCACCGCTTTGGATTGCAGTACAGACAGCATTTTCGATTTCAGGAGAATATTTCTGAATAAAATTGACTGATATGCCGTTTCCATAGATTATTTCATCAGGAAAATGATTTTTATCTGAAATATCCGGCAGAACTGAAACCTTTACAGCGATATCCTCAATATCTGAAAGAGATGAAATCATTTCTGTATACCACTGACTGTTTTCATAGTATGAAAAGCTGCATTCAAGACCCTGTTCTATACAGAAATTCATAAACGACAGACAGCCTTCAATCAGATGTTCTCTTGCGGCAGTATTTTCAGAATCATTCTCTCTGCATTGTGAAAGGTCAAGCACTATGGACGGCCTTACAGATGAAATTTTTTCATCAAGCCTTACCATATACTTATCTTTTTTTGATGAAAGTTTCCAGTTTATGCGTTTGAGAGGGTCACCCGGAATATATTCACGGTGTTCATATCCGGGAAACGCCGCCATTCCGAACATTGATGAATTTTCAGATTCATCATCATTTTCATCATTTATCATAACATCTGAAACGGCTCTGAAAACTGTTCCGGCTGAATTTATCTCATGAATTTCAGGGAGAATGTTTACACTGCATATATCAGAAACATTTCTGACTCTGAATGTAAAAAGGTTTAAGTAATCTGATATATATACAGCCTTTAAAATAATTTTTCCGTTTCCGCAGAATACGGACGATACGGATTTTTCAAATGAAACCTCTTTTTTTACCGACATTGAAACCTTTACGGTATCCTCTCCATTATCATAAAAATGCGGTGAAACTTCTGTTACTGCAATTATGAAAGGCACAGGAAATAAAGTTCTTTTTTTAAGAATTACCCTGTATGAAAGTTCTGAATTTTTTTCGGTTATAGTTTCTCTGCATAAAAGCTGTGCTGATATGTTTCTTCTGGCAATCAGCGTAAGTATAAGCGATATCAGCGGCACAAATATGAAAAATGCAGTCATTACAGTTCCTGAATCGCCGTCAAGGAAAAATGTATACAGCAGCAGTACTGCAAGCAGAGATATATAGCTGACAATTGTTTTTAATATCTTCATATGAGAAATCACCGCCGTTATTCAGCCGGAACATCAACTGTCCTTAAAATATCCTCAAGAGCTTTCTGAGTATTGTTCCTGTACTGGCTTCTTCCCTTTGGGGATAATATTATTCTGTGTGAAAGCACCGCCGGTGCACAGTATTTGACATCATCAGGAGTAACAAATTTTCTGCCGCTTATAAACGCTTCAGCCTTTGATGCTTTGTAAAGGCTTATGCTTCCTCTTGGACTTGCTCCGAGAGTGAGGCAGTCATTTTTTCTGGTTGAGCTGATTATATCAACTATATATTTTTTTATCTTGTCAGATACGAAAACATCAGCCGCTTCACTGCGAAGTTCTGATATATCATCAAGGCATACGACAGGTTTTATAATATCATTCTGTCTGTTATTTTCATTCTGTTCAAGTATTTTTATTTCCTCGCTGAAATCAGGATATCCCATTGATATTTTCATAAAGAACCTGTCCATCTGAGCTTCAGGCAGATGATATGTTCCGTATGTTTCAACAGGATTCTGAGTAGCAAGAACCATAAATATTTCAGGAAGTTTTCTTGTTTCGCCGTCAATTGTCACCTGAAATTCCTCCATTACTTCAAGAAGGCTTGACTGTGATTTCGGAGAAGCTCTGTTTATCTCGTCCGCAAGCAGAAAATTGCACATAACTGCTCCCTCATGGTATTCAAAGCTGTCTGTGCTGCGGTTGAGCATTGAAAATCCCACTATATCAGAAGGCATTATGTCAGGAGTCATCTGTATTCTGTTGAATTTCCCGTCAACAGAACGTGCAAGTGCTGAAACAAGCTGAGTTTTTCCGACTCCGGGAACGTCCTCTATAAGCACATGACCTCCGCATATAAGAGCATTGAGAACTTTTCTTATTGTATCGTCCTTGCCGATAATTACTTTTGAAATATTGTCTGAAATAAGTTTTATTCTGTTATTCATAAAAAACCTCTATTCTTTAAGATTAAGTGTATCTCTGAAATATTTTTTCCGGTATTCATTGGGAGTCAATCCGGTCATTTTTCTGAAAAGGCTTATAAAATGGCTTACTGAACTGAATGAAAGATAGCTGCTTATTTCAGAACATGAATATTCTGAATATTTAAGCATATCCTGAGCCGCTTCAATACGTTTTTTGCGTATGTATCCGCTTATTGAAGAGCCTGTTTCCTTTTTGAAAAGCACTGAAAGGTATGACTGGGTAAGTTCTGCACATTCGCTGAGTTCCTCAACGGTTATGCGTTTATGGAGATTTTCATATATATAGTCCATACATTTCCTTACAGGTCTTGAATAGTTTCTGTTTCTGCGTACTGCGGCTGATTTTTCAACAAAGTCCGATACTGCGTGTTCATGGAGTTTTTTTATCTCACTGACTGAGGAACATTCGTCCATTCTCTGAATATAGAGGTCACTCATTGTATAACAGGCATCAGGTTCTACTCCGCATGAAATGGCTATTCTTGTTATTACAGCAATGCTTGCAACAAAATGATAGCGGCAGTTCATCAGAGGGTCATCAGATAATTTTCCGGTTCTTTTTGATACAAACATATCAAGCAGAGGCTGCATTTTTGACTTGTCGCCCTGACGTATGCATTCATAGATTTCAGATTCTTCATCATATGTATGATGATTATTTTCATTTTCACGCTGTATAAATGTCTGATATGCAAACATTTTACGGAGATTGTAAGGTATATCCATATATATCACCTCTTTGTACAGCTATTATAACACTTTTTTACTTTGATAACAAGATTATTATATGAAATATTACTGATTTGTTACTGGATAGTTATAAAAAAATGCGGATTTTAAAAAATCCGCACATAAAAATTCTGTATTTTCAAAGCAAAGGCCCGAGCATTCTTAAAAATCCGGTTATAAAACGTTTGAATGGTTTTATGCTGTCACAATATTCCATATCAATTTTCCTGCATGATTTAAGAGTTTCCTCAAAATCCTGTTTTACATCATCAACAACCGTTGAACCATACATATAGACCGCACATTCAAAATGGAGATAAAGACTTCTGTAATCAAGGTTTATCGTTCCGACAACGGCAGTAGTATCATCTGATACAAAACTTTTTGCATGGATAAAACCTTTTTCATATTCATATATTTCCACACCTTCGGAAATAAGCTCCTTATAATAAGACTGTGCAATTGCATGGGTATACCATTTATCAGGAATCCCAGGAGTTATTATTTTTACTGATACACCGCTCTTTGCAGCAAATTTCAGCGAATACAGCATTTCATGGTCAGGAATAAGATACGGCGTACATATATACACATATTTCTGAGCCTTGTTTATTATATCAAGATAGACTGTTTTTCCGGCACGTTCATTATCAAAAGGGCTGTCACCGTAAGGCATTATATATCCGTCACTTTTAAACGGTTCACTGTAATATGCATGAGGTGAAAATTTTTCATAGTAATCATTTTCGCTTTTGAGTTCAGGCTCCCACATTTCAAGGAAAAGTATTGTAAAGCTCCATACAGCTTCACCTTTGAGCATAACAGCCGTATCTTTCCAGTGACCGAATCTTATCCTGCGGTTTATATATTCATCAGCAATGTTTATACCGCCTGTAAATGCGGTATGTCCGTCAATTACGGCAATTTTTCTGTGGTCACGGTTATTCTGGGTTGATGAAAGGAATGGTCTGAACGGATTGAATATCCTGCATTTTATGCCCATACTTTTTAAAAGCTTGTCATATCCGTCAGGAAGTATAAGCTGACTGCCCATTCCGTCATACATGAATCTTACATCAACGCCGGCTTTTACTTTTCTGCCGAGTATAGTAAGAATTTCAGACCACATTTCACCCTCGCCGACTATAAAATATTCCATAAATATAAAATGCTCTGCATTTAACAGTTCACGCTTTAAAGCCTCAAATTTTTCCTCTCCGCATCTGAAGTATGTAACCTGAGTATTCCTGTAGACCGGAGCATTGCAGTGTTCATGCATATATTCCGCAAGATGTGCTGAATAAATGCTGTGATTTTCAAGACGCTTCATTACATTCTCATTCTGAGGAAGATACTGTTCAGCGGTATGCTGTTTTTTTAGCATAATTTTCTTGAAAAGACGTGAATCAATCTGTATATTGAAAAATATATAAGTAATTCCTGCAAATATCGGGATAAGAAGAATAGGTATAACCCATGCAAGCTTATATTCAGGATTATAATGGTCATTGTTCATTATGAAATATACGGTTATAAGTCCTAAAGCCACCATACAGCCGTATACACCTGCAAAATGCTCCTTTAAAATCACCATAAGAGCAATTATTGCCGCAACCTGAAATATCAGCAGCAGAATTATCAATGCTTTCCGGCTGAAAATAAATTTAAGAATCCCTATGATTTTTTTTCTTTTCTTCATAATTTTCTTTCCTTTCTGAAACTATTATACAATGCAATCGGCTTTTAGTCAATGTAAACTATCGGTTGCGGAGCTGTAAACCAGAATATATTGCACTTTTTTCTGACCTGCTGTATAATATTATCATAACAAAGACAGGAGGCTTTTAAATATGGATATATATACAGCAAACAAACTCTTACAGCTCAGAAAGGCAAACAATCTCTCACAGGAGGAACTTGCAGAACGTCTTAATATAAGCCGTCAGGCAGTTTCAAAATGGGAACGTGCAGAATCCTCTCCGGATACAGATAACCTTATAGCTCTTGCAAAACTTTACAGAATCTCTCTTGATGAACTCCTTGAAGTCGATGTAAAGACATTTGTACAGCCTGAACCCTCAAGAAAAATAATAAGTCTTAAAAAAGAATCAGATTTTTCACAGCCTGAACATGATGACGGTGAAATCTATCCGCAGGACTTCAAAACTCCTGAACCTGATGACATTCCGCACATTCAGCCGGATACTGAAAATTTCAATGCAGGAAATTATGCTGTTCCGCCTGTCAAACCGTCTGTAAATATTGTAAATCCTGTGCACAGCAGCAGATTCAAGAATTTTGACTATGACAGGATAAATTTTAAAATCCTTTATACATTCCCCTACTATGCGATTGCAGCAATAATGTTTTTCCTCGGCGTAGACTGTAATATAAGAATATCCGGTTGCAGCATATCAGATATAAGCTATCTCTGGTGGCTTACAATACCGCTTTACTATACGGCAGTTGCTGCAATCCAGAAAAAAAATGCAAACTGTTTCTGCTATCCGGTTCTTGCAGTGATACTTTTCCTCCTTATGCTGCATATTACCGGTGACCCTGTTTCGCTTATAATGTTTGCAACTATTCCTTTCTACTACTTTTTCGTGTATGTGAAAAGACATAAAAACAAACGCTGATATGTTGACTTTTCCGCTTTCCGATAGTATAATTATTTATATAGACATACAGGAAGGCGGATTTTTTATGAAGAAATTAAAAGGCTTCACTCTTGTTGAACTTATCGTTGTAATGCTTATTCTCGCCATTCTCGCAGGAATGTTCATTCCATCAATGATTGGATACATAGACAAAGCCAATGAAAGCGAAATCCAGATACAGACAAGACAGCTCTATCAGGCGGCTCAGGTAATCTCTACTGAAAATTATAAAAACGGCGGATTTTCATGCAGTTCCGTTGACCTCTCATCAGCTGTGACGGATAATGACAAGAAAATCAGAGAATTTGCAAAACTCTCTGAAATCAATTCAGGAACTGTTACCGTTGAATGCGATGACAGCGGAAAAATTACAAAAATCATTTATTCAGATGCAGGAAAAACCTGTACATTTACTCCGTCTGAACGACATTTTGAAATATCATAGATTTAACATTTTCGTTTATTCTGCAAGGGCGACCATTTTGGTTGCCCTTTTTGGTTTATATAGAATCTGAATTAATCGGCACAAATTTGATGTTTGTTTTTTGTAGGGGCGAACTGTGTTCGCCCGCCGGATTATGGTTTAACAATAAGTTCGATATTTGTTTTCTGTACGAAAAATCATTGGTTATCAGCATGAAATTCTGGTAACTGCAACGGGCGACCAATGGTCGCCCCTACAGAATCATTATTTTCAATCATAAAATCTTGTTATCAAACTTACGTTAATCATATACAGTATTATGCACTGTTACGAAAATCAAATGTTTATGTTGAATTTATTCAGAATATATGTTATAATAATAGTGCTATTTTTATTCATAAAAGGTCAGGCAGGTTTTATCAATATGAAAAGATATACAGGATTTACAGCAGTACTGCTTCTATGTATTGCAATTTTTACATCATGTATGCCCAGAACCGGCAATTCCTCCTGCACTCTCAGATTTTCATGGTGGGGCGGTGATGACCGCCATGAAGCTACACTAAAAGCAATTGAACTCTTTGAAACAAAATATCCTGACATAAATATCGAACCTGAATACGGCGGCTGGGACGGCTGGACAGAAAAAGTTACTGCTCAGCTTACAGGGAATACTGCTCCTGATATAATGCAGGTGAATTATGACTGGCTGCTTAGATTTTCAAAAGACGGCACAGGTTTTTACAATCTTGAGGAACTCAATGACACTATAAATCTTGACAACTTTTCTGATGAAATTCTTGATTACGGAAGACAGAACGGTATTCTTAATGCAGTTCCGATATCAATGACCGGAAGAAGCCTTTTCTTCAATAAAACAACATTTGATGAAATCGGTACTGAAATCCCGAAAAGCTGGGACGACCTTATAAATCTCGGAAAAGTCTTTGAAAAAAATAAAAGCTATCCTCTCGACCTCGATATACAGTCAGGCTATACCGCATGGTATCTGTCAGTAGTATATGGTCAGCAGAAATTCGGCAAGGAATTTATCTCTCAGGACGGCACTCTCAATTTTACAGTTGATGAAATTGCTCAGTCACTTGAATTTTATAAAATGCTTGAGGATAATTCAGTGGTTCGTACAGTAAGACAGCGTGTAAATGATGACGGAAATGATGCTCTTTATCAGTCATCAGTATTTATTGACGGTTCAGTTGCAGGTGTTCTTGAATGGGGCAGTGCTGTGGGAAAATATGAAACAAGTCTTGAGGAGGATAACCTTGTTGCAGGAAATCTGCTTTTTCTGGACGACTGTGAGGTTTCAGGCTGGTTTGTAAAGCCCTCGCTTATGTATGCCATAAACAAAAATACAAAATATCCGCAGCAGTCAGCGTTATTTGTCAATTTTATTCTCAATGACAGCGAATGTGCTGAAATTCTCGGAACATCAAGAGGTATTCCTGCAAGCAGTTCAGCTTATAAGGCTCTTGAAGAAAACAATATGTTAAAAGGTCTTGCCTATGAATCATATATTCAGATAAATGAATGCAGTCCCGTTTCAATGAGTCCTTATATGGAGCTTTCTGAAATGAGAAACTGCTATAACTCTGCAATCGAAAATGTTTCATACGGAATGATGACTGCTGAAGAAGCTGCACAGCAGATGTATGACCAGATGCAGAAAATTCTTGCAAAATACAAGGATTCTTGATATGAAAAAATTTAAAAACAATGGCTTTTTATATATTCTGCCATGGATACTCGGATTTATCCTTTTTAAAATGTATCCGATAATATATTCACTGATTTTAAGCTTTACTGATGGAAATATACTCGGAAAACCTCAGTTTACGGGATTTGAAAACTATATCCGTGCATTTTCGGACAAAGATGTCATAAAAAGCTTTGCTGTTACGGTGATTTATGCATTTATTGAAGTGCCTCTGAAGCTCATGGTATCGCTGCTTGTGGCTCAGCTGCTTTCAGCACGCATAAAAGGCATGGGATTTTTCAGAACCGCATACTATATTCCTACAATACTCGGCTCGAATATTGCCGCTGCGGTATTATGGAAATATCTGTTTTCATCAAAGGGATATGCAAATCAGCTTCTTGCAGTTTTCGGAATTGAACCTGTAAGCTGGTTCGGCGAACCGTTTCCGGCTCTTATGACGGTTATACTCCTCAGAGTCTGGGAATTTGGTTCTTCAATGGTGATATTTCTTGCCGGAATAAATGAAGTCCCGAAAGAACTCTATGAAGCCGCTGAAATTGACGGGTGCAGCCGAATAAACCGCTTTTTCAGAATTACAGTTCCGATGATAAGACATCTTATTTTCTTTAATTTCATAATGCAGATGATACAGGCATTTCAGGAGTTTAACGCTCCGTATATGATAACGGGCGGAAATCCTCTTAATTTCACTTATCTGATATCAATGCTCATCTATGACAATTCATTTATATATTTTGATATGGGCTATGCAAGTGCTGTATCATGGATACTGCTTATTGTGCTTGCTGTTCCTTCAGCAATTATGATTAAAAAATATGAGAGGGACGGAGCATGAAAAAATACAGATTAATCAGAAAAATTCTTATTTATATATTTCTCTCGGCAACGGCTCTTGTAATGCTTTATCCCCTGATATGGCTTTTCGGAGCATCTTTCAAAAGCAATCCGGAAATATTCTCATCATTATGGTTTATGCCTGAAAAATTTGATTTCAGCTCATATATAAAAGGCTGGAATACCTCGGGAAGCTATAATATGGGTCACTATTTCATAAATACATTTAAAATAGTACTGCCTAAAACGGCATTTTCAGTGATATCATCTGTAATTACAGCATATGGATTTGCAAGATTTGAATTTCCGCTTAAAAAATTTCTTTTTTCAGTGCTTATAATATCAATGATAATCCCTGAAACTATTCTCAGAATACCATCATACAAGCTCTGGAAAGCATTCGGAATGCTTGATACATATGTGCCTCTTACTCTGCCGTCACTCTTTGCATATGAGGGAATATTTGTATTTATGCTTGTACAGTTTTTAAAGGGTATTCCCCGTGAACTCGATGATGCTGCAAAAATAGACGGCTGCAATTCATTCCAGACTCTTTTCTTTATACTTGTCCCCTGCATGAAACCGGCTGTAATATCAGTCGGAGTATTTACATTTCTCTGGTCTATGAATGAATTTTTAGAACCGCTTATATTTATATCCTCCGTTGAAAAATATCCGCTTTCACTCGCTGTAAGAATGTCAATGGACAGCACCGGTCAGGGATATGAATGGAGCAGTATAATCTCAATGTCATTTATCGGTCTTATACCGTCAGTACTTGTATTTCTTGCAGCTCAGAAATATTTTGTATCAGGTATATCATCTTCCGGTATATCCGGATAAGCAAGGAGAATTATTTTGGAACATATTGAAATTTTCAGGACTTATACGGAAAAAATAATAAACAGCATAAATCCCGAATATCCTGCATGGAACGGCGAATATATCATATCCGGAAGAAAAAATAAATGGAACTATATTGACGGCTGTATGATAAATGCACTTCTGGAGATATATAAAATAAGCAATGATAAAAAAATATTTTCATTCTGCGAAAAATTTGTATCAGCATTTGTGAATGATGACGGAAGCATAAATACATATAATCCTGCGGAATATAACCTTGATAACATAAATCCTGCAAAAAATCTGATAACCCTTTATGAAATGACAGGAAATCACAAATACAGGACTGCTTTTGAATATATATATACTGCACAGGTTAAAAATCAGCCGAGAACTTCAGAAACTCATAATTTCTGGCATAAAAAAATATATCCTGAGCAGATATGGCTTGACGGCGTTTATATGATAATGCCGTTTTATGCGGAATATGAAGTCAGATACAACAATTGCAGAAATATTGATGATATAATCTCACAGTTTGAAAATATCGAAAAAATTATGCGTGACGCAAAAACAGGCCTTTATTATCATGGCTATGACGAAAGCAGAAAAATGAACTGGGCAGATAAAAAAACAGGTCTTTCATCATGCTTCTGGCTCAGGGCAACAGGCTGGTTTATGAGTGCTTTGACGGATACATATGAAAAGCTTGGCGGAATATCCGAAAAAGCTGATACTGTACTGAAACGCATTATTAATAATCTTGCAGAAAGTATTGTAAAATACAGTCATGAAAACGGAATGTTTTCACAGATAATCAATATGCCTCTTGAAAACGGAAATTACTGCGAAACAAGCGGCACACTCCTGACTGCATATGCATTATTCAAGGCGGCAAGGCTTAAAATGACTGATGAAAAGTATATAATTAATGCGGAAAATGCATTTAACGGAGTAATTGAAAACTATACCCAAAGAAATGCTGACGGCAGTATAACGCTTGATAATATATGCCTTGTGGCAGGTCTTGGCGGCGAAAAACAGCGTAACGGAAGCATTGAATATTATCTCAGTGAACCGGTTGTAAAAAATGATGCAAAAGGTATTGCTCCTTTATTAATGGCATATGCGGAGATATTAAAGAAATAATTAAAATACAATAAAAAATGAAAGGAGAAAACAAAAAATGATAGATGTATGTCTTGCAGGAACAGGCGGAATGATGCCGCTTAAAAACAGATGGCTGACCTGTTTCTTTATGGAATACAACGGAAAGGGTATGCTTATTGACTGCGGAGAGGGTACTCAGATAGCTCTTGCTGATGCAGACTGCAAATTAAGCAAGCTTGATGTGCTTTTTATAACTCATTTTCATGCTGACCATATTTCAGGACTTCCGGGGCTTCTTTTGTCACTCGGGAATTTTTCAAAAACCACTCCCCTTAAAATCTATCTCCCTGAGGGCGGTACTGAAATAGTAAAAAATCTCTGCTGTATATGTCCATGTCTGCCGTACAGCCTTGAAATTACTGAACTCAGCACAAAGCATACTGAAAAATTTTCAGTTCCTGAACTTGATATGCTTGAAGTGACTTCAATGCCTCTGCGTCATAAGGTTGAATGTCTTGGATATTCATTTAAATTTTCCAAAAAGCCTGTTTTCAATCCTGAAAAAGCAAAGGAACTCAATATTCCGGTAAAAAAATGGAGCATTCTCCACGGCGGTGAATCCGTTGAAACTGATGACGGCAGAATTATTACTCCTGATATGGTTATTGATGGGAAACGTGACCCGATAAAGATAACTTATTGCACTGATACTGTATTTTTCAAGGATATGATTGATTTTGCGGAAAATTCAGACCTTCTTATAAGTGAAGGAATGTATGGTGATGAAGAAAATGCTGAAGATATGAGGAAAAAAGGGCATATGCTTTTTTCACATTCAGCTGAACTTGCCGTTAAATCCGGCTCAAAGGAATTATGGCTTACTCATTACAGTCCTGCACTTAAAAATCCCAATATCTACAGCGGTTATGTAAAAAAAATATTTCCAAAAACCATAATTTCAAAGGACGGTATTAAAAAAACATTTAAATAATATAACGGTGATTTTTTTGCAGGAGTGATAAAATATGCATATTCTTCATATCGGATTCAATTCAATACATGACAGAAGTTTCAGAACTGAACGCCCTGAAGGTACTGAGGGTTATATGCTGATAGTCCTTAAAACTCCGGCTGTTTTTGAACTCTATGGCGAAAAGAATATCGTTGACAGAAATTCAATAGTTATATATGATAAGCATACTCCGCACTGTTATTATGCGATAGAGGACGTTTTTGTAAATGACTGGATACATTTTGATACTGACTATGATACTGATTTTTTCAGGTCGCTTGATTTGCCGCTCAACAGCATTATAAAATTCGGTGATGTAGAATTTATAAGCAGTATAATAAGAAATCTTTGCAGCGAATTTTATTCAGTCAATTCAAAAAGAAATGAAATGCTTGACTGTCTTTTAAAAACTATGCTTATCAAAACAAGTGAAATGATATCTGTAAGCAGTCTTACAAAATTCTCAAATCCTCATTACGGAAAACTTTTCAGCCTCAGAGAAAAAATATATAAAAATCCTCAATATAAATGGACAGTTGATGAACTCTGTCATGAAATGAATATGTCACGCTCATATTTTCAGCTTATATACCGTCAGACATTCGGAATAACCTGTATTTCAGATGTAATAAACTGCAAGATAAATCATGCAAAGAATATTCTTACAACTACTAATCTGAGTATAAATGAAACCGCTGAAGAATGCGGATATGACAACAATGAACATTTTATGCGTCAGTTCAAGAAGCATACAGGCGTTACTCCAAGCGAATACAGAAAAAAATATAAATAAAAGGTGATATTTTTCTATGGACAGCTATACAGCACTTAATGAAAACAGCTACAGAATAGGAAAGGTTACAATCGATTTAAGTCTTCATACCCAGAGTGCAGATGAAGCTTTTTTTCACTATTTCGGCAATGATGTGCTTTATTCAATAAAACGTACTATACATGATGATGATATAGATTCATTTACTAAAGCTGTATGCAGTGCTGAAAATTCAGGAACTGTAAAAACTGTTCTTAGAATGAAAGGCTGCTTTGGCGATTACAGATATGTTCTTGCTTCAATATCAAGAAATAATATTCTCTCAAAGGACGGAAATATTTTTATTGATATCTCACTTCATGATATACTGTCGCTTGAAAGACTGCTCTATGCATCTGAATACAAGATAAATGAATACCGTTTCACTCTTAGTATGTGCAGGGATTTGGCTTTTGAATACAGCTTTGAAACCAAACGCATAAGAATTTATTTCTTTGATTCATACAGAGATATAATAGTTGCTGATGAAGAAATAGATGTATGGAAAAAATCTGCTGCTGAAAACAGATTTATTGAAAATAATATGCTTTCAGTTCTTGATGACCTTTGCAGCGATATCAAAAATGGTATATACCGCTTTGAATATGAATTTGAATCAAGTATATTCTCTCTTGGCAGAAAAAAAGAATACTGTCTTGTAAAGGGAGTTACTCATTATGACGATATCGAACACAGAAAAGTTCTCGGAACTATTTCAGTTATAAATCCGAGAACAAAAGCTAAGGATATGAATTTTGCAATAGAATTCAATACAGATTCACTTACAGGTCTTATGAACCGTTCAGCTGCTGTACACTATGCAAAGCGTCAGACTGCCGCACAGCCTGAACATTCAATAAATATCGTTATTTTAAATCTTGACTGTTTCCGCAATATCAATAACAATTATGGTCATGTATTCGGTGATGAAGTGCTTTATCAGACAGGAAAAATCATAAAAACTGAAACAGGTTCAAGAGGTATTGCCGGAAGAATCGGCGGCGATGAATTTATGATGGTAATTGAGGGTACAATAGATGAAATAGATTTAAGAGGCATACTCCGTGCAGTAAGAACAAAAATTGAACTCTCATTTGCAGGCAGAAATATAAAAATTACCTGTTCAATGGGTATAGCTTCATATCCTAAAGACAGCCTTAGCTATGATGAACTGTTCGCACAGGCAAATCATGCTCTTTGCATTGCCAAGCAGAAAGGCGGCAACAGATATGTCATATATGACAGGGAAAAACATGGAAGTCCTGACGATACTATCTCCAAAAACAATCCTAAAAACAGCAGATTAAGATTTGTAAGCAGCATATGCAGGGAAATATTCACCTCCGTAAAGCCGGATATGAATGATATTCTTTTTAAAATTGCTGAAATGTTTGAACTTGACAATATTGATGTATATTCCGGAAACGATATGAAATGCATATACAGCCTTTCAGGAAATCAGGACAGAAATGCAGACTACTTTTTCAGCGACAGCTATGCCGATAATTTCAGCTGTGACGGATATTTTGCCATTGACAACATAAATATGCTTGAAGGACGTTCACAGAACGCATTCCTTTATTTTACAGAACATAATATAATGGGTGCTGTACAGTTTATCTGTTCCGACAGCAATAAGCCTGAAATATTCATATCATATGAACTTGCAGGGCATTTTAAAAAATGGTCTGATATGGATATAAGCTATCTCACGATAATAGGCAGAGCTGTTGCAGACGGCATATTACAGCAATCTTTGTAAATATTAATAATTATTTTCTGTAGGGGCGACCATTGGTCGCCCGCATGAATTATGGTTAAACCATAGATTCGGTATTTGTTTTTGGTATGAAAAAATCATTGGTTGCACGCCTGAAATTCCGGTGAACCCAAACGGGCGACCATTGGTCGCCCCTACAAAACGAATTGGCATTAATATACATCAGACAGATTGAAAATAAAAATCCTGAAAGGAAGGATAAATATGCTTGATAAATTCAATACAACATATGAATATGATGTTTCAAAGGAAGATGTCGAAGAACTCAGCCGAAAACTCGCTCAGCTTGAACAGGCTGTAAAAATTAAAAAAATCCCTGTCATAATACTGTTTGAAGGCTGGAGTGCTTCCGGAAAAGGTGAAATGATTTCAAAGCTTATAAACTGCTTTGACCCGAGAAGTTTTAAAGTCCTTACAATAAGAAATGCCTCTGAAGATGAAGCAAGAAAACCTATTATGTACAGATTCTGGAAAGATATCCCTCAGAAAAGCAGATTTTCTATCATGGACAGAAGCTGGTACAGGGAAACAGTCTATCAGTATATGAATGAAAAAATCTCAAAACAGGATTTTAAAAATATACTCGATACAATAAATATAACTGAACGTCAGCTTTGCGATGATGGATATGTAATAATCAAATTTTTCCTCAATATCTCAAAATCTGAACAGAAAAAACGTCTTGACAAACTCCAGTCATCTGATATTACAAAATGGCGTGTAAATAAAAATGATATAAACAGCAATAAAAATTATGACCGCTGGCAGAAATGGTTCGGAAGAATGCTCAGCGGCTCAAATACCGATTACTGTCCATGGAATATAGTTGCCGCTGATGAAATGCTCTCATCTGTATATCAGATTTACAGCCATACAGTTTCAGTACTTGAAAACGCAATAAGCGGAAAAACTGACAGACTCCCGCAATTTGATACGATAAATCCCGAAAAACCACAGTTCCCTCTCATACAGATGAAAAAACTTTCTGAATATGACCTCTCAAAATCATTCCCTGAAAATCTTTACAGAGAAGAACTCAAAAGTCAGCAGAAACTTCTTTCAAAGCTCCATAACAAATGCTATATAAAAAGAAAACCTGTAATAATCTGTTATGAAGGCTGGGACGCAGGCGGCAAGGGCGGAAGTATCAGACGTGTAACAAATGCTCTTGACCCACGTGGATATGAGGTTGTTCCGATATCTGCCCCTGACAGTACTGCTCTTTCAAAGCATTATCTCTGGCGTTTCTGGGAAAATATCTGCAAAAGCGGCCATATAACAATATTTGACAGAACATGGTACGGCAGAGTAATGGTTGAAAAAATTGAAGGCTTTACTCCTGTTGCAAGATGCAGTCAGGCTTATCAGGAAATCAATGAATTTGAAAAACAACTTTCTGACTGGGGAGCTGTTATAATTAAATTCTGGATGCAGATTGACAAGGACGAACAGCTTGCAAGATTTACACTGCGTCAGAATACTCCTGAAAAGCAATGGAAAATTACTGATGAAGACTGGCGTAACCGTGACAAATGGGAACTTTATGAATCAGCTGTCAATGAAATGCTTCAGAAAACTTCAACTGTATATGCTCCATGGACTGTTATTGAAGGAAATGACAAGAAATTTGCAAGAATAAAGGCTCTTAAAACAATCAATGAAGCAATAGAAAATTCTCTTGAATAACTGTAACACATTTTAATACCATTCATATAATGTACTATGAAGCGGAAAGCTTCAAATATCTTTTGTAAAAGGAGTCTTTTATTATGTATGGTTGCGGAAATGGCGGTTGCTGGTGGATTATTATAATTCTTCTTCTCGTTTGCTGCTGCGGATGTGGCTGTGGCGGTAATATCGGCTGCGGCGGCAATGACTGTGGCTGTGGCGGCGGCTGCGGCGGAAACGGCTGCGGTTGCGGATGCTGATTTAACTTAATCAGGTTTCCTTTACGGGCGGGCATATATTAATATGTCCGCCTTTTTGGCGGCAAGATGCCATCTTCAATCCATAAAATAACGCAAATTCGATGAATTGTTTAATGTAGGGGCGACCATTGGTCGCCCGCCTGAAAATTCCGGTAAATCTAACGGGCGACCGATGGTCGCCCCTACAAAATATAAGAAAAATTCCTTGTTTTCAATCATAAAATTTCGTTGTCGAATTGGCGTTAAAATAACGCAAATTCAATTCATGAAATAATATCCTTTACGAAATCATTTGCTCTTCTGTAGATATCCTCCGGTTTTTCACCTATAAAGAACTGACCGTTTTCATAAAGTATCTCACCGTTTACCATAGTCATTTTTATATTAATCTTGCTGCCGCTGTATACGATATTTTTTACAATATTATTTACCGGCTGCATATTCGGCATATGCATATCAATCACAATAAGGTCAGCCTTTTTGCCAATTCTCAGTTCATTGCAGTCATAAAGTCCCATAGCTTCCGCACCGCCCTGAACAGCCATCTGCAATACTTTTTCAGCCGGACAGGCTGCGGCATTTTTTTGTTTAATCTTCTGCAAGCCTGTTACAAGAAACATCTCCCTGAACATATCAAGACAGTTATTGCTTGCACTTCCGTCCGTGCCTATTGCAATATTTATATTTTCTGAAAGCATTTCAGATATCGGAGCAATACCGCTTGCAAGTTTTAAATTTGATGAGGGATTTGTCACTGCCCACAGCTTTTTTTTACGGAATATCTCCATATCATTTTCACTCATATGAATACAGTGAAATCCTCCTCCGCCGTATTCAAACATTCCGAGGCTGTCAAAAAGCACTGTAGGAGTCATTCCATGCCGTCTGATACAGCCTTTTACCTCCTCTGCGGTTTCAGAATTATGCATAAATACAGGAGCTTTATATTTCTGTGACAATTCGGCAATGCTTTTAAGAATATGAATATCTGACGTATATTCAGCATGAAATCCAAGCTGATACGATATAAGCGGATTATATGAATTGAATTTGTTATAGTATTCATCGATTTTTTCAGGAGTTTCAGTAAAATTATTGATTTCTCCGCAAAGAACCATTCTGAATCCGCAGTCAGCCGCCGCATCAGCCATTGCCTGCGGTTCAAAATACATATCAAAGCATGATGTTATGCCGCTTGTAAGATATTCCATAATTGCTATTTTCGTAAAGCAGTATATATGTTCAGGAG
>ERZ808240.2525-NODE-2525-length-19745-cov-6.687405_pt1 | contig 19745 bp, 20 predicted proteins | sample MGYA00521084_ERZ808240 | MGnify/ENA primary metagenome ERZ808240 (study PRJEB31516, sample SAMN03275571) | gut metagenome | biome: mammalia-associated habitat; material: feces | host: Papio cynocephalus | place: Kenya | collected 2012-08-06 ...
GCCATCGTGTGGCGCGATGGCCTTTTCCTTACCCATAAAGCGGCGAAAGTCCACACAAGTTGGCTGTGATAGTCCACATCCGTAACGGCGGAGAAGCAAACGTGAATCCGTCCGAAAATGACATCATCCAGCCAGACAAAACCTAGCTGGATGATGGAGGCGCGCGGAATCCGCCTACGTAGATAAAAAAATGTGGACTATCACCGCCTACTTTGCTGTGATAGTCCACATCCGGTTTAGGTCAGCGGCTTTCCAGCCAAGCGCGGATAGCGTGGTTGACGGCTTCGCCGATTTTCATCCCGTTGTCTTTGCACCAGACTTTGAGTTCGTTTTTCAGAGGCTCCTCAACTTGGAAAGACATCATGACTTTCCTGACATCACCGTCTCCGCGATCATTGGTGTTCTGGGCATTCATGATGCTGTCCAGAGTTTTCCCACGAACTTCATTCGGCGCGTGGAATGTCATATCAAGACGCTGCTTGGCTCTTTTCACGCTTCTACCTCCTGGATTTCCCTCCACACATCCTCATAGCCCTGCAGGTTGCTCGGGAAGGAATGACCGAAATCTCCCTTGAACACTTCCTTGAGAGGAATCTCTGCATCGAAGATGCCTGCGCCGCTTTTCTCAACGGCCGTACGGAAGGCATCAAGAGTGGTAGTACCTTTGCGGGCCATGACGATGAGCACTGCATATTCCTTGCCTTGATCTTGGCATGAAGCGCAGGTCAGCAGGGTCTGCTGCAAATCAACGGGTGACGAGGTCGAAGGAATGATGACGAAGTCAGAGACCTTGATGACCTCGTTGATGACGTCACCGCTCGGAGGAGTATCGATGACGATGACTTGTCCATCCTTGTCCGGGCGATGCGATCCCAGACGACGAATTTCAACCTGATTCTTGGAAAGAACATCAAAGGGCAGTGCGTCTCCATTGTCCTCCGCAGCTTGGGACCAAAGCGTGGCGCTTCCCTGAGGATCAGTATCGAAAATGGTCACGTCCTTGCCGGACCTGTAGATAGCCGTGGAGAGAGCTATGGAGGTTGTCGTCTTTCCGACACCTCCCTTGATATTCAGGACACCGATGATCATAAGAACCCTTTCGCATAAATAAATATAAATATTTATATATCTTTAAAGGTTAGCATAAAACGATCTATTTGCAAAAAGTACGAAATGCCGGAACGGGAAATTTTGTCGAAATGTGGACTTTCACAGCAAATTGGCAAATTTCGTTTTGCTATATAAAAAAACATATTGGTATATAGATATATACAACGTGGGTCAGCCTTACAGCTATAAGGCCGGACGAACTGTCAAAAGCTGTGAAAGTCCACATTTCGGCTGTGATAGTCCACAAAAGCGGCTGTGATAGTCCACAAAAGCGGCTGTGATAGTCCACATCCATATGGACGACAGCCGTTGACACGCTGTGAAAGTCCACATTTTCACCTGTAATATTTCCTGACAGAAATGCGCTTTTGTGGAGGATTTCTTCCGATGACAGGGGAGGATGGGCTAAGCACAATCCCCTTCGAGGTGAGCTCCACGTTCGCCTCTGGATACGCTTCCAGGGCTTTGCTGAGACTTCTTTTGAACTGTTCCTTAAAGTTCTTAAGCTGGGATCCAGTGCCAAAGCGCTCGTACAGCCATTGCCAGGTGATTGGCATTGGACGTTTGATTTTCGGAAGGCTTCCAACCAGCCACAAGTAGATATCCCATGGCATGACCGAACGCCCAGACAGGAGTTTTTTCGCTGCTGACATATTGAAAGGTGCGGATTCTGTAGCCAGCTTGTTCCAGACTTCTTCCGTGAGCATCACGGACAGGCCGCTGAACTCGGCGCTGGTCTCGGATTCCTTGAAAACCGTTTCCTTGGCGATTGGAATATCGATGATGTCGTGGTAGTCGGATCCTTTGAATCCCATGACCTTGCGGAGGCTGATACGGCTACGGAGAAGCAGTCGGAACTGCTCCTGGACGCGTTGCGCGGTCTTGCCGCCATGTCCAAGTCCCAGTTCGTCGCAAAGTGCACCAACGGAGGGGAGCGTGATGATGTGCCGTTCCGGATCGCAGGTCGATGTTTTGCGCTTGCCGGCGCGGCGGATTTGCTTTGCCATCCACACCATTATTAGACGCGGATATTTGCCGCTTGGATACAGGCGTTTGCCTGTGATTGGATCGTAGGACGCTTCGAGTATGTATTCGATGTTGCCGTTGAGTTTGGTTATGGCTGGAGTGTCTTCTGAAGGCTGTTCAGCGGGGAACAGGCTCGCGGTCAGTAGACTATGCCCATACCAGATAGATGGAGTGTCTTCCTTCTGATCTTTGTTGTCGAGGAAGGAGGACATGCCACGTGGTTCCAATTCAGCGCTCATAGATGAAATCTTAGTGTATGGAGCTAATCGAGGAAGGGCTTTTTTGGTCGCTTTCCTCCATTCGGAGGACTGTAGGATGATGGATTGCGCTGGTAATCGGCGGAAAAGCATGAAAGAGCATTTAAATATATTTAAATAAAAATAAATAAAGATATTTAAATATCGGCGTGTCGTTCTGTTCTCTATGAAATACGAACTTTGCGTTCTCTCAGAGAAGGCCGCTATTTAAAATATTCTTCTATCTATATATACGTTTGCCTGTTTTCCTACTCGCATAAGGGCTTTCGTGACTTCTTCTGCTACGTTACTCCACCATTTTGCTACGTTACTCCACCAAAACCGCTACGATACTCCACGATTTTTGCTACGTTACTCCACTTCGGACGGTCCAAAAAAAGAAGGCTGCTACGATACTCCACCACCTGAATAGTGGAGAAAAGCAGCAACCTTCCTCGGGCCGATCAATGACGGGAAGACCGTCGTGGTTCGATGGCCGGACGGCTTGGAATCAGCGTGACGCCATCCTTGGTGATCTCAAAACGCGCCTGAGGATAAAACAGGTTGACCAGGCATATGTTCCTGCGGAATCTGAAACGGAAATTGCGTTCATCGTTCAACCCATCGCCGAACGTCTCATGAAGCCAGTGCCAGGAGAAGTTGCGGGGGAAACGCATGTTGAAATAGGTTCCCACCATCCAGATGTAGATGTCATGAGCCATGACCCTACGTCCTTTGAGCAATGCTTTCGCGGCTTGAAAATCGAATGGAGCGGTTTCCTTGGAAAGGATGTTCCAGATCTCGGGAGTGAGGATCATGACGAATCCATTTTCCCGAATGTTCTCGCACTCGTTGAAGACAATGGCACGCGTCAAAGGAAGATTGACTATTGCACGTCGGTTCCGACTGGCTACGAATCCACTGCATTTATGCACGCTGATGCGGCAGAGGGTCAATGCCCTTATTTGCTCGTTGATGGCGCATAGGGTTACGCCGCCTTTGGCGATTCCAAGTTCCGCGACCAGGTGTGAGAGCGATGGGATCCGAATCGACATCTTCTCCGGATCGACGTACTTGTCTCCTTTCTTTCCCGCCATGCGTATTCGTTTGGCTATCCAGCACATGATCATGCGCGGATATTTGCCATACGGGAATTTTTGGGTTTTGGTGGCTGGATCGATTCCCGCCTCGAGGATGTACTCGTAATTCACCTGACGTTTGACGATGAAGCTGGCTGGTTCCTTCGGCGGGCTTTGAGGAAACAGCGACGAGGTGAAGATCGAATGACCGTACCAGATTTCCTGATCCGCTAGACGCTGCGAGACCGGCGCTGATTCTTGCGTCTGAAAGTAATACGGGGCAGGTTCTTTTAGGGAATCGTACTTTGGATAGCGCGTCATGACGATTCCGGTTCGGAAGATGATGGGCCATTATCTGGCTTGATCAGCCGATTTTCCGAGATGAGACCAGCCAGAAAACTCGCCAAGGTCATGTCGAAACGTTCCTCGGCCTCAACGCGGTCGACGCCATGCTCTTGTGCGTGGGCCAGCCAGACGGAACGGATTTCGGAAATCGGCTTGCTTGAATCGACATGTCCATAAATGGTTTCGATCAGATCACAGTCGATGCCGGTGATGTGCTGCCCATCGAGTTCGATCATGAACCGTCGAATGGGCTTTCCATCGGATAGTTTTTCGGAAATGATCCTGTAAAGCGCTTCTTTGAGGAAAGGCATTATCACTCCATTGCGATGAAAATGCGGGATTGTATTCGAGAAAATGGCGACTGATGTGAAGCCACCATAAGTCAGTCTTCGACAGGGCCTTCTTCGGACTGGATGGGCTTTTCCTGGTGGAGGTATTCCCAATCGAGCGGCTTGTAGTTGAAGCTGGTTTCCTTGGTGATGACGGAAACGCGCAATACGGGCGTCTCCTCGCCGGTCGTCTTTTTCCTTGTGGACAACGTTCCACCGACGATGGTGAAGTCTCCGGCTTTGAACTCCTGTGTTCTGATGTACTCCTTGTTGAATCCTCGTGCCTGTAGGTCAAGGAATTCGGTCGGTTTCCCCTGATGGTTGACGGCAAGGGTGAGGTACACGACCTCATTGCCGTCGCTGAAGGTGCGGAATACGGGATCGCGTGTAAGGTTCCCCGCTTTCCAAACCACTTGGTCGCTGTGGAAAGGCATAGCTCCTCCTTGATGATGTGCCCTTTCGCCGGCGGCGTTTTCGGTTATGCGTATGCAAGGAGATCGTCCATGGATAGGGTGTGGCGGATTGATTCCCCCTACATAGTCGATTCAGTGTAACAGAAAAAGAGGGAACGATGACAATCGGGGAAGGTTTTCGTGAGACGACGGCGGGATCTATTCCGCATGCGAGGAGAGTCCCGTGGCGTTGATCGTCTCGGACAATGCCTTGAAAACATTGGCCCGCAGCGTGATTTCGCTGGCTTTCTTATCGTCGCCATCCATCCGGCTCGCCTTGCTTGACACCTCGAGCCACGCTTCGAAAGGATCCTTGCCGAAGTAGTCGCACAGCTTGGTGAAATCACCCAAGGTCAATGGGCTGTACGCGTAACGGAACTGCGCCCGGATTCGGGGATAGGAGCAGTTCAGCACCTGCGCGCAATCCTTCATGGTATGCCTGACCGGACCTTCCGCCATCCACTCGCGAATCAATTCGATGGCCGCCTTGTCCATCGACGTCCAACGTTCGGCATGCGTATTATGCGCTTCGGTAGTGTCAGTCACCTAACAGTTCTTCCTCAAAAAAAGATTGAAAACTATTGTTTTCGTCCGTATGACGGACGGCCTTATCTTACCATTCGAGTGATTCGACGCAATCCGGAACCCTGTTGGAGTGAATATGGATCGGCATGGAGAAGACCCTCCTGATGGAGGGGCCCATCGGGAGGGTCTGGCAATCGCATACCGCCCAATCCGCCAAGACAAGCGGCACGCCTTCCGTAGGTAAGGAGCTATTGCCACATGCAAACATAGCAGACGAATCCTGACGTTTCCGCAGTGTTTTACGGCACACGCCGATGGGGGTGCATGGCTTTCAGTGGATGAACCAGATGCCTTCCCTGGCCGCATCCAATTGGGCCTTCGAGTAATGGGTGATGATCGGCGCCGGCAATGATGAACTGGATTCGCTGATGGTGATGCCGCCATCGGCGTCGACCTGTTCGACCACTGCCACATGGCCGTACGTCTGATGGGCTCCCAGCACGCCCGGGCGGAACGTGATCACATCACCCGGCTGCGGATCCTTGCCGTACTGGTAACCAAGACGCCGTGCGGATTCGATCCAGAAGCCGCCGTTGCCCATATGGGTGTCGACCGGTCTGCCGATATTGCGCCGCCTGGATGCAGCCCACCAAGTGCACTGCTTGTACTCGTATCCGCTCGGATCGAGATACCAGGTCGCCGGAATGTTCATGGCCGAGATGTCCACATGGATGTCGTCCATCATGATGAGCTTTGGCGTCAGCTGGCCCACCACCATGCCGCCGCCGGACATCGTGTATTTGCTCCGGGCCCATTCGACGATCTTCTTCACATACGCTTGCGTTTCCTTGTAAGGCGGAATGCCTCCATGCTGGGATACCGCGCCAAGTCCCGCATTGTAGGCGGCCAAGGCGAGCTCTGTGATATCTCCGACGATCTTGCCGGATGATCTGAGCGATTTGACCGTATCGACCAGCTGGCACATGTAGTTGCCCTGGCTCCAGATCGCGTCATGCGGATTGAGTATGTCCGCCTTCCCGTCGCCGTCCCCGTCCTTTCCGTGCGCTTCCCATGTGCCGGGCATGAACTGCGCGATTCCTTTCGCCCCGGCGGGACTCGTCGCAGTGGGATTCCAGCCGGATTCCGCATCCAATTGCGCGGCGATGATCTGCGGCGTGACCTCGGCGCAGATCGATCCCGCCTTCTGCACGTCGGCGAGGAACTCGTCCGGCACTCCGGTAAGTCCACCGGATGCCGATTCCGTTCCATGGTTGGAGACCACTAGGCCGATGGCGAACAAAGGGCCCATGAACAGCATGACCGCCGTAAGCGCCAGGCCGAGGATGGCGACCATGGGACCCGTCGAGGATTCAGCGTCCATGATGTCCGCCCATCGTTCGGCGGACGTGAAGCCATGCATGCAACTCGTCGCATGGGATCCGCCATCCACGTTCGATCCTGATCGCCGGTATCCTTCCTTGCCTGATCCATCTCGTGACGGTGCTTTCGCTCACCTGCAGCAGTTCGGCGACCTCGCCGACGCGTAGCAGCATGTGGGCTGAATCCTTGAAGAAACCATCCATGTCACCACATCCAGTCCTCATTGTGCAGGGATACGACGCTCCTGCTTGACAACGCACATAGTGATAGAATACTATCACTATAATCTTTATGGAAGATAGATAACTATCTCCAGAGAGAAGGGAAGGGAAATGTCACAGCAGACCATCCCGGCCTTGCCGCCGCGGCCGTCCCCGGCGATGCCGGCCATGCCGCCATTGCCGTCACGGCCTGAGCGCCGTGCCGACAACGTGCCGCGGCCGAATCCGCGGGAATGGCGGCAAGGCATTCCCGCACCCGCGAGAATGCTCACGGTCCGATCCCTTCCGACAGCCGGCCTCTGGGTGGTCGGCGCGCACGGGGGAAGCGGCGAAAGCGTCATAGCGGCGCTCAACTCATATTGGATGGCCGCCGAACATTGCTTTCCGACCATGGGCGACATACTCATCTGCTGCAGGACCAGCGCCTACGGCCTGGAATGCGGAAGAATGGCCCTGCAGCAATATCTGGCAGGCCTGGCCGGCTGCGGCAGGCTTATCGGCCTCGCGATCGTCGCCGACATGCCAGGCAAGATCCCGAAGGAACTGAAACAACTTGGAGAACTCACACGGTCTCTTGCACCGACAACCGTCGAGTTCCCCTTCGATAAAACGCTCCGGCTCGAACCTTATCCGCCAACCAACCAAGACAGGTTCGGCCGGCAGCGTTCCCTCATCGAATCCCTCATCGGCAGTTGAAAATCCGTAGGTAAAGGAGCCCATCATGGGAACAATCAAACATCACATCCTTGCCGTGGCCGCCGCCATCCAAGCTGACGGCCGCAGCATGGCCGCGGTGCCCAACCCTCCATCCCAGCAGCCTCCGGGAACCGAAGGCCTCGTCACCATCATGGGATGGGCGAAATGGGTGGCTCTTGCGGTACTGGTCGTCGCATTGATCGCCGCAGGCGTCATGTTCGCGGTCCGGGCCCGTAGAGGCGACGGCGCCGAAGGCGTCGGCCATGTCGGCATGGTGCTCGCAGGCGTCATCGTCGTCTCCGCGGCCGGAACATTGGTCGGCTTCCTGGCAGGGGAGTGAAGCCATGCATCATCGACCGGCAATCGCAACGGTGGCGATGCTGCTCGCCATCGGCATGATCGGCGCATGCGGCGCGCCCAAAGATTCCACCGCCTCATCCGCTCCAAACGACGGCGACTCGTCATTGCGATGGGAGAAACCAAAAAATAAGAAAACCGCAGACAATACCTCCTGCCAAATAGGCCAATGGGATCCGGCCCGACCGGAGCACGCGCCGACCGTCGCATGGAACTACCAGGAACAGACGCTCTGGCCGTATCCGACCAGCGACGAACTGGGCCCGTATCTCACCGATTCCGACGGCTACAGGCGCTGCTACGCGCATTCGCCGTCCGGAGCGCTGCTTGCCGCGGCGAACATCGCCGCCATGATGACCTCTCCAACGCTCATGACCGACGCGGACTCCGTGGTCAAACTTTTCGGCCACGGATCCCAATATGAGACCATCAAGGAGAAGCTCCAATCCGAAACCCTGAAAAACGACTCCGATTCCGGAGTACGGGCGGAACTCTACGGATTCAGGATCCTTGAATCGCAGGAGACGACCGCGATCGTCGACTTGGGCTATCAGGCGTCGGCGGACGGACGCAGCATCAACCTGTCGATCGTGTACAACCTTGTCTGGGACGACGGAGACTGGAAACTGCAGTCGGAAGACACGGTTCCCGTCACCTCGGCGACGCTTTCCAGTTTCGTGAACTACACGCCCTGGCGGGAAACCTGATGGACTGGCTCGATAAGATCGGCGACGCCGTATCCAACCTGAATCCAGTGAACCTGGTGGCCAGCGGATTGGGCAAACTCGTCGGAGCGGTCTTCGACATCTTCGCATCCCTCCTGTCCGACGCGATCGGCAACACCGTCAAGGAATTCTCATCGATGTGGATGAACGTGCCCACTCCGGACATCACCGGTAACGGCGCGGAACCCGTCACGGTGGGCGCCAGCGACGGAGTATTGCAGATCCTGGGCTGGATGAAATGGGTATGCTTCACCATCGCGGTCATCGCATTGATGATCGCCGGCGTCCGTTTCGCCATCCACGCCAGACAAGGCGGCGCCGCGAGGGAAGCCGGACACATCGGCATGATTCTCGGAGCGGTCGTCGTCATCTCAGCCTCGGCCGGACTGGTGTCGGTGGCCCTGTCCTCCGGTCCGACAGGAGTCGGCGGCGCGGTCGCCATGATCCAATCGAACCTGTGGTGGTATATGCAGGCCGCCGCCGTGGCCAGCGTCCTGATAGGCATGGGCCGCATGATGTGGCAGATGCGCGCCGAAGAAGGCAAGAACACCATCAAATCCATCATCAGGCTGATCATCGTGGCGGGCGCAGGACCAACCATCGTCTCCCTGCTGCTTACCGCAGCCGATTCCTTTTCCACGGCGGTGATCGACTCCTCCGCCGATAAGGATTTCGGCACATCCCTGTCCAAGGCGCTGCTGTTCTCACCCACCATGCCGGGCGGCATCGCCACGGTGCTGGTCATCGGACTGTTCATCCTCATCGGCCAGATCATCCAAATCATCGTCATGATCGCACGTTCCGGACTGCTGGTCCTCATGATGTCGGTGCTGCCGCTTGCCAGCGCGAACACCAACACCAATTGGGGACAGCAATGGTACCAGCGTGCGGTCGGATGGCTGGCCGCCGCGATCCTGTACAAGCCGGTCGCATCCATCATCTACGCGATCTGCTTCAGAATGATCGGCGGAAACGCGTTCGGCACCGAGGAAGGAAGCGTATCCGGCGTGCTCGTCGGCTTCGCGTTCATGGTCATGTCGATCCTTGCCATGCCCGCGCTGATGAGATTCGCTGTTCCTGCCGTCGCAGCCGTCTCCGACGGCGGATCCGGAGGCGGAATGCTCGCAGCCGCCGCGCCGACCGGCGCGATGATGATCGCCCAAATGTCAGGAGGCCAAAACGCCGGCGGCCAGCCGGCACAGTCCGCTCCATCCGGATCGGGCGCGCCATCCGGCGGATCCTCTTCGCCATCGACTCCCACTGCCGCCGCTTCCGCAGGCTCGACCGCGGGCTCGGCTGCGGGGCCGGCCTCTACAGCTGGAGCCGCCGTGGGAGCGGGCTCCGGAACCGTTGCGGCCGGAGCGTCCGCGGGGCCGGCGGACATGGTCGCTGGAGCGGCCATCCAAGGAGTCCAATCAGTGCAAGGACAAGTCGAATCCGCCACATCCGGACCATCAGGGTCAACCAACGTCTCCATGCCTCCGACGCCGCCGTCGGAACCGGGCATGCGACCTACGAACGGAGGAAGCCATGACGTCGGCAACGGAGCCACTCCAAGCGGAGCCTAGAACCTACGGCAATTGGAACCGCCCGTCCACGCCCGGACTCATTCCCGGACTCGGCATGATAGGCACGACCATCATGTTCTCCGGACTCGTGCTCATGGTCATGTTCATCATGGCCGGCAATTGGGCGATCGCCATCGGCATCCTCGCCATCACCGGCATCACCCTGCTCCTGATCGCAGTCAAAGACATCCACGGCCGTAGTCTGGCCGGACGTATCGTCGTCATCGCCGCATGGAAGCGCGGACGTGCGAAAAAGCGCACCATCTACCAGTCCGGACTGCTCGGCATCAGCAACCATGGCGAACACCGCCTGCCTGGATTGCTCGCTCCCATGCGGCTATACGAAAGCCATGATGCGGCGCACCGCCCATTCGCCGTCGTCTACAGTCCGCAACAGCACACCTACACCGTCGTGATCGGCACGTCGCCATCAGGAGAGGACCTCGTCGACTCGGACCAAATCGATCTATGGGTGGCCCGATGGGGACGCTTCCAAGCGGACATGGGTGACGAACCGGGACTGACATCATTCAGCGTGACCGTGGAAACCGCTCCGGCGACCAGCGCACGGCTACGCCGCGAGGTCGAACTCAACATGGTCGACGACGCGCAGCCATTCTCCGTGGCTGTACTGAAGGACGTCCTCTCCTCCTATCCGAAAGGGTCGAACAGCGTACAGGCATATGTGGCCCTCACCTATTCGGACATGCAGACCGCCGGCTCCCGCCGTCGGCGCCGTGACGAAATGATCGGCGACCTGATGACCCGCATGCCGCATCTGACGTCCGCGTTGGAGGCGACCGGCGCAGGAGCATGCACGCCGCTTGGCGCACGTGAACTGTGCGAAACGATTCGCATCGCATATGATCCGGCCGTCTGCACGCAATTCGACGACATGCACGCCTCGGGAGAACGCGGCGACATCGAATGGGAGGAATGCGGTCCGGTCGCGGCCCGCAACAACTGGGACCACTACATGCATGATTCCGGGATCTCCGTGACTTGGGAAATGACCGAAGCGCCCCGCGGCGTCGTCCACGCGAACGTTCTGAGCCGACTACTCTCCCCACAACATGACGTGCTGCGCAAACGCGTCACTCTCCTCTATCGGCCGATCAGTCCGGCCCGCACGCCGGACATCGTCGAAACCGATGCGAGAACGGCCGACTTCGCCGTCAACAGCGCGGACAAGCCGTCCGCACGCGCGTTACGCCGGCAGAAAGCGGCCCGTCAAACCGCTAACGAGGAAGCTTCGGGTGCGGGCATGGTCAACTTCGGAATGCTTGTCACCGTCACCATGGACCACAATCGGAACCGTGCCGACGTGATGGCCACGCTCGACAATCTGGCGGCATCGGCCCGCATCCGTATCCGTCCCGTCTATGGTTCGCAATCCAGCGCGTTCGCGGCATGCCTTCCTCTGGGCCTGAACCTGAGACAGCATCTCATGATTCCCGCCGAATTCACCGACAAGCTGTGAAAGGAACGATACCTATGGCAGCGAAACACCAAAGGAATCCATATCGGGAATCCACACAGTCCGGTTCCCGCGGATGGCGGTGCGCGGCGGGAGGCTGGGAGGACACCATCCAACAGCCGCCCGAATGGCGTGGCTCCACCGTCCAGGTCTGCGGCCTGTGGCCATTCGCGGTCGGAGCCGGCACCCCCATGGTCGGCGTGCCCATGGGCCGTCACCTGTTCACAGGCTCGACCCTATGCTGCGATCCGATCAGCTGGTTCACCCGCGCCCACCTGATATCCAATCCCAGCGCATTCGTCCTCGGCAAACCAGGCTTGGGCAAAAGCACCGTCGTACGCCGTTGGGCCGTCGGATTGAACGGATACGGCGTGATACCAATGTTCCTGGGAGACGTGAAAGCCGAACACATCGACGTGGTGCGCGCCCTCGGCGGACAGGTCATCCCACTCGGCTACCGCCGCGGCAGCATCAACGTGCTCGACCCGGGCGGCGCCCTCTCAAGCCTCAACCGTCTTTCCGGCGCGAAACGCAAAGAACTCGCGGCGATCATCCACTCCCGCCGCCGCAACATGATTGGCGGACTCATCGCCATCGTGCGCGGAAGCCAACCATCCGACCGCGAAACCACGATCATCGACCGTGCGCTGCGCGTGCTCGACGACCGGTTCGGCGTCAATCCGCCCGTCATGGCCGACCTGCTGCAGGTCGTCCGTGACGCTCCGGACCAATTGCGCGCCGTCGCATTGGACCGCGGCGACATGGACCGGTACCGGCAGATTGTCGAAAACCTCGAAGTCTCCCTCATCGCCCTCGCCGGCTCCGGCACCTTCGGAGACCTGTTCAGCCAGCAGACCAGCGAGACCATGCGTCCCGACCGTCCGGTCGTCTTCGACATCAGCGCCATCGGCGAATCCGACGGCACCGTCCGCGCCGCCGCGCTTCTCGCCTGCTGGGATGCCGGATTCTGCACCGTCGACGCCGCGCACATTCTCGCCGAAGCGGGACTTGAACCCATGCGCCACTATTTCATCGTCATGGACGAGCTTTGGCAGGCATTGCGATCGGGAACCGGCATGGTCGACCGGGTCGACGCGGTCACCCGACTGAACCGCAGCTTCGGCGTCGGCCAAGTGCTCATCAGCCACACCATGAGCGATCTGATGAGTCTGCCGACCGAAATGGACCGTATGAAAGCGCAGGGATTCGTCGAACGCAGCGGCATGGTCGTCTGCGGAGGACTGCCATCCAAGGAAATGCCGCTCTTGGACCAGGCCGTCACCTTAAGCCATCGCGAACAGCAGCTGCTCGAATCCTGGCAGGATCCCCCCGCATGGGATTCACGGCTCGGCGGCGAAGCCGAACCGCCAGGACGCGGCAAATTCCTCGTCAAAGTCGGCGGACGGCCCGGCATCCCATTCCATCTGGATCTGACCGATGCGGAACGGCACATCAACGACACCAACAGACTCTGGCATACGGGAGGAAACCGGGTATGACCACTCCGAACAACCGAAGACGACAGCCGGACTCCATGTCCGACGGCATGGTCGTCAGCCTCATTCTCGGTGGCATCGCCCTGCTGGCCGTCATCATCGTCTACGCGGGATGGTGGTGCGGCACGCTCCTGCAATCAGGTAATGCGCCGCAACGCCTATCCGCGTTCGACGTGATTGCCGGACTCGCTTCGGGAACCATCGCATGGCCCGGCATCTGCGGATGGAGCGTGTCGGCGGCGGTGATGATCGCCATGGCCACGGTCTCCATCCTTGCCGCAGTCATCTTCGCCAACAGCCAATCGAAACGCACCCGCGCCGACCATGCCGCACGCTACCTGGGCACGGGACGTGACGTGGAATCCCTCTCCTACAGGCACGCCGTCGAAACAGCCAGACGGATGAACGTCATCCAAGACGCCAAACCCGGCATTTTCCTCGGCACGAACGTGAACGGCGGAGCCGGAGTATGGAGCACCTGGGAGGACGTGATTGTCGCATTGGCCGGACCAAGAACCGGCAAAACCACATGCTTCGTGGTTCCCGGCATCCTCGATGCGCCAGGACCGGTGCTGGCCACCTCCAACAAGAACGACATCGTCGACGCGGTACGGATCCCACGAAGCAGAATCGGACACGTATGGGTATTCGACCCGCAGGACGTGGCAGGGGAGAAGCCAACCTGGTGGTGGAATCCACTGACCTACGTGACCGACGAAGTCAAAGCGGGACAGATGGCCGGATACTTCGCATCCAGCGCCACAGCCGCAGACGCGAAACGCGACGCCTACTTCGACTCCGCGGGCGAATCGCTCCTGTCCTACCTGCTGCTCGCCGCTGCCGAAGCCGGACGTCCAATCACCCAAGTGTGGACGTGGCTCACCGATCCGTTGGACCGTGAACCCATCGACCTGCTGGACGAACGTTATCCGCTGATCGCGCAATCATTGACCGCCGTCATCGACACTCCGGACCGGCAGCGGGCAGGCGTGTACGGCACCGCACAGAACATGGCGCGCGTGCTCGTCAACCGGCAGGTCCTCGAATGGGTCACCCCACCGCCGGACGGCGCCGCACGCCCCATGTTCGACCCCATCCGTTTCGCCACATCAAACGACACGTTATGCCTGCTCTCCAGAGAAGGCGTCGGCACTGCCGGAGCGTTCGTCCTGTCCCTGACCGCGGCCGTGGCCGAAGCAGCCGAAGCCCAGGCGCGACACGAAGGCGGACGACTCCACAAGCCCATGCTCGCCATCCTCGACGAAGCCGCGAACGTCTGCCGCTGGCGCGAACTGCCGGACCTCTACTCCCACTACGGTTCCCGCGGCATCATCCTCATGACGTTCCTGCAATCGTGGAGCCAAGGCGTATCCATCTGGGGCGAGGAAGGCATGAGCAAACTCTGGTCGGCGGCGAATCTCAAGATCTTCGGCGGCGGCATATCGGAAACCGGATTCCTGAAAACCATGAGCGACCTGCTGGGCGACTATGACATGGTCCAACGCCAGGTCGGCTACTCCCATGGCCACACCAGCACCACCCAATCGATCACCCGCGACACGATCATGTCCGTCGACCAGCTCGCCGCCCTGCCCCGCGGCCGCGCCGTCCTTGTCGCATCCGGAGCACGGCCGCTCCTGATCAAAACCATTCCTTGGATGAACCGTAAAACCACTCGCAAAGGAGACGGACGATGAGCCTGTTCGACACCTTCGACGACACCATGGAGGACAACCATGACGAAACCGCCGGCCACACAGAGGACGAGATCACCGCCGTATTCGGCAACGTCTACGAATTCTTCGAATGGTTCCGCCACTTCTACAAGCGCCGCGTCGGCACGCCGGTGTGCAAATGGCGCGACGACTGGTGGAACTGTCCCGAGGCCGAATACCGGCTGACCGCCCTATGGCGCAGCTGGGAGAAAGCCAGATACGATCCGGCCGATGGCATCGCGCTTTGGTGGCGCGACTACGCCGACCCGATCATGAGCATGCTCATGTCTCCGACGGGGCCATTCGCCGAATCACACACTACCGGCCAACCCGACCAGCCACTGCCCTCGCGAATCCCACCAAAGGGACGCTTCAGAGACGAACGCGAGGACTGACCGGCATCGGACACCAGGCGGAAAACCTAAGACAAACCGATTCCGCCCACCACGAACCAGAAAGGATCCACCATGAATCCCACCATCAAACGCCTCATCGCAGGCGCTGCCGCAGCGGTGACGCTGCTGGGCGGCATGACCATGGCCAGCAGCGCAATGGCGGACACCATCCAGATTCCCCACAGCGACTTGGAGCAGAAAGTCCCGCTGACGGTCCAGTCCGACAAGGAAACCCTTGACGGACGCTCCTTCAACGCCATTCCGCTCGCCACCTACATTTCCGTGAAGACCGACGGCACCGCCATCACCGGTTTTGACCTCAAGGATGGCGGATACGCGTCCGCCATCAACAACGCGTTGAGCAAAGCCGGCATCGCCACCACAGGCAAAGCCGGAGCCGATGGATACGCCTATGACAAGAGCAATCCGATGGTCTGGGTCGTGCAGAACCTGCTCGACTCGGCCAACAGCCCCTACGCGGGCAAACTGCGTGACTTCCTCACCGCTCTCGGCAGCCAGACCAACGTAAAGCCCGGCGGCACCGTTTTGGCTAATCTGTCCCAAGACAAGAAGAGCATGTCCGCGAACGTGGCTCCGGGCGTATATGCGGTGTTCGACACCAGCGAGAGCGGCCAGGCGTCCATCACCATGATGAACGGCACCGGCGTGAACGCCACCATCGGCGGACAGGCCAAATATCTCAACACGTTGAGGAAAGCGGACGGCACCACCAGTGCGCTCGGCACCGTGAGCCTCAAAACGCATGGCACGACCATCACCAAGAAAATCACGGCAGCGGAAACCGGCACCGTCGAGAACGACGGAAAATCCGCGGAAACGGCCATCGGAAAGAAGATCACCTTCCAGATGACCAGCAGCGTGCCGAACTGGACCGGCTACGACAAGTACTATTACGCCATCAACGACACGTATTCGAAAGGCCTGACCTTCAACGTGGCCGACGCCGACATGACCGTCAAGATCGCAGGCCAGATCCTCGTCAAGGAAACCGACTACAAGGTCACGACCAAGGACGGCGGCTTCTCCATCGTGTTCCTCAACGGACAGGCCGGAGCCAGCCAGTCCGAGGACATCCTGCCGAACAAGACCAAGTTCCCTGTAGGTGCGGCCGTCACCGTCACCTACGTGATGACCCTGAACAAGAACGCCATCGTGCACAAGGCCGAAACCAACAGTAACGAGGTCGAATATTCGCGCAATCCGAACGTGTGGACCGATCATGAGAAGAAGCCCGGCGACACCGTCAGGGTGTACACCGGCCAGTTCACGCTCACCAAGACCGACAGTGACAAGAAGCCTCTCGCGGGAGCCGAGTTCAAGGTCTACGAGAACAACGCCACCGATCCGGTCAAGTTCGTGAAAGTATCCGACAACGAATACCGCAAGGCCGATAAGACCGAAACCGGCATCGACACGATCGTCAGCACCGACAAGCTCGACGGCGTCATCAAACTGACCGGCCTCGACGGCTCCTATAAGGTCAAGGAAACCAAGAGCCCGTTCAACACCGGCGTCCTGCCCGAAGCCACGTTGACTTTGAAGGTTGACCAAGGCGACGGAACCAAGGATGCCGTAACCTCCAAGCTGACCGCGTTCACCGGAGACAAAGACAAGCTCGTCTCCAAAAACGACGACGGCCTCGGCATCACGGTCATCAACGCCAAGAACATCGTCGACCTGCCGAAGACCGGTGCCACCTGGCTGGTCATCTACTCCACGATGACCGTCCTGCTCGCCGGATTCGCCTTCATCCTCATGCGCCGCCGCGCATAGCCAGACGGGCCGGAGGACCGAGGAACATCACGCTATAAGACGCGATGATCCTCGGTCCTCCGGCCTTTCCCACGCGGGAAGGAGCCTCATGGAACGTCGCCAACCGCCACGCCACGCAGCCTCAAGACGCGGCGGCCAGACCAGCATGACCTTGGGAATCATCCTCCTAGTATTAAGCGCCATGACCGGAACCATCCCGTTCATCCTCATGATCATCCAATCCAACCACAGCCAGGCACTGGCCGCCCAGCATGCCGCGGCCGTCGAAAACATCGACCGGCAGACCATCGACGGCGAACTGCAGGACGCATACGACTACAACCGTCGGCTAAGCGACGGCGGACAGAACGTCATCGGCGAAGCCGCCGACCCATGGAGCGGTTCCGGAGAACCCCTCTCCTCAACGGATTCCGCCTACCGCGGCCGTCTCGTCATCCCTCCCGATGGCATCATGGCAACCGTCCGATATCCACGGCTCGGCATCAATCTGCCTGTCCGCCACGGCACCGGCTCCGATTCACTCGACAGGGGAGCAGGTCACCTGTATGGCACCAGCCTGCCGGTCGGAGGCGAAAACACCCATGCCGTCATCTCCGCCCACTCCGGACTGGCTGACCAGCTCATGTTCGACAAGCTCAACGGATTCGGCATGAAAGCCGAACAAGGAGATGTCTTCTATCTGGACGTGCTCGGTGAAACCCTCGCCTACAAGGTCGTCTCCATCAACGTGGTGGATCCGGACGACTTCACCAAACTCAAAATCGAATCGGGCCGGGATCTCGTGACCCTTCTGACCTGCACGCCATACGGCGTCAACGACCATCGGCTGCTCGTCACCGGCGAACGCACCAGCATGCCGCAGGAGAAAGCGGAACAAACCTCAACGGACCGCACCAACATCTATTTCATGCTCTACATCATCGGCTTCTGGACGATAGCCATCCTCGGAGCGATCGTCGGCAGGAGTCGGGGAGGACGAAAACGTAAACGACATGTCCGCAAAAAGCACGCGAAGCGATGACGGGAGCAATGATGAAGCCGCCATTCGATGAGAGATACATTCCACCTGCCCTGTTCCTGAAGATGAAGGAGTGCCGTCATCGCGACGAGTGCCGTCTTCCTGACGGACTGCACTGCCATCAGAAAACACATGCGGAATGTCGCAGGAAAGGAATGGGAGCGGAGGATTGGTGGCGAGCTTCCGCCCTGCTGCGTGGTGTGCGACGAGCCTGAGCCATCAAAACTGAAAGATAGCGCATGCTTCAATAAATATATTTAAATATAATTATTTAAATATATTTATTGAAGGTGTTTTAGATCTCAGAGTCAGTGTCCGGCAGAATCACACTATTGGAACAAGCAAAGTTTTCCTTAAGGATTGAATCCGTATCCAGAGCTGTGACTGAATCGTCAGGGGAATCGGCATCCGGGAGGCTGCCTGGTTTCTGCTTGCCGTACGCGGGGATGCTTTGACGACGGATATTTACGCCTCTTTCCATCCAGAAGCTGACGACTGCGTCGAAGCCGGTGTCATTGGACGCGATGATTACTTCAAATGCTGCGATGTCTCTCATTTTATGGCCGAGATAAGTGGCTAGCTGGAAGTCGAGTCCATTGCGTCCGGTGGCGCAATGGAGGAACTCGATTCTGTCGCTGATTTTCAAAAGGCGTGCCAGATTGGTATATGACACGGATGGGGAGTAGTCGGTATAGAAAACGTAGAACCTGCTGTTTGGCTCATCCAGCAATGGCAGCCATCGGTTTGCGACGTTCTCGGTATCGATGAAATAAAATCTCGATGTTCCCTCATCCATGTTCGGCTTCTTCGACTTATGCTGTGTCAGTTCAAGTCTTCTTGTTTTTGCTTTTTCGGTTCAACGCGCAGTGGCGCGTTCAATGCGTTTGTAGCCGCTTGTCTCCGGTCTGAGTCCGGTTTCGTGGAAGAGATTCATAGGCTTGACCCCCTTTGCGTGTTCCTCGAGGAAATGCTTTTGAAATTCATGGGAGTAGTAGATACGCCCATGTTTCGTCACGTTCTTGACCGCTGGAAGCTTGCGTAATCTTTAATGTTCTCCTCGGACAGTGGAGCAGCCATATTAGCCTCGTTTCAACACATTCCTTCTAAATTCTATCCTCCTAATACTTATTAGATGGAACCTTGGTTTTCTAAAACAGAGGTGCAACACTTTATTCAGGGTTAGAAGCGCTCAAGGATTTTGACTCAAGAAGGTGTTACACTTGACCGAATCTGACATAAGGAAAATTATCGGCGTAATTTTGGTCGCCTACGCCTTGCACGTATTGATGATGTTCAGCGCCTGCTGCGCTTGCTCCTGCTTCTTGAAGTCAAGGATGCTTGTCTTCCATCCGCTCCTGGAGATGATGAGCTGTCTGCGGGATGCTTGGATGCTGATGATGTCGCTGTAGTAGATGACGTCGATGCCTTTCACTCCGCCGAAGAATCCGATCTTGTCGATCTCGATTCGGTTGTCGTAGATGCGGAACGATCCGCCGTCGTACAAAGCTCCCGGCGCTGGAGTGAATTTCCCGGACATTCCCACCATCCCCTTCGAATATTCGATTGTCCTGCTTCCATCAATCCTGCCAGCCTGCATACCCGAAATCGCACGGCGAGGCGGAGGGCGATCGTGTTTCAATAAATATATTTAAATATATTTATTGAAACATTTCCTGTGCCGTTGCCGATGGCCAACACGGTCGGCGAACCGTCTTTCCGTCGAACGTGCCGGAATGGGATGGTCCGATTCCTGCAGAATGACGGTTGATGGTTTTTCTAGAGCAAATAAAGTGTTGTATTA
>ERZ808240.2526-NODE-2526-length-19741-cov-3.499238_pt1 | contig 19741 bp, 18 predicted proteins | sample MGYA00521084_ERZ808240 | MGnify/ENA primary metagenome ERZ808240 (study PRJEB31516, sample SAMN03275571) | gut metagenome | biome: mammalia-associated habitat; material: feces | host: Papio cynocephalus | place: Kenya | collected 2012-08-06 ...
AGGAGATCCGGGACCGGGGCGGCGTATACTATGGGCAGAACGCCATCAGCAAAAACCTCATTGTGGCAGACCGCAAGCAGCTACTCAACGGCAATGCCTTTATTCTCGGCGTCTCGGGCTCCGGCAAATCCTTCAGTGCCAAGAAGGAGATGACGTCGCTTGCCCTGTCTACGAACGATGACATTATCATCATTGACCCGGAAGCGGAGTACCGCCCGCTGGTGGAGGGGCTGGGCGGTCAGGTCATCAATATCTCCGCCACCTCGCCCAATCACATCAATGCAATGGACATGGAGCAGGGATATGGAGATGGGGAAAATCCGGTAGTCCTCAAATCTGAGTTTCTGCTGTCCCTCTGCGAGCAACTCATCGGTGCCGGGAAGCTGTCCGCCAAAGAAAAATCCATCATTGACCGCTGTACCGCCCAGGTCTATCGGGACTACATCCGCGGAGGGTATCAGGGGCAGGCCCCGACCTTGCAGGACTTCCACGCAGAGCTGCTCCGTCAGCCGGAAAAAGAGGCTGCGGACGTGGCGCTGGCCATCGAGCTGTTCACTGAAGGCAGTTTGAATACCTTTGCCAAGCCCACCAATGTGGACACCAATGCCCGTATCCTTTGCTATGACATCCGGGACCTGGGCAAACAGCTTCTGCCGGTTGGGATGCTGGTGGTGCTGGACAGCATTTTCAACCGCATCATCCGCAACCGGGCGCTGGGACGCACCACCTGGATCTACATTGATGAGATCTATTTGCTGTTCCAACACGAGTACAGCGCAGCGTTCCTCTTCACCCTTTGGAAACGCATGAGAAAGTATCAAGCCTGCGGCACCGGGATCAGTCAGAATATTGAGGATCTGCTCCAGTCCCACACGGCCCGCACGATGCTTGCCAACAGCGAATTCCTCGTGCTTTTGAATCAGGCGGCGACAGACCGGGAGGAACTGGCGCGGCTCCTGAATATCTCGGACAATCAGCTCTCCTACATCACCAACGTGGATTCCGGACACGGGCTCATCAAGTGCGGCAGTGCCATCGTGCCCTTCGTGGATCATTTTCCCAGGAACAAGCTGTACCAGATGATGACCACGAAGCCAGCAGATCTGGCATCGTGATCGCCTATGGAGAGGATCAAAGAAAAGCCTGCGCTGGGCGAGCGCGTCAAGGAAAAGGTTGTCTCCGCCCAAAAGGAGCTTCTGCGCAAGGGGCTGGACGATGGCTCAGAGCGTCTGCGGACGCAGCTCCGGGACACCGCCCAGCAGGGACGCCGGGACGAGTATGGCGGCGACGCCGTTGAGGATACCGCCGCCAACGGCCTGCGCCGGGCCGAAAAGGAATTGCTGAAACAGCGCAAGAAGAAAAACACAGAGCAGAGCGCGTCACCCCAGGGTGACGCCGCCGCTCCCAGCGCAGACAGCGATTCGCCGCCCATCATCCGCACCAGAGAGGCCGAAGCGATGAGGGCGGGCGATCCAACGGCGTCAGCGCAAGAACCCGCACGGCAGGAGGCCATGAAGCGGGCAATCAAGACGAAGAACGCCTACATCCGCACGCAGGGGGAGACTGCCGTAACGGCGGCGCCGGAGCCGCAGCGGCAAGGCCGGCAGGCATTCATGCAGGAGCAGGGCCGCAGAGCATCACTCGGACAGGTGCAGCGCAGACGGGCGGAGCAGCAGTTTCAACGCCAAAGAGGGCTGTACGGCGATCCTTTGGACCCAGACGATGCAACACCCCTCGGGAGGGAACCGGCCGGCAGGGGAAAGATCAAGGAGCGCGGCGGCATCCAGCCGCCACGGAATCCCCATCGGTTTGAACCAAAGGCACCGGAGCACGCCGCGGGGATCGTGCCAAAGATCCGTGAGGGCGGCAAAGCGGTCAGACGATCCGCCGAACGGGCCACGTCTGCCTCCGTCGCTCATGCAGCGTCGGCAGGAAGCAAAGCGGCCAGGAATGTGGCCGTGCAGATGGCCCAGCATCAACGGAAGGCAAAGGCGGTAGAAACGGCGGTGCAGAAAACCGCGCAGGCGGCAGGCCGCGCGCTGCGCTCCATCCTCGCCGCTGCCCGGAGCCTGATCGCCGCCATGATGGCTGGCGGCAGCACGGTGGTGTCTCTGGTGCTGGTCATCTGCCTTATCGGCCTCCTGATCGCATCACCCTTTGGTATCTTCTTTAGCGGCGAGGACAGCGGCACCGGGTACACCATGCCGGAGGCCGTCAGCACGCTGAACGAAGAGTTTTCCGCCCGGATCGAGCAGATCAAGGCCGAGAATCCATACGACGAGCTGGACATGGACAACGCGGGCAGCGCCGTCATGATCTCCAACTGGCGGGATGTGCTTGCCATCTATGCTGTGCGGACGACCACCGATGATACGTCACCGGATGAGGTTGCAACACTGACGGACGTAAAGATGCAGATACTCCGGGAAATCTTCTGGGATATGAATTCCATCTCCTACCGATTGGAGACTGTCTCGGGCGACGAAGATGAGGACGACACCGTCATCCTGCACATCACCGTCACGGTAAAGGACCACCTGCAAATGGCGGACGAGTACCACTTTAACGCGGAGCAGCGAAAGCTGCTGGAGGAACTCATGCAGCCGGAGTATCAGGAATTGTTTATGGCGTTGACAGGAAGCTACCAGAACATAGAACTCAGCCCTGAAGAAATCGCGGAAATCATGGAAACGCTCCCTGCTGATCTCAGCGAGGAGCGCAAACAAATCGTGCTGACAGCCTATCAAATCTTAGGTAAGGTCCATTATTACTGGGGCGGGAAATCCCTGGTGATCGGCTGGGACTCCCGCTGGGGAATGCCCATGGAGGTTACTGCAGAGGGCAGCCCCACCACCGGCACCGTGCGTCCCTTTGGGCTGGACTGCTCGGGAATGGTGGATTGGGTATTTTACAACCAGAGTGGCGGGCAATACGTCATCGGACACGGCGGCGGAGCTACTGCCCAGCACAGCTACTGCACCGACATTCCATGGAGCGAAGCCCAGCCGGGAGATTTGGCATTCTATCCAGGTGACACTCATGTGGGCATCGTTTGCGGCTTCGACAGCAACGGCAATATTCTCATTATCCATTGTTCCAGCGGTTATAACAATGTGGTGGTTACCGGAAAAGATGGATTTACCTCTATTGCACAGCCTGAGTATTATGAGAAATAAACAACAGGGAACCTCTGCAACCGGGATATTTTCCCAAGCAGAGGTTCCTGTCATTTATCAAAGGACTGTGGTTTTTGGTATTCAGAGGATCATCTATCCTGCAATTCAGGTAAAGAAAAATAACGACTGAAAGAGCACCCCCGTTGAAAGAAATCAAAGGGAGATGAGTATAAGCTAAGCTTAGGTCACGGTATGCTCTTGTCCCATCTTCATTGCTGTATTCTTGGCAATCCGAACAAACTCTCGAATTGCAGGCGACATATGTTTCAATGATTTGATAGCAATGCCAAGCTTTCGACCGTAATTTCCTTCAAATTCTTTGACAACAAGGCCCGCTGGTAAAAGCTTCACCTGCAAACTGCTGACAATAGAAATGCCCAATCCTTCGGACACCATGGCAATGGCGCAGGCATCACTGGCGGTATAAAAGCGGATATTAGGTGAGAATGGTGATTTTTGCTGGACGGCGGCAATGACATCGTTGTAGCCTTCCATGGGCATAATGAAATCACAGCCGTTCAGCATGGACGGTGTCAAGGTTTCGTAAGAAACAAATGGGTGATCCTGACGCATGATGACAACCGATTTATCATGGAAAAGCGGAATGAAATGGAAACCTTTTGGAACAAATTCGTTCATAAAAGCCAGATCCAATACACCTTGAGACAGCAAGTTCTGAAAGTTGCCATGCTCCACTTCCTGTAGATAGAAGCGAATATTGGAGTAGACTCCGGTAAAATCCTGTACGGCCCTTGGTACAAATTCGCTCATGAGACTGCAATAGGCTCCCAAGCGAATGTCTCCTTCCAGAACACCGTGAATCGAGGAAACAGTTTCGCGCAGATAATTCTCGTTCTTTATGATCTGATAGCAGTAATATAGGACTCTTTTGCCATCCTCCGTAGGTAAGATACGATCCTTGTTGCGAATCAGTAATGGAAAGCCCATGTCGCTTTCCAGCGAATCCATCATATGGCTGATACCAGGCTGGGAGTATCCCAAAGCCTTGGCGGCCTTGGTAAGGCTTCCCGTCTCCACTACCTGAATAAAGGCTCGATACTTGGAGGTGCTCATGTTTTCTCCTTTCTTTCTGTCACCAATGGCAAATTCCGGTCTTGTTGTTTCAGTCTAAAGCAAATCGAGTGGATAATCAAGAAACTGCATCATTCGATATTTGAATGATTGTTATAGTAAATTGGATTTTAAGAATGACCGCAGGCCTTAAATCAACAACTTTTCAGAATGGCTTTTCTGTGGAACGGGAGACATTCTGATTTAGAATAGCAACGATTGGAAAGGTTTTCTTCCCTTTTTACGACATGAGTTGTAGCATATGAACTAAAGAAAACAACATACGAAAAAAGTGTTGTACATTTTGCCCAATATACGGCTTTTGAGCCAATTTGAAATTAAGGATTCAATGGAATGCGAGAACTCGTCGAACCGCATCTGCGTTTTCCGGTTATTGAAAACGCCTGACAATGAATATTACTGCGCAGTAATAGAGATCGCAGACTTAACTATGTAAAATCCGGTGACTTAAAGGAGGGGTGAGTGTAAAAGAAAATAGAAGACTTCCCCCTCGGTTCATTTTTACATGAATGGGAGGAGAACGGCGTAATGAAAACCAAAAACGAGAGAGGTATTAGTTTCATCACGGTGCTGGCAATCGCAGGTGCCTTTATTTCCTACACAGTCGGTTCCGGTTTTGCTTCTGGCAATGAGGTGATGCAATTTTTTGGCTCATGGGGTGTTCCCACATGTGTCGTGGCGCTGGCAGGTGCGGCATTAGTCACTCTGACATCGTGTGTCTGCCTGTTTCGTATCGGATCCTCTGCAAGCTTCGATACCACCTCCGCAGCCTATCGCTACGTGGGCGGTAGGTTTCTAGGTGGGTTCTTTCAGATATTCACTTTTGTGTCCCTCTTTGGCACATTCATGATCATGTTCAGCGGTGCAGGATCGCTCTTTCACCAGTTTTGGGGACTGCCTCAGTGGGTCGGTGCAGTGCTGATGGGTGCTGTTGCAGGTGTCGTGGTTATCGGCGGTCTTAAAACTGTGGAAAATGTGTTGGGTTCCGCTGGTATTGTGATTCTCATCTATGTGCTGATCTTCGGTGCCATTTCCTTGGTCTACCCCGGGGCTGATATCAGTCAGGCAGATGCAATTCCTCAGGCGGTGAAAGGTGGCGTAGTCTATCAGGCAAACCTTCTGGCCCTGCCTCCGCTAAGCTACATTCCGGGGCTTCAGAATTTGAACGGTCCTTTTCTGGAGGGAATGCTTTATGCAGCGTTGTGTATGGTGAATGGTGTGCCGTTCTTTTTAACGTTAGGAAAACGGGTGCATACTCTGGGGCAATCCGTATTCTCCGCCGTTGTGACAACCATTGCCTTCTACGCTTGTACAGCACTGGTAATGATTATCATCCTAATGAATTTTGGCGTGATGATCGACCCGGTTACAAACAAGATGGAGGCTTTCCCGGTACTCTCCGCTGTGGATCGCATTTGGCCGGCAGGCTCCTGGACCTATGTCATTATCATCTTTGTTGGTATCTTTACCACCACAACAGGCTTTCTCTGGGTGCTGTCTGAATGGCTGTTTCCAGGTCAAGTCCGGACCAGGAAAGTAAATCTCTTTGTGGTAGGTATGATTGTCTTTGGTATTTGTCTCGGCAGCGTGCTGCCTTTCTCAGAACTTATCAATTTCATTTTCCCTGTCAGCGGTCTCGTGGGAATTCTTATCACTGTCTGTCTGGTGATGCGAACCGTGAGCTTGGAAAAAACCGCGAGTCCACAGCGAAACAAACCCGGCGAAAGATCTTAAAATACTTAGGAACTAACATTTTTCTCATTAGATTGAACCAGGAGGAATCAGGCAAGTCAAGAAAAGCAAAAAGTTAATAAGGAGTGTTGAAACGCTATGAGTAATCAACATCCCGCGGAAGGCGGCAGCTTTGCAAGTCGATTCGGAGCCATCATGTCCATGACCGGTATGTGCGTCGGCATGGGAAGTGTGTGGCGGTTCCCCTATATGGTGGGGCAATACGGCGGTGGTTCTTTCATTGTTGCCTTTGTAATTTGCATGCTTGCCATTGTCCTGCCGCTGGCCATTATTGAATGCGGTATCGGCAAGGGTATGGGCAAGGGTATGATTGGCGTATTTACGGACGGCCTGAAAAACGGCGTAGCCGGCAAAATCTTTGGCGCGGTTTTTTCCTTGGGCTACTATTCCATGAATTTTTTCTATTATGTAGTTCTGACGGCCAGCGTCTTTTTCATCTACTCCAGTGCTGTCGGTGAGTGGAACACTACTCCGCCAGAGGAAATTTACGCCAGCTTTTCCCAGCATAGCACAGTCATTGCGGTAATCTCTGTAATTCTGGTGGCAGCCACTATTTTTGTCATTATGAAGGGTGTGGACGCCGGCATAGAAAAGCTCAGCAAGATTATGATTCCCCTGATGTTTCTGTTCTTCATCGCGGTTATCTTTTTTTGTGTTTTCTGCATTGACGGCATTGAAGAAGGTTACAACTGGTATCTTCAGCCCAGCTTGACGGCTCTGAAAAATCCAGAGATCTGGATGGCCGCTCTGGGTCAGGCTCTTTTCTCTGTGGGAGTGGGGCCGGGGTGTGTACTGATTTACGGTAGTCATCTGCAGAAAAACAGCGATGTGACGCTCAGCATGGCAACGGTCTGTATGCTAACGTGCTCTGTGGGAGTCATTGTGGGTATGGCCATGATTCCTGCCTGTATTGCTATGGGACTGAACCCTGAATCTGGTTCCATGCTGATCTTCGTCATCATCCCCACGCTCCTCTCACGTATTCCCTTTGGAAGGTTTGTAGGCGTGCTGTTGTTTGCGGCAATTTTCTTCGCGGGTTTCTCCACAGCACTCGCACAGACAGAAATTGCTGTTTCTACTTTCGCCACGGACCTAAAATGGGGGCGTAAAAAAGCAAGTCTTATCTTCGGTGGTATCAACGTGGTTGCTGCCATCTGGGCAGCCTATAGCATGGGCTTCTACAATTTTTGGAATGATTTCTCTGGCAATTATCTCTTTATCATTACCGCTGGCATTGGCGCCATTGTTTACATTTATATCATCGGCGCAGAAAAAGTCAGACGGAATTACCTGAATCCCAGCAGTGATATCCGTCTGGGCAGATGGTTCAGCAAGTATGTGCAATTTTTGGCCGCTCCGGCCATGGTCTTCGTCATGATCAATTCTCTGGTGCCCATTCTTCGCTCTGATGCAGTATCCTTTGCCCGGGCGGATGTGGCCAAAAGCTTGACAATCCCCACTATTGTGACGCTGGTTCTGATTGTAGCGCTGCTCTTCGGAATTACCATCTTCATGTTGTTCAAATGCATTACTACCAAGGAACGCAGCGAAGAAGAGATTGCGGAGTACCTCCGGGACAACGCCATGCCGGAGAAAATAGTCGAAGCCGAACCGCTTGTTGAAAAACCTGAAAGCCTGCAATTCCCAGAATAAGGGGAAAGTAAGAAAAGAAGGAAGGAAAGAAACCTATGAGAGTGACTTCGCATCCCGTACTGGGAGAAGAGAAGGACATTGAATGGGTGACTATTTATGTGAATGGTCAACCCATGAAGGCGAAGAAAGGCGAGATGATTCTGGCGGCGCTTCATGCCGAAGGAATTATTGTCAACCGCTATACCGCCAAAAAACACGAACCCCGCGGTATTTTCTGCGGCATTGGTCAGTGCACCGACTGCATGATGGTGGTCAATGGCGTCCCCAATGTGCGAACCTGCGTAACGCCGGTAGAGGACGGAATGACTGTTGATGTGCAGGATGGCCTTGGAAAATGGAGGGGTGAAGAATGAAGCAGTGTGAAGTGCTGGTAATCGGCGGTGGTCCGGCAGGACTTTCCGCAGCGATTGCAGCAGCAAAGGCGGGAGCACAGGTCACCGTGGTAGAGGCAAATGCCAAAGCAGGTGGCCAGCTGGTGAAGCAGACTCACAAATTCTTTGGTTCTAAAGAGCACAGGGCAGGCATCCGGGGTATCGACATTGTGCAGCAGCTGATTGACGAATGTGCTGAATTAGGTGTTGAGATGATGCTCAACAGCTTGGTGGCCGGTATCTATAAGGACAATGTAGTGGCTGTTGATGTGCAGAAAAGCCTGACAGAGCATGAGTTCATTCGAATTCAGGGGAAAAAACTCATTATTTCAACCGGTGCTGCTGAAAATGCAATCCGTTTTCAGGGCTGGACGCTGCCCGGCGTAATGGGTGCGGGCGCCGTACAGACGATGTGCAACTACCATCGTGTGGTGCCTGGTAAGAAGATGCTGATGATCGGTTCCGGCAGCGTGGGTCTAATTGTGTGTTACCAGCTGATGCAAGCAGGCGTAGAAATTGTCGGTATTGTGGAGGCGTTGCCCAAGATTAACGGCTATGCTGTCCATGCATCTAAATTGGCACGTGAAGGTGTACCTATCTACACTGGCTATACCATTCTGGAAGCTAAGGGCACTGACCATGTTCAGCAGGCAGTGATCGCAAAAGTGAATCCGGACTGGTCTACGGTTCCGGGCAGTGAAATTACGCTGGATACGGACATTATTGCTTGCGGCGTGGGTCTCAAGCCCTTGATTGGCATGGCGCATATGGCTGGCTGCAAGCTGGTATTTGACAAGGCGCTGGGAGGCTGGGCTCCCTGCCATAACCGCCATATGGAGACGACCGTACCGGGCATTTATGTGGCAGGTGATACAACGGGACTGGAAGAGGCCAGCACAGCTATTGAGGAAGGCTCTCTCAGTGGTATCGCGGCAGCAGAAAGCCTTGGATATCTGGACCCGAATGTTGCAGAACTCCGGATCGATGAAGCCTGGGGGCGTCTAGCTCGTCTTCGTACCGGGCATAAGGGTGAAGAACGTGTCCATGCCAAGGAGATGCAACTGGCGGAATATGCCAAGTTTATGGAAGGAGGCATTCAGGCATGAGCTATCTGAAACATGGCATTATCACCAGAGCAGAGCTGGAGGCTATCGGGCACTATCCATCTGAGGCACGGATGAAGAAGGGGCCGGTTGCTGTTTGCGAATGTTTGCAAAACATCCCTTGTAACCCCTGTGAAAGCTCCTGCCCTGCACATGCAATCAATATTGGGCAGGACATTTCCAATCTGCCGGAGTTGAATGAAGAAAAGTGCATTGGCTGTGGTATGTGCATTACTCACTGTTCTGGTCTTGCTTGCTTTGTGCTGGATAAATCCTATTCTGATACTGTGGGTAGCGTGATGTTTCCCTATGAGTATCTGAACACCCTGCAAAAGGGAGATACCGTGAAGGCGGCTGACCGAGCGGGACAGTATGTGTGTGATGGTGTGATTAAGCGGATTGTAACAACACCGAAGTCCGACAGAACAACTGTGGTGACGCTGGAAGTGCCCATCGATATGGTAGATGAGGTGCGCAGTATCTACCGGGAGCATACCTATGCAACACCGGATTTTCTGAAGGAAGGAGCAAAGGACAATGGCTGATTTTATTGCAGATGATGTCATGGTGTGCCGCTGCGAGGAAGTAACAGCGGGCGACATTCGGAAAGCAATTCGCGCAGGTGCCACGGATGTGACGCAGGTGAAGCTGAGAACAAGAGCTGGAATGGGGCTGTGTCAGGGCCGTACTTGTGAGTTTTTGGTTCAGCAGATCCTTGCTCAGGAACTTGGAATCTCCCAAAAGGAGGCGGGTTACTCTACGCCTCGAACCCCGCAGCGCCCCATCACATTCGGTACTCTGGGAGGTGACGGTTTTGATGACTAATACAAATAAGACTTATGATGTAGCCGTGATTGGCGGCGGCGTTATTGGTACCAGTTGTGCATATCATCTGGTGAAAAAGGGCTTTTCTGTAGCTCTTATTGAGAAGGACAATGTGGCCCGTGGAACGTCCAGCCACTGCGATGCCGCAGCCTTGATTGTTGATAAGATGCCTGGTGTGGATGCTGCTCTGGGTTATGCCAGCATTCAGCGTTTTCTGGAACTGCAGAAAGAACTGTCTTATGATTTCGAACTCCATCAGAGAGGCAGTATGTATGTCTGCGAATCCGATCAGGAAATGGACATCGCGTCCAAGTATGCAAAGAGCATGCAGGAAGATGGCTATGATGTATCCATCCTGAATTCTGCTGAACTGCTGGAACACGAGCCATTTCTGGCCAAGGATCTGAAGGGCGGAATTTTCAGCCGTGAATGCTGTGGCTTAAATCCCTTTAAGCTGTGTTTTGCCTTTGTGGATGAAGTTCGCGGTAAGGGCCTTGACCTCTATGCACATACGGATGTGACTGGTATCCGCCTGGGTGACAAAAATGAAGTCCAGGGAGTGGAAACCAGCGCTGGCCTTATCCGCTGCGGCAAGGTTGTGAATGCCTGCGGCGTCTGGGCACCGGAGATTGGAAAAATGGTTGGTGTGGATATCCCCATTGAACCTCGAAAAGGTGTGATCTTAATTTCTGCGCCGGGTTTCCCCATCTGCCACCAGAAGATTCAGGAGTTTGGCTATATGGTCTCCAAGTTTGCGGAGTTCCAGTGTGAACGAGAGCCGGACGTTGAGAAATACAATGTGGCCTTTACTATTGAACCTTCTGAGGGCAACAATGTACTGATTGGTAGTAGCCGGAACTTTGCGGGCTATAACATCAGCACGGAAATTGAGATTGTGCACACAATTGCCAAAAGAGCTGTGCGCTTCTTCCCCATTTTGAAGGAAGTCAACTGCATCCGTTCCTATGCCGGTGTTCGCCCCTTTGTTACAGATCACCTGCCACTCATCACAGATGTGAAGAAGGTTCCCGGTTTCTATATTGCTGCAGGCCATGAGGGCGACGGAATTTCCATGGCACCGATGACCGGCAGACTGGTGTCTGAACTGCTCAGCGGTGAGAACCCCTATATGGATCTGACACCGTTTAATTATGACCTTCGCTACGGTGCAAAGGTGTAATCATAAGAGAACGAAAGGAAACAAAATATTATGAGCTGCAAGAATGAAATTCATGGACTGTACGTGCCTCTGGTGACCCCTTTCCACAAAGATGAGAGCATTGATTTTGATGGTTACAAAAAGGTTATCGACTATGTGATCGAAGGCGGTATGGATGGCGTCCTGTTGGGCGGTACTACCGGTGAGTACCACATGATGAGCTTGGATGAGCGCAAGGAGCTCATTAAAAAGGGCTGCGAGATCGTAAATGGCAGAGCTGACATCATTGCTGGTACTGGCATGAATACAGCTAAGGCCACCATCGAACTGACCAATTTTGCCGCTGACTGCGGCGCAAAGTGGGCACTGGTTTTACCCCCCTACTATCATCAGACCACTGAGGCAGGCATCTATGAATTTTTCAAGGAAGTTGCTGAGGGCTCCAAGATTGGTATTGTGATTTATCACACCCCCGGTTCCACAAATGTGGAACTGTCTCCGGAACTGATCCGTGAACTGGCCAAGATCGATGGTATTGCCGCCGTGAAGGAGACAATCGACGAGACTCATACCAGCGATACATACATGGCTACTCGAGATATCCCCGGCTTCTGCGTGATGGAGGCCAATGAGCCGTTGCTGTTGCCTTCTTACGCTATCGGAATTGATGCGGCCTTCTCCATTGTTTTTAACCTGCTGCCCCGCGAAATGCGTGAAATGCATGACTTGATCTTCAAAAAGAATGATCTGGCTGCAGCTCGCAAGCTGAATGAAAAGCTTTATCCTATTTTCCACCTGATGGAAGCGGAACCTTATCCCGGTCCTGTAAAGGCTGGCCTGGATGCCATTGGTTTGCCCGGTGGTATTGTCCGCAAACCTCTGGTTCAGCCGACTGACGGCCTGCGGGCTGCCATGAAGGAAGAACTGGCAAAGTTGGGATATCAGGTGAAGTAAAACCGCTGCCCATCCCTTCCACCATATGATTCTGCCGGATGAAGGTCATGCCCGGCAGAATCGTGTGGATATCAATCAAACACAAAGGGGAATAAAATCGTGAATGGTTTTCTTGAGGGACGCCGTTATGGATATCTGACACCGGGTAACGATGGCGGGTTTTATAAGGGAATTCAGCACCAGCAAGTGGCCGGTTACTCCGTGGGCATTGTCTATATCGAAAATATCAATTATCCCATACTGCCTGGAAATGTGGTAAATGCTACGACCTATCCCTTTCCAGTGCGGATGAAAGCGGTCAAAAACCTTACAAACGACAGACTCTTCAACAATGATCCTACCATTGTCAAAGATATTTTGGATGCAGTGCATTCATTGGTGGAAGACGATGGTTGTCGGGCTATTTGCAGTGCCTGTGGCTTTTTCGGCAATTATCAGCAGCAGGTTCGTCAGGATGTAGATGTGCCGGTAGCCATGTCCAGTCTGGTGCAAATTCCTTTTATCCAGAGTCTCTTGAAGCCGGGACAGAAAATTGGTGTCCTGACGGCCAATAAAGGCTCAATGACGACAGCCCTGCTGAAAAGCTGTGGAGTTCAGGATAGCTCAAACTTGGTGATTCAGGATGCGCTTGCTACCAAAGAGTTTGCAACGGTTGTCAATATGAGAGGTTACTTTGATAACACGGTTGCTCGAAAGGAAATCGTAGATCTGGCTCTGGAGTTAGTGCAGGAGCATGATGATTTAGGAGCAATTCTGCTGGAGTGCAGTGATATGCCGCCTTATGCCGCAGCAATTCAAGAGGCCGTACAGCTTCCGGTATTTGACTTTATTACGTTGATTCGTTGGCTTCACAGCGGTGTAGCCCAGCAGCCTTACAGTGGCTGGGTTTGATTTGGAAAGGATGACGAGATGAACGAGCTTTTGAACAGCATGGATGCGATCCCTCAGGGGGTATTCGTGGTAGGCACCCGGAAGGGAGAAGGGTACAACTTCATGACGGCAGCCTTTGTAACGCAAGTATCCTTCAACCCGGCGAGTATTGCGGTATCCGTGGCCAAGCCGCATTACACGGCGGAGCTGATCCAGGAGCGAGGGGAGTTTTCCCTAACTGTCTTGGCGGAGGGGCAGACCCAAGTAGCAAAGGACTGCGGCTTCCAGTCCGGGCGGAGAGCGGACAAAGCCGCACGGGTATGCTATCACTTGGAGCAGGGTCTTCCGGTGCTGGATGGCAGCGCCGCCTGGCTGGTATGCAAGGTGCGCCAAACAGTGGATTTTGAGGATCATATCGTCTTTCTGGCGGAAATTACAGCGGGAGAACGAACGGAAGCGACTCCCATGATTTACCGTTCCCATGACTTCTTCGGATAAGTGACGGGCGCTGAGACTTGGAGGAACATATGACACCAGACAAACGGGCTTCCAAACGCAATGTCGCCTATTTGTACTGTACTCTGGCCATGATGGGCTGGGGAAGCAATTTTGTGGCAGCCAAAATTGCCTATCAGGCAATTTCCGGTTTAACGCTGCTGTTTCTCCGCTACCTCATCGCGATGGCTATTCTGCTTATCGTCTATAAGGACCGCCCCCGGCCAAGACTTACTCGGACGGATCGGCTAAACATCCTTTTCATCGGTGTACTGGGTTATTGTCTGTCTATCGCACTGCAAATGATCGGCACAAAGCTGGTGGCCGCTTCCATGGCTTCCATCATCAACACTATCACGCCGGTGGCCATCATGTCCTTCGCCGTACCCCTGCTAAAGGAGCGGGTTTCCTTCTGGCAGTTGGCAGGCATTCTGCTAACGGTGGTGGGTTCTGCTATTATTGTGGGATCCTCCGGCGGCAAGAGTTCTCCGCTCGGGATTGTTCTGAGTTTCAGTGGCATGGCCTTGTGGGGCCTGACCTCCGTCTGGATTCGGAAGTCCTGCGGCAATGTGGACGGAATCTGGATCACCATCTACGGAACACTGGTAGCTCTGGTAGTGGACGTTCCGCTGATGGCGGCAGAGTTGGCATTCTCCGGTGTCGTCGTGGAGCGGATTAACGGTGGCTTCTGGGCGGCAGTGGTATGGAGCGGTGCGGTGGCCACGGCGGGGGCGAACCTCTGGTGGAACCGGGCACTGGAAGCTCTGCCAGCGGCGACGTGTTCCTTGTTCTATGCGCTGTTGCCGGTAGTAACAACGATTCTGGGAATCGTCATTCTTCATGAGCAGCCTACGGTTCGCTTCTTAATGGGATGCGCGGTTATCGTTGTTGGTGTTGTTGCTGCCATTTCAGGAGAACGACGCAAAACTTCCTGATCCCACTAACATCCATTCCGGAAGTCCGAAGAGCGGCTGCCGGGTTACAAGAAAATTCCATATTAATTATAAAAGGAGAAATGTGTTATGACCGTACAGGAATATGTAGCACGGGGCCGGAAGGCCTTTGAGGCTATCAAGGATTATGACCAGGCTCATGTTGATAAGCTGGTCTATGAGGCTGCAAAGATCATTTACAAAAATGCGGAGCCTCTGGCCCGCGAAGCTGTGGATGAGACCGGCCTGGGCTGCTACGAGGATAAGATTGCTAAGAACACAGATACTCCCAGCGCCTTCTGGCATTACCTGAAGGATAAGAAATCCGTGGGTATTATCGGTGAGGACAAGGAAAAGGGCATCATCGAAGTAGCTCATCCCGTGGGCGTGATTGCCGCAATCACTCCCGCTACCAATCCTAATGTTACGCCGCTGGGCAACTTCCTTCACGCCATCAAGGGCAAAAATGCTCTGATTGTTTCTGCCGCTCCCCGTGCTGCTAAGTCTACCACCCATACCGTCAATCTGATTCGCGAAGCTATTAGCGCATGCGGTGCACCGGCAGATCTGATTCAGGTTCTGGATGAGGTAACTCTGGAAAATTCTCAGGCACTGATGGAAGCCTGCGACCTCATCATTGCGACTGGCGGTTCCGGTATGGTGAAAGCAGCCTACTCTTCCGGTACTCCCGCTTACGGTGTTGGCCCGGGTAACCCGCCCGTTATTCTGGATCGTGGTTATGATCTGGTGGATGCGGCGAAGAAGACCGTGGTGGCAGTTGGCAGCGACAACGGCATCCTGTGCGATGGAGACAATATGCTGTTCTATCCTGAAGAGCAGGAAAACGACTTTTTCCAGGCTCTGCGGAATGAAGGCGTTGTAATCTTTGAAAACAAGGAAGACGTTGAAAAGTTCGGCAAGGTGCTGTTCATCAACGGCAAGGCAAATCCTGCACTGGTTGGTAAAGATGCAGACGTTATTGCCGAGGCGGCTGGGCTCAAGCTTCCGGAGGGCACGAAGGTTGTCGGCCTGAAAATTGAAGCAGTCGGTAAGGCCAGCGTGCTGAATAAGGAAATCATGGGGCCCATCGTTGTGCTCAAGAGCTACGATACTTTTGAAAATGCAACTGCTATGGCTATTCAGAATATGGAGGAAGCTGGTGGCATCGGCCACACCGCTGGTATCTTCAGCAACGACAAGGCGCACATTGACTACTATGCTGAGCGCATTCCCGTGGCCAGAGTTCTGGTGAACCAGCCCACTCCCGACGCATGGGGCCCCACGACCAACGGACTGTCTCCTGCTGTGTCCGAAAGCTGCGGCACTTGGGGTAACAACATTCTCTGTGAGAATGTCGACTATATCCATCTGATCAATGTTTCCAAGATTGCGCTGCCTCTGGATGTGGAACTGCCCAACCCCGCCAAACTCTTCGCTGACTAATTCCGGGAAATATCCCCACACGGTTTATAGCGGCTGATGCTGCTGTAGATATTGACATGTACCTACCAAACACTTCAACACATTTTTTAAGGAGGATTTTATCATGATCGGTGAAAAGGTTACTCTGCGTTATCGTATGTCTGCTGGCGATGCTCACTATGCTGGACAGCTGGTGGAGGGTGCTCACATTGTTACTGCTTGGGGCGATGTCGGCACGGAGCTTGCAATCCGTCTGTTCGGTGACGAGTCTCTGTTTGTGGGCTATTCTGAAGTCCGCTATACTGCTCCTGTGTACTCCGGTGACTGGATGGAGTATTCCGGCTGGATTGAGAAGGTTGGCAACACCTCTCTGACCTGCCATTTTGAGGCTCACAAGGTTATGGGTCTGGCTGACCGCGATGGCAAGAAAGGACTGGCCGACTCTGCTGCCGATGTGTATCCCGAGCCCATTCTGTGCGCTTATGGCACTGGTACCCTGATGGTCAAGAAGGAGCTGCAGCGTCCCGAATTTGGTGATCCCAAGTTCCAGAACCGCTGATATGATTTCGCGTTTCCTCATTCTTAACCCGTTCTGATTAAATAGAAACACCCTTACTCCATTGTGGGAACAGGGCCTCAACATGTCCAACCCCGGACATCTGGGGTCCTGTTCCCACATATTTTCGAGAAATTTTCGAATTAAACGATGAATCCAACAGGAGGAAAACTATGAATTTCAAACTGGACAAACCTCACCAGCTCCAGCAGGAGCTATTCCGCCGGTTTGCGGAGACGGAGATCAAGCCGTTGGCAAAAGAGATGGACGAAAAGGAAGCATATGATCTGGAGCTGTTGGCAAAGCTGCAGCGGTATGGCTTCCTGGGCATCCCCTATTCCAAGAAATACGGCGGCGCTGGCTCTGATACGCTGGCCTACACGCTGTGCATGGAAGAGGTTTCCAAGGTAGACGCTAGTACGGGCATTACCATTTCCGTGCACACCTCTCTGTGCTGCTCTTGTATCAACAACTTTGGTACAGAGGAGCAGAAGCAGAAGTATCTGCGTCCCCTGGTGGACGGCAGCAAGACCGGCTGCTTCGGCCTGACTGAGACCAACGCCGGCTCTGACGTGCAGGGCGCCCAGACCGTGGCCACCAAGGACGGCGATGACTGGATCATCAATGGCTCCAAGATTTTCACCACCAACTCCGGCTTTGCTGATACCTGCATTGTGTTTGCCCTGACGGACCGCAGCGTACCCGCAGCCAAGGGCCTGACCGCTTTCATTGTGGATCTGAAGGAGATGCCGGGCATCACCGTCAGCGAGAACATTGAGCGTATGGGCATCCGTGCCGCGTCCAACTGCATCGTGTCCTATGATAATGTGCGCGTGCCCGCAGACCGTGTTCTGGGTGCAGTTGGCAAGGGCTTCAAGATCGCTATGGGCGCTCTGGACTGCGGCCGTATCGGCATCGCTGCCCAGGCTGTGGGCATTGCCCAGGGTGCGCTGAATGAGGCCATCAAGTACGGTAAGGAGCGCAAGCAGTTCGGCAAGCCCATCAACTCTTTCCAGAACACCCAGTTCAAGATGGCTGAGCTGCAAACCAAGATCGACGCGGCCCGTCTGATGACCTGGCGTGCCGCTCTGGCTGAGGATAACCATGAGCCCTTTGGTCCTCTGGCTGCCATGGCAAAGCTGATGGCCTCCGATGTGGCCAATGAGACCACTCGTGCCTGTGTGCAGTTCATGGGCGGCTACGGCTACTGCCGTGAGTACCCCGTGGAGCGCATGATGCGTGATGCCAAGATCACCGAGATCTATGAGGGCACCAGCGAGGTTATGAAAATGGTCATCTCCGGTTCTATGAAGCTGAAGTAAGAAAGGGGAGTGCAGAAAATGAAAATTGTTGTTTGTATCAAGCAGGTCCCCGATACCGCAGAGGTAAAGCTGGACCCGAAGACCGGAACCCTGATTCGTGATGGCGTGCCCTCTATCATCAACCACGATGATAAGGCGGGCCTGGAGTCCGCACTGCGACTGCGGGAGCAGTTCGGCGGCACCGTGACGGTTGTGTGCATGGGTCCCCCGCAGGCGGACGTGGCTCTGCGCGAAGCGCTGGCCATGGGCGCTGACGAGGCATATCTCCTCTCCGCCCGTGAGTTTGGCGGCTCCGATACCTATGCCACCGCCACCATCATTGCGGCGGCCCTGCGCAAGATCGGCTATGATCTGGTTATCACCGGCCGCCAGGCTATCGACGGCGACACCGCCCAAGTGGGTCCCCAGATTGCCGAGCAGCTGCATATACCTCAGGTTAGCTACGCCGAGGAGCTGAGCCTGGAGGGCGACAGCGTGGTGGTCAAGCGCCAATATGAGGATCAAGCCCATATGCTGAAGGTCAAACTGCCCTGCCTGGTCACTGCACTAACGGAACTGAATGAGGCCCGTTATATGAGCGTCGGCGGCATCGTGGACGCCTATAATAAGGAAATTACTGTCTGGGGCTTTGATGACCTGAAGGATGACTTAAATCCTGCGTTCATCGGCCTGAAAGGTTCTCCGACCAACGTGTTCCAGTCCTTCGGCAAGCAGCTGCGTGCCCCCGGCGTGGTGCTGAAGAACGCATCTGCCGATGAAGCGGTCGACGCGATCATGCAGAAGCTGATCGAGCGTCACATCATTTGATGGGAAGGAGCAAGAACATGAGTAAGGATATTTTTGTAATCGTTGAGCAGCGCAGCGGCGTGATCCAGAAGGTCAGCTATGAGCTGATCGGGGAGGCCACCAAGCTGGCCGCCGATCTGGGCGAACAGGTGGTTGCCGTTCTGCTGGGCAGCAATATTGCAGACAAGGCTGAAAATCTGATCCAGTACGGCGCTTCCAAGGTCCTGGTGGTGGATCATCCCGTGCTGGAGAACTACACCACGGAACCCTATGTAAAGGCCGTTGAGTATATCATTAAGAATTATGATCCCAACATTGTGCTTTACGGTGCCAGTTCCATCGGCCGCGACATGGCGCCCCGTGTGGCTGGCCGTGTTCACACCGGTCTGACGGCTGATTGCACCCGTCTGGACATTGACGTGGCCAAGTATCAGGAGTATCTGCGCACGTCCACCTCTCTGGCCCTGCAGCCCGAGCGGATCGACGCGCTGGACACCTCTGACAGCTATTTGAAAATGACCCGTCCCGCCTTCGGCGGCAACGTGATGGCGACGATTGTGTGCCGTAATTACAAACCCCAGATGGCGACGGTCCGTCCCGGCGTGATGGAGATGCCCAAGAAAGATACCTCCCGTACCGGTGAGGTTGTGATGGTGGATGCTGGCTTGAGCATGGATGATATGAACGTGGAGATCCTGAGTGTTGTCCATGATACCAAGAAGGCTGTGGATATCACCGATGCCAAGGTACTGGTTTCCGGTGGCCGCGGTGTGGGCGGTGCCGAGGGCTATGAGCCTCTGCGGGAGCTGGCTGCGGAATTGGGCGGCGAGGTTTCCTCCTCCCGTATCGGCGTGGACAGCGGCTGGATTGAGAAGGATCGGCAGGTAGGCCAGACCGGCAAGACGGTGCACCCCAACCTGTACATTGCCTGCGGCATTTCTGGCGCCATTCAGCATCTGGCCGGCATGGAAGACTCCGAATTTATCATCGCCATCAACAAGGACGAAACTTGCCCCATGATGAAGATTGCCGACCTTGGCATTGTGGGCGACCTGAAGGTCATCGTTCCCAAGCTGACCGAAGCTATTAAAGCTTACAAAGCCAGCCAGAAGATTTGAATAAGGATAGTGGTGAGTACTTGCGGATTACACGACCGTCGGTTTATTCTCAATGCTTTCTGTAATCCGCAAGTACCACTATTATATGATTTGCATTGGTTTCAAATTACGGAGAGCGTAATAATATGATCGCCTTTTTAACCAGCAGTCCTACA
>ERZ808240.2527-NODE-2527-length-19716-cov-6.347439_pt1 | contig 19716 bp, 15 predicted proteins | sample MGYA00521084_ERZ808240 | MGnify/ENA primary metagenome ERZ808240 (study PRJEB31516, sample SAMN03275571) | gut metagenome | biome: mammalia-associated habitat; material: feces | host: Papio cynocephalus | place: Kenya | collected 2012-08-06 ...
GCTTCCCCTATGAGGGGAAGCTGTCGCCGGAGGCGACTGATGAGGTGGACAGCGCCGCGCAGACGAACTGCCTCCACCTCATCCGTCACGGCTGCGCCGTGCCACCTTCCCCTCATAGGGGAAGGCATGAGGGGACGCGCCTGCACCAAGGCTCCCCTTTCAGGGGAGCTGTCACCGAAGGTGACTGAGAGGTTGTCGCAAATTTGCTGCAACCTCTCCGTCTCGGCGTTCCGCCGAGCCACCTCCCCTGGAAGGGGAGGCTTTTGGCGTGCGTGCGCGCAAAAAGGAGGCCGCAGATGCGGCCTCCTTTTCGTAAAGGGTGTATTCAAAAGGGAGACGGATTATTTGGAGATGTCATAGGCGTACTCATAGTGAGACAGGTCGACGTCGCCGGATTCCTTCAGCTCCTTGTAAGCTGCGTTGTAGCGCTCGGCCAGATCGTCGCAGATCGCGTCGAGATCGTCGAGGTCGCCGCGCAGGTAGGAGTCAAAGACCACGTTGAAGTTGTCGCCTTCCAGCGGGAGCAGGGAGTCCGGATACAGGGACATGCTGGCGTAGTTGCTGATGTCGCCGAACAGCGCCCACTGCGGGCCGAGGTCCTCGCTGAGCTCGGTGTTCTCGATGACTTCGGTCTTGTAGGGGATCATGCCGCCGACGGAGTAGATCTTGCTGTTCAGTTCGTCGCTGTTGAGGAAGAGGAACGCGTCAAGGATGGCCTGCTTGTGCACATCGGAAGCAGCCTCATAAGCGGGCTTGGCAATGCCGCAGCCAACACGATCGAGGTAAACGCCCTTGTAAGGAGTCTCGTCGACCATTGCGGGAGGATCGATGACCGTCCAGTTGCACTCTGCGGGGAACTGACTGGTGTAAACGCCGTAGTCATAGGAAGGAGCATAGAACATGCCGACCTTGCCGGCGGCGAACTGCGCGCGGATCTCGTCGATGCCGAGGTCGTCAGCGCCGAGGAGCAGGCCTTCCTGCATCATCCTGGCTTCAATCTCGAGGATGGGCTTGAACTGGGAGAAGTCATAGGTGGCGGTGTTGGGATCCCACCAGCCCTTGCCGGTGGAGTTCATGGCGACCTTGAAGGTGCCGCGGCGGATCATACCGGCCGTCCAGGTGCACCAGCCGTAGCCGAACTCTTCACCGTTGCCGTTCTCGGTGATGACCTTGGCGCAGTTATAAACGTCTTCCCAGGTCTTCGGCAGCTCGAGGCCGTTCTTCTCAAACAGGTCGAGGTTGACAGCGAACTTGATGGGGACGACTTCCAGCGGCAGCGCGTACAGAATGCCCTGCTGGATGTTGACGCCTTCCTGAATGTAGGGCTCATAGCCTTTGATCATGTCCTTGAGCTCGGCATTGTCGATGCTGTTGAGATCCATGAGCCAGCCGTTGACGATCCAGTCGGCAGCGCCGGTGCCCGGATCAATAATGTCGTAGAACGTGCCGCCCTGCATCAGCGCGCGGGCGTTGTTGGTGTAGTCGTTGATGTCCGAGATGATCTGGATCTCAACGCCCTTTTCCTTACCGGTGGTCTCGTTCCAGTTGGCGACCTCAGCCTGCAGTGTGCTCAGGTAGGAGCCGATGGAGCAGTAGTAGGTGACGACTTCGACGTCGCCGGAAGCGGCGGTGTCTTCGGTCTTGGTTTCTTCCGTGGTGGTGTCTGTCGTGGTCTGATCGGTAGTCGCCTCGTCTGCGGCGGGGCTGGAAGCACACGCAGCAAGGGAGAGGACCATGATCGCAGCCAGAAGCAGAGCGATAAGTTTTTTCATTGTTTTTCCTCCTTGTTGTTTTTTGTTCGCTACTCAAAGTTTAACAGTTTTTCGGGGGTGCGTCAATTCCTCTGGAGCGTTTTGCACAATCCGGACAACATACACGCGCAAAAACTGTGCAGAATGCTGTTTTATATAAAAATAATCATGAAATCAATTAAATTAATTGAATTATCGCACGGAACATAAACGGAAAAGTTGATACAAAATATGGGGAAAACCAGAATATAGAAATTTATGCGGCGGAAATTCTACGCAACTTTGAAACGCATTTTTCGAAAGTGTTGCACCTGCCGCATCAAAAACCCGCGATAATCCGCGGATTTTCGACAAATTCAAGACCTCTAACGCCGATATGACGTCCGAAAACCCATGCAAACAGAGCGGAAACCAGCTGGAAAAAACAAGCGGCCGCCGGAGGACCGGCGGCCGCAGCGGAGATCACTCCGCAAAGAGGCGATTGATGTTCTTGAGCGTCTCGCGCACGAGCTGTTCGCCGCCCGCATGGCCGACAAGGCCGGAGCCGATGAACGCGCTGTAGTGCCCGCCCTTTTCGGCCTTCTCCGTGGGCAGATACCCCTCAGAGCCGCTCGCGAGCTGGACGAGGAAGGTCTGCTCGGCATACGAGCGCGCCTTGATCTGGTTGCCGAAGTCAAGGAAGAGCTCGAACGGGTTCGTCGCGAAGGCGACGGTGCCGAGGCGCAGGATGTGGCACTCGGTGTCGAGGATGTCCATCACTTCCTGCAGCTCTTCCCGCTGGAGGATGCCGAGGTCGACCTGCAGGGCAGCCGCGTCGTTGAAATCGACGTCGCCCGGCTTTTCGGCCAGATAATCGTGGATACGGCGGCGCGCAGCGGCGACCTCCGCAAAGGTCGTGCGGCGCAGCGGCAGCTGCATGTTGTGGACCTCGTGCACGAGCTCGGGGTTGGTCTGCGGCGCGTCAAGGCCCTCGTTGTAGACCTCGATGATCTCGTTTGCGATGCGCTTGCCCGTCTTGCGCATGCCGGCCAGGTCAAACATGGACGGATCAGCCTTTCTGGGATGCGGGTTCGTGCGTTTGAGGTTCGGGTCGTTGACGTCGCTTTCCGGCTCGACCCAGCGGACGAGGTCGACCGGGCACTGGTCGCCCGCGGGGGAGCAGAGCGGAAGCATAAAGAGCTTGTCGCCGAAATGCTGACGCAGGAGCATCTTGGCCTCGCCCCAGAAGTCGGGGGAGACGAACAGACGGTGCTGGACGCACTGCGCCGGGCAGGCGAGGTCCGCCACGACGCCGGTCAGCCCGCCGTCCGCGCCGAAGATGTACAGCAGCTCGATGCCGGAGTCGTTGCCGCCCTCGAGCTCGGTGAACTTCGCGGTCTCGGCGTTGCCCCACATCTGGGCGGAGCCGTCGTTATAGCACACGCGGCGGCACATGCCGACCGGCGCGCGGCCGAAGGCGTTGACAAAGCTGCCGTCGGCGCGGGAGGTCCAGGCCTCCAGCGCAGCCTCCGCGATCCGCTCGGTGAGGAACTTGAAGGTCTCCTCGGGCTGCGCGATGTCGGGGTTGGTGGAGATGTTGGCGCTCTCGATATACTTCTTGTCGGGCGGCAGCTCAGACTCGATCATCGCGCGGAAGCTGGTCGCGTTGCCGGTGAATTTGCTGGAGGAATCGTCGCGGTGGGCATAGCCGGGGCCGGTATGGGTGTGGATGGCGGAGATGATGACCTTCATCGGGTCCAGGCCCGCGTCGTTCCCGGCGAGTCTTGCGCGCACGGCGTCGCGCAGCTCCCAGCTGATGTCGACCAGATCGCAGGCACAGAAGATGGCCTGATCGGTCTCGGAGCTGATGGCGAGGGCCGTCACGCAGACCGGCTTTTCCACATATTCGGAGATGCGCTCGGCAAACTGCCCGCAGAGCGATACCTTCTTGTCAGGCGTGATAGACCGCTCCGCCCAGCCGAATTTCAGTTTGGACATAGGAAAGCCTCCTTATTATATTTCTGTTTTCAGCGGCAGCGCCGTGGGGGCGCTGCCGCGGGAGATCATTCTGCAAAGAGCTTGTTGATGTTTTTGAGCGTCTCGCGCACGAGCTGCTCGCCGCCCGCATGGCCGACGAGGCCGGAGGCGAGGAACGCGCTGTAGTGGCCGCCCTTTTCGGCCTTTTCGGTGGGCAGGTAGCCCTCGGTGCCGTTGGCCAGCTGGATGAGGAAGGTCTGCTCGGCAAAGGAGCGCGCCTTGATCTGGTTGCCGTAGTCGAGGAAGAGCTCGAACGGGTTGGAGGCGATGGCGATGGTGCCGAGGCGGATGATGTGGCACTCGGTGTCGAGGATGTCCATCACTTCCTGCAGCTCCTCGCGGCGGAGGATGCCGAGGTCGACCTGCAGCGCGGCTGCGTCATTGAAGTCGACGTCGCCCGGCTTTTCTGCCAGATAATCATGGATGCGGCGGCGCGCGGCGGCGACCTCGGCGAAGGTCGTGCGGCGCAGCGGCAGCTGCATCATATGGACCTCGTGGACGAATTCGGGGTCGGTCTGCGGGGCGTCAAGGCCCTCGTTGTAGACCTCGATGATCTCATTCGCGATGCGCTTGCCCGTCTTGCGCATGCCGGCCAGGTCAAACATGGACGGGTCTGCCTTTCTGGGATGCGGGTTGGTGCGCTTGAGGTTCGGGTCGTGCACGTCGCTTTCCGGCTCGACCCAGCGGACAAGGTCGACCGGGCACTGGTCGCCCGCAGCGGAGCACTGCGGCAGCAAGAAGATATGCTCGCCAAAATGCTGACGCAGGAGCATCTTGGTCTCGCCCCAGAAGTCAGGGGAGACGAACAGCCGGTGCTGGACGCACTGCGCCGGGCACGCGAGGTTCGCGACGATGCCGGTCAGCTCGTTTTTCTCATTGAAGACATACATCAGCTCGATGCCGGAGTCGTTGCCGCCCTCGAGCTCGGTGAACTTCGCGGTCTCGGCGTTGCCCCACATCTGGGCGGAGCCGTCGTTATAGCACACGCGGCGGCACATGCCGACGACAGCGCGGCCGAACGCGTTCGAGAAGCCGCCGGGGGCGCGCTTTTTCCACGCTTCGAGCGCGGCTTTGGCGATCTGGCCGGAGAGGAATTCCAGAAGCTCGTCGTCCTGCGCGATCTCGGGGTTGGCGGTGACGTTGGCGCTCTCCACATATTTCTTTCCGGCGGGAAGCTCAGACTCCAGCAGGGCGCGGAAGCCGCTGGAATTGCTGGAGAAGCGGCCGGAGGAATTGCCGCGGCCCTTGTAGCCGGGGCCGGTATGGGTATGGATGGCGGAGATGATGACCTTCATCGGGTCAAGGCCTACAGTGTTGCCAGCGAGCTTTTCGCGCACGGCGTCGCGCAGCGACCACGAAACGCCGACGAGGTCGCAGCTGCAGAAGACAGCCTGCTCGCTGTCGGTGGTCACGGCCATCGCGGTCACACACAGCGGCTTTTCCACATACTCGGAGATGCGCTCGGCAAACTGGCCGACAAGAGATACCTTTTTATCCGGTGTCAGAGAATACTCTGCCCAGCCGATCTGAAAATGACTCATAACGATCAAATCCTCCTGTGCGGCGGCTGAATTAACGCAACAACTACGCAACTTTCACGCGATCGTTTCGCTGCCGCCTTGTCTCATTTCCAATGATAGCAATGTGCCCGGGACGTGTCAAGACAGAAAAAAGTTTTCCGGCTTTTTGCGGAAATCCATGCAAAAAGTCTGCGGAAACCGAACGAAACAGGCGCGGCGGGCGCTGCGCCGGGGAAAAAACATGGGAAAAAGAGCGAACTTTGCCGCAGGTATGGGAGGATGCGTATGCAAATTGTACAAAAACAGAAGCCTGTTTTTTCGGAAAATGTCAAATCCGAGTGTTTGCGTTGCGGAAATCTTGACACATGCTCTGCCCGCAACGTAAAATGAGACTAACAATTTGACGCCCCCGCGCCGGCATGCCGCGCGGTCGGTCGAAAGGAGCGTTTTTTCGTGCACAAAGGGGAAAGATTAGGAACAAAGGCGACGATACAGAGCTATCTCATGATCGCCGGAACAGTGCTCGGCATGATCGTCTTCGTTGTGATCCCGCTGCTGTGGATCATGCGCTGGTGTCTGTTCAGCTATAAGGGGTTCGGCACGGTCAAGTTCGTCGGTCTCAAGAATTTCATACGCGTGTTTTCCAGCACGTCCTCGAAATACTGGCTGTCGGTCGGCAACACCTTTGTGTTCGCGATCGGCAAGCTGCTCGTCGAGATCCCGCTGGCGCTCGTGCTGGCCTTCATCCTGACGAGGAAGATCCGCGGCCGCGACTTTTTCCGCTCCGTGTTCTTCATGCCGTCGATGCTTTCCGTCGCGGTCATCGGCGTCGTGTTCACCTATCTGTTCAACCACAACCAGGGCGTCGTCAACTCCGCGATCCGGCTCCTGGGCGGCGAGGGCGTCAAGTGGTTCTCGGGCGGCACATCGGCCATGATCATGCTGATGATCGCGTCGATCTGGCAGAACTTCGGCATCAACATGCTGTTCTTCATGACAGGCCTGCAGGCGATCCCGCAGGAAATGTATGAGGCGGCCTCCATCGACGGCGCGAGCAACACGCGCCAGTTCCTGACTATCACGATCCCGCTGCTCGGCCCGGTTTTGCAGATGGTCCTGATGAACGCGATCCTCGGCTCGCTCAAGGTCACCGACCTGGTCCTCACCCTGACTAACGGCAAGCCCAGCGGCAAGACCGAGGTCATGATGACCTACATCTATAAGAAATTCTTCGGCGACGGCGGCGCCTCCGGCCTGGACTTCGGCTACGGCGCGGCGCTGACCGTGGTCACGGCCGTCATTCTGGGCATCGTCACGCTGATCTATCTGCGTGCGACCAGAAAGTCCAGCGACGTTTACTGAGAAAGGGGGCTGCAAGCGATGACAATGCGAATGAGCGCCAGAGCGAAGTTCTTTCTGTACCTGTTCTTGATCTTCATGGTCATTTTGACCGTCATTCCGCTGCTGTACACGGTCTCCGCTTCCTTCAAGACCAACATGGAGATCGCCACGGGCGGCATCAACCTGATCCCGAAGACCTTCACATTCGACAACTATAAGACCGTCTGGAGCATGAGCGGCACGGGTATCGCCAGCAAGGTGACCTATACCGACTACACGCTCAACTCCATCAAGGTCTCCCTGATGACGGTCGTGCTGGTGGTGCTGTTCACGTCGATGTCGGCCTACTGCTTCCAGCGCGGCAATTTCCCCGGCCAGAAGTTCCTGTACTGGCTGTTCATGGGCACCATGTTCATCGGCGCCGGTACGGTCACGATCTTCCCACTTCTGCGGATCACCACGAAGCTCGGTCTCAACAACCTGCCCGGTCTGGCGCTGGTCCAGTTCGGCACGGCGGGCGCGAGTAACCTCTTTTTGACGATGGGCTACCTCAAGACCATCAGCAAGGAGCTGGACGACGCGGCCAAGATCGACGGCTGTTCCTTCTTCGCCACCTGGTGGCGCGTGATCCTGCCGCTGTCCAAGCCGATCCTTGCGACAGTCGCGCTGATGACCTTCCGCTCCTCGTGGAACAACTACCTGCTTCCGAACCTGATGCTCGCGAGAGATCAGGCTGCTACCACCCTCGTGGTCGCGGTCGTGAAGCTGCAGTCCTCCGGCGGCGCCGGCGCGAGCCAGTATAACCTCATGATGGCCGGCACGATGCTTGCGATGCTGCCGATGCTCATCCTGTTCCTGTGCATGAACAAGATGTTCGTCGAGGGCATTACGCAGGGCGCGGTCAAGGGCTGAGTTTCCCGCCGCTGCGTCAGACGCGCACAAACGCGCGCCGGAGCAATGACGTTCTGTACGAACCGGGCCTTGCCGTACCTTGCAGTACGATGAGGCCCGGTCTGCTTTTTAAGACGCACGCGCCGCGCAGCACAGGGAAAGCACGCTGCGCGCAGTTGCGTTTTGCGGGGGCCTGTGCTATCGTTATTGCAGTGAGACCGCGGGTGAAAGGATCTGCGGCAGCGCAACTTTATGAAAACAGGAGCGAATCAAATGGCTGAAATTCAACTTTCCGGCGTCAGCATGGTCTATCCGAACGGCACGCAGGCGCTCAAGCAGGTCGACCTGACGGTACCCGATCACGAATTCATCGTGCTGCTCGGGCCGTCCGGCTGCGGAAAAAGTACGCTTTTGCGTCTGATCGCGGGGCTGGAAAAGCCGACGGAGGGTGCGCTTCTCTTTGACGGCGAGGATGTGAGCACGCTCGAGCCGATGAAGCGCAACGTTGCGATGGTCTTCCAGTCCTTTGCGCTCTATCCGCATCTGACGGTCTATAAGAACATGGCGTTTCCGCTCAAGAGCATGAAGCTCCCGCAGGAGGAGATCAAGCGCCGCGTGGAAGCGGCTGCAAAGCTCCTCGATATCGACTATCTGCTCAACCGCCGCCCGCGCGTGCTGTCCGGCGGCCAGCGCCAGCGCGTGGCGCTGGGGCGGGCGATGGTGCGCGAGCCGGTCGTGTTCCTGCTCGACGAGCCGCTGTCGAACCTGGACGCAAAAATGCGGACAGAGCTGCGCGACCAGATCATCCGCCTGCATGAGCGGCTGAAGACGACGTTCGTCTATGTGACGCACGACCAGGCCGAGGCCATGCAGATGGGCGACCGGCTGGCGATCATGGACATGGGAAAGATCGTGCAGACCGGCACGCCGCAGGAGATCTACGACCATCCGAACTCAGTCTATGTGGCGGGCTTTGTCGGCGCGCCGAAGATCAACTTCTTCGCCTCGCACCTGCGGCGCGCAGAGGCCGGCTGGAGCATCCGGCTGCTCGGAAAGCCGCTGGAGCCGCCCGCGCGGCGCCTGCCGCTGGACACGGCGGGCGCGGAGGACGGCATGCGCGTGATCCTCGGCGTCCGGCCGGAGGATTTCCGGCTGGATACGAGCGGCGATCCGATGCTGCAGGCAGAGGTCTTGAACGTGCTGCCGATGGGCGCGGGACTGCATGTGCAGCTCCGCTGCGGCGAGGTACGGTTCCTGACCGTTCTGACGAACCACAACGGCGTGCAGCCGGGCGATACGCTCGCGCTGCGGGTCGACCCGTGGAATATTCAGGTGTTTGACGCACAGACCGAACGCAATCTGTGCCGTCCCGTCCGGAAGGAGGATGCGCAATGAGAAGATGGTATGAGCCGCGCAGGGACCGGCCGGATCTGGAACGCAGCGCGATCAGAAAACGCGGCTTTGTGGGCTATATGGACATGCTCTGGCGGGAGTTTTTTGAGCTTCTGAAGCTGAATCTTCTGTTCCTGCTCTCCTGCGTGCCCATCATCACGATCCCGGCGGCGCTCACCGCGATGCACCGCATCACGTCGGTGATGGTGCGCGACGAAAATCACTTCCTGTGGCCGGACTACTGGAAGGCCTTCCGGCGCGATTTCTGGAAAAGCCTCGGCGGCGGCGCGGCCATCGCGGCGGTGATGGCGCTGTTCGTTCTGAGCACGGTCTTCTATTATAATCTGATGCAGGTCAACAAGGTCTTTGTCCTGCTGGCGGGCTTCGCCGCGTGCGTGGTGCTGCTGACGCTGTGCGTGAGCTTCTATTTCTTCCCCATGCTCGCGATGGTCGATCTGCCGCTGGGCGCGCTGCTGAAAAACAGCATGGCGCTGGTCTTCGGCAACATCGGCAAGACCCTGCTGGCGCTGCTGCTGTTCGTGCTGCTGATCGGGCTCGGCGTGGGATTGCTGCCGTATTCGTTCATTTTTGCGGCGCTCATCATGTTCTCGTTCGTCGCGTCGATCACGACGTATCTGACCTACCCGGCCATCGAGGCGCGCGTCATGCGCCGCGAGGAGGGCCACGCGGCGGGCGAATTGTACCAGACGCTCCCGCAGCAGGAGCAGCCGGAGGTGCAGCTCCGCTCGGCCGGGCTCGACGAGCTGCGCTTTGAGGATGACGAGACCGAAGAAAACGCGGAGAACTGACGACTTCCATGACAAAAAGCTGCGCAGAAAAGGGAGGAAACGGAGATGTCCGTCATGAAATGTACCGCCGCGGGCGACGCGATGATCTTCCGGCAGCTGCCGGGACACTATGCGGGCTTTGAAGCGCTGCGGGATCATATCGCGCAGGGCGAGCTTCGCTTTTTGAATCTGGAGACGACGATCCACAACTTTGAGACCTACGGCGCGGCGCTGTCCGGCGGGAGCTGGTTCTGTGCGGAGCCGCGCGTGCTGGACGGCGTGAAGGAATTCGGCTTCAATATGCTGACCACGGCGAACAACCATGCCATGGACTATTCCCACGCGGGACTGCTGAAGACGCTGGAATACCTGCAGGCGGCGGGCCTGCCCGCCTGCGGCACGGGCCGTTCGCTGGCCGAGGCCTCCGCGCCCATCTATCTGGACGCGCCCGGCGGGCGCTATGCCGTGATCGGCGCATGCTCGACGTTCTATCCCGATGCGATGGCGGGCGAGCAGACGCGCACCATGCCGGGGCGTCCGGGCCTGAACGGCCTTCGGTTCGACACCCGGTATGAGCTGCCGGAGGCACAGCTCGCGCAGCTGCGCGAGATCGCGGCCGCGCTGGACCTCAACGCCGACCTCGAGCTGGAACGCGCGCAGGGCTATCTCCCCGAGCTGCCCGACGGCGCGGCGGAGTTCGGCACCATGCGCATCGCGCGCGCAGACAAACCGGGCATCCGTACCCGCGTAAACGAGACCGACATGGCCCGCACGGAAAAAATGATCCGCGAGGCGCGCTTCATGGCCGACTATGTGATCGTCTCCATCCACTCGCATGAGTGCGCGGGCGCGGTGAAGCGCGAGCCTGCGGAGTTCTGCGTGGAATTTGCGCACCGCTGCATCGACGCGGGCGCGCACGCCGTCGTCGGCACGGGGCCGCACATGCTCCGCCCGATCGAGATCTACAAGGGCTGCCCAATCTTCTATTCGCTGGGCGACTTCATCATCCAGCTCGAGACCGTGAAAAAGGCCCCGGTGGGCTTCTTCGAAAAGCAGGGCATGACCGGAAACGAGGGGCTGGACGAGATGTTTGAAAAGCGCTCGGACCACGGGCGGAAGGGCCTGTATTACAGCCGCGTCATGTTTGAGGCGATCGTCCCGTACTGGGAGGCGGAGGACGGAAAGCTCCGCAAGCTGAAGCTGCTGCCGGTCGAGCTCGGCTTCGGGAAAAAGCGCTCGGTCGGCGGCTGGCCCGCCCCGGACGCGCACAGCGGCATTCTGGAGCGGCTCGCGGAAATGAGCCTGCCCTATGGGACAAAGATCGAGATCGGCAGCGACGGGACCGGAACGGTCCTGCTGTAAAGCGGGGGGAAAAATGATGCTGACAAAGGAAATGCTTTCGTACATTGCGGAAAATACCGAGGATATCAAGCGGATCATCCGGGATCTGTGCGCCATTCCCGCGCCCTCGCACCACGAGGAAAAGCGCGCGGAATACTGCAGAGCGTGGTTCCAGGCCAACGGCTTCGAGGACGTGCAGATCGATGAGGCGCTGAACGTCGTGTGCCGGTATCAGGTGACGGACGAGAACGATCTGGTCGTCTTCATGGCGCACACCGACACGGTCTTCCCGGACACCGAGCCGATGCCCTTCCGCGAGGATGAAAAGAAGATGTACGCGCCCGGCGTCTGCGACGATACGGCAAATCTCGCGGTGATGATGGTCAGCGCGCGCTACTTCGTGCAGCGGAAGCTGCAGGAAAAATGCGGCCTGCTGTTCGTGGCGAACTCCTGCGAGGAGGGCCTTGGCAATCTGAAGGGCAGCCGCCGGATCGTGCAGGACTACGGCAGCCGCATCCGCGAATTTTATACCTTCGACGGCACGAACCTGCGCCGCGTCGTGACGAGCGCGGTCGGCTCGCACCGCTACCGCGTGACCGTCCGCACCGAGGGCGGACACAGCTACGGCGCGTTCGGGAACCGCAACGCGATCTACTATCTGTCCTCCATCATCAACACCATCTACACCATGAAGGTGCCGCAGAAGGAGGGCGTCAAGACGACCTACAATGTCGGCGTGATCGAGGGCGGGACGTCGGTCAACACCATCGCGCAGGAGGCTTCGATGCTCTGCGAGTACCGCTCGAACGACCGCGAGTGCCTGGAGACCATGCGCGTGTTCTTTGAAAAGACGTTCGAGGCCTACCGCGCGATGGGCGTGGAGGTCGAGGTAACGCTGGTCGGCGACCGCCCGTGCGGCGGCGACGTGCCGCAGGAAAAGCTGGATGCGCTCATTGCGCGCGCGGACAGCGCCGTGCGCGAGCTGTTTGGCGAGGAGCCGATCCACGGCCCCAGCTCGACCGACGCCAACATTCCGCTCGCAGCCGGGATTCCGGCCGTCTGCGTCAGCGCGGCGGTTGGCCGCGGCTGCCATACGCGGCAGGAGGAGATCGACCTCGATCAGCTGCCGAACGGCGCGAAGCTGTCGATGCGGCTGATGCAGGAATATTTCGAGATCTGAGCAGATACACCCAGGGCCGGAATGCGGAGTTTTGCGCTTCCGGCCTTGTTTATCACGATAGGATCATGAGGAGGCTACGCCATGCAGACCAAGCTCTATGAGACACTCGTTGACAAGCACCGCGAGGAGATCCTCGCGGCAGAGGACTATATCTGGCGGCACCCGGAGACGGGCTTCCGTGAGTGGAAGACGACCGCGTATATGCAGGACGTGTTTGAAAAGGCGGGCTACACGCTCGTCAAGGCGGGGGATATCCCCGGCTTCTACACGGATATCGAGACCGGACGGCCCGGCCCGAAGCTCCTCATCATGGCGGAGCTGGACGCGCTGAGCGCGCCGAATCATTTTCAGGCGGTGGACGGCTGCGCCCACGCCTGCGGCCACCACGCGCAGTGCGCGGCCATGGCCGGCATCGCGCTGGCACTGAAGGAGCCGGGCGCGCTCGACGGCCTGAGCGGGTCGATCCGGCTGATGTGCGTCCCGGCGGAGGAGCTGATCGAGCTGGATTTCCGCGACGGCCTGCGCCGCGCGGACGTGATCCACTATCTCGGCGGCAAGACCGAGTTCATGCACCGCGGATACATGGACGGCGCGGATCTGGCGTTCCTGTTCCACACCAGCACGCGCACCGACTGCGATTTTGACTGCCATTACGGACAGAACGGCTGCATCGTAAAGACCGTTCGCTATGAAGGCGTCGCGGCCCATGCGGGCGGAAGCCCCGAAAAGGGCGTCAATGCGCTCTATGCCGCTTCGCTCGGCCTGCAGGGCATCAACGCCATCCGCGAGACGCTGCGCGACGGCGACCACATCCGCATCCATCCGATCATGACCGCCGGCGGCGCATGCGTCAACATCATCCCCTGCGAGGCGACGCTGGAATCGTACATCCGCGGCGCGTCGTTCGACGCGATCCTGGACGCGAACCGGAAGGTCGACCGCGCGCTGGCCGCGGGTGCGCTGGCGCTCGGGGCGAAGGTCTCGGTCAGCGACCGGCCCGGCTATGCGCCGCTGGTCAACAGCCCGGAGCTTGCCCAGGCGGCGGGCGAGGCCATGTGCGCGCTGCTTGGCGCGGACCGCGTGAAGATCACGAACGACTGGACGACGGGCTGCACCGACATGGGCGACGTCAGCTGCATCATGCCGGTCCTGCATCCGCACATCGCGGGCGCGGCCGGAAAATCGCACGGCGACGACTATCACCTCGTTGACCGCGAGATGGCCTGCGTCAACTCAGCCAAGGGCCAGCTGCTGCTCATGGCGCTGCTGATGGAAAACGGCGCGGCGCGCGCAAAGCAGGTCGTGGAACGCTATCACGCGCCCTATGAAAGCAAGGCAGCCTATTTTGCCGTCCTGGACGCCATCCTGCGCGACCGGGAGCTGATCGAATACCACGAAGACATCGCCCGGATCCGCCTCTGAGGAAGAATGCCGCCGGATCCTCCGGCGGCATTCTTCGGGGCATACACACATCATTTTGTATCGGAGAGGAAAAATGGGAAAAACACGCTTCAAAGGCGCCGCGTTTGCGACGGCCTCGGCGCTTTTATACGGCCTTTGCACGGCTCTTATCAAGCTGGCGACAGAGGAATCGATGTCCGTCGCGACGCTGCTGGTCGGACGCGGCGTCTGCGGCATGGTCCTGCTGCTTCTGGCAGGCTGCATCCGGCGAAAGCCCCCGGCCGTCAAGCTGCGCAGTCTGCCGAAGATCGCGCTGTACGGCGTTTTCGGGACCGTGGCGACGCAGATCTTTCTGAATCTGGCGTATCTGTATCTGCCGGTCGGAACGGTCACGACGATCCACTTTATGTACCCCGCGCTCGTCGCGGTGATGGAGGCGCTGCTGTTCCGCCAGAAGCTGCCCGGAACGACCATCATCACCCTGGCCGTCCTGACCATCAGCATGGGCCTGCTTTTTGAAAACGTCACGGCGGGCGCGGAGCGCGGTCTCCTGTTTGCCGTGCTGTCCGTCCTCACGTGGACGTTCCAGCTGCTGTACATGGAGCGCTCGGGCATTCTGGAGGCGGAAGACCGGCAGACGCTCACCTTCTATATCTGCCTGCTCATGGCCGTTGTGGGCCTGATCTACGGCGCGCTGACCGCGACGCTGCAGCTTCGGAGCATCCTGACGAATTTCGGGATCATTGCGCTGATCGCTTTCCTGAATAACGTCTGTGCTACCGTCTTCCTGCAATACGGCGTGCAGTATGCCGGGGCGGGGCTGTGCGCGATCCTGAGCGTGTTTGAGCCGCTGGGAAGCATCGTGATCGGCGCGGTCCTGCTGCATGAGCAGCTGACGCTCCGCCAGATGCTGGCCTGTGTGCTGATCCTAGGCAGCATCAGCTTTCTGATCGTCAGCAGCGCCCGCCGGAAAAAAGCTGCGGGCCGCGTGGAATAGAAAGGATACGAAGCACCGCTGCGGCGGGGCGCACATGCGCTCCAGCTGCGGCGGTGCTTTTGTATTTGGCGCACATGACCGGTGGACATGCGCGCATCCCTGCGCAACTTTTACGCAATTTCCGCGCAACTTCACGAAACAACGCGTGGCGCGGTGGACTTTCCCGGATGCGGGGCTATAATGAAAATAGAGAAATTTCGGGAGGTTTATTCATGATCAAGCTTGATTTCTTGTCTGTTCTCGACGAAAAAGCGCAATTTCTCTATGACTTTTCGGATGATATCTGGGCAGACCCGGAGACTGCCTTTACCGAATTCCACGCTGCCGGACGCTATTGCCGTGCGCTGCGCGACGAGGGCTTCGCGGTCACAGAAAACCTTGCCGGGATCCCCACGGCCTTCTCCGGCCGCTTCGGCTCCGGCCGTCCGGTCATCGGCGTGCTGGCGGAATTTGACGCGCTCTCCGGCCTGAGTCAGGAGGGTGGTGTGACGGAAAAACGTTCCGCGGGCGGGGTGTGCGGCCACGGCTGCGGGCACAACCTGCTCGGCACAGCCAGTCTCGGCGCGGCCATCGCCATCAAGCGCTTTCTGGAAACCCAAACGTGCTCTGGCACGGTCATCCTCTTCGGCTGCCCCGGCGAGGAGGGCGGCTCCGGCAAGGCCTTCATGGCGCGTGACGGCGTGTTTGACGAGCTGGATGCCGCGCTCTGCTGGCATCCGGACGAGGATACGGGCGTGCGCGTGCAGACCTCGCTTGCAAACTGCCAGGTGCTCTATAAATTCAACGGCAAGGCCGCGCATGCCGGCGCCGAGCCGCATTTGGGCCGCAGCGCGCTGGACGCCGTGGAGCTGATGGACGTCGGCGCAAACTACCTCCGCGAGCATATGATCGACCAGGCACGCGTCCACTACGCCATCACCGATGCAGGCGGCTTCAGCCCGAACGTCGTGCAGCCGCATGCGGAGGTCCTCTATCTCATCCGCGCGCCGCGCAGCGCACAGGTCCGGGAGCTGTATGCGCGCGTCAATGACATCGCGCGCGGCGCGGCGCTCATGACCGGCACGACGGTCGAGATCGATTTTGTGAAGGCCTGCTCCGACACGATCCTGAACGATACGCTCCAGCGCGTGCTCTATGAAAAAATGGCGCAGATCGGCGTGCCCGCGATCACCGAGGCCGACGAGGCCTTCGCCCGCGAGCTGACGGAGAAGGCCCTGATGGACTATCCGAAGGCCGACCCGGCGCATCCCATCCACTACGAGCTGCTGCCCTACACAGGCCAGATCGAGTATGCATGCGGCTCGACCGACGTCGGCGACGTGAGCTGGGTCTGTCCCACGGTGCAGGCCAAGGCCGCGACGTGGGCCTTCGGCACGCCGTGCCACAGCTGGCAGGCCGTGACGCAGGGCGTCATGCCGCTCGCGCACAAGATGACGCTGTACATTGCAAAGTCCCTCGCCGCGATGGGCGCGGAGCTGATGGTCAACGCGGAGCTGCTGGAGCGGGCAAAGCAGGAGCACCGCCGCCTGGTCGGCCCGGAGGGCTATGTGTGCCCCATCCCGCAGGGCGTCAAGCCGCGTTCGATGGACTCGCTGCATAAGTAAGGAGGGCGCCTGAAGTGAAATACGCAAGTCAGATCCCGCGGGAGACCATCGCCCGCCTCGAGGCGATGGCTGCCGAAGACCCCGCGCGCTTCTGCCAGCCGCATCCGTGCCCCGGCGTCTATGCCTCGCGCGAGGACCCGGAATTCTGGAGCTACAAATGCTGGGGGCACGCGCTGGAGCAGCCCATGCCCGGCTCTGACCTCGCGGAGTTTTTCCGGCAGCAGGATCTGCGGTTCCCGCTGCCCGCCGGCTTCCGTGAGGAGCGGCGCATCACCGTCAGCCACGGCTCGGACTGCATGGCAGTCGACTGCATCTGCGACGAGTTTACGCCGCACCTGTTCGATGCCATCGCGGACTTCTACCTGACCACCGACCTGCCGACGGCAAATCTGGAATCGACCGTCTATCCCGCCGCGCCCTTCGGCCGCAACCAGCCGAAGGTCCAGCCTGGCCAGACCAGGACAGACTGTAATCCGCGCATGAACACGTCTGCCGGGATGCTGGACCGCTTTGTAAGCGCTGGGATCCGCTATTTCTCCATGGCGAATAACCACTGCTATGACTATGACGAGGCGGGCCTGCTCGCAACGCTTGACGAGCTTGACCGCCGCGGCGCGGCGCATTCCGGTACGAACCGCAGTCCGCAGGAGCAGACGCAGGCGCTCGTGCTGGACATCGGCGGCGTGCGCGTCGCGGAGCTGAGCGCGACCTTCGACCTCAACGACCGCGCGTATGAAAAGAAGTGGCTCCTCAACGAGGTGCGCTTCAACGACACCCCGTGCGATCTTACGCTCATCAAGCAGCTCATCGCCTCGGCAAAGACGCAGAAGGCGGACATCATCACGCTGCACGCGCACTGGGGCTGGGAATTCGAACTGTATCCGCACCCAAAGACTGTGGAAACCGCGCACAAGCTCGCGGAAATGGGCGTTGATGTGATCGTCGGCACGCATCCGCACGTCTCACAGCCGATGGAAAAGTACACCTACACGCAAAACGGCGAGCAGCGCAGCTGCCTGATCTTCTACTCGCTCGGCGACTTCGTCAGCTTTCACCCGCAGAGCCGCGACAGCCGCATCACCTATGTCCCGCGTTATACGCTCGCAAAGGGGGAGCTGGACGGCAGACCAAGGACCTTCGTCACCGGCCTTCAGATCCTGCCGGTCTACATCCTGACCGCGGCGGATGCGGAGGAAAACTACGATGTGCGTCTGCTCCGTTTTTCCGACGTGCTGGCGGACAGGCCGGATGCGGACGGCGCATACCGCTATCCCCTCTGCGGCTGGGAGCGGGCAGATCTGCCGCGCCTGCATGATGAGATCCTGCACGGGATACTCCTTCCGGCGGATCACCGCGAGCTGCTCGTACCATAGGGAGGCATCTGATGAAGCACATAAAGATCTCCCCGCAGCGGTATCGCTGGGTCATTGTCGCCGCAAGCTTCCTGATGGTCTTTGTCTGTCTCGGCTTCTGCAGCAGCAGTAAAAGCCTCTATCTCGCGGCCATCACCGAGGCCCTCGGCATCAAGCGCAGCCTTTTCTCGATCAATGACAGCTGCCGTTATATCGCAACGGCCGTCGTGAATCTCTTCTTTGGCTTGCTGTGCGAGAGATTCGGCCGCAAACGGCTGATCGCCGCGGGCTTCGCCTGTCTCATCGCGTCCATGCTGCTCTATGCCTATGCGCCGAACATCTATCTGTTCTATCTGGGCGGTGTGCTGCTGGGCCTCGGCCTTGCGTGGACGACAACGACGATGGTCGGCAGCATCGTACACCGCTGGTGTCCGGCACACGCCGGAAAGATCATGGGCCTGATCCTCGCGGCAAACGGCATCGGTGCGGCAGCCGCAACGCAGATCGTCACACCGATCATCTATGAACCCGGCAACGCCTTCGGCTATCGCAGCGCCTATAAGCTCGTGGCGCTGATCCTGGCCGTGACCGCCGGGATCGTCCTTACGCTCTACCGCGAGCCGCCGGAGAGGATCCAGGAAACCGCGGACGCAAAGCAAGAGCCGCAGCCGGCCGAAAGCGGGCAGCGCGCAGCGCGCGGCGTCCGGTTCTATCTGCTCCTTGTCTGCGTCTTCCTGACTGGCTTTATCCTTCAGAGCACGACCGGCGTCAGCGCGGCGCATATGAAGGACGTCGGCCTGGATGCGGGCTATGTCGCTGCGGTCGTGAGCGCGCATGCGCTCAGTCTGACCGTGTGCAAATTCCTGACAGGCATCATTCACGACCATGCGGGGCTTCGGAAGACCGTGCTTCTGTGTGACTGCGCGGCGATCACGGTCCTGATCCTTCTCGCAGAGGTCACAGCCACGCCCACAGGCCGCGTGCTGGCGATGACCTACGGCGTCCTGTCCGCGCTGGCGCTGCCTCTGGAGACGATCATGCTTCCGCTGATCGCACAGGACCTGTTTCAGGGGCCGCAGTACAACAAAATGCTTGGCATCATCGTATCCGTCAATACGGCCGGCTACGCCGTCGGCACGCCGATCGCCAATCTGACATTCGACCGTCTCGGTACCTACAAGCCGATGCTGCTTGCCTCCGCATGCATCATGCTCGGCGTCACGCTCTGCATCCAGCGGCTTCTTAAGCGCCGTGCAGCGAAAGGAGAGTCAAAATGAAGATCATTGCACATAGAAGCGGACCGACGGTTTTTCCGGAACAAACAATCCGATCTGCAATTTTTGCAAAGGAAAACGGCGCAGATCTGGTGGAGATTGACGTCCGGTTTACAAAGGATAAGAAATTAGCAGTCTCGCATGATGAAAACGCAGCGCGCGTCTTCGGAGTTGACAAAAACATCGGTGAGATGAGCGGGGATGAATTTGCGGCTCTGAGGCATAAGAACGCCAGAACCTACACGTCTCATTTTTTTGAAGACTATATGGAAAGCGGCGTGGAACCGCTGCTGATCCATGTGAAGGAGGATGAAGTCCTGGATGCCCTCCTGGAAAGCATCGAAAAACATGACTATCTTCATAAAGTGGTGCTTGGCGTCCAGAGTCCGGAGGCAGTAAACAAGGTCAAGGCGCATAACAGCGAGATCAAAGTGCTGGGCTTCCTGCCGGACGTGGAAAGCATCTCCGCTTTTGGCGAAACGCAGGCGGACTATATCCGTCTGGTCGAAGGGCGGCTGAATGCAGACACTGCGCAGCGTGTCCGTCAATATGGAAAAGAGCTGTGGATCATGACCTGGACCCCGGAAGTCGGCCTCACCACCCCGGAAAACCTCAAAAAAATCCAGACCTTCCACCCCGACGCCATCCTGATCAATGATGTGACCATGCTGAGACCATAAAACAGCGGGGATCCCTGTCGGGTCCGATGCAAATCCCACACTGCACCCCCGCCGCAGCGCCTTTGGCTCCCCTTCCAGGGGAGCTGGCTCGGCGTAGCCGAGACTGAGAGGTTGTCGCTGATTTGCAGCTGCCGACGCCTCCGGCGGCCCCTTCTTTTCCGCCTTGCCGGAAAAGAAGGGGGAGAAAA
>ERZ808240.2529-NODE-2529-length-19701-cov-2.641047_pt1 | contig 19701 bp, 21 predicted proteins | sample MGYA00521084_ERZ808240 | MGnify/ENA primary metagenome ERZ808240 (study PRJEB31516, sample SAMN03275571) | gut metagenome | biome: mammalia-associated habitat; material: feces | host: Papio cynocephalus | place: Kenya | collected 2012-08-06 ...
CAAAAGCCTTATCGCCAAGCTTACAAGGTCTGCCATTGACCTTTACTCTTCCCTCTGAGATATACTCCTCTGCCTTTCTTCTTGAACAAACGCCGCTGTCTGACATTATTTTCTGTATACGAATTTTTTCCATATTTTCTCCTTAATTATGTACGGCTCACACCGAGCCGTTATGCAAACAATTTTTTCAGCTTATCTAAATAATAGTGAAATATATCGGGCTTTTCAGGCTCGACAATCTCCACGTCCTCTGCCACTGTGATATCCGTTCGGTCTATTTCCACATCATTGTAGTAAAACACTACCTGACCTATCTTGTCTCCACGTTTCACAGGTGCATAAACAAATCGTGGCAGATATATTTTCGTCTTTACCTTGGAAGCCCTGCCGTTCAAAAGCACCTCACTCGCCTGCCCTGCCTGACATTTCACGCTGTCGCTCGCTCCGCCGACCACCGCAACCTCAAAGCTGTTTTTATCCAGCGGAAGCTTCTGTTCTGATACAAAATCAAAGCAGTAGTCATAAAGCTTTGAGTGGTCGTTCCAATCGTCAGGAGCGTTCAAGGTAACGCAGATAAGCTCCTTGCCCTTTCTGTCACAGGCTGAAACAAGACATCTTCTTGCCTTGTCCGTAAACCCCGTTTTCACGCCCACAACACCCTCGCAGCTTTTGAGAAGCTTGTTTGAGTTCATGAGCCAACGGTCATAAGGCGGATCGCCATAGCATAGCTCCACTTTTTCAAGGCGGCATATAGCCCTGAAATCTTCATTTTTCATTGCTTCTGCCGCAAGATTTGCCATATCCGCCGCAGTGGAATAATGCTCGTCAGTATCATCATCAAGACCTGACGGCGTAACAAAATGAGTATCCTCCAGTCCAAGCTGTTCAGCCCTTATGTTCATAAGCTGAACGAACTTACCGATACTTCCTGCCACTCTTACAGCAGCGGCATTTGCGGCATCATTTCCGCTCGGGAGCAGCATACCACAGCATAGATCATGGAGAGTGACTTTATCACCCTCTTGAAGTCCCATGGACGAGCCTTCGACCTTTATAGCTTCGCTGTCTACCACGAACTGCTTGTCAAGATCTTCACCGCTTTCAAGCACAAGGAGCACAGACATTATCTTGGTAGTGCTTGCCATTGGACGCCTTTCATAGGCGTTTTTCTCAAACAGCACGTCCCCTGTTTTGCCGTCTATAACTATAGCGCTTTTTGCCGATATCTCGCTGAGATCGTCAGCACTTACATTCATACAGCAAAAGCACATCATCATGACCGTACAAATAAATACCGCCACGCATTTCAAACAAACCACACCCTTAAAATCAATTTCAAGGATTAGTTTGCTCACTTGCGCTTTTAAAATTCAGTAAATTTATTCCTCGTTTTCGTCCTCATCGTCAGACTTTTTGCCGAGAAAATCTGTTATCTTGTCAATTACCTCAGGCACCATATTTATGATAGCGTTTTCCTTTGTGGCATTCATTGATAGCTGCAAAAGCTTTGCTTCGCCCTTGTAAACTGCGATAAAAGCGATAGGCTGGATAGTTATTCCTCCGCCTGAGCCGCCGCCGAACGTTTCCTTTGTGCTTTTTGTAGGCAGGTCAGAGCCGCCTGATGCAAAGCCCACTGATATCTTTGAAACTGGGATTATAGTAGTGCCGTCTGCTGTAACGATAGGCTTGCCCACAACAGTTTCACAATCTGCCATTTCACGGACCTTGTCCATTGCAGTTTTGACAAGTCCCTCGATCTTTGTACTTTCGCTCATTTTTCTCAACCTTTCGTATTTCAATTTGTTGCTTTAACTTCGTTCTTTTTAGCCGCAAGCTCTTTACTGCGGCGCTTGGCAGCACGCTTTTTCTTACGTCTGCCTGAAAGATATATTTTCAGAAAATTAACGCCCGTGCAAACCCCTATTGCTATAATAGTGCTTGGTCTTACTCTGACTATGGTATGAACATCGTAACCAAACTTTTTTTCATCAAAAATGCAGTTCACATCAGCTTTTTTAAGCTTCACTGTAAAAATGCCTGCAAGCATTGCAATGGTATTGAAAAGCCCTGCCTGCACCTTGCCATAAAGCATAGCCGCTTCATAAGCGTCCTCCTTTCCAACCTCAAGGACAATCCTTGTATCTGTAAAACGCACAGCTTTCAAAAGCTTTTTGCAATATTTCCAGCCCATTGGAATATAAGGCTTCACCTTTTTATACTGCGCTTTCAGCTCGTCAAGCTTACTTTTTTTCTTGCCTTTAGATTTAGAAGCAGACCTCTTTTCACCCTTATCCCTTTTGTGAAAAAGCTTTCCTGCAAAGCCTCTTTTCTCCTGCTTTACAGTAATCTCATCGGGCTTGTCCTCTACGTCTGTCTCCGTATCAGCATCAGTATCAGAGATATCCTCCTGCTCATCCTCTTCCTCAGCAACACCAGCGTTTTCATCTGCCGAAACTGTTTTCGCAGGCTCATCTGTTGCCTCTGTTTCATTCTCTGCTATTTTCTCAGGATTAGCTTCAACAACTGGCTCTGTGACTTCTTCCGTTTTATCAGGCGTATCATCAGGCTGTGGAACAGGCAAGCTTTCTTCTATATTGTCCTCAAACTCCTCAAAGTCTTCAAAACTGTCCGCAGACAATTCAGGTTTTTTGGTGCTTTTCTGCTTGGGCTTTCGTGGATAAATGTCAAAAAACATATACCGCACCTTAAGCTCAAAGCCCTTTTTGTTTAGGTCTATCTGCGCCGTAAGAGAAAAATGCAATAAGATAACAATAACTGCTATAATACCAAGCAGTATCCATAAAACAATTATCGTTATCATCTCCCCTCACGGTCATTTTTTATTCTTCAGTATCATTCTCTTTGGTTATCTCGTCAATGGTTATCTGCTCCTGCTTATCAGGGATAGGCGGCAGATCGTCAAGGCTTGACAGCTTGAAACAACGGAGAAAATTGTCCGTTGTCTTATATGCGATAGGTCTGCCAGGCAAGTCAAGTCTGCCTGCTTCCGCAAGCAATCCCTTATCCACAAGAGAATTTACAACACCCGAGGAGTCAACTCCCCTGACGTGTTCAATAAAGCCCTTTGTGACAGGCTGATTATATGCGACTATAGTCAGTGCTTCCATTGCCGCAGGACTGAGAACAGAATTTTTCTTTATCTCCAGAGCCGCCTTTATAAATGGCGCAAGCTCCTCTTTGGTGGCAAGCTGATATGACCCGTTAAGGCTCAGAAGCATAATTCCGCTTTCAGCCTTATTGTATTTTTCTGAAAGTGCGCTGATAGCTTCGTCAAGCTGATTTTTGACGATACCAACAGCCTCGCAAAGCTTTTCGCTCTCCACAGGCTCACCGCTTGCAAAAAGCACAGCCTCCACAGCTGCCTGTATATTTGAAAGTTCCATAGTTTATCTCTTTTCTTATTTTATCCGTAGCGCCAGTAATTATTGCCGCCGTCGTCGCCAACAGGTGAATATCCCCAATAGTATCTTCTCTTTGCCCAGTAATTAGGCTTGAAAATCGTGTCAGGAGTGATATCCGCAAGTTGTTTAAGCAGTCTTATCTCCTCCATTGCGGCTTCATCAGGCTGTTCAGGCTCAGGCTGTGCCATAACAGGCTCGGTATGTATTTCAAAACTGTCTATCTTTTCAGATATCTTTTCCATTTCTGCCATGACCTCCTCCGCCGACTTCACAGGAGCATACGCCGCAACGACTTCACCTGATATGCGCTCGGCTTTTGCGGCTGTATACCTCTTTGGCTGAGAAGCTTCCTCACGCTCTGTATCAGCGTCAGCGGTTTCTTCTATATCCTCCGTAGGCTCATCGTCAAGTATACTCTCTATAGGTTCGGGCTCAGTTGTAGCTTCCGCCGTCTCATTTTCAATAACAACAGGCTTATCAAAATCAGACTCGACTTTTTTATTCTTTGAAGCCTTGTTGAAAAATATCTTTGAGTTATCATCATTAAGAAATATCCTGCCAGACTTTGTAAGCTCAAGTATAGCAAGAAAAGTAGCGACTTTTTCACTTTTTTCCGTCATGCCGTCATAAAGGTCGCCCATATCGCACTCGCCGTGCTTGTAAAGTCTTTTGAGAACATGGATTATCTTTGATGTGACCGATACTATCTTATGTGACACTATCGGCTCGAACATCTTCGCTTTCAGCGGAACGCTTTCTCGAGCTTTCTTTGATATGCCCATGTATGCGTCATAAAGACACTGAGGGTCATGCTCACGGGTATAGGTCTTGTTTACAGGAAGCTTTACCGCCGTCCTGACGAACACAAGGTCGCCCACATAATCTTCACGAAGTGTCTGCGCCGCTTGTTTGCATAGAGAATACTCGATTATTCTTCCCTCAAGCTCTTTTTTAAGCTCCCTCGATTCCTCGTCATGCGGCAGAAGCGAACAGGTCTTTATGTATATGAGACGTGCCGCCATTTCAAGAAAATCAGCGGCGTCCTCATAATCCTCGTGGTCAAGATTATTGATATAGTCCATATACTGTTCAAGAAGCAGAGATATCTCAATATCGTAAATATTCAATTTGTGCTTGCTGATAAGATGAAGAAGCAAGTCGAGCGGTCCTTCAAACATATCCAGCTTGAACTGAGCAGCACTCATTTACGTTTTTCCTTTCGTGAACAGTTTTACTTTAAAAATATCGCTTTGAGTATAGGGTCTACCCAGAACGTAAGCTTATCCATTATCCAAAACATACCATTCTGTAACCAACCTATTGGTGTATCAAGAACGCCTGTTATAACAAGTATCATGAACGCAATAGCGATATAGTTTTGATACTGCGCCATAAAGCGGTCTACCTTGCTGCTTGTGAAGTAAGAAAGTATCTTTTGTCCGTCGAGTGGCGGAATAGGTATAAGGTTGAACACTGCAAGTCCCACGTTTATCGCAGTAAAATAATAGAGTATAAGGGATACATAGTAAAGAGCTATAGAATAATGCACTATATAAAGAACATAGAAAAGCTTATAAAGCACTATTCCAATAAGTCCCATTATTATATTTGAAATAGGACCTGCGGCGGCTGTGAGCGCCATACCCTTTCTGTAATTCTTAAATCTGAGAGGGTTTACCTGAACAGGTTTGCCCCAGCCAAATCCTATGAAGAATATGCACAGCGCACCGATAGGGTCAAGATGAGCAAGCGGGTTAAGGGAAAGTCTGCCCTGATAACGTGGGGTATCGTCACCCAGCTTTGTTGCCGCCCATGCGTGAGCGTACTCGTGGATAGGTATACACATGAAAATTACGATGAGCTTTGCACCATAATCAAGAATTTTCTGCGGATCCATATTTACATGACCTCCTGTCATTTCAAAACAAATTTACACAAATCATAAGTGTAATTATACACTATTTTCAATGAAATTTCAAGGCATTTTGTCTTTATTTTTAATCGAAAACGATAAATATATGCGATTTTACGGAAATTTCAAAAAAAATCTCAAAAAGCCCTTGCAATTTCTTTTCAGTTATGCTATAATATTTAATATTGTGAATAATAGTATTGCATTTTTAAGGGTAAAGGAGGTGCAGCCTAATGGCAAAATGCGAAATCTGCGGTAAGGGCGTTACTTTCGGTATCAAGGTATCACACTCACACAGAAGAACAAACAGAACTTGGAAGCCAAATGTAAAGAGAGTTAAAGCTGTTGTAAACGGCACTCCTTGTCACATTTACGCTTGCTCAAGATGCCTGCGTTCAGGTAAGGTAGAAAGAGCTTAATGCTTGAATATTCCAAAAAAATCGACTAGCCTGGCTAGTCTTTTTTTTATGCTTTTTTTAAGATACAACAAAAAGATCGGAGCTGAGTGTCATACTCTGCTCCGATCTTTTATTATGCGGCGTGTCTGCCGAATGTTCTCTTATTCTCCGGCGGTGCAAATACTGAGTTTGCACCTGACGATGAATTATCGCCGTTCATATTGTTGTCGCTGAAACCATGGTCGGTCTTATATATCATATCATAGTAGATTATGGCATTGGAGATGTTGATTCGCTCCTCAGCGTAATTTGAATAATTTTTTATATAATCCTCGTCCACGACGCCGTCGTTTATTCGTGCGTCACACGCCGCCTGACAATAGGTCTCGTTCACAGTGGTCTTGAACAGACCCTGATCATCATCCATATACACAGGGTTAGGATCGTCTTTATACACTTGGTTGCAGGACACCGCCGTTGCCACATTGCTGTAATCTGTCAGGTCAAAATATGTGTTCTTCTGGCTGTCATAGTAAACGGTATCTGTAACAAAATTACCGTTTGGGAATATAACAACATTTTCCTCATCGTCAGCTACAGAGAAAATATCATGACCCAGTGCATAGACGTTTGAGAAGCCAAACATATTTCCAAGTGTTGGTTGAACGTCATACATACCCATTATCTGCTTGACTTCTGTCGGCTCATATCCGCCGTCTTTAGACCAGATTATGAAAGGCACTTTTCTGTTGAGATTGTAGTAGAAATCGTCAACAGGAACATATCCCTCATCGTCCTCTGTAAGCACAGAGTCAGTGAACGGGTTATAGTTGAAGTATCTGTCATATTCCTCTGCTTTTATCTTTGCGTCATGATCGCCGTAGATAACAACTACAGTGTTGTCAAGAAGTCCTGCATTGTCAAGGTCTGTCATGAACTGACCGATAGCTTGATCGGCATAATGAACAGACTTAAAATAAGAGCCAAGCTTTGTGCCCTCAAGGAACGGCGCAGATTTTTCTTCATACATACCGTCCTCTTCGTTGTACATCTTGTACTTGAAGTCTACCTCATAATCGCTCACACGCTCGATATCCGTAAACGGCGTATGATTTGTGAGCATAAGGAATGCACCATACCACTTATCATGTTCTTTGTTTATCTTCTCAATCTTTGGCACAGCCTGTCTGAAGAATGATTTGTCTGACAGACCAAGACCGATAGTTTCGTCAATGTTAAAATCTGTATTATAGTTAAAGAAATCGTCATAGCCAAGGGACTGATGAAGATTAAGTCTGTTCCAGTAAGAGCCGTTGTTGCCGTGCATACTAAAAGTATAATAGCCCTTTTTCTTCAGCATTTTCTGGGTAGTTGTGTAATCTCTGTCCCAGTAGTTGATAGCAACTGTACCGCTGGAGGCTGGCATAAGTGAAGAAGCAAATGTGAACTCACTGTCTGAGCTTGTTCCTACACTCTCCTGAGCATAGAAATTTGAGAAATAAAGTCCCTCTCTTGCAAGCTTGTTCATGTTAGGTGTAAGCTCTTCTCCGTTTATATATGTATCCATACAGAACTGCTGGAAGCTTTCAGCATGGATAACTATAACGTTCTTATCCTTGAAAATATTTGTGTACTTGTTACTCTTTTCAGAAGTTTCCTCGGTTTTGGACTTATCATCATAGAACTTATTGAAAACCTCCTCACTCTCCTCGTAACCAAACATCATATTTATTTTCGCATGAGTGCAGGAAATAACATCGCTGAACTGATATGTATAAAGTCCAAAAGTTCCAAGAACATACTCTCTGTTCCACTGCTTTGCAAGTCTGGAATAATCAGTACCAGTAAGTGTTGAGCAGAAAATACCTGCAAGACCTATGGAAACACAGAATGTCCCAAGGGCATATCTGCGGCGTTTTCTCTTTTCCTTTACCTGAGTGATATAGTCTCTTGTACGCCTTTTAAGAAGTATATACACAACTATGATCGCAGGGATATCCCACAGGAAAATAAGATCCTTTGGCTCCATGATGTTCTCGGTAACGGCGTCCATTACTCCGCCAAGCTGTGAAGCTGTTGAGATAAGCGATACTGAGATAAACGATTTATAGTTTGTGTAATATATAGAGTTCGCAGTACAAAGTATCGAGAAAATTATGGTGAGTATAAGCAGGTATACAAATTGTTTTCTCGGCTTTTTGAACACATATGATATCAGAGCAAGCAGCAGTATAACTGCCATATCAGCCATAAGCGGTTTTATCTGGCTGTAGTTGAATTTTACTGTAAACGCCCTGAGAAGAAATCCGTTCAGAACAGACGCAAATACAAATGTCAGAAACAAGATGTTATCTTTCAGGTATCCGCTGATTCCGCTGCGGAGCTTAGTTATAACCTTATTCATTTATATCTCCTTTTCAATTCGCTTGTTTAGTCACAAAGAATATTGTATAATTTTTTCTGATAAAAGTCAAGCAAAATAACGCCTTTTCAGTGAAATACACAAAACTTTTCTCAAAGTAAGCTGCGATTTTAAAGGCATTATCCCTTGAACAAAGTATATTTTACTCCCATTGCACCCTAATGTCAACAAATTAGGCTGAAATTTCAGCTATTTTTCACTTTTGTAATAATCGTGTAAAGGTATTTACATTTTATGTATAAAATTATTAGTCATACTGTACAATAATCTCAATATGGTTTTGTTTATATGGAATAAATATATTGAAATCGACAAAGTTTTTTGTCAAAAATCAAAAATAATTGAAAATAGCATAGAAATACATTATAATATGAATGTCCGAGCATAACAATGATCACGGAGGAAAACAATGATAAAACTTATTGCAACAGACATGGACGGCACTTTGCTTGACGATAACAAACAGCTTCCTGAGAACTTTGACAATGTGGTAAGACGGCTGTTTGATAAAAATATCAGATTTGTTATTTCAAGCGGCAGGAGCTACTGCACGCTTAAAGACCAGTTTTCAGACTATCTTGATGACATGACATTTATATGCGACAATGGCGCATATGTTGTTGACAAAGGCAAGCTGCTTTCAGTTTCAGTTCTGCCAAAGGAAACTGTCAAGGAAGTTGTGAAATTTTGTGAATCTATGGGGCTTACAGTTCTTCTCTGTGGAAGAAACGGCACATGGCACAATTCCAAAAATGACAGCCAGCATAAGGAGATTTCTTCATATTATGTAAATCAAGTAAAAATGGAGGATCTCACCCTTGTTGACGATGATATTTTCAAGATAGCGATATTTGAAGAAAGCGGCATTGAAAATGACGGCTACATCAAGCTCGAAGAACGTTTCGGAGATAATTTCAACGTTCAGCTTTCAGGCAAATACTGGGCAGATATAATGAACAAGGGCGTGACAAAAGGCACTGCCCTGCGCACTATAGAAAACCGCATTGGCGTGAGATATGAAGAAACCATGGCTTTCGGCGATTATCTCAATGATGTGGATATGCTCAACAATTCTTACTACAGCTTTGCAATGTCAAACGCTCACGAGTCTATTAAAAAGGTAGCAAATTTCATGACAGGCTCAAACAATGACAACAGCGTTATGAAGGAAATTGAAAAACACTGCCTTGCATAGATAAAAAACATAAAAAGCGGTCTGACCGAAAATCAGACCGCTTTTTCATTATAATCTCATTTTAAAATCATCATAGCCGAACTCTTTTATAAGTTCCAACTCGCCGTCAAGCTTGTGAAGATATATAGACGGCAAAGGCATTCCATTGAATGTGTTGTTCTTGCACATGGAATATATAGCCATATCGCAGAACACAAGCCTGTCACCCTCTTTAAGCGGCTCATCAAAGGAATAATCCCCGATTATGTCTCCTGCAAGACAGGTTGGACCGCCAAGGCGGTATGTGTAAGGCTTTTCATTTGCAACACCCGAGCCGATAACATTCGGTCTGTAAGGCATTTCCAAAACGTCAGGCATATGGCAAGCTGCCGAAGCGTCAAGAATAGCAAGATCCATGCCATTTTTAGCTGTGTCAATAACCTCTGAAACAAGATATCCTGCATTGAGTGCCACGGCTTCACCAGGCTCCAGATAGACCTGAACGCCGTATTTATCATGAAGATAGTTCACACACTCAACAAGCATATCAAGATCATAGTCATCACGGGTTATGTGATGTCCGCCTCCGAGATTTATCCACTTCATATTGTAAAGATACTTGCCGAACTTCTCCTCGATATGAGGTATCGTCCTTTTCAGCACGTCAGCACCTTGCTCACACATGGTGTGAAAATGCAGGCCCTCTATGCCGTCGATAAGACTATCGTCAAAGTTATCGAGAGTTGTGCCAAGCCTTGAATTTTTGAAGCATGGATTGTATATATCCGTCTCTATCTCCGAATACTCAGGGTTGCACCTTATTCCGCAGGATATCTTCCTGCCGCTGTTCTCGACGATATCCTTGAATTTCTGCCACTGTTTAGGCGAGTTGAACACAATATGGTCGCATATCTGAACAAGCTCTTTCATGTCCTTTTCAGTGTATGCAGGAGAGTAAACGTGAACTTCCCCGTCAAACTCCTCCCTGCCAAGCTTTGCTTCATACAGACCGCTGGCAGTAGTGCCTTTCAGGTGCTTGGATATCATAGGATATGTGCTGTACATGGAAAAGGCTTTCTGTGCCAAAAGTATTTTACAGCCTGTTCTCTCCATGACCTTATCCAAAATAGTCAGGTTATGAAGAAGCTTTGTCTCGTCAACAACATAACAAGGCGTTTTTACCTTGGAAATATCAAACATTCTTGTCCTCCATGGCTCACTTATATGAGTCCTCGTTGATAAAGTTTACTGTAATATTCTTGTTTTTCATTCTTGCGTCCATGAAAATGCTGAGAACGTTCTTGGCAAATTCAAGGCTCTCCTCTGGGATATCATCAAAGTCATGTATCATTACTTCCAATGGCTCATCGACTTCGCAGAGCTTCTCATAAAGGCTGTCATCATTCGCTATAGAATCAGCGTCATGAGCAAGCGCCTTGCTGACATATGGGTAAAACATATCAGCATTTACCATTTTAACATCGTCTATCATTAATATCATTTACTCGTCCCCCATAAATTTTACTGCCGTTCCGTATGCAATGACCTCAGCTGCACCTGCCGCAATGGCAGATGAAGCATACCTTATATTCACAACTGCGTCAGCGCCCATTTGTTCAGCTTCGCCCACCATTCTTTTGGTGGCAAGGGCTCTTGCGTCATTCATCATTTCGTTATAGGCGGTAAGTTCTCCGCCAACAAGATTTTTAAAGCTCTGCATGATATCCTTGCCCACGTTTTTGGTCTGGATAGTTGAGCCTTTGACAAGCCCCAGCATTTCAAGCTTTTTGCCCGAAATATAATCAGTATTTACTAAGATCATCGTCTTCGCCTTTCTTTATTTCCTTTATTCTTTGTATAAGCACCGTAACCGCAACGCCTGTCAGCAATGCAGGGACTACCAAAGCGATTATCTTCGCAAGGGTCGGAACGCCGTTCATGTATGCGAAAATAACGCCAATACCAATGTAGTAGATAGAGATCAAAGCCACTATCACCACAGGTGCTATCATTTTTTTAGTCTTGGTTTTCACTTTTCTCACCTTTAATCAAAAACCATTTTCTTTTTGCCGTTTTTGTTTCGTGGATACTCTCTTATCCTGATGATATTGTTTGTATTCACGATACTTTCGTTTCTGTCGTCACCCTGAGTAACTCTAACCCAACCGTCGCCTATCTCTTCAAGAGTGCAGTCGATAACGGACGAGAGAGAACCTCCCTGCGAAACTGTATACACAAGCACATCTTGTTCAAGATATCTTGCAAAAGCTTCTTCGATTTTCATTTTTGTTCTCCTTATATTAGTCAACAAGAACAGGATCAAAGTTCTCCGTCCAAGGCAGACCCCACTTGTTAAGTGCGTCCATAAACGGATCTGGATCAAACTCCTCGATATTGTGTACTCCCGGCTTTTTCCACTTGCCTGTGAGTATCATCATCGCACCTATCATTGCAGGCACGCCTGTTGTGTAGGAAATAGCCTGTGAGCCAACTTCCTTATAGCACTCCTGATGATCGCAGACGTTGTAAACATAATAATTTCTGTCCTTGCCGTCCTTTTTGCCTTGGAAGATACAGCCGATATTTGTCTTGCCCTTTGTTCTTGGTCCAAGTGAAGCTGGGTCAGGAAGAACAGCTTTAAGGAACTGTAAAGGTACTATCTTCTTGCCCTCAAAGTCGATTGGCTCGATAGAGGTCATTCCAACGTCCTCAAGGCACTTAAGATGTGCGAGATAACTCTGTCCGAATGTCATAAAGAAACGGATCCTCTTGATACCCTTGATGTTGAGAGCAAGTGATTCAAGCTCCTCATGGTGAAGCAGATACATATCCTTTTCGCCCACCTGATCAAAGTTATACACTCTCTTTATCTCCATTGGCTCAGTTTCTACCCACTTGCCATCCTGAATATAAGAGCCCTTTGCGGAAACCTCTCTTATATTTATCTCTGGGTTGAAGTTTGTAGCAAATGGATAGCCATGGTCGCCGCCGTTGCAATCGAGGATATCGATATAGTTTATCTCATCAAAATAATGCTTCTGAGCATATGCACAGAAAACGCCTGTTACGCCTGGGTCAAAGCCTGAGCCGAGAAGCGCTGTGATACCAGCCTTTTCAAATCTCTCTCTGTAAGCCCACTGCCACTTATATTCAAACTTTGCAGTGTCTTCAGGCTCGTAGTTTGCTGTGTCAACATAATCTACTTTACACTCAAGACAAGCGTCCATGATATGGAGATCCTGATAAGGCAGAGCCACGTTGATACAAATATCAGGCTTATATTCTTTCATAAGAGCCACCAGCTCAGGCACGTTGTCAGCGTTCACCTGTGCAGTTGTGATATTTGTTTTTGTCTTATCCTGAAGTTCCTCCTTGAATTTATCGCACTTTGACTTTGTTCTGCTGGCGATGCAGATATCAGTAAATACCTCGCTGTTCTGACAGCACTTGTGTATAACAACACCTGCAACTCCGCCTGCACCGATTATCAATGCTCTTGACATATTAGATCATTCCTTTCCATTTTATTATTTATGCTTATTTATCTATAAAAATACAAAAGTATCTCTCTCAGCAGCTTGCAGGCAAGTGCCGTTGAACGTCCCGTCTGATCGTACACAGGGGAAAGCTCGTTCACATCAAAGCCCACGATATTGAGCTTTGATACTTCCTCCACTGCAAACATAAGCTCCTTGAAAGTAACTCCGCCTGCCTCTGGAGTGCCCGTGCCTGGGAACTCTGAGGGGTCAAGAACGTCAAGGTCAAGTGTAAAGTAAACAGGCTTGCCCAGAAGCTTTTTCACTATGCTGTCAAGTCTGAAGAACCCGAACTTTTCCATAAACGTGTGCTCTTTTGCAAACTTGAACTCGTCCCTGTCGCCGCTCCTGATACCGAACTGATATATCTTTCCGTCGCCCACGATATCCCAACATCTGTGGAGCACGCAGGCATGAGATTCTTTCACACCAAGATAATCATCTCTCAGGTCTGCATGAGCGTCAAAGTGAACGATATGCAGGTCAGGATATTTCTCTGCCACAGCTCTAACTGCACCGAGTGTAACAAGATGTTCTCCGCCTATCATGCAAGGAACTTTGCCGTCGGCAAGTATTTCTGCTGTACGGCTTTGGATATCTCTCAGTGCACCCTCTGGATTGCCAAAAGGCAGTTCAAGGTCGCCGCTGTCGAACACATTCACATCAAGCAGATCTTTGTCCTGATATGGGGAATAAGTTTCAATGCCAAAGCTCTCATTGCGCATTGCAGAGCTTGCAAATCTTGTGCCGGGTCTGAACGATGTTGTGCTGTCATATGGTGCGCCGAAAAGAACTATCTTTGCATCATCATATTCACAGTCACAGCCTATAAAGGTATGAACATTCTTTTCCATACTTTTCTCCTTTAGTCACAGTCCTCTAGTACATCAAGGACGTAATTCGGCAGTGCGAAACAGCCCTTGTGAAGCTCTGTGTTATAATATCTTGTCTTTATGCCGAATTTTTTCCACTCTTCTGCTTTAAGGTCATAAATAGGGTGAAGATTTTTTGAAGCAAAACCAAAAAGCCAATGACCTGACGGATAGGTCGGTATATGTGTCTGATAGACCATTGAAACTGGGAACGCACTGCCTATTCTTCTATGCGTGCGCTTTACCATATCCACATAGGAATCGTAATAAGTGCTTTCATGCTGATTTATAAGTATTCCGCAATCGGTGAGCGCCTTTGAGCAGTTGCCGTAAAACTCCTTTGTGAAAAGTCCCTCTCCCGGTCCGAACGGGTCGGTGGAGTCAACTATTATAAGGTCATATTCGTTTTCCTTGCGGCGAACGAATTTTAGACCGTCCTCGATATAGAGTGTAAGTCTTGGGTCGTCAAATGCACAAGCTGTCTGTGGAAGATACTCCTTGCACACATTTACCACCTGCTCGTCTATCTCAACCATATCTATCTTTTCGATAGTATTATATCTGCAAAGCTCACGGATAGTTCCGCCGTCGCCTGCACCGATAACAAGCACTTTTTTTATCTCAGGATTGACCGCCATAGGCACTGCCGTTACCATTTCATGATAAATGAACTCGTCCTTTTCGGTAAGCATTATAAAGCCGTCAAGAACAAGCACTCTGCCGAACTCATATGTGTCAAAAACGTCTATTTCCTGATAGTAGCTTTTTTTAGAATAAAGCTGTTTTTTTACACGAATGGTGAAATTAACATCGTCCGTATGTTTCTCAGTAAACCAAAGATCCATAAAATGTATCTCCTCTCTATGAATTTACCACTACGTTTATGTTGTTTATCTCAAGATCCTCCGTACCTGTAAGGAAACAGCCCTTTTCTTTACAGTATGCGATATAATTAAGTATGTCGGAAGTTATCTTCTCACCAGGGGCAAGGATAGGTATTCCGGGTGGATAGCACATAACGAACTCTCCACATATCATGCCGTTGCTTTCTTCTATAGGCACAGACTTTTTCTCGCTGTAGAAAGCTTGCTGCGGCGGTATCTCAACGATAGGGTTGATATACTCGTGATCGAACATTCCTGACGGGTCTTTTGAATAAAGCCTTTTTATCTCAGACAGAGCGGAAATAAAACGCTCTATCTCAAGTTCTCTGTCGCCTGCGGAAACTATAGCAAGGATATTTCCAATATCACCGAACTCTATCTGAATGTCATAATCGTCACGGAGAATGTCATAGACCTCAACGCCTGCAAGTCCCATGGCTCTTGTGTGAACGGAAAGCTTTGTGCTGTCAAAAGCGAAAATATCGTCGCCGTTTTCAAGCTCCCGTCCGAAAGCGTAATAGCCGCCTATCTTGTTTATCTCTTCCCTTGCATAATCGGCATAATCAACTGCCTTTTTGAAAAGCTCCTTGCCGTTGAGCGCAAGATTTTTTCTTGCAAGGTCAAGGGATACCATAAGCAGATAAGAGCCGCTTGTGGTCTGGGTGAGGTTTATTATCTGTCTTACATAACCCTCTGAAACAGTATCAGCGCAAAGAAGAAGCGATGACTGCGTAAGGCTTCCGCCTGTTTTGTGTATTGATACCGCAGCCATATCTGCTCCAGCCGCCATTGCAGAGCAAGGCAGACCCTCACCAAAATAAAGATGAGTGCCATGTGCTTCGTCTGCAAGCACCAGCATACCATGCTCATGGGCAAGCTTGACGATACTTTTTATATCTGAGCAAATTCCGTAATAAGTCGGGTTGTTCACCAAAACAGCCTTTGCGTCAGGGTTTTCCTTGATAGCTTTTTCAACGTCCTTAACTGACATTCCAAGAGGTATTCCAAGCTGTTTGTTAGTGCCGGGGTTTACATAAACAGGTATAGCACCGCACACAACAAGTGCATTGATAGCGCTTCTGTGAACGTTTCTCGGCATTATTATCTTGTCCCCTGCCTTGCAGCTTGCAAATATCATTGTCTGAACTGCGGCAGTAGTGCCGTTTACGATGAAGAAAGCGTGCTTTGCACCAAAAGCCTCGGCGGCAAGCATTTCAGCGTCCTTTATTACAGAAACAGGGTGGCAGAGATTGTCAAGGGGCTTCATAGAGTTCACGTCGCACTTCAGGCAATCCACGCCCAAAAAGTCACGAAGCTCTTTATTCATTCTTCCGCCCTTGTGACCAGGTACGTCAAGACGCACCACTCTGTTTCTCATATGTTTTTTCAAAGCCTCATACACAGGTGCGTTATTCTGTGTCAAGTTCAAATCTATCACTACCTTATCATCAGTATATGTTCATGCCGCTGTATATCTCGATCATTTCACGGCGCAGACTATCTGTGATGTCAAGCCTTTGCTTCGGCGTAAGCTCATATACGTCCTGCTTGAACAGATAATTCTGCAAGTCGATATCCTTGATGAGAAGCTTGGTATGGAAAATGTTTGACTGATAAACATTGACGTCTATTGCGTCATATTTAGTCAGCGTATTCTTGTCGATATAATCCTGAATAGAAGTTATCTTATGGTCGATAAAAAACTTCTTTCCAAGAACGTCACGGGTAAAGCCTCTTACACGATAGTCGATAGTAATGATATCAGAATCAAAGCTGCCGATAAGATAATTCAGTGCGTTCAGCGGAGAGATAGTTCCGCAGGTGGAAACGTCTATATCCACTCTGAATGTGGAAATAGCATTGTCAGGGTGATATTCAGGGAATGTGTGAACGGTAACATGGCTCTTGTCGAGGTGAGCATGTATCATCTCAGGCACGTCACCGCCTATTTTACCCTGATTGCACGAGGGGTCGATACTGTCCTCGTCAAGGGCTTTTTCCGCAATAAGCACGTTCACAGACGCACCCTGCGGCTCATAATCCTGTTTTGATATATTAAGTATCCTTGCGCCTATCATTTCTGTAACATCGCAAAGAATTTTTGTAAGCCTTTCTGAATTATACTGCTCATCGATATAAGCGATATACTCCTTTTGTTCTCTTTCAGTTTTGGCATAACATACATCATATATGTTAAAGCTAAGGGTCTTGGTTAGATTATTAAAACCATACAAAGAAAGCTTCTGCTCCAACCCTAACATCACCCGTCCTTTCGGATAAAATAATCAGCCTATCAAGACTAAAATTATAGACTTGTTTTCATTATACCACATATCGATCAAAAAGTACATAGTTTTACGCACTTTTTTCATATTTTTTTATTAAGCATGGCTTATATTTATAGCGTATGTGCGGCAATAAAATAAAAAAGGTTGAAATCAAGAAAAAAATAGTGTATAATAAGTTCTGATAATTGTTACAGGAGAAATATGCAATGTTATTAAATGTTGAACATCTTTACAAATATTTCAATGGGCAGGCACTGCTCAAGGATATAAATTTCACAGTTGAGGACAGAGAAGCCGTTGGTCTTATAGGCGTGAACGGCTGCGGCAAGTCGACCCTGCTCAACATAATCACCGGCAGTGAAGGCTTTGACAAGACCCCCGAGGGGCTAGGCTCTGTGAATATCGCAGGCAAGGCTTCCATTGGCTTTTTAAGGCAGAACAGCGGACTTAATTCTGAGCTTACCATAGGTGAGGAAATGAAGAACGCTTTTGCTCCCCTACTTGAAACTTTGGAGAAAATGAAAGTTCTTGAAAAGAAAATGGCAGAGGGCGGCGATATCGACAGCATAAGCCATGAATACGCCGAGCTATCTTCATACTTTGAGGCTCGTGACGGCTATAGGATAGATGTAAAAATAAAGCAGGTGCTTAACGGCATGGGCTTCGGCTCAACGCCTACAGACAGGGTCATTTCTACCCTTTCAGGCGGCGAGAAAACACGTCTTGCGCTGGCGAAACTTCTTCTTGAAGAACCAAATCTGCTTATACTTGACGAGCCTACCAATCACCTTGATTTTGAAACGCTCATGTGGCTTGAGGACTATCTTAAAGGCTACAAGGGTGCGATCATCATAGTTTCCCACGACAGATATTTTCTAAACAAGGTCTGTACGAGGATATGCGAGATAGAGCAAGGCAGGCTCACATCATATCGTGGCGACTATTCTTCCTATCTTGTGCAAAAGCAAATGAACTCAGAGCGTCAGCTTAAAGAATATGAAGCTCAGCAGAAAGAGATTGCAAAGCTGGATGACTATGTTGCAAAAAATCTCGTTAGGGCTTCCACATCAAAAATGGCGAAGTCAAGACAGCATATGCTTGATCGTATCAAGCGTATTGACAAGCCGCTTATGTACACAAAACCGCCGAAGATAAAGCTTGAATATGATATCGAACCAACAAAGGATATCGTAAGAGTTGTGGATTGTCCGCTGGTAGTCGGCGAGGGTGCTGACAAAAAAGTGCTAATAAAGTCTCTTACCATGAACGTTCGCCGCGGCGAACACGTCGCCATAATTGGTGCAAATGGTATCGGAAAGACCTCTATACTTAAGCTTATCCAAGGGATTATCCCACACGAAGGCGGAAATATAAGCTGGGGCGGAAACGTGAAGATATCCTACTTTGAGCAGGAACACGCTATACTTAACCCACATAAGACAGTGCTTGAAGAAATAATGGACAGATATCCAAGGCTTTCTGAACAGCAGGCAAGAAACGTGCTGGGCGCAGTTCTGCTTACAGGTGAAAATGTTTTCAAGCCTATCTCTGTTCTCAGTGGTGGAGAAAGAGCGAAGCTTTGTTTTGCTATAATGGCGCTCAACCGTGGAAATGTGCTTGTGCTTGACGAGCCGACAAACCACCTTGACCTAAGCACAAAAGAAGTGCTGGAGGACGCTTTGGCAGAGTTTGGCGGAACGATAATTCTTGTATCTCATGACAGATACCTGCTCAACAAGGTGGCAAGCAGGATAATCGAGGTTAAGCATGACGAGGTGAACTCATATGAGGGCAACTTTGACGCATACAGCGATGCGGTAAACGCTGCCCGTCAGCTTAAGGCGCAGAGCGAAGCTGAGATAAAGCGTGCTGAGGAGGAAAAAGCATACAAAGAGAATAAGGCAAGGCAATACCGCAGCAAAGAACAGCGTGCCACCGACGCACAGAAGCGCAATCGCATAAGAGAGCTTGAAAAGGAGATCGAGGATACGGAAGTTCTGATATTTGAACTTGAAAATGCCATATCTGACCCTGAGATAGCTTCCGACTATAGCAAAATGAGTGAGAAATGCAAAGAGCTTGAAGAAGCCAAGACCGCCCTTGACCAGAAAATGGACGAGTGGGCTGAGCTTTCCGACCAGCTTTCATAAACAAAATTTCACATAAGACACCCCTTATGAGTATAATGATACAGCGCAGGCTGACATTGTACATAAGGGGTGTTTGTTTTGGAGATAAAAAGGCTGTCAGAGCTTGAAATAAAAATAATCCTCAACGAAAAAGATATGCGGATAATGAACATTTCTTTTACAGATTTCGAGAAAAACAGCCCTAGAAGCGAGGAATTTCTGTCCGAGCTTATGTTCATTCTCAGAGAGACAGGGCTTATAAAAATATCTGAGGGGAACATTGAGGTGGATGTAGCGCTAACAGGTGCAGGCACGATAAACATATATTTCAGGCTTCCGAAAGGGGAAACACGCCGCACCACAGAACTTGCCATAATCGCCGCCGACCCTGACGAGCTTATATCAAAAGCCGCCGAGATACACAAGTCATATGCCGACAAAATAACGAAAAACGGTCTCTATGAGCTTCCAAGTGGCCACGCTCTTATCTTCACCATAGGTTATGCACACTCGACTGTTGCAAAAAAAGCTCAGCTGAAAGCCTGCACTGCTGACAGCGTTCTTATAAATAAAATAAAGGAGTACAGCCCTTTGGTGAGCGATACTCCTTTTGATAAACTAAATTTTCTCTCTTAAAAGCTTTACAGCTTCTGCCATATCTTCT
>ERZ808240.2531-NODE-2531-length-19685-cov-4.981915_pt1 | contig 19685 bp, 16 predicted proteins | sample MGYA00521084_ERZ808240 | MGnify/ENA primary metagenome ERZ808240 (study PRJEB31516, sample SAMN03275571) | gut metagenome | biome: mammalia-associated habitat; material: feces | host: Papio cynocephalus | place: Kenya | collected 2012-08-06 ...
ATGAGACTTGCGGGAATATGAATAATAACATTGCGTCAGCAATATGAAATTTTCGGGTTTCCGAAGGCAAAATCATATATAATATTTACTGCCTTTACCCCGGGAAGACAATGTCTTCCCCTACATATTTTGTTTATGCTTTATATAATAAATTATTGTTTATTCGTCATGTTGCATTGTTTTGGACGTTTATTTTATTGCAACATGCCGAATTGAATATGTTTTAATTTTATGATAAAATATTTATAGATTTTGAGTGCGGAGGAGACAAAATGCACGGTTTATTTGTAAAAATAGTTTCATTCCTGCTTTCGATTTTTTCGATGTTAGCGCTGCAGGCGCGCAATCCCACATTCCCGAATCCGTATAAGAAGGTCGATATGTCTAAATTTACCGAAACTTTTTCGGATGAATTCGACGGCGATATCGATTATACGGTTTGGGGCGATCACCATGCTGCCGAGGGAAAATCGACGGTACGCAGAGGTTCGTATTGGAACAAAAATATAGCTTATACCGAAAACAGTAACCTTGTAATTCCCGTAAGATACCTTGAGGACGGCATGGGCGGAACCGGTGCAGGCTGGTACACCGCAGGTCTCGATACTTCGGGCAGAGAAGAGGGTTCAACCGGTTTTTCTCAGAAATTTGGCTACTTTGAGACCCGCTGTATTCTTCCCAAGGGTGCCGATCTCTGGAGCGCATTCTGGCTTATGAATAACGATGTCGGCAACATTGACGGTTCGGGTCAGGACGGTACCGAAGTCGATATTATGGAAAGTGCATTTTATGGACGTAAGCCGTTTAATAATGTTGTTTACTGCAATCTTCACTATGACGGTTACGGCGAGGAGCACAGAGGCAAGCAGGTATGCTGGGCTTATGTTAAAGGCAATCCTTACGAGGAGTTCAATACGTACGGTGTTGAATGGAACGAAAACGAGTATATTTTCTACATAAACGGCATGGAATATGCAAGAAGCGATTTCGGCGGTGTTTGTCAAAATCCTCTTTATATGATTCTCTCCGTTGAGATGAGCGGAGCCGACGGTGTAACGTCCGGCAGAGATAATTCGGCTAATCCCGATTTGGAAACAGAATTTCTTGTTGACTATGTAAAAGTATATCAGTACAACGATTTGTTATAATTTCCATAGTGTAAATTATGATTTGTTCTGCGGGTGCGGTATGCGCCCGCTTTTTTTAGGAGAGGAATATATGGATAATTTTTTACTCGGAAGCTCGTATTATCCAGAGTGGTGGGATGAAAGCGAGTGGGAAAAGGATTTTTACGAAATGGAAAAGCTCGGGCTTAACTGTGTGCGCATGGGCGAATTTGCGTGGAGCTGGTTCGAACCCGAAGAGGGAAAGTTTAATTTTGAACCCATGAAACGCGCAATGGACTGCGCGATGAAACATAATATAAAAGTAATTCTCGGTACGGTTACGGCTGTTTGTCCCGCGTGGCTTTATAAAAAATATCCGTCTGTTAAGGGCGGAAACAAAAACGGGGATTACGATTTCGGCGGACGAAAAGGGCAGTGCTTATCGGATAAACATTTTCTCGAATATGCCGAAAGAATAACCGAAAAAGAGGCGCAGGCTCTCGGCAGTCATCCTGCGCTTATCGGCTGGCAGCTTGATAACGAACCGGGATTCCCGTTTCATGATTTTGACTCGGAATGTAACCGCGTGTTCAAAGAATTTTTAAAAAATAAGTACGGCGAAATAGATAAATTAAACGACGCATGGTTTACAATGGAATGGTCGAACAAGTATAATTCGTTTGATGAGATCGACATTCCCGTAAACTCGTGCGAGGGCGGATGGACGTTACAAATTCAGCTCGATTACAGAAAGTTTTTCTCGCGTAATTTTCACAACCTGTTGAGTATGGAGGCGCGGATTGTAAGAAAGTATTCGAAAAACAGATTCCTCTATACGAACTGGCCGGGGGCGAACTGGTCGGTAAAGTGCTACGAGGGATGCGAATATCTCGACTATTCCGCATGGGATAACTACGTCGGTCAGCCCAACGGAGAAAATTACAGAATTCAGCTCCGTGCGGCTATGGAACATGCGTTCAACAGACGGCTCGACTCGAAAGAACGCCGTCGTTTCCTTGTTGCGGAACAGAAATGCTATACGGATATAAACACTTTGCCGGAGGTTATTTCGGCGCAGACGTGGCTCAATATAGCTTACGGCGCGTTCGGAACGGTTTACTTCGAATGGCGTGCGCCGTTAGGCGGAGCGGAGCAGGATTACGGTTCGCTGACAGCGGAGGATGCGAATGTACGCGAAGATACCGCAGACGTATTTAAAAAACTGTCGAAAGATATTTTACGCATTTATCCCGAAATTTCCGGGGCGAAAACTAAATCCGACATCGGCGCGGTTTATTCATACGAAAACAGCTGGGGTACGCGCGACTGGGTCGTAGACGGATTCTATGATGAAGAATTCTTTAATATCTACGGCGGTTTTCAGAACGCGTTAAAGACGAATATCGACGTTTGTTCGATTGAGGACGATTTATCGAATTATAAACTTCTTCTTATGCCCAACCACAGAATAATAACCGACGAACAGAAAAACAAGCTTGAAAAATACGTAAGAGACGGCGGAACGCTTCTTATTAATACATCATGCGGAACGCGCGATGAGTTCAACAAAACGAGAGTTATGTTGAAACCCGGTATGTTGGCGGATATCGCGGGCGCAGTCGTTTCCGGCGAGATAACAGCGGATGAATTCAAAAAGCAGACGGGAATTGACTGTACGGTAAAATTCGACGACTCAGAGAGAGTTGTTACGTCCGTTATTCACAGGCTTAAACTTAAATCGGCTGAAAAAATCGCTTCGTTTGCGGGCGGAAAACTTGACGGACTGCCCGCCGTTACGGTTAATAATTACGGTAAAGGCAAATGCATACTTCACGTGTGCGACGGAAACGACGTTTATTTTTATGAAGCGCTGGCGCACCTTGTAAACGGTCAGTGCGGTATCAAACCGCTCGTTTCTATGGCGGAGAACGGTATACTTTTAGCTTCAAGGCATACCGACGAGTACGAATATCTCTTTGCCGTCAATATGAAAGAGCGCGAACTGACATTTAAAACGGACGGATATTCGTTCGACGTTATAAATTCAGCCGAGGTCTCGGATTCTGTCTCGCTTAAAGGATATGAAACAGCAGTTTTAAGGAGGGAAATACAGTGAAAAAATTAATTTCCGTTATATTGAGCGTTATAATGCTTTTTTCGTCCGCAGTCTGCGCATTTGCGTATGACGGGGAGGAAAATACGCCGTTTGTACTTGTTTCGGGTATGAACGTAATGCCGTTATATGAAAACGGCAATCAGGTATGGCCGATGAAGAGCAATACCGTCGTTTCGCTTGCAAAACAGCTTGTATCTCCGATTTCAGAGCTTATTAAGACAAAGGATTATAAAGCGTTCGGAGATAAGGCTCTGCCCGTCGTTTATTCGGCGGTATCAAAACTCGCGTGCGACGAAAACGGGGACAGCGTTTATAACATAACGACTCCGACATATGATAAAAACATGTCGAATTATCCCGAGCTTTATAAGAATGAAAACAAGGACGAACTTGGAATCGTACGCGCGGCGTGCGAAAAATACGGCGCTCAAAACGTCTATTTTTATAATTACGACTGGAGACTTGACCCTCTTGAGCATGCCGAAGGACTTAATTCGCTGATTGAAACGGCTTTGACAGAGCACAATGCCGACAGAGTAAATCTTGCCTGCTGCAGTATGGGCGGAACTCTCGTAATGTCTTATCTTTATAAATACGGCGCGCAGAATGTTAAGAATATTATAATGCTCTCGACCGCGTTTCAAGGCGTTGAATCCGTCGGTGCAATGCTCTCGGGTGAATTGTATATTGATAAAAACGCGCTGATGAGCAGGGTAGGCGATCTCGGCAAAACCGATATGAGCTCATTGTTTTATAATATTCTGATGATAGCCGTTGATACTGCGGGACTCGGAGACAAGGCGGAGGATATCTGCGCCGATATTCTCAATAATTTAAAGGAAGAAATATATTCAGAGGTTCTTAAAAAGGTATTCGGCACAATGCCCGGAATATTCGACCTTACGGCTTTTGAAGATTATGAAAACGCAAAATCGTTCATGCTCGACAGCAGTGTTAACGCAAATATGATATCTAGATGCGACGAGTACATGTACTGCGTTCAGTCAAGGGCGAAAAATTTACTCGAAAGTGCAATTGACGACGGAGCGAACGTATATATCGTCTGTCAGTATAATTTGCAGGGACTGCCCGTTTACTCTCATGTTTTGTCTAATACCGACCTGCTCATTGATGTAAAATACGCTTCGGGCGGTGCGGTAAGCGCAGAACTTGACTCGGTTCTGCCCGATGATTATGTTCAGGCTGTCGATGACGGACATGACCATATTTCGAAGGACAGAATGATAGACGCGTCAAGCTGTATGTTTCCCGAGTATACGTTCTTTATAAAGAATCAGGCGCATGTTGATTATAACGTGGGCGACAGCACGGACTTTATACTTTATCTTGCGGATTCCGAAAAACAGCTGACCGTTTTTGATGCCGAATATTCGCAGTTTATGTATTATAATGCGAATAAAAACACGCTGACTCCTTTAAATAAAGACAGCTCAAAGAGTTTTAAGAATGCAATAATAAATATTTTAAAGAAACTCGCCGAGATTTTTAAGACGATAGTTTCAATATTTAAGGATTCATTTTTGAAATAAAACGATAAAAAACGCGAGGCTTGATGAAAGCTCCGCGTTTAACTTTATTAAATTATAACGAATAAGTTTTCTCGACAAAGTTGCAATTCGAAATCTGTTCCTTTGAACCTATTACGCAGATATTCGAGCTGTTTATTGTTTTTTCGATAAACTCTTTTTCTCTGCGTATGTCGTCGGAGCAGGCGGAAATTATTTCGCCTCTTAATTTTTTTATGTCGTCAAATGTGACGTTTCTTAAATAATTCGAATCCGCCGCCGAGGCTTTGAGTCTCGGGGTCATGAGGGGTGAAATATCGGAAATTGTGCCGATTATCGCTCCGGTAAGGTCGGGATTTTCACTAAGATAGCCGTCGAGATATTCGCAGACTTTTTTAAACGTGTTTACGGAATTCGGCGACGCGGGGTCGCGGAAGGAATAGTACGAAATACATCCGTCGGTCTGCGCCTTCATTCCGGTGCCGTACGCTCCTTCCTTTACCCTGACTTCATTCCAAAGATATTCGAGCGTAACAATGTGAGAAATGAGAAGCATGGTTCCGTTCATCGGACGTTCGGATAATCCGGAAAGTGCGGCGAATGCAATGTCTCCCGGAATCGCTACAGCTTCATTAGAACGTTCGAACGGCTTAATTATTGATTTTTCGAAATGGACGCGTTCGCCGAGCGAGGAAATAAACGATTTAATTTCGTCCTTTAACTCGTTCGGACGGTCGTTTGTTATGCTTATTAATGCATTGTCTGACGAAAACAGCATATTATAAACGCTTTTCAGAACGGACATGTCCTTTTCGTTTCCTTCAAAATCTTTAATCCAAAGATAGTATGCGAAACCGTCCGTCAGTTCGGTAACTGCACATTCCGAATTAATAGAGCTCTGCGCGCGTCTGATTGCATACTTGCTTCCCGCTGAGACGATACTTTGATAAAGGTCTGTTTTGTCTTGTCTTACGAGGTCGAGTACGGCGCTGTTGTCGTCAAATTTTGTAGAGGTAAGAATTTCCTTGACAAGCTCCAAAGCCTGAGTAACGTTTCTGTCCAGCGCGCTTAAACTGACGCAGAATTTGATTTTCATATCATCTGCGTTCTTCGGGTCGGAGAATGTTCTGATATCAAATGAAAGATTTCCGCATTTCGTCATTGTTTTTGTTTGAAGATCCAGCGCGGAATAATTTTTCGTATCGAGTTTTCCGAGCAGTCCGGAAATAAGCGACGCCTTAAGAAGTTCATTTTCGCCTATGCCCGTAATATCAAAATACATATTGATATACGTTATCGAATCGGTGTGAATTTTGTGCGTTATTATCTGACCGTCCGATGAAGTATCAATTCGTTCGGGGTCGCGTTCGATATCGTCAAGTTCAATTTTCGGAATTGAAGCCAAAGCCTCGGGACTGTCTGCGCTTGACTGCCATTCAAGAAGTCTTTCCTGTTTGTTTTTTAACTCGTTAATTTCGTCCGAAGTCATGTTTTCGAGACGTTTTTTTATTTCGTCCGATTCGCGTTTTCTCTCCTCGTCGCCGAGCGTGTGAGAAGGTTTCAGGAGAACGGAGCATGAGTGCTCTGATTCGAGGAATATTTTATTAAGAATCGATTCATACCAATCGGTTGAAATTTTATCGCGTAAAACATCGAATATGTTTCCGAACTCAAAACCTTTTACCGGGTCGGAGTCATAAAGCCACGTTTCAAGTGACGCTATCGAATAATATAATCCGAGCGGGATGCCGAAATCTTTTTCCTTGAGAATAAATTCAAAGTTTGAAATCGAAGCCTCAAGCATCGCTTTGTCAATGCCGTTTTTGATAACGGATTTAATTGTATCGTCAAGCAGTTTTTCCGCCTCATCCGCTCTGTTTTCGTCAATATTTCTGACGGTAACGAGAATCCACGGCTGCATTACCCCATCGTTTACCTGTACTGTAATATCGTCGCAAAGTCCCTTTTCCAAAAACGCTTTTTTGATAGGCGACATGTTGTTTCCGGACAAAACGTCGGCGAGAATTTTACACGTAAGCGTGGTTTCTCTGTCCTCGAACGACCCGATAACGTATGCCTTGCCGAGGATGCACTGTTTTTCAAGAGGCATATCCTCCGTCAGTTCGTAAAAACTTTCCGTTCTGCCGGTTCTGACCGGAGCCTGAACGGCGGGGCGTGGCATGGGCTCGATTTTTTCATAATGCGAGAGGTACTCGGTATCAATCAGAGCCAACGCCTTGTCAATGTCTATGCTGCCGTCGAGGAAAATATATGAATTCGACGGGTGATAAAAACGGCTGTGTGTCTGCGTGAATTTTTCATATGTCAGTGTCGGAATTTTGCTCGGAAGTCCTCCGGATTCAAAACCGTAACCGCTGTCGGGAAACAGTTTCGATGAAATTTCATTGTCGAGCACCGAGTCTGCGTCGGCATACACGCCTTTCATTTCGTTGAAAACAACGCCCTTGTAAATTGCAGGCGCATCGTCTGAAAATTCGAAATGCCAGCCTTCCTGCGCAAATATTTCCGGCTTCGTATAGATAAGCGGTTTGAATACGGCGTCGAGATAAACGCTCATCAGATTAAAGAAATCCTTATCGTTTTGGCTTGAAATCGGGTAGAGTGTTTTGTCCGAAAAAGTCATTGCGTTTAAAAACGTATTCATGGAACTTTTAAGGAGCTCCACGAACGGCTCTTTCAGTCTGTATTTATCAGAACCGCACAGAACGGAGTGCTCAAGAATATGGAAAACTCCCGTGTCATCCTCGGGAACGGTTCTGAATCCTATGGAAAAAGTTTTGTTCGAATCCTCTCTGTCAAGGAAGAGGAGTCTTGCCCCGCTTTTTTCATGGGTCATTTCGACGGCTTGTCCGCCCGCCTGCGCAAGGGGACGTATGTTTGTTATTTTAAAACCGTGAATTAAATCGTTAATTTTCATTTTATCGCCTCTGTAATGAATTTTAAACAATACAGATAATAGTATATATTATTTTTTATATTAAATCAAATATTTTGACAAATATTTTGAAACTGACAGGAAATAATGAAAAATATACGCTTTTTGTTCATGCTTTACCGATTATAAATCGAGCAAATAAACATAAATTAAATTCGAGGAGGGCAGCGCATGAAAAAAATTTTTAAAATATCTGCAGTTATATGCTGTGTATTAAGTATCTGCGTTTTTTCGCTGATAATTTACGGAGATATAATTATTCCCGATTCTCTTACGGTCGGTGCCGGGTGCGATATGACCGTTTCGCATATTTTCAGCGTAACGGATGAATCGACTCTCAAAGAAGTTTCGGTTTTTTCTTCCGACGGTGAATTAAGGACGGGGCAGACAAAACTTTTTGATGTTTTTCCCGTTAAAAATAATTCGCTGAATGTTACCGAAAGCGATTATGTCATTCCCGGCGGCGAGATAATCGGAATACGCATGTATACAGACGGCGTAATCGTGGTTTCCGCCGACAGTATCGAAACCGCGGGCGGCATTGTAAATCCTGGAAAAGGCGCGGGAATTCAGAGCGGTGATATTATAAAGACGGTAAACGGAATAGAATGCAGTTCCGTTTCTGTTTTAAACGAACAGATATCTTCAAATAACGGCAAGGCAATTTCACTTACGGTTTTAAGAAACGGAAAAACATTCGAAACATCGATAACGAGCGTTTATTGTACGACCGATTCGAAATACAGATGCGGACTTTGGGTGCGGGATTCGACGGCGGGACTCGGAACTCTTACGTATATAGACCCCGAAAATAAAACCTACGGCGCTCTCGGGCACGCTATATGCGATACCGACACGGGTATTATTTTTCCGGCGGGGCAGGGGAATATACTCTCGGCTGTTTTTAACGGGTGTATAAAAGGTCAGAGCGGAAAAACGGGAGAAATACAAGGTTCGTTCGGCAGAGAAATATTAGGAGATTTGACGTTAAACTGCGATAACGGAATCTTCGGAAGCTATTCGGCTCTGACTGACAGCGGAAAAACCGTCAAAGTTGCAAAAATGAACGAAATCGAAGAGGGCAAGGCTCAGATAATAGCGACGGTCGATTCGGGTGAAAAGAAATATTACGACGTTCAAATCGAAAGGATAAGTTATGATGTTTCGGACGGAAGTCATAATTTTACTATTAAAGTAACCGACAATGAACTTATCGAAACAACCGGCGGTATTGTGCAGGGAATGAGCGGAAGTCCGATTATGCAGAACGGTATGCTTGTAGGCGCGGTAACACATGTCTTTTTGAATGATCCGCAGTACGGCTACGGCATTTTTGCACAGACGATGATAGATACCGACAGAGGCGTAAACTTAAAGGACGCAGCGTAATTTGAATTGAAAAACGGAGATGCGGGAACTGACTCTGTGCGTCTTCGTTTTTTTTGTATACCATATTATGACAAAATAATCAGGGGGGATGTATTAAACTGGTGGTGATAAGTTATTATGTTGTTAGGAGGTAAAAATATGTCTGTTTCTTTTAAATACAGAGACGGATGTCTGACAAGCGTTCTCTGCGGAGATATAGACCATCATCACGCTTTATCAATCAGAGAGAGCATTGATTCTCAGATGTCTAAATATATGCCGTCAAAACTGATTCTCGATTTTCACGACGTTACGTTTATGGACAGCTCGGGAGTCGGGCTTGTTATGGGGCGGTATAAAAATGCGTCTGTTTTCGGCTGCGGGGTGAAACTTGTGAATATGTCACAGAAGGTCAGACGAATAATGAAAATGTCGGGACTTGAAAAAATAGTCGAATTCGAAAAGGAGGGCGAATGATGAAAACGTTATATGAAATGAAACTAACCGTAGACGCAAAAAGCGTTAACGAGGGGTTTTGCAGGGTTGCGGTCGGCACGTTTGCGGCGGTACTTGACCCGAATATTGACGAGCTTTCGGATTTAAAAACCGCAGTAAGCGAAGCTGTTACCAACTGTATAGTCCATGCATACAAGACAAAACCCGGAAAAATTTACATAACGGTAAAAATAACCGATACAAACGCCGTGGTTGTTAAAATCCGTGACAGAGGATGCGGAATTCCCGACGTTGAAAAAGCGCGGGAACCGCTCTTTACCACAGGCGGAGACGACAGGTCGGGACTCGGTTTTTCTGTTATGGAATCATTTTCGGACAAACTCAAAGTTACTTCGAGAGAAGGACGGGGAACGAGCGTTACGATTACAAAAATAATTCGGGGCAAGACAAGCGATGCTTCTTGAAAAAACCGACAGGGATTCTCTTATAAACGATAATATCGGGCTTGTCTATTCGTGCGCTAATAAATTTAAAAACAGAGGCGCCGAATATGAGGATTTGGTTCAGTGCGGATGCATCGGACTTATAAAGGCGGCGGACGGATTTGACCCGTCGCTCGGGTATAAGTTTTCAACATATGCCGTTCCTGCGATTCTCGGTGAAATAAAACGCGTATTCAGGGACGGCGGCACTGTTAAAGTCGGACGTTCCGACAGGGAAAAATCAAGGAATCTGATGAAAGTTCAGGAGCTTCTTTTCGATAAACTCGGCAGAGCGCCTACTGTTTCGGAGCTTGCAAACGAGTGCGGGTATGACGAGGCGAGAACGGCTCAGCTTCTGTGCGCGTCCATGCCTGTAATAAGTCTCACGCCCGACGATGACTCGGATTTTCGCCCGACGGATATTGCGAGCAATGAAACTGACGAGCAGATGAACGACGCTATAGCCGTAAAAAATGCGGTGGAACGTCTGTGCGAACGCGACAGGCAGATTGTAGACATGCGTTATTTTAAAGGGCTTACGCAGACTGCGGCGGCAAAGGCTTTGGGGATGACTCAGGTTCAGGTCTCAAGACGGGAAAAAACTATTCTCAAACTCCTGCGCGAAAATCTGACATAAAACGTTGCTCTTTTTTATATTCTGTGATATACTGTTATATAATTATTTATATAGTAAATCTAAGTGAAGAGGAGCGCCGGCGTTTATGCGATATAAGATTAGAAAAAACATCAGAATATCCGTCTGCGTTCTCTTGTGCCTGCTGACGGTATTTCTGCCGTCGTGCGGTTCATTTTCTGTTAAAAGCACGGTTATAAACGCCGTTAAGGAACCTGAAAAGAGCGTCGATTATCACTCTTATTCTTCATCCGGAGATGTTTTATATTCAAACGGATGTTCTTATCAGTTTGACGAAAAAACATACAGTATAAACGTACGCGATACCGAATCGGGCGTTATGTGGTCATCGCTTTTGCAAAAGGAAAATAATTATTCCTGCGTGTTAAGCGTTCAGATGATTTATAAAAAGAACATCTATATACTTAATTCTCAGGACAACGGTGCTGCGCTCGGCGGGGCGTCATATGAAAAAAACGATAACGGCATTACCGTTCATTATGACTTAAAAGAAAAAAAAGACGGGGAGAACCTTTTTTCCTGCGACGTTGTTTATTCGTTTAACGGCAGAAATATGAGCGTATCGTGCGATATTTCAAAGGCTGAAACGCCTGACGGCGCGGTGCTTGTTTATTTTGATTTGCTCCCGTCATTCGGCGAGTATGACGACGCTTTGTCAAACGATTATTTTCTTGTTCCCGACGCGAGCGGGGCATTGATGTACACGTCCCTTTCCGATTCCGTAAACGACAGCTGTGAGTTCGATATTTACGGCTCTGACCCTGCCGAAAACGGAAATACGGACAGATCGCATTCGCTCATGCCCGTATTCGGCTCGAAAAGAAGCAATTCATCATTCGTTGCTTATATTGATTATTCCGACGCGGCGGCGTGCGTCTGCGCTCAGAGACCGAACGGCGAGAAGGGTGCGTATATATTCGCCCGATTTAAACTGTCCGCCTCGTCTATGACGGATTCGAGCGTGCGTTATACCGATTTTAAACGTGAAAAAATCGGCGTAACATATATGTTTTTAAGCGGAACAAAATCCGATTACAGTTCAATGGCGGGTGCGGTCAGAGAATATATGATTAAAAACGGGGATATGAACGAGACGAGAGTTCCTGACGGTACTCTTCCGTTTGTTCTCAACGCGGTCGGACATTACGACAACGGATTTATGAAAACCGATTCGGAAACGACATTCGGCGACTGCGAAACTCTTGTAAATATTTTAAAAGCCCGTTCTGTCGATTCCGTCAGCGTCGTTTACAAAGGTATTTTTAAAGGCGGACTGAGTCAGAAGAAAACCAAACCGTCTGCCGTGCTGTCCTCGCTCGGCGGAAAAAGCGGACTTGAGGGGCTTTATTCATTCCTCAGGGCAAATAACGATAAACTGTTCGTTGCCGTTAACTGTATAAGCGCGCAAAACATACCGTCCGCGGATACGGCGCGCTCCGTGCTCGGTAACAAACTTTCTGTTACCGTAAAAAATGATATGAGCAGAAGCGATGCGGATAAGACAACGGATATTAAACTTATTGCCTCGTCTGAGATAGAAAAAATGATACCCGATATCGTTTCCGTTTCCGCTGATCTTCCCTGTGACGGAGTTATTCTCTCCGACGCGGGTGATACTGTTTATTCGGACTGTTCGGCTGCCGGCAGGTCGAGAATTCAGACTAAGAATGCTCTTGAAAATATGCTTACAAGCGCTTCGGGCGCCGCGGATGTCAGCGTTTCAAACGGTAATTTCTATACTCTGAAAAGCGTTAAAAACGTTACGGACATGCCTTTATATCCGTCGAGAACGGAAACCTCGTCGTATAAGGGAATTCCGTTTGCTCAGATGGTTATGCACGGATATGTAAACTACTGGGGCGAGAGTGTAAATCTGAGCGATAATTATAAACTATATATGCTCAGATGCATAGAATACGGCTCTCCTATAGCTTACGAATGGGTGTTTGACGAGACCAGCGCTTTGTATTACGGATATACTTTATCCGACGCGCTCGAGTATTATGAAGAAAATAAAAATGCGCTTGAGTCTGTTTCGTCAAGCGTTATGATGTCTCATTCATTTGTAAAGGACGGAGTTGCCGAGGTCGTTTATGAAAACGGCGTTACAATATATGTTAATTATAATAATTATTCCGTAATTACGGACAATAATCTGACCGTACTGCCTTACAGTGCATTAAAGGTCGGATAAGGAGGGTATAAATGGATTTTAAACTTGACGCTTTTCCCGTCGATGAAAATACAAGCGGACTCAGAAACCGCGATAAAATCAAAATATTGATTTGCTATGTTTTTAAATCCATAGCTCAGCCCATCGCTAAGGATGTAATTCTTTCCGCTTTATACGATAACGGTATCGCCAACTATTTTGAGATAAGCCAGGCTGTTTATGAGCTCGAAAAAAACGGAGCTTTAAAACTTACCGAGGGCGATGACGCCGAATACATACTTACCCAAAAGGGAAGAAAAATAGCGGATGATCTCGAAAGAGAACTTTCGATGTACATTCGTCATAAAGCCACGCAGGCTGCTATGAAAACTCTTGTATACGAAAAACGTCTTAAAGAAAATAAGGTTAATATAGTTAATCTCGGCGAAGGAAAATACAGGGTTGACATAACTATTTACTCCGGACTTGAGGGCGAGGGCGAGAACGATTCGCTTCTCGACGTGTCAATGTATGTTCCGGATATTATTCAGGCTGAAGTTATTAAACGTTCGTTTCTTAACAATCCGGCGAAACTTTATGAAAAAGTCACGCAGGCTCTTACCGAGGACGTAGATTTTGTTGATTGATTATGAGTGACAAATTTAAAATAATTGCAAGAATTTATAACGGATATAAGACGAAATTCGGAGTCCCGAGACAGAGCGGAATCGCTCGTGAGACGAAGTCGAGAATCGTATTCGAAAAAGAATACAGAGATGCGAATGCGTTCAGACGGCTTGACGAGTATTCGCATCTGTGGCTTATATGGAAGTTTTCAGAATCCGAACGCGAAAACTGGTCTCCGACCGTCAGACCTCCGAGACTCGGCGGGAACGAGAGGGTAGGAGTGTTTGCGACGCGCTCGCCGTTTCGCCCGAATCCGATAGGGCTTACATGCGTTAAACTTGAAAAAATCGACTTCGAATGTTCCGACGCTCCCGTGCTCACTGTTTCGGGGGCGGATCTTATGGATTCTACGCCGATATACGATATAAAACCGTACATCCCTTACGCGGATTCCTGCCCGGACGCCGTCGGCGGATTTGCAGACGGATTCAGCGGGTATTCTTTAGATGTCTGTATTCCCGGGAAAATTAAAGAAAAGTATTCAAAATGCTTTATTAATGAGGTGACGGAGCTTTTAAAAACAGACCCCCGCCCTGCGTATCAAAAGGACGAGGACAGGGAATACGGCGTTTTGTATTACGATAAAAATATAAAATTTAAGGTTAAGGACAATAAGATTTTCGTAACGGATATTGAATTATACGACAATGAATGATATAATCTCTTCGATTGTATCAATCATGTTTTCGGGGGAAATATGGACAGTATAATTCTTATTCTTGAGATAATCGGAACGATTGCGTTTGCAGTTTCGGGCTCAATGGTCAGCATTAACAAGAGACTTGATATTTTCGGTGTTATCTTCTGCGCCGTGGTTACTGCGCTGGGCGGGGGAGTTCTTCGAGATATGCTTCTTGCAAACCTGCCTCCCGTTATGTTCAGGGAGTATATCTATGTTATCGTTGCGCTGATTACCGCTCTTGCCACTTTCATAATCGCGCACGTTATCGGCAAAAAATATACGGAAAATATTGACATCATCGATAAGGTTGACAATGTTTTCGACGCGCTTGGACTCGGCGTTTTTACTGTTGTCGGAATTAATACTGCAATTTCGAGCGGTTACGGGGACAACGCGTTTTTTGCAATTTTTCTCGGTATGACGACAGGGTGCGGGGGCGGAATTGTCCGCGACGTTATCGTCAGAGAAGTTCCGTTCGTTTTGTCAAAGAGAATTTATGCCGTTGCTTCAATCGGAGGCGGAATCGTATATTATGTTTTGTACGTTACTCTCGGACTCAATGAGGTATTAAGCGTGCTGACCGGCATAATACTGATTTTTGCTATAAGAATTCTCGCGTCCGTATTCAGATGGGATTTACCCAAAGCGATTTAATTATTTTTTTGATTTTTGACGATAAAAATATGAAAAACACTTGATTTTGCCGCGAATATAGGCTATAATATTCAAGCTGTTGAATATATGTTCACGGTAAAGTCAATTGAATATCGGGGTGTGGCGAAGTTTGGTATCGCGCTTGGTTCGGGACCAAGAGGCCATGGGTTCGAATCCCGTCACTCCGACCAGGAAAAAAGGACTTGTAAAATCAAGTCCTTTTTTCAATGAAATTCGTTGTTGTGCAGCGAATGAAATATCTTCGATATGAAATATTTGCTTTGCAAACATGAAATATACCTATGATATATGATATTTTTCTATATTAAAAAAATAATGGTTTTCTAACACTTTTTCTAACACTTTGAAATCATATTGAATCTTTTATTAGAAATAAAGCGGTTTCCCCATATCGGAGAAACCGCTTACATTATAGATTATATTATGTGGTTTTTGGTATATCAGCTTTTTTTTCGCTCTTATTTCTGAACGGGAGAGTATACAGCAGAACTGAGATTACAGCAGATACGGCGGCAATGGAATCGAATAAGATTCTCTTTGAGTGCGAGTCATAACTGATATATATTGATTCGAACCAGGAAAAAAGGCATAGGACAATACTGAATATCAACGCTCCGATTATGTAGGACTTCGGCAGCAGTTTTCTTCCGATAATGATATTCAATATAGAACATATTATCATTACCGCAAACAGTATAATCCATATAACGGTTGCCGCGTCGTCGGAAAAATTAAAAAATGTTTTATTTACTATTGTAAAACTCAATATTGATAATAAGAGCCATGTGATTAAAAGAACAGGTTTGCTGATTTTTAAATATGAAAGCTTTTTATCCAAGAGTATCAACCTTTCTTAATTTGTATTGTAAAATACATGGACATTTAAAAGTATATATTCTTTAGTTGGTCTCGTGTTATTGCGAATAATTCAACGAATTTATATATATTATGAATTTATTGAACGGTTAAGAACCATCGTAAGCTCCTCCTTTCATTTTAATAAATATTGTCAATTATTTCCTTTATGTAATTTAAGAATAGCATAATAATTGATGATTGTCAATATAAAAAAATTACAAAAGTATTAATGATTTTATTAAGATTGCATTAATAAGTCAAAAAAGCGGTTTTCCTGTTCCGGAAAAACCGCTTAGCTTTAGTTGTTCACTCTGTGTTATTTTTGGTTTTCTGCTGTTTTTTTTGAAAAAACATATATAACGCGATAAATATATTTACCCTGGTACAGAGTACTAGGTATCAATATCAAAAAAACATAACAAAACGGGTATTGATAACTATTACAAAATGTACTAAAATATATTTACTGTTGCGAATCAGGTGAGAAAATATATGAAATCAAAATCAAGATTCTCGGCGGTGCGCCGTGTTTTAATATTCTGGACATTATTTATAGGTATAGGTGCAGTCGGGGGTGCTGTATGCATGATAGTCGACCCGAGCGGAAAGGTTCTCGGAATGGACGGAATGCTTCCGTATTTTAAGGTTCTGCCGTTTGCAGACGTACTGTTTAACAATTTACTTTTTCCGGGCATTGCATTGCTTATTGTAAACGGAATTACAAATATTACCACTTCTGTTCTTTTGTTTATGAGAAAACGGGCGGGAGTAATCCTCGGTGAGATATTCGGCATAACGCAGATGCTGTGGATATGCATACAGTTTTACATGTTTCCGCCTAATTTCATGTCGACGATTTATTTTATATTCGGGTTCTGTCAGTTTATAACCGGCTTTGCCGCGGGCGTGTTTTATAAGCAGGAGAATTTTAAAGTCGATACATCGCAGTATAAAAATATAGGTACTGATAAATCAAAGCTCGTCGTTTATTTTTCGCGTATGGGATACGTTAAAAAGCTTGCGTATGAAAAGGCGGACGATACGGGCGCGGACATTTACGAAATTAAATCTACCGAGATGACGGACGGTACTCTCGGATTTTGGTGGTGCGGAAGATTCGGCATGCACAGGTGGGATATGCCGATTGAGAAAATCAATATTGATTTAAATGCTTATTCCCACGTGACGATTTGCTCGCCTATATGGGTGTTTACGCTGTCTGCTCCCGTGCGCGCTTTCTGCAAAGAAGCGTCGGGCAGTATAAAGGAAGCCGATTACATACTTTCGCACTATGCAAACGGAAAATACGAAAACGCGGTTAATGAAATGGACAACTTATTAAAAATAACTCACACGTCGTATTGTTCATTCAGGTGCAGAAAAGGCGTTTTCAAGGAAATGTGATTTATATTTATGAATAAAAAACAGGACATGACGGCACAGCTGGAGAGCGGAAAGATAATTCCGCTGATTATAAAACTTACCGTTCCCGCTGTTGTCGCGCAAATGATTACATTCTTATATAATACTGCCGACAGGATGTTCGTTGCAAAAATAGACGGCTCGGGCATGGACGCGTTGGCGGCTCTAGGCATTGTTCTGCCGGTTACTCTTATAATGCAGGCGTTTGCAAATCTCGTGGGACTCGGCGGTTCTCCGCGCGCGGGGATAAGATTAGGCGAGGGCAAAACTGACGAGGCGAACAGAATTTTCAATACCGCGTTCGTATTATTATTAATAATAGGTATATGTACAGGTGCGCTGACGTTTATATTTGCACGTAAGATAGTCGTACTGTTCGGATGTCCCGACAGCGCGGTTGATTTTGCCGAGGAGTATCTGCGTATTTACTCGTGCGGAAGCGTGTTTGTAATGCTCGCGCAGGGGCTGAATCCGTTTATTCTGACCCAGGGCTATTCATTTTTTGCTATGATATCAGTTTCGTTCGGTGCGGTTATCAATATAATTCTTGACCCGATATTTATTTTTAAATTTAATATGGGAGTAAAGGGTTCGAGCCTTGCTACCGTTTTATCGCAGGCGTGTTCGTGCGTATTGATACTGTGTTTTTTCTTTTCGAAAAAAAGTATGTTTAAATTGAAATTTTCGTTCATGCGTCTTAAAAAAGCGAGAATTTTCAACATTCTTTCACTCGGAATCACGCCGTTTGTTATGACGGTTACCGAGTGCGCCATTCAGATAGTATTTAATATAAATCTCAATGCGTCGACGCTCGGAAACAAGGATTATACCGCCGCTCTTACGATAATGCTAAGCGCGTTACAGCTTATTTCTCTGCCGCTAAACGGACTGGGCAACGGTATGCAGCCGTTTGTGAGTTATAACTACGGACGCGGTAATGCTTCGAGACTGAAACAGGGTGTTAAGTACATAACGATTATCGCGTTTTTCACAGCATTTATAATGTGGTCGTTCTCGCTTGCGTTTCCGCAGGTCTATGCGTATATTTTCTCTGCAAGCGAAAACGTAACGAAGATAGTAAAAGAATACACTCCGTTTTTCCTTATGGGTTCTGTTATGTTTTTTGCTCAGATGACATTGCAGAATATCAACGTCGCGCTCGGTCAGGCGAAGTCTGCGCTTATTCTCGCCGTTACGAGAAAGGTAATAATTCTGATTCCGCTGTGCTTTACGCTGACTCATTTTCTCGGATTTAAAGGAGTTTATATGTCCGAGGGAATAGCGGATTTGACGGCGGGAATTATAACGGTGATTGTTATTTTTACAACGTTTCCGAAGATATTTAAAAAACGCGAAGAATACGTAAAAAACTGCCCCCGAAATTGAGGACAGTTTTTTTTATTATTACATTATTATAATGCAGTCTGCGGTTCCTTTTCATCGACGAGTATTTCGTTTAAAAATTCAAAACACTGCGCGAGACATTTTTTAGCGGGAGTCGTTCTTTGCAGCAGGTGGAAACAGTGGTTGTTTTTTAATCCCTGTGCTTCAAACGTTCTGACTTTGTCGACGGATTCAACGAGTTTATCCGCCATAGGCTGACCCTGTTCGGGAACTATAAGGTCGCTCTTTGCCCATGCGATAAATGTCGGACACCATTTTTTGTCGACGAAATTAATAGGTGAAATATAATCAAACAGCGGGTATTCGCTTATGTTGCTCAAATCCTGTTTAACAGGGTAGTCGAGAATTAAATTCGCCATTTCGGGAACAATGCCGAAAGGCATCGGAACGTCCATGAATTTCGGCAAATCGTAAGGTCCGCAGAAAAGCGCGGCGGCTGCGACGGGATGATTTAACTTGCCGACGCCGATTTTGTCCGCAATTTCGGGGTGTGCGGATAACAGCTGTAAGTAGGAAGCGTTGTACGCGCCCGACGAATCGCCTGTTACAATAATTCTGTCAAGGTCTATGTTATAAGTTTCGGAAAGAACGTCAAGATAATTGAACGCGTCGACTGTGTCGCCTATGAGTTTGAACAAATCGACCTCCGGCGGCATGCGGTAATTAATATTGTATACAAAATAGTTTTGATTTGCAAAACATTCCGATATGCTGACTCTGTATTTTTTATCTCCCATAATGAATGCTCCGCCGTGCATGTTTATAACGACAGGGTATTTTTTACCGTTTCTAAGTATTCTCGGGGGATAGTACATGTCGCCCATGGTGTATTCTCCGCCGTTGTCGGAGTACGGGATGTTTTTTTCACAGAATATATTTTCAAAGCTGACGGAGTTCTGAGGTTCTTTCATAAAGATGTCAACTGCTTTGAAAATGACTTGCGATTTTTTCATAGATTGGAACCCCTTTTTAACAGTTTTCTTTAATTTTAACATATTTACACCCTGATAGCAAGTGATAATTATATGTGATATGTATATTATGCACAAAATATTAAAATGCTAAAAAACGGAACCGGCTTTTCGGTCGGTTCCGCTGTGTATTAATTATTTTGTAATTACATAAGGCTTCTGTAAAGAG
>ERZ808240.2532-NODE-2532-length-19682-cov-4.387171_pt1 | contig 19682 bp, 12 predicted proteins | sample MGYA00521084_ERZ808240 | MGnify/ENA primary metagenome ERZ808240 (study PRJEB31516, sample SAMN03275571) | gut metagenome | biome: mammalia-associated habitat; material: feces | host: Papio cynocephalus | place: Kenya | collected 2012-08-06 ...
TCTCGCATATATGATGTTGTCCGTCTGTTAAGAATGTGTGTTAAACAGTAATTTCTGTAAAATCTCCAATTCTGGATATTTTTTTCCCTTGTATTTCATTTAAATCATAATTAATATAAACTTATATAAAAAGAGTATATAAAAGTGATATAGAATAATGGAGGTATATTATGCTTTTTAAGAATCCTATTATTCCGGGATATAATCCGGATCCTAGTATATGCCGTGTGGGAGATGATTTTTATCTTGTTAATTCCACATTTGAATTCTTCCCAGGAGTACCGATATATCATAGCAGGAATCTTGTGAACTGGGAGTTAAAGGGATACTGCCTTGACAGACGTTCGCAGCTTGAACTTGAAGGCTGCCGCAATTCAGGCGGTATATATGCACCAACAATCCGTTATCATAAGGGGATGTTTTATATGATTACAACCAATGTGACGGATAAGGGGAATTTCGTTGTTCATACAGATAACATTGATGGTGCATGGTCAGACCCGGCATGGATAGACCAGGGTGGTATTGACCCATCATTGTTCTGGGATGATGATGATAAGTGTTATTACTGTTCAACTGGTATACTTGATGGAGTGCGTGGAATAATTGCATTTGAGATTGATCCAATGACAGGAAAGATTCTTTCTGATAAGCACCTTATAAGTGAAGGGTGCGGTGGACAGTGTGCAGAGGGACCTCACATATATAAAAAAGATGGTATGTATTATCTTATGATAGCTGAGGGTGGGACAGAATATGCACATCGTGAAACTATACAGAGAGCACATTCAATATGGGGACCATATACTCCTTGTCCACATAATCCTATAATATCGCATAAAGAATATAAGAAGTCAGAAATTCAGGCGACAGGTCATGCTGATCTGATAGAAGATGCCAATGGTAACTGGTGGCTTGTTTTTCTTGGAATAAGAAGATTTAGTCATGCACTTCTACATAATCTTGGAAGAGAAACATTTCTTGCGCCTGTTACATGGAAAGATGGCTGGCCAGTTGTTGGATATAATGGAAATGGAACTATAGAGCTTGCGATGGATGCACCACTTCCAGGTCTTGATTATGAGGAAAGCAAAAAGAATATACATATAGATAGTAAGAGTGGAAAGCCAATGTTATATTCAGATCATAGTGTACATATAGATTTTTCGGATGATAAGCTTGATAACAGACTGCAGTTTACAAGAAATCCTGATATGTCACATTATATTTATGATAGTAAGAATAGAAGACTCACACTTAAAGGAACGGATATATCGCTAAATGAGCCAGGAAAATCACCAACAATATTATCATTTAAACAGCCGGAATTCACGACAACTTTAAAGGCAGTGGTCAATATAGGAAAATCTAATGCGAAAAGAGCAGGAATAGCTGCATATTATAATAATGATTATCATTATGAGATATATGCCGGCTGTGACGAGGCTGGAAAGTATATAGGCTTTTATAAGCATATTCATGATATGGGAGCGGAACTTGCACATATACCTGTAAGTAAAGAAGAAGAGAATATGAATCTTCTTGTAAAAATAGATACTGACAGGGAAAAATATACATTTTCATATGCATTGTGTGATACAACAGATGTTAATGCAAAAGCAGCATACAGACAGATTGGTTCAGGTTTAAATGCTGGACTTAGTACAGAGGGTACAAGGACAATGACATTTACAGGAACACTATTTTCATTATTTGCAGAAGCTGGAAATGGTGTGTTTGAAGCTGGAGTACAGCTTGATATTAATCCGGATGAGAATTATCAGCTATAGAAATTGTGAGGTATATAATAGTATCTGAATTTACTATATATCGTATTTAAATGATTTTTAAACTGTGTGGGAATTGTATCAGAGTTATGAATTGTATTAAAATTTCGTTATAATTGCGATAAATCAGGAAGGTATGTGAATGAAAAGAGATATATCATATTCAGAGAATTATACAGAAATTGTTCCATATAGGGAATATGACTTACACGACGTTGCATGGCACGAGGGAATGTTTGCAGGAAATGGACACATAGGAGTTATAGAGTCCTGCGCACCATTAAATGATGACCTTATATATCAGAATGTAGAATATGTTATGCCATCAGATGAGCCAAGACATGTGCCTGAAGAGGTTACAGGCCAGCTTTATGAGGCAAGGCAGGCTGTCCTTAATATGGACGATACCTGGAATATACATAACAGAAAGCGTACTAATATGTACTGTCACCATCCAGGTCATCATTTAAGAATTGAAATGCTTAAGGTTGCGCATAATGATGAAAGAAAAACATTGTTTGATGATATCAATGTAACAGATTATGAAAGATACACAGACCTTGAACATGCAGTAATAGTTACGAGATTTAAGGCAGATGGAAGAAGTGTCGAAAGAAAAACATATGCACTTGAAGATGAAGATGTTGTGGTGACAGTTATTAATGGCATCAAAGATTTTGGCATAAAGTTTTTTATAGAAGATTTTGAATCTATACATAAGTTTGGAACGGGAAAAAACAATGTGGCAACATCAGAAAGAAAAATGAAATACTCAAGATTTGTTAAAGATGACATGATAGGCTTTGTTTCTCACTATCCATCTTTTGCCGGGAGCGAGCTTGCATCTGGAGGCTTTGCCGGAGTAACTAAAGTATATGTTGGTGATGGACGTATCCAGACATTTGACAGAATGAAAAGTGACATGGCTTATACATGCATTGATGATGGCGCACCGGTGTTAAAGGTGACAGATACTGACCAGATTGTTCTTATAACATATCTTGACTGGACCTATGAATGTGAAGAAGTTAAGACAAATGCTGATGTAACTGAATATAGTATTGTAAAAAAATGTATTGATAAAGTGGAAAATGCGTTAGAAAAATACTTATGTGAGGATATATTAAAAAGGCATGAAATATCAAGCTCAGAGAAGTATTGTAGGGTTTCTTTGGATTTAGGGCGACATAAAGATCAGATTATCAGTAATGAAGTACTTTTAAAGAAACAGAAGACCGAGACTGATATAATTCCTGAACTACTGGAACGCATATATAATAACGCAAGATATGGAATGATATCATGTGCTGGATATACAGCACCAAGACTCAATGGACCAGGAGTTGGTGAATGGAATCTTTCATGGCGTAATGCATATACCATGGATGCTAATGTGAATATCCAGGTTTCAGGAATGAACAGCGCTAATATGTATGAGGCGGCAACGGGGTATATATGGTTTATAATCCGTCAGTTAAAAGACTGGGAGAATAATGCTTCAATGGTGTATGGAATGAAGGATGCGGTGCTTACTCCAGTTAATACAGATGGACACAGGGCAATGATGGTAGAGTATGATATTAATTATCCTTTCCAGTACTGGAATGCAGGTGCCAGCTGGATGATACTTCCAATAGCAGAATTCCTGGATTGTTACGGAGATGTTAGAATATCAACAAGGGATGATGATATCATAAAAATGTATAGTAAAGATACATTTGACGTAAGAAAAGATGTGTTAGTACCGCTTGTCAGAAAGACATATAATTTCTGGAAACAGTTATGCAGTGCAGAATATTATACAGATTCTGATGGTAATGCCTGCTATAAGAAAGGCAAAAAGAGCCTTGAAAAAGATGAAAGATATCTTATTATCCCTTCATTTTCACCTGAAAATAAACCACTTGGATATCACAGTGCTATCACTGCTAATGCAGCTATGGATATATCTGCAGCAAGAGATGTTGTAAATATGTATATTGATATTGAAAATGAAATAAAAGAAAATGGATATAAGAATCGTGTAAAAGAAGCAGAAGATTTTAAGCAGAAGCTTCCAGAGTTCAAGTTTGATGAAAGCGGAGCAATCCGTGAGTGGTCAATGAAAGAATATAAGGAAAACAATGCGCACAGGCATATAAGTCATCTGTATTGTGCATGGCCTGCATATCAGACACAACATGATGATAAACTTGCAGATGCATGCCGTCAGGCAATAGTTAACAGAAACCGTGAGAATACAGGAAAAGATGATACGGCATCACATGGCTGGATACATAAGGCTTTAGTAGAGGCAAGGCTTAAGAACGCAGATTCTGTATATGATATACTTAATCTTCTGGTACATAGTGATATATTCTATACATCTTTATTTACAGATCATAACACTGACAGGTCCAAAGGTGTGGCATGTACAGATACTTTGTTTGGAATAGTAGGTATTATCAATGAAATGCTTGCATATTCAGATTGCCATACAATAGAATTGCTACCGGCGCTTAGCTCTAAGTTTGCTAAAGGAAAGGTGTGTGGACTTATGACAAGGGCAGGTGTAAGAATAGATGAGCTTGAGTGGAATGTTAATGAGAAGAATGAAGCTGATAAGTCTGGTCAGGGACTTAAGAAGTGTACTATCAAACTTGTGATTACTGCGCTAAGGGATACTGAATTCAAGCTTATTCTTAGAAACAAGGCATTTAGCGGATTAATAGAGGAAGATGGATCTTGCTTTAACCAGAGTATAACAATGAGAGCAGGTGAAGAAAAATGGATTCTAAAAAAATAGATATGACAAAAGGATCTATTGTAAGGCTTGTATTTCTTTTTGCATTACCTATATGTGCTGGAAATATGTTACAAATGCTCTATAATACAGTGGATTCTATTATAATAGGGAATTATTGTGGCTCTACATCACTGGCTGCTGTTGGAACCAGTTCACAGCCGGTTGAAATGATATTATGTATATTTCTTGGATTAGGAACGGGCATATCAATACTTATTTCACAATATGCTGGAGCGGGGGATAAAGATAATCTTAAAAAGACTGTGTATACAGCGAATTCATTTATATATATGTGTGCCATACCTCTTACAATAGCAGGATTTTTTATAGGGCCGCTTATATTAAAGTTTATGGGAGTTCCACAGGATACATGGAAGCCAGCTGTTACATATATAGATATTATGTTTTTGGGAACACTTGGCAATATAGGATATAATATTAATGCAGGAATACTTCGGGGACTTGGAGATAGCAGTTCTTCGCTTATATTTCTTATGATATCATGCGTGGTAAATATAGTATTAGATCTGTTGTTTGTTGCAGGACTTAAGCTTGATGTCGGAGGTGCCGCTGCAGCTACTTCAATAGCTATGTTTTGTTCGTGGTTTTTTAGTATATGGTATATTAAAAAAAGATACCCTGAGCTTGATTTCAAGGTGATACCAGGAAAGATTGACCATAATGTCATGAAAGAAATAATAGGAGTTGGCCTGCCATTAGGCTTGAATAATTCGATATACTCCATAGGACATATACTCATGCAGGGACTTATTAATGCACAGGGTTCTGTGTTTATGGCAGGGTGTGTAGTCGGAAATAAAGTTAATGGAATCGCCAATGTTGCAATAACATCCATGTCAAGTGCAGGTACAACATTTGCAGGACAGAATTATGGAGCAAAAGATTATTCAAGAGTTAAAAAAGGTGGAAAAATAATACCATTTATGTCAGGTGTTATAACTTGTGTATCAGGCTTGATTGTTACGTTCCTTTTAAGCACACCAATCGTCCGCATATTTACAAAAGATGCTGCTGTAGTAGAGGTGGGAGTATTATATATTCATTGTATACTCCCATTCTCATGGATGTACGCAGTCTTCAATGGAATAATATGTTATGCCAATGGATTAGGAGAAGTAAAGTATCCTACTATTGTTAATATACTTGTCTTATGGGCTGTAAGAATTCCATGTGGTTATTTTATATCGTACTTTATTGATGGCAGATATGTTAATGCCTGTGTGGCGGTCAGCTTTGCTTTCGGTATGATATGTATGCTGTTCTTTTACAGAACACGTAAGTGGAAAGAGGTGTGCAGTAAAGCAACGCAGTAATTTACTTATGTACTGTATCTATCAGCTTGTGCATGCTGTCTGATATGCCCTCAAGTATATGCATATTAGCCTCTTCATTTGCATTAGTTTCTTCAGCATGTGCTGAAAGCTGCTGTGAAACTGCTGAAATAGTCTGGATTGAATCTATGATGACACGGTTGGCTTCCTTAAGCTCATGAACACTGTCAGAAAGTTTTGTTACATTGTCACGTACAATATATGTATTGTTCTGAATGTTGTCAAAGCTTCTGGCAGTATTTTCTGTTGAAGTTTTCTCTTCGTTTATACCATCAATCATTTTATAGATTACACTGACAACATCTTCGATGGACTGCGCCATGTTCTGAATAAGTTTAGTTATGTTGTCTGTAGCACCAGCTGTCTGTGTTGCCATTTTAGATATTTCAGAGGCAACAACGGAGAACCCTTTGCCAGCTTCACCAGCTCTGGCAGCTTCGATACTTGCATTAAGAGCAAGCAGTTCTGTCTGAGATGCGATTTCCTCTATCATAGATATGATTGAGTGCATTTCCTCTATATGGTTGTTTAAGTAAGTTAATTTGTCTGCAACTTCTTTACCATTCTTTACAGAAATATCAACTGTTTCAACTAACTGGTTTATATCAAGGCTGCTCTGGCTTAGAATATCAAGAGTCTGTGACATACTTGAAGATATTTCGGTTGATGCAGAATCAACAAGTTCGACTTTTCTTTGTATAGCATCGGTCTGCTCTAACTGGTTCTGGACAGCGTTAGCAGTGTCAGTTGCACCATTGGCAACCTCACCCATGGTAGCCTGTGTAGCCTTGGATGCAGTGCTTAACTTTTCAAGCTCTGTGTATATTTCAGATATGCCATTCTGTAATGTGGCAGACATATCAGATATTTCAGTTAAGAGCTTCTCACTCTGTTCTTTGGCTTCTGAGATATTATCAACCTTTTGCTGTGCATTGGCCTTGGTTGTTATAGCAAGAATACAAGCATATATACCAGTGAGAAGTACTGTTATTATCTGTATGGCAGCAACTTCTGAACCAAGATAACCAAAACCACCAGTTTTAGCTCCTAATATAACTGATATGATACTTTCAAGTATAACTCCAAAGTTAACAAGAAACATAAGTCGGAATTCATTATATAAAGAAACAACAAATATCATAGGGAGTGCAAATGCGAACATTACTATGCTTGATGATGTGAATAACACAAAGGTATAAAATACAGCATAGCCAATTGGAACCAGGTGTTTAATAGCATGGTTTTCGTGATCTTTGTTCCAGAATATGAATTCGGCAATGACAGGTGCAATTCCTATTATTGCAATAATTATTGCTTCAAGAAGTTTAGACTCTTCACTACGGAATGCCTGTGCAATAATCATAAAATCCATAATAATTACTTCAATTAAGTGTGCGTACATAGATACGCGGTTGTTTCGTTCCATTTCAGAATTATTTTTTTTAACTTTGATAGACATATTATTCCTCCTGTGTTTTATGTTTAAACGCTGTTTACATGTTAATATTATTTAAAAAACTTTTATATATGTCTGGCTGCCATCTGGGTATGGTCAGATGATAAAGCTATATAATATAGCACTACTGCAAATCTGACAATATTAATATATTAGGGATTAAAATTGAATATATTAAAGCCGGCAGTCAGGTTATAATATAACATGGATTATTATAAAGATATTTACGTAGTTACATAGAATATATAATCGATATAGGAACAGATTATCATGTAATACATACATGATTGTTGTACGTCGATATATATTTCAATGTATTGTCCTCAAACTTTTATTATTATACAGGATATAAAGCAAATTTTCAATTGTATGATGAAAAATGCTCAATTTTTTGAGAATCAGATTTAAAACAAGTATTTGTTAAAAAGATACATATAAATAATATGTAGTTGACGTATTATATTATAAATTATACTATGATGATAAGACATGATAGTCAAAATACTTTTGACCATTATATAATTATATAAAAATAATCAAATGTGTGATGAAATCTGAAATGCTGGAGGTGCCTATGAAAGAAAATAATGAATGGTGCAATGGTTTGGCCGATAATAGGGCTGATTGTGAAAAAGATGCACTTAAAAGAGAAAACTATATTGATACTATTGTCAGTGAACTGACAACAGAAGAAAAAGTTGGAATGATACATGGAGACGGTTTTTTTAAAACAAAAGGTGTTGAAAGGCTGGGTATTCCTCCGCTTAAAATGTCTGATGGACCTATGGGAGTCAGAAATGAGTTCTATAATGACAAATGGGTAGCATTAGGATATTCGGATGATTATGTTTCATATGCACCTAGTAACAGCGCACTTGCTGCAACATGGAATCCTGAACTTGCATATATGTGCGGTAAGAATCTTGGGGAGGAAGCAAGAGGAAGAGGTAAAGATGTTATACTTGCTCCGGGCATTAATATTAAAAGAGATCCTTTGTGTGGAAGGAATTTTGAGTATATGAGTGAAGACCCATATATGGTTGAAACGCTTGTGGTGCCGTTCATTAAGGGTGTACAGGAGAATGATGTTGCAGCATGTGTAAAGCATTTTGCTGTTAACTGCCAGGAAACGAACAGATTGTATGTTGATACAATAGTTGATGAAAGAACATTGCATGAGTTGTACCTTAAAGGTTTTAAAGCAGCAGTATGTAATGCGCATAGTTATTCAATAATGAATGCATATAACAAGGTTAATGGAAGCCATTGCAGTGAGAATAAAGAGCTGCTTGATGATATATTAAGAGATAAGTGGAAATATGATGGTGTAGTTATAAGTGACTGGGGGTCAGTACATACAACAAGCAAGTCAGCCAATACATCTATGGATATTGAGATGAGTGTAACTCCTGATTTTGATAATTATTATTATGCTAATCCTCTTCTTAAGGCAATAAAAGAAGGAGCTGTGTCTATAGAAGAAATCAATAAGAAAGTAAAGAATATATTAAGACTTATGTACAGGTTAAAGATGATAGGACCTGATGCGGTTAATAGAAAACAGGGGATATATTCTAATATGGAACACTGGCAGGCAGCACTTGATACAGCAAGGGAAGGTATAATACTTTTAAAGAATGAGGATAATATCCTTCCAATCACGCCTGAAAGACTTAACATGAGCAGAAACTCCTGTGTGAAAAATTCAGATAAAGAAATTGATAAAGTAATAAAAGATAATGAAGCACCAGTAAAGAAGAAGATTGCTGTTATCGGACATAATGCGGAGCATAACCATGCTGGTGGAGGTGGAAGTGCAGAGATAAAGGCAATATATGAAATATCGCCATTACTTGGTCTTAAGAAAGCACTTGGTGGTAATGTGGATATCCAGTATGTTCCTGGATATTATGTTCCAGGTGATAAGGATGTGAATGAAGTAAACTGGCAGGAGGCAAGCCTTGAACGTCAGGTTATGGGTGAGGAGAGCGACAGTAAGAATAATAAAGAGTTAAGAAAAGAAATTGAAAAAAACAGACATAAGCTATTGACAGAAGCCTGTGAACTGGCTAAAGATGCAGATGAGGTTATATATATAGGCGGATTAAACCATGATTATGATGTAGAAGGAAGAGACAGACATGATATGATTCTTCCATATGGACAGGATGAACTTATTAATGCATTACTTGACATTAATCCTGATACAGTTGTTGTCATGATTGCAGGTTCACCTGTGCAGATGCCATGGCTGTCAAGAGTAAAAGCACTTGTATGGTGTTATTATTCAGGTATGGAAACAGGTGATGCACTTGCAGATATTCTTTTAGGAAAGGTTAATCCAAGTGGAAAACTTCCAGAAACGTTTCCAGTAAGATATGAAGATACAGTTACATATAAAAATGGGCAGTTTGGCAGGGAAGATGCCATAAAATGTGAAGAAGGCATATTTGTTGGATACAGATATTATGAAAAAGAACATATAAAACCAGCATTTGCTTTTGGATATGGATTGTCTTATACACAGTTTAAGATTGATAATATAACGGTTAGTATGTGTAATGATGATAAAAAAGGTGAAAAATTAGCTGCGGTTGTTGGCTGTGAACTTAAAAACACTGGAAATCTGCCAGGGGCAGATGTTATACAGTGTTACGTACAGGATATGGAGTGTAGTGTAGAACGCCCATTAAAGGAATTAAAGGCATATAAAAAAGTATTTCTTGAACCAGGAGAATCCAGGAGTGTAGAGTTATATCTGTATGAAGATGCATTCGGGTTCTATGATGTTAAAAGTGGAGATTTCGTTATAGAACATGGACAATTCAAAGTGTATGTTGGTGATTCGTCAGATAATTGTATGGCTGCTTTAGTTATAACTATATAGTTGAATCTTTGTTAAATATATCCAGGTATATGATATTTTATTTGTCTTGCATAAGTTAAAATATTATATATCTGGATTTTAATGTTTCAGGATGCAAATGCGGGTATTATTTTAAGTTTACAATGGTATTTTATATATAAGTGTGATAGAATCGTGTATGCAATGCGTTGTTGTATGCAATACACTGTTATTTAATGTGTTATTGATTTTCGCATATGGGAGTTGTGTCTGTGCACACCTGGCACAAGTTCGTTATGTGCAGGAAACGTGTGCAGAAATGAGGATTATTATGAATATATATCTGGCAGGGGATTCAATAGTTCAGAATTATACGGATGAAGAGTTTATAGCAGGATGGGGACAGTATCTGCCATATTATGTAAACAAAGATACTAAAGTTGTTAATTGTGCCAAGGGTGGAAGAAGCTCAAGATTGTTTATTAATGAAGGAAGATTTGATGAGATAGAAAAGAATATCGGAGAAGGGGATTATCTTCTTATAGAGTTCTGCCATAATGATGATGCATCAAAAGAATATAAGACAATGTTTAACAGACTCGTCGAACTGGGTGAACCTGATAAAAACGGCCGTTTCCCAGTTATACCGGGAGAAAAAGTATCTAAGGATTATATACCAGAAGAATATATAGAAGCACTTATGAAGGATGATAGTATAAAAGATAAAGAATCTGTTATCCAGAGTGTAAAGGCAGTTAACAATTCGTATCCACATGATACATATTATCCGTATTCGAAAAATGGAGAAAAGGGCAGCTATAAATGGTTCATAAAACAATATATAGATATGGCAAGAGAGCATAAAGCAATCCCAATTCTTGTGACAGCACCAGCGCGCACGCAGTTTACGGAGGATGGAAAGATTGAGGACGGAAGAGGACTTCATGGTGGAAATAATTTCGCGTATATAAGAGCAATGAAACAGATAGGTGAAGAAACACATACGGTAGTACTGGATTTGTTTTCATATTCTGTTGCTATGTTTGAATCAATAGGACAGGCAGATATTCATAAGTACACATCTATTAAACGGGGAATCAATAAAGGAAAATGGCCTGATGATTTCATAAAAGAATTGAATAAGCCAGATACCGTATCAGAAAATACACATTTTAACAAATATGGGGCATGGCTTCTTACGAAGGGACTTGTAAGTCTTATTAAACAATGCAGTGATAAGCAGATAGAAGGTTTAAAGGGTGTGATAACAGATAGTGGTTTTTCGGTAAAAAAACCATTTTAGATATTTAATATCTGCATGTTCAGGGATTTTATATACAAAAGTTAATATTAAGTTGAAATAAGGAGAATACAATGAGTAGAAGAAGATTATCAAGAAAAGAACGTGAAAGAAGACGAAAACTTATGCGGATTGCGTTGGTTGTAGTTGTTATTATAATTGCAGTTGCGATTACATTTTTAGTTAAAGGTTGCTCTGACAGAAAGAACTCTGCTGATAAAACGGCTAAAAGCAGTATTGTAAATAAGACAACACAACAGGAGAATGATACAGATAAATCTGATAATAACAGTATAGTGGGTACAACAGCATTACAGCAGGAAACGACACAGGAACAGGCTGGAAATGGTGGTCTGCCAACTAATGCAGATAACAAAGATATACATGATGGTTCCAATGTAGAGAATGTTGGAAAGACATCTAAAGGCTTTAACATTCAGACAAAGAATGGTGCAACATATATAGATGGACATCTTATAGCTAATAAAACATATGCTCTTCCAAGTACATTTATACCTGAGAATCCGGAGGTGCCTGTTACGGAGGCAAGAAGTAATAAGAGCCTTGATAAAGATCTTATGACAGCTTTTAGAAAAATGCAGGCAGATGCAGCGGCTAATGGGCTTAATATATATATTGCAAGTGGATATCGTTCATATGACTATCAGGTATCATTATATAACAGATATGTTGCCAAGGATGGTAAGGTAGCAGCAGATACATATTCTTCAAGACCTGGTAACTCAGAACATCAGACTGGATTATGTTTTGACCTTAACTCCATAGAGGATAGTTTCCAGTATACGAATGAAGGAAAGTGGATTAATGATAACTGTTATAAATATGGCTTCTGTATAAGATTTCCAAAGGGTAAGGATGAATATACAGGCTATCAATATGAATCATGGCATTTAAGATATGTTGGAACAGAGCTTGCAGAAAAGTTATATAATAATGGCGACTGGCTGTCATTAGAAGAATATTTCGGGATAACATCCGAATATCCGGATTAATAGATAATAACAATAGATGTTATATTATAATAATATGCACCCTATTAAGTGACAGGTACAATAGTAAATCTTGTTATTTAATAAGGTGCATATTATTTTAATATTGTTTTATGCTTATGTTGTGAATGTGTTATACGTTGTGAGGCTTTAATATTATTATCTGTGTCATTTACTTTATAGTGACTTCTTCTACAGTTGTAATAACACCTGTCGTAGAAACTCTGTATAAAGATGTCTGGTCATTGTAATATGAGAAGAAAGTGTACTTTTCAGTACAGTGTATGCCGGATATTTCACCTACAGCAACATATTCTATTTGTGTGCCATCTATATTCATACGGTAAAGTCCTGGCTTTTCACCGCCCTCGACCTGGAAGAACAGCTTATTGCCGTATACGTTGTAATTGATAACTTTGCCAGACTCGGGAGCATATAAAAGCTCAAGTGTCTTATTGGCTGTGTTAAGTCTTACAAGTGAATAATTCTTTGATAAGTCGATATAGTATGCATAGTTGTTAACCATGGTTGCCAGATAAGAGTTGCAGTCGTAGAAAGCAGTTATATTGTCAGACTTAGAATCCATGGATAATATGTTATGTCTGTTTTCTGGATCAGAAAAATACAGCTTACCACCAGATACACTTGCTGGAAGATAAGGTGTATCACTTATTTTGGTTTCTTTCTTTCCATCAATGCCTACTTTATAGAATGTAAGTGCTGTTTCATCATCATAATGTTGATAATATACGGTGTTTCCACAAAGTGCAGCAGAACCTGAACGGTCATTGTAAAGTATTTTGGCATTATTTCCATCAAGGTCACATCTATATAATCCAAAGAGCTGTCCACGGAATACCATGCCGATTGTACTACTGTTGAAATTATTCTTAACATAATATATGTATTTGCCACATACATTAAGTGATGCAACACTGTCCTCACTCAGCTTCTTAATGTTGGAACAGTCAGAATCCATCACATATAGTTTGTTTTTGTCATTAGGATTGGCAAAATAGATTTTACCATCATATTCACAGAAAAGACCTCCATTTATAAGGTTGCCGGATGTGTTACCAACAGCACTATCATTGTTCATGGTTGTCTGGCTGTGACGGTAGTACATAAAACCACCAAAGCCGATACCGGCTATTGCAAGTATTATAATAATAGTTGTTATTACTTTTTTCATAGGCTCCTCCAGATATAAAACATATTAAAATAAACTAATTACATATTACAAAAAATATGATACAATATCAATGGTTTTATCAATTTAAAGTGATAAATGCAGTGATTGGACAGTAAATAATTAGTGAGGTTAAAGCATGTTAGATTTAGGAGAGATAAGGAACGAAATAGACGGAATAGATAAGCAGCTTGTAGAACTTTTTGAGCAGAGAATGAAGCTTACGAAGGAAGTTGCAGAATATAAGATACAGACTGGTAAGAAAGTACTCGATAGAGAAAGAGAGAAAGCAAAGATTGAGTCAGTTACAAAGCTTGTTAAGAATAAAGAAAATGTTCATGCTATAGATGACCTTTTCTCACAGATAATGGCTAATTCAAGAAAGGGACAGTATCAGCTGCTTGAGGCTATGGGACAGACTTTAAGAGAACCTTATGAGGCTATAGACGAGATTAAAAAAGACGGAGTTAAGATTGTATATCAGGGAATTCCAGGTGCATACACACAGGAAGCAGCCTGTAATTTCTTTGGAGAGGACTGTGATAATTATGCAGTACCTACATGGCGTGATGTTATGGATGAGGTAAAGGATGGAAAAGCAGATTACGGTGTACTTCCAATAGAGAATTCAACAACAGGAAGTGTTGTTGGTGTGTATGATCTGCTGCAGGAATATGATAATTATATTATTGCGGAAACTTTTGTTAATATTGATCATGTGCTTGTAGGTCTTCCAGGAGCAGATATCAATAAGGTCACAACAGTGTATTCACATCCACAGGGTATTATGCAGTGTGATAAATTCCTTAATACACATAAGGACTGGCAGAGAATCAACCAGGCTAATACTGCTATGGCAGCTAAGATGCTTCTTAGTGAGAATGACAAGACACATGTCGCAATATCAAGCAAAAAGGCTGCACAGATATATGGACTTGAAGTTCTAAAGACAGGAATTGCAGATTTATCCAATAATACAACTAAGTTTGTTATAATAACTAATTCACGTAAGTTCCTTAAGAATGCCAATAAGACAAGCATTGTTTTTGAGACAGCTAATGAAGCAGGTACATTATATAACCTGTTAAGTCACATTATATATAATGGCCTTAATATGTATAAGATTGAGTCAAGGCCAAGTGAATCTAAACAGTGGGATTATAAGTTCTTTGTTGACTTCGAGGGAAATATTGACGATCCAAGAGTTATGAATGCATTAAGGGGAATACAGGAAGAGGCAAAGTCTATTAAGCTGCTTGGCAATTATTAATATTAATATGTCTATTGCACAAGGTTGTATAAGAATTGCACAGTAATGGCAGTTAATATAATAAAGAATGACAGATTTGTACAATTTATATAATTCATATAATTAATAATATCTATAAAAAATATAATTGAATTATGTCGTAATATGGTGTATTTTAATTATATGAGCTGTACAACTGGCGGAAAGCATATACATAAATATATGATGTGTATGTGGTGGGAATACCCACAGGGAGTATAGCAGTAATAAGATTATCAGCCGACCGCCTGGGCAACCCTAAAAGGTTACTCAGGATGTGTCGGTTTTTTAATATATTTATTTACAATAAACATATTGGTAAAGCAGACAATCCAGGTAACAATATAGCCTGTGTCTTAGCGCACAGATGCAGGACTGTGAGAGTGCATAGTACGGAACAATCCGTAGGTATGAAAGTCAGTGGCTTTTGACCCTGACATCATGTAATACAATCTAATTAAAGCTAAATAGTGCGCAGAAAAGAGGATTATTATGCAGATTACAACATTAGAAAAAGAATTATCAGGATGTGCATATCCAGGCAGAGGAATTGTTATTGGAAGATCCGAGGACGGAAGCAAGGCTGTAACAGCATATTTTATTATGGGTAGAAGTGCTAACAGCCGTAACAGAGTGTTTGTAGAGGATGGTGAAGGTATAAGAACACAGGCTTTTGATCCAAGTAAACTTGAAGACCCAAGCCTTATAATATATGCACCAGTAAGAGTACTTGGAAAGAAAACTATAGTTACAAACGGAGATCAGACAGATACTGTATATGATCTTATGAGTTCGGGAAAGACTTTTGAGGAAGCATTAAGAACAAGAGAGTTCGAGCCTGATGCACCTAATTTCACACCTAGAATTTCAGGTCTTATGACTGTAGATGATGGCAGGTATGATTATGCACTGTCAATATTAAAGAGTCATAATGGTAACCCGGATCAGTGTGACAGATACACATTTACATATGATGCTCCGGTTGCAGGTGAGGGACATTTTATCCACACATATATGAATGATGGCAGTCCACTTCCAAGCTTTGAAGGTGAGCCTGCATGGGTGAAGATAGAAGGCGATATTGATACATTTACTAATATGATCTGGAATAACCTTAATGAAGATAACAAAGTATCACTTTTTGTAAGATTTATAGACATAAAGACTGGAAAATATGAAACAAGAATTATAAATAAGAATAAGTAATGTTTGTTAATTATTAATATTTAATATGTAAGATTGATATATCGTAGAATTTCCATAAGAAAGTGTTATGGGAATGAAAGTCAGAAAACAACAAATATCAAAGAAATATAAGGGATAATGTCTGTGCGTACCAGGCATTAACCTGCTATGTGAACATGTGCGCAGAAATGAGGATTGTTATGAACGAATTTCAGTTAAAGTATGGATGTAATCCAAATCAGAAACCATCAAGAATATTTATGGAAGATGGAAGTGACCTTCCAGTAGAAATATTAAACGGACGTCCAGGGTATATTAATTTCCTTGATGCATTTAATGGATATCAGCTCGTTAAAGAGTTAAAGGAGGCAACAGGACTTCCAGCTGCAACATCTTTCAAGCATGTATCACCAGCAGGGGCAGCAGTTGGACTTCCACTTTCAGATGTTGAAAAGAAGATATACTGGGTAGATGAAAATATAGGAGAACTTTCACCGCTTGCATGTGCTTATGCAAGAGCAAGAGGAGCAGACAGAATGTCTTCATTTGGTGATTTCATATCACTTTCAGATGTATGTGATGTTGCGACAGCAAAGCTTATACAGCATGAAGTATCAGATGGAATTATAGCACCAGGGTATGAACCTGAAGCTTTTGAGATTCTTAAAGCTAAGAAAAAAGGCAATTATAATGTTATTAAGATTGATCCTTCATATAAGCCAGCTCCTATTGAGAGAAAGCAGGTATATGGTGTAACATTTGAGCAGGGACGTAATGAGTTTAAGATTAATGAAGAACTTCTTAATAATGTTGTTACGGAAAATAAGGATATTCCACATAAGGCAAAGGTTGACCTTATAATTGCACTTATCACACTTAAGTATACACAGTCTAATTCTGTATGTTATACAAAGAATGGACAGGCTATAGGTATAGGAGCAGGACAGCAGTCAAGAATCCACTGCACAAGACTTGCAGGACAGAAGGCTGACAACTGGTATTTAAGACAGAATCCTAAGGTTCTTGCACTCCCATTTAAGGAAGGTGTTGGAAGAGCTGACAGAGACAATGCTATTGATCTTTACATAGGCGATGAGTATATGGATATACTTGAAGATGGAGCATGGGAAAGAGTATTTACAGAAAAGCCGGAAGTATTCACATCAGAAGAGAAGAAGGCATGGCTTGCTACAAACACAGATGTTGCACTCGGTTCAGATGCTTTCTTCCCATTTGGAGATAATATTGAAAGAGCATATAAGAGCGGTGTTAAATATATAGCACAGCCAGGTGGTTCAATAAGGGATGATAATGTTATAGAAACATGTAACAAGAGAGGCATAGCAATGTGCTTTACTGGAATGAGATTATTCCATCATTAATATAATTGATATACAAACAATAGGAAATCTGGTCGTAAAGAGTATATGTTAATCATGTGGGTGTATTACGAAATGTAATATGCCCATTTTGTTGTGTTTTTCGTGATTAGTGTATCCTAAGTTAAATATAATTAAAAATATAATGATTATGCAAATGTGAAATATATAAACGAATTTAATAATATGTTTGATTTAATTACAATAGGATGTTTGTATTAATTTACAACAATATGTCTGGGTTGATATATAATAATACAATTACTCTATAAGAATGTATTAATATTACATTTAGATGATTGTATTCTTATAGAGTAATTATAGAATGTGTAATGTTAATTATCTAAGATAAAAAGCAGCCAGGTGTGTAGCTGCAATTTTTTTCAATTTTTTCAATTATAAGAATTCAAATGTATAAAAACAGAAGCTTCCTTTACCATTGAATAAAAAATATAAAGGTAAAACGCCTGATGGTTTTTCAAAAGTCATAGTAATCGTATTCCTTGTACCAGGTGTCAGGTTTACTTTTTTATGTCCACATATATTATAATCATCAAAATATTTATCTGCGTAGTCTGTATCAGTGGTAATACTGATTATTCCATCTGCGTTACCTCTGATGGAAAGTCTAATAGTTATAGTGTTGTTATTTGATAAATGGTTACAATCAGAAAAATCAAAATATTTGAAGCCAATCATACTTTTATCCTGTATGTTTTTAATATACTGGCTATCTCCTGATTCTCGGTCGTCTCCATCCTGTGTAATATATGGCATGAGGGATAACGTTTTCTCCTTATCCATATCAGGAGTGATATTAAGATTCCTTATATGGCATGCAATATATGCAGGGTATAAGCCGTCAGCAGAAAGAGGCCCATCATTTAATCCACAGCTTGTTGCTTCAACCTGACTTATATGTCCGTTTTTTTCAATGTATATCTTTTCTGCTACGCCCTGGCGGCAGAAAGATGTGTTGTTAGTAAAACGGTGGTCGAAAATATAGTACTGTTCGTTTATATTGATTATACTGCCATGTGTGTTTCCGTTGGGGTAGGCAGGATTATCTATAGTATAACCACGTAGCCCTACATCTGAAGTAGAGTGTATACGTCCGCCATATGTAAAATTATGGTCGGGATACTGGCTTGTTGCATAGTGCAGGCCATTAATACGTGCTGAGTATATAAAATAGTATGTGCCATTGATTTTTCTCATGGATGAGGCTTCAAAAAATCCAGCATTATCAGGACAATCAAAATTTCTTGGAATAATGATGTGAGGAAGTTCGTACATTGTCATCATATCAGGCATAAGACGACATACGAAAGCACCTTGCATAATATGCCCATATTCATCCTCTGTTTTCTTAGGACAGAAGCCAGAGTAAAGATATACGCTTCCATCATCATCCATAAAAACACCAGGATCAAACTGCACATAATCACCACGTTGTAAGCCATATATTCTGCCATCTTTAGTTTTTACATCACTAAGATATTCATAATGACCAGCGGGAGTATCACATACAGCTACGGACATACGTGAAGAATGGGCTACAGAGTAATAAAGATAGTAACGTTTGTCGGCTCCCTGTACAACATCTGGAGCAAAGAGAATCATACGTTCTTCTTTATGTGGATGTTGTTTTCTGTTATATATTTCTCCTTCAAATCTCCAGTCAGATAAGTCGTCAACTGGCGCGGACCAGCATACATAATCATTTTCGCAATATGTTGTGCCGTTAAAACGGTCGTGGCTTCCGTATATGTATAGTCTGTTATTAAAAATGTGTGGCTCTCCGTCAGGAATGTATTCATAACTAGGCAGATATGGGTTATAAACAGGTTTCATGGTACAATCTCCTTTAAAATGTAATATATTAAATGCTGTATTTTATTAATATATATTTGAATATATTGATAAATATATTTGCTAATATATTTTACTATATATAATAATATAATTACATGAAAATTATATCTATAATAATGGAAAATAAAGAAAAATAGTGGTGAGAAAGCAGGAAAATTCTGCGATGATATTGCAACAATATAGTTGTTTAGTTAAATTACTGTTTAGTGAAGTCAACGTAAGTTGACGAAC
>ERZ808240.2534-NODE-2534-length-19669-cov-9.056541_pt1 | contig 19669 bp, 16 predicted proteins | sample MGYA00521084_ERZ808240 | MGnify/ENA primary metagenome ERZ808240 (study PRJEB31516, sample SAMN03275571) | gut metagenome | biome: mammalia-associated habitat; material: feces | host: Papio cynocephalus | place: Kenya | collected 2012-08-06 ...
AATTACTTGAACTTGCGCTTGCGGGCTGCTTCGGACTTCTTCTTGCGCTTGACAGACGGCTTCTCGTAAGCCTCGCGCTTACGGACCTCTGCGAGCACACCGCTGCGGGCAGTGCTACGCTTGAAGCGACGCAGTGCGCTCTCCAGCGACTCGCCCTCTTTAACACGAATTTCCGACATCTTATTCCCTCCCTTGGACCGTGAGGCAGGAATTTCGTTGTTACATGGTAACTAACAGTAGACAGTATAGCGCATTTTCTCTCGTTCGTCAACCTTTTTTGGAAAGTTTTTTGCAAAAACTTTCTTACAGAGCATCAACCCTTTACAGCCAGATTGACGAGGCGGCCCTTGACGTAAATTTCCTTGACAACAGTCTTGCCAGCCAGAGCTTCGGCCACTGCCGGGTCTGCCTTTGCAGCTGCAATTGCATCCTCAGAGGTGATATCTGCGGCGACCTTCAGACGAGCCTTGACCTTGCCGTTGACCTGAACTGCGATCTCGACAGTAGACTCAACGCACTTGGCTTCCTCGTACTCCGGCCACGGATAATAAGCCAGCTGCTCATCGTGGCTGTGGCCCAGCTTCTCCCACAGTTCCTCGGTCATATGAGGAGCGAACGGGTTCAGCAGCTGGACGACCGTCTCGAACTCGGCCTTGGTCGCGCCGCCGTTGTCATACAGGGCGTTGACGAGGGTCATCAGCTGAGCGATAGCGGTATTCATCTTCAGGGTCTCGATGTCTGCGCTGACCTTCTTGATGGTCTGGTGCATCAGAGTCTCGACCTGCGGACGATAGCCCTCGCCCTCGACCAGCTTGTCGGACAGACCCCAGACACGGTCAAGGAAGCGATTGCAGCCTGCGATGGCAGAAGTCTGCCACGGAGCGGCCTGCTCGAAATCGCCCATGAACATCTCGTACAGACGCATGGTGTCGGCACCGTACTGGTCGACGACCTCGTCCGGATTGACGACGTTGCCCAGAGACTTGGACATCTTGACGATGGGATGACGTGCCATCTCGCCGTACTTCTCTTCCAGAGCCTTTTCAGCGGCCTTCTGGCTGCCGTACTCCTTCAGCAGCTTCTCCTGCTCTTCAGCCGGCAGGTTGACGAAGCTGTGGGGGTTCAGACCCAGGATCATACCATGAGCGGTACGCTTCTGGTAGGGTTCCGGAGAGGGGACCACACCGATATCGTACAGGAACTTATGCCAGAAACGGCTGTACAGCAAGTGCAGGGTGGTATGCTCCATGCCGCCGTTGTACCAGTCGACCGGAGACCAATATTCCAGAGCTTCCTTGGAAGCAATGGCATCCTTGCAGTGAGGATCCATGTAGCGCAGGAAGTACCAGGAAGAACCAGCCCACTGGGGCATGGTATCGGTCTCACGCATTGCCGGGCCGCCGCAGCAGGGGCAGGTGGTCTTGACCCAGTCGGTGTGACGTGCCAACGGAGACTCGCCGTCCGGACCCGGCTCAAAGTCAGTGATGTCCGGCAGGGTCAGCGGCAGGCTGCTCTCGGGCAGCGGCTGCCAGCCGCACTTCTCGCACTTGACCATCGGGATGGGCTCGCCCCAATAACGCTGACGGCTGAACACCCAGTCACGGAGCTTGTAGTTGACTTTATCTTTGCCCTTGCCGTTTGCTTCCAGCCACTCGATCATCTTGGCCTTTGCGTCGGTGACGGACAGGCCGTTCAGGAAGCCGGAGTTCACCAGCGTGCCGGTAGCAACATCGGTGAAAGCAGCCTCGTCGAGGTTGGACGGGGTGGTACCCTTGACGACCTCGATGATGGGCAGACCAAACTTCTTTGCGAACTCCCAGTCACGGGTATCGTGAGCAGGAACCGCCATGATCGCACCGGTGCCGTAGGTTGCCAGAACGTAATCCGAGATGAAGATGGGGATTTCCTTATCATTGACCGGGTTGATGCCCATGACGCCTTCCAGCTGGACGCCAGTCTTTTCCTTATTCAGTTCGCTGCGCTCGAAGTCACTCTTGCGTGCTGCCTCAGCCTGATATGCCTTGACAGCGTCAGCGTTCTTGATGATGCCCTTGTCCAGCCACTCCTTGACGATGGCGTGTTCCGGAGAAACGACCATGTAGGTCGCACCGAACAGGGTATCGCAGCGCGTGGTGTAAACAGTCAGAGTATCGCCTGCGGTGGTGCCAAAGTTGACTTCTGCACCGTGGCTGCGGCCAATCCAGTTCTTCTGCTGGGTAGCGACACGCTCGATGTAGTCCAGACCATCCAGACCGTCGATGAGCTTATCCGCGTAGGCGGTGATTTTAAGCATCCACTGGCTCTTGACGCGATGGACGACTTCGCTGCCGCAGCGTTCGCAGACGCCGTTGACAACTTCCTCGTTTGCCAGAACGCATTTGCATCCGGTACACCAGTTGACGCTCATTTCCTTCTTGTAAGCCAGACCGTGCTTGTACAGCTGGAGGAAGATCCACTGGGTCCACTTGTAATACTCGGGGTCGGTGGTGTTGATCTCACGATCCCAGTCAAAGGAGAAGCCCAGAGCTTTCAGCTGGCTGCGGAAGCGGTCGACGTTCTTCTTGGTAACGATGGCCGGATGGATGTGGTTCTTCATTGCGAAGTTCTCGGTCGGCAGGCCGAACGCATCCCAGCCCATCGGGTACAGGACGTTATAGCCGTTCTTGCGGCGTTTGCGGCTGACGACGTCCAGCGCGGTATAGCTGCGCGGATGGCCGACGTGCAGGCCTGCGCCCGACGGATACGGGAACTCGACGAGAGCATAGAATTTGGGTTTCGAGTGGTCGATCTCGACATGGAAGGTCTTTTCGTCCTCCCACACCTTCTGCCACTTGGCTTCAACAGCCTTGTAATCGTACTTCATGATTGTTAATCAGCTCCAAACTATCCAATCTAAATATAACAAATAATATCCTTAGATACTACTATCCGGCGTCAGATACTCCGAGATGTCGATGGGCTCGCCATCCGCCCACAGATGCTCGAGGTCATAATAGGTGCGCGTGTTCGGCACGAAGACATGGACGATGACGTTCGAGTAATCCAGCAGCACCCAGTTCTTCGAGTCGAAGCCTTCGGTGCTGTACGGGGTGATGCCCTTCTGGGAGAGTTCGTAATCCACTTCGTCTGCCAGAGCCGCCACCTGCGTGGTGGAAGTACCGGAAGCGATGACGAAGTAATCGGTCAGAACGGTCAGGCTGTCGACTTTCAGCACCCGGACGTCCTGTGCCTTCTTTTTATCGAGGATCTTTGCAATTTCGATCGCAAGGGTCTTGCTGTCTTTCAAGTTTTCCATGTGGTTCTCCTATCTATTATTTTCCTGCACCGGCGGCCTGACCATCGGTCGTGGTCGCACCCTTCACATCGGTGTCACCATTGAGGATGGCGTCATTCGATTCCTTATCGAGCTGGCCGACGAACTGAACGTTCGCGCTGGTGGATACACTGCCATGCGGCCACTTATCGGTCACAAGATTCATCTCGTCCGTGCTCACCGGGCCGGTATAATTGCGGAAATAGGCATTGAGCAGTTCTGCAATGGAGCCTGCGTCCGGCACGACACAGGAATAACCGTCAAAGTTGTCCGTCGAACCGATGTTCGGCACTCCCATGAAGACCGGCGTCTGTGCCAGCATGATATTCGCGCTGTCGATACGGGTAAAAGACACCAGCATCTTGGCGATGGTCGTCAGATCCATATCCGTCTTGATATAGTTGTTGAAGACCAGCGGCAGCTGGTTCAGCACATCGGTGATGCCCATCGAACGGACACGTTTGAACAAACCTGCGTAGAAATACCGCTGCATATTCAGACGGTCAATATCTGAGTTGGAATAGCCCTCACCGTGGCGGCAGCGGACAAAGAACTCTGCCGATGCGCCGTCGAGGTTGCGGTAGCCCTGTTTCAACGCACTGCCCGCAAAGGACATGTCGTGAGGGATATAGACCTCGATGCCGCCGAAGTTATCCACCATCTCGACCAGTGCCTGCATGTCGATGGAAACATAATAGTCGATGGGCAGTTTGTACTGGTCGTAGATGACTTCTGCCAGCGCAGCAATACTGCCACTATTGGACAGAGCCACCGAGTTGATCTGATAATTGGTCGCCGCATAGGTCTTGCCATTGGAAAGGGAAACTTTCCGTCCCGAAGTCGTGACAAGGCTGTTGCGAGGGATCTGGAGCATCCGGAGCGCACCGCCTTTGATATCGAACTGGCAGTACAGGATCATATCCGTCATGCCATCGTTGGCGGTCGGGTCGTTGGAATAATCACGGCCTTCCTCGTAGTCAATGCCGCAGACCAGAATGTTGACGACATCGCCCTTGTACTCCTCGAGAGTCTGGATCTCTTCGGTGATCTGCTCTGTCTGCGAATCCGGGCGGAGGCTCTCCTCCACCTTGTTCACCATGTTCACGCCGTAAACCACGACACCCGAAATAACTGCGATGACTGCCAATGTGATAGCCATCGGCAGCCAGAGCGGTGTTTTTTTCTTCTTTTTGCGGCGGCGTTTCTCACCCGGAGGCGGAGCTGCGTGAGCCGCAGCGTGGCGCGGCGGCTTGTTTCCGCCATTTCCACCATCAAAGACGGATACCGGCTTGTCCGGCATTTCCGGACGAGGGGAAGCAGGCTTCACTTCAGGCTGTTCGCTGAAAAAATCAGGCTGGCCGCCCGGCGTCGGTTTCGGGGCAGGGTTCTGCGACGGACGCTGTTCGGTCGGACGATTCAAAGAGCGGTCGGTATTGATACGACGCGGAGCTTGACTCATTCGTTCTTATTCCTTCCAGATTTATTGCGGAAAAACCGCGCTATATCCCATAGTATAACATTCTTCCCCATAATCTGCAATCGGTTTTCTTTTGGGAACGATGTTATCATGATCTCAGCCGCGCGCTTCCGTCTGCTGCAGGATATCCTCATAGGCAGCCTTGGACATCGGGTCAAGGGGCTTGCCCTGTGAGAGAACAAATTCGTTAGTCCGTTTCAGTGCGGCCAGCATTGCGGCGTCGAGATCCTTCATTTCCAGTTTGCGCAGTTTGTTGACGCCCGGCCAGTCGCGTTCTTTGCTTGACATGTCAGCCAGATAAACGATCTTATCCAGTTTGCTCATGCCCGGCTTTCCAGCGGTGTGGCAGGCGATGGCCGAAAGCACCGCTTCATCCGTCACGCCCCACTCGGTTCGTGCCAGAATTGCGGCACAGACACCGTGCCAGACCGGAGACGGACGGCTCTCGCCGCCCTCGGCGTACTCGGGGTATTTCGCCATCAGCTCTTTCATCTCGTCTTTGGAGATCTCTTTTGCCGAGTCGTGGAGCAGAGCGGCCAGAGCCGCCTTTTCCTCATTGACGCCATACCGTTTTGCCAGCTTGACCGCCATCTTTCGGACGTTGAGGGTGTGCTGATACCGCTTATCACTCAGACGGCCCCGTACAAGCTCTTTTGCCTCTTTCAACTTCATTGTTTTGCTTCGTCTCCTTGGTTCCGGTAGAGTCCTTCCCGTGCAATGACCGCACGGACATTTCCCGGAAGTTCATGTTCACAGCCGTCACCTGCCGCAAGACGCTGCCGCAGACTGCTGCTTGCCATCGGCAGAGCCTCCACCGGGGCGAACAGGATGCGTCCGCCGACCGGGTCAAGCTGCTTTGCCTTGGCGTGGAGTGCCGGGTCATCGCCGACGTTCCGGCTGACGACCACAAGGTGTGCCAGCCGGAGGATATCCGCCCAGCGGTACCACTCATCAAAGGTCATCAGCATGTCGCTGCCGACGGTCAGATAGAGCTGTGCCGCCGGGAACCGCTCGGTCAGCATTTCCAGTGTGAGGACCGTATAGTTCCGGCGTCCGGCAGCAGCCTGTTCCACTTCCCAGCTGCTGACTTCCAGTTCCGGCACAGCATTTTCCTGCGCCAAGACCTCAAAGCAGCGGCACATCTCGACCCGGAGCGTTCCCGGAGTCGTGGAAGCGTGTTTATGCGGCGGCACACCGGCCGGCATCACAACGACCCGGTCGGGCTGCACTCGGCGGACGGCGGCACGCAGATTGTTCAGGTGTCCGTTGTGGGGTGGGTCGAAGGTGCCGCCGTAGAGTAAAATTTTCATTTCAGCAGGTCAGCATATGCGCTGTCCTTATTCTTCTGCAGATAGAGGACGAATTTGGAGCCGATGACCTGCACGCAGTCTGCACCGGTGGCCTCTGCCAGCAGGACAGATGCTTCCCGGGCATTGTACATGCTGTTATCCAGTACCTTGACCTTGATGAGTTCCCGGGCATCGAGGCAGTCTTTCACGCCCTGGATCATGGTCTCGTCGATCTCGCCCTTACCAACCTGAAAAACGGGGTCCATGGTGTTTGCCTTGCCGCGCAGAATGGCGCGCTGTTTGCTCGTCAGCATAATGATTCTCCTTAAAATATGTTGTGTTTAGTGTTTCTTCAAAAACTCCGGCAGCTCTTTTTCCAGCTCGGCCAGAGCATTTCCGCGGTGGCTGATGGCGTCCTTCTCGTCAGGGGTCAGCTGTGCATAGCTGCGGCCTTCGGTGTTCGGACGCTTTTCATTCTTGCCGACACCGCAGTCCTCCGGGATGAACAATGGGTCATAACCGAAACCATAGCCTCCGGTCAGACGCTCAAAGGCCACTTTGCCCGGGCATTCTCCCATACAGGTCAGACTCTCGCCGGCAGGCAGGATGAAGCAGACCGCCGAGACGAATTTCGCTCCGCGCCTGTCCGCCGGAACATCCTTCATAGCGTCCAGAAGCTTATCGTTGTTGGCTTCGTCATCGCCGTGATGTCCGCAGTAGCGTGCGCTGTACACGCCGGGGGCACCGTTCAGCGCGTCGACGCAAAGACCCGAATCATCGGCAATGGTCGGCAGGCCGCTCTCATTGCAGATGGTCTCCGCCTTTATCTTTGCATTCTCTGCAAACGTCGTTCCGGTCTCGTCTGGTTCCGTGGTGATGCCCAGTTCTTTCTGGCTCACCACCTCATGTCCCTGTGCCTCGAGGATGCGGCGCAGCTCTTTCAGTTTTCCGGCGTTACCCGTTGCCGCGCATATTCTCATGCGATTCTATCCCCTTTCCAATTTGCTCAAGTATTCTCGTTTTTATCAAACGAAACCTCTTTGCCAATGGCTCTCACTCTGGGAGAGCTGGCGCGAACGCGCCTGAGAGGGCTACTCAGTGCCTCCAGTTCGTGCGAGGGATGAGTTCTTCCACAAAGCCCTCCGGCGTGAAGGGGATCAAGTCGTCGATACCCTCGCCCACGCCGATGAACCGGACGGGCAGACCCAGCCGCTGTTTAACTGCAACGACGCAGCCGCCCTTTGCGGTGCCGTCCAGTTTCGTCAGGATGATACCGGTAGCGTTTGCCGCCTTGCAGAATTCTTTCGCCTGACTGATGGCGTTCTGTCCTGTGATGGCATCCAGAACCAGCAGTGTTTCCAGACTTGCTTCCGGAGAAGCCTTCTTGACGCTCCGGCTGATCTTGGACAGCTCGCTCATCAGGTTCGCCTTATTATGGAGACGGCCTGCGGTGTCGGCAATGACCATATCATAGCCGCGTGCCGTTGCCGACTTGACCGTATCGAAGATGACCGCCGCCGGGTCTGCGCCCTCGCCTGCCTTGACGAGCGGAACACCGGCACGGTTTGCCCAGATCTCCAGCTGCTCGCTGGCGGCCGCACGGAAGGTATCGCCTGCTGCCAGCATGACCTTGCGGCCCTGACGGGTGTAATAATCTGCCAGCTTTGCGATGCTGGTGGTCTTGCCGACACCGTTGACGCCAATGACAAGGATGACCGCCGGATGGCCGTCCAGCTCCATCTCGGCATCCGGACGCATCTCATCCGCGATGATGTCACGGAGTGCGTCCGCCGCCTGCTCGCCGGTCTTCAGGCCTTTCGCATTGACCCGGTCACGCAGTTCATCCACCAGACGGATAGCGACCTCGCCGCCGACATCTGCGAGGATGAGCTGTTCTTCCAGACTGTCATACAGATCATCGTCGATCTTGCTGCCGGTCAGCGTGTTCAGGATGTTGCCCCAGAAACCGGTACGGGTCTTCTCAAGGCCGTCCTTCATCTTATCTTTTTCTTTTTTGCCAAATCCAAAGAGTCCCATTGTGGCCTCCCTTTTTGTGTTTGTGATTCCCTATATATTTTATTATACCTACGAAACCAGTGTCGCGTCAACCTGTTCAAGGTCAAGTTTCAGCAGCTTGGACACGCCGTCCTCCTGCATGGTGACACCGTACAGGATATTGGCGGCTTCCATCGTGCCGCGGCGGTGGGTAATGACGATGAACTGGGTCTTATCGCTCACCCGGCGCAGATACTGGGCGAATCGGCTGACATTGGCATCGTCCAGAGCCGCCTCGATCTCATCGAGGATGCAGAACGGTGCCGGGTTGACGGCCATAATCGCAAAATAGATGCTAATTGCAACCAGTGCCTGCTCGCCGCCCGAGAGGGCTTCGAGGTTCTTGATGACCTTGCCCGGCGGCGCGACCTGAATGCCGATGCCGCTGGACAGGACGTCGCTCTCATCTTCCAGCACAAGGCTTGCTTCGCCGCCGCCGAACAGTTCCCGGAAGACCCGGCCAAAGTTCTCATTGATGGCACGGAAGCTGTCTGAGAAGATCTCGCGCATCTGGCGGCTGAGTCCGGCGATCATCCGGGTCAGCTCATTCCGGCTCTCCTCAACGTCCGTGACCTGCACCTGAAGCGTATCGTAGCGGCTCTTGACCTCTTTATACTCCTCAATGGCTCCCACATTGACACTGCCAAGGGAACGAATTTTATTCCGCAGGTCGGACACCTGCGCCCGGAGCTGGGGCAGGCTATCGAAATCAACGCTGATCTCTTCGGCCCGGCTGACAGTCAGCTGGTACTCATCCCAGAGTTTTGCGGCCATCTGGTCGTATTCCGCTTCCGCCGCCGCCTTTCGCTCGGCCAGACGAGCCATTTCCCGGCCCATCTCCTCCCGGCTGTCGGCGGCAGCCCTTGCCTTTGCCAGTGTTTCCGTTTCCTTCTGCTGATAACTCAGACGCTTTTCAGTCGCAGCCTTGATCTCCTCTTCCTTCTGGAAGATCTTCTCCGAGCTGTCCGTCTTGGCCTGACGGATGAAGTTTATCTCTGCACGGCAGGCATCGCTCCGCTGTTCCAGTGCCGTGATCCCCTCTTCGAGGGTCGTTTTCCGACTGGCGGCGTCTCTGCTCCGCTGTTCCAGTGCTTGGATCTGGCTCTGCGCCAGTTCCGCGTCCTTCTGACGGGTCAGCTGTTCCAACCGCTTCGCGCTCAGCTTATCAGAAAGTTCCTTCTGCTGAGCGAGGAACGCATCTCCGCCCTCGGCCAGACGCTCAAGTTCCTGCGATTTCTGTTCCAGCTGGGCGGTCAGCTCGGCTTCCTTAGCTGCTGCCTGCGCCGCCTTTTCCCGGCTGGCATCCAGCTGGGCGTGCAGGGCTTTTATCTCCTCGTTCCGGGCATCCCGGGCGTTTCCGGTCTGTTCCAGAGCCGCTTCCAGACGCTTCTGTTCTGCTTCGGCACGGACACGGTCATTTGCTGCCGTGATCTGTTCACTGCTGGTCGCAGTCAGCTCCGCGGACAGGGCGTCCACCTGTTCCTTGCACTGGTCGGTCTTTTCCTGCGCGGCGATACAGGCTTTCTGGAGTTTTGCCGCCTCGATGCGCAGCTCCTCCATCTCCTGCTTCCGGGTAAACAGGCCAGCCGAACGCTGGACGCTGCCACCCGTGAAGCTGCCGCCTGCGTTGATGACCTGACCATCGAGGGTCACGACCTTATTGTGATAGCCCAGTTCCCGAGCCACACGGGAAGCCTCGTTGATCTCCTCTACTACGACGATCCGTCCCAGCAGGTTGGAAACGATATTTTTATACCGCTCATCTGCCTTGACAAGGCTGGACGCCAGACAAGCCGAACCAATCAGATTTCCCCGGAAGCTGCCCGGCTGGACGGTATCCAGCGGCAGGAAGGTCGCACGGCCTGCATTCTCGCTTTTCAACAGAGCGATAGCGGTTTTAGCTGCCTTTTCGTTTTCGACCACGATGTTCTGCAGGGCACCGCCCAGAGCAGTCTCGATGGCAGTTTCCTTGCCCGGCTCGACTTCCAGAATCGCCGATACCGGCCCAATGATTCCGTGCAGACGCCGTGCAGACGCTGCACGCATGACCGCCTTGACCGAGTTCTGGTAGCCGTCCATATTCTTTTCCAGCTCACGCAGGACGGACAGCCGCTGACGGGAAGCATCCAGCTCCCGGTTCAGTTTCTGCTCTTCCGCATCGGCCTCCTCGAGGGCGGCACGGCGGTGCTTGAGCTTGAGTTCCAGACCGGAACGGATATTGGACAGCTGCTTTTCGTTGTCAACCAGCATCTTCTGGTACTGGATCGTGCCTTCGAGGTCTTGTTTCGTCTCATCATACTGAGCGTTCAGCGTATCGACCGCCTGTTCCAGCGCAGGCAGCCGCTCCTGTGCCGACTGTCCGGCGGCTTCGGCGGCAGCTTTCGCCACCTGTGCCTCGGTATGCCGGGCGTTCAGAGCAGCCACCTCATTTCGCAGAACATCCTGACGTTCGCCGCTGGCGTTGTTCTCGCTCGTCATCCGGACAAGTTCCTCACTCAGGGCGGCGATCTCGTCAGCCAGTTTTTTTCCAGCCTGCTCCATCGCTTTCGCCACACCGCGGTGGCGTTCCAGCGCGGCAGCGGCTTCGGTGCGGTCCTGCTCCTCTGCAGCGATCTCCTGCCGCAGACCCTCCGCACTCTCCTCGTTTCGGAGGATATCGTTTTCGAGGACGGCGATTCTGCTTTCACTTCCGCTGATCTGCTCGGTGATGCTGCGGATATCCCCATTCAGGCGTTCGACAGCGATGGTCAGCCGCTGCTCCTGCATCCGGATCTCCTCAGCCTCGGCCTCAGCGGTCTTTGCCTGCCGGTCGAAACGCTCATAATCCGCCTGTGCCGTCTCGTAATCACGCACCTGCTGGCGGATCGATTCACGCGCACGATGTACGCCATCCGTCCAGAGAGTAACTTCCAGCGTCTTTTTCCGGTCGCTCAGAGCGAGGAACTTTTCCGCCTTTTCGCTTTCCTTGTGCAAAGGCTCGACCCGGCTTTCCAGTTCGCCGAGAATGTCTTTCAGACGTTCCAGATTCTCAGATGCTGCCATCAGACGCCGTTCGGCTTCGTTCTTACGGTAACGGTATTTTGCGATGCCGCAGGCTTCCTCGAAGATCTCTCGCCGTTCGCTGCTCTTGGCGGCAACGATCTCCGCAATGCGGCCCTGACCGATGACGGAATAACCATCCCGGCCGATGCCGGTATCCAGCAGCAGCTCATAGATGTCTTTCAGACGGCAGACCTGACCGTTGATGCTGTATTCGCTCTCACCCGAGCGGTAATATTTACGTCCGATGATCGCTTCCTCGGCATCAAGGTCAAGGGTGTGGTCGCTGTTATCCAGCGTCAGCCGCACCATTGCAAAGCCCATTGCACCGCGTCGGCGAGTGCCGCCGAAGATAACGTCTTCCATCTTGCCGGCGGCACGAAGCTGCCGGGTACTGGTCTCGCCCAGCACCCAGCGCACCGCATCCGACAGGTTCGACTTGCCCGAACCGTTCGGCCCGACGACCGCCGTCACACCCTTATCAAAGCGAATTTTAACTTTATCCGGAAAACTTTTGAATCCCTGGATCTCCAGTTCTTTTAAAACCATCGATTTACTTTTCCTTGATAACTCCCAGCAGTTTCAGAGCTTCACGCGCGGCGTGCTGCTCCGCAAGCTTCTTGCTCCGGCCCTCGCCCCGGGCGACTTTATCCGAATTGAACCGGACAGCCACCACGAAATGTTTGTCATGGTCGGGGCCGGACTCTTCTTCGACCACATAGCTCAGCCGCTCTTCCGGGTTCTGCTGAACGATCTCCTGCAGACGGGTCTTGTAGTCGGCCTCAGCATGCTTGCCCTCAGTGATGAAAGGCATGATAAAGTTTCGTGCCACGTCCATGCCGCCGTCCAGATAAAGGGCGGCAATGACGGCCTCGAATGCGTCCGAGACAACGCTCGGGCGGTTGCGTCCGCCGCAGCGTTCCTCGCCACGGCCAAGGCGAAGATACTCGCCCAAGTTGATCTCCTGAGCGAACTGGAACAGCGCGCCCTCGCTGACAAGGCTGGAACGAATTCGGGTCAAGTCGCCTTCCGGACGGTCTGCATAAGCGTGAAACAGGTAATCCGCCGACACGATCTGCAGAACGCTGTCGCCGAGAAATTCCAGACGCTCGTTATGCTTGACCGGCACTTTGCTCTCGTTGGCGTAGCTGGTATGGGTCAGAGCCGTCTGAAGCAGCTCCGGATTCTTGAATTTGTAGCCGATGATGGTTTCGAGTTGATGACTCATTCTTTTGCTCCCCTTTGTTGAATGACTCTCTGTCACTGAGCAGACGATGCGTTCAGCTCATCGAGAGCCGTCTGCATCGTGCCGCACAGATCGTTTTCGACACAAACTTTTGCCTGACGGATGGCGTTCTTGATGCCCTTGGCCTTGGACGAACCATGCGCCTTGATGACCGGCTGCTTTGCACCGAGGAAGGGTGCGCCGCCGTACTCCTCGCTATCCATCTGGTGCTTGAGGTCGGACACGCCGCTCTTGAGCAGCAGATAGGCCAGCTTGCCGCCGAGGTTCTTCAGGAACATTTCCTTGAGCATTCCCAGCAGCATCTTTGCGACGCCCTCGGTCAGCTTGAGGATGACGTTGCCGGTAAAGCCGTCGCATACCACCACATCGACCTCGCCGTTCGGCACGTCGCGCGGCTCGATGTTGCCAACGAACCGGATGCCCGGCGTGGTCTTGAGCAGCTGGTGGGCTTCCTTGAGCATCGAAGTGCCTTTCGACTCCTCCGCGCCGTTGTTTGCCAGTGCGACCGAGGGCGACCTGCGGCCCTCGACCTTATTGACGTAGCAGCTTCCCATGACGGCAAAGGCTGCCAGCATCTCGGGACGGCACTCGACGTTTGCGCCGCAGTCCAGCAGCAGATAGGCCTGCTTTTTCGCCGGGACCATCGTTGCCAGAGCCGGACGCTTGATGCCGCGCAAAGTGCGGACGATCAGGCTTGCACCCACATGGAGCGCACCGGTGGAACCTGCGGAGACAAAGGCATCGCCCTTGCCCTCCTTGAGCATGTTCAGACCCACCACGATGGAGGAATCCTTCTTGGTGCGGATGGCACGGGCAGGCTCATCGCACATCTCGATGACCTCGGTGCAGTTCACCAGTTCGATGCCGTCCAGTGAAATGTTATGCTCCGCCGCCGTCTTGCGCACCAGAGCCTCGTTACCGACGCCGACCAGCTGGACGCCGTATTCCTTGACCGCAGCCGCCGCACCTTCCAGCACCGCCAGAGGTGCATTGTCGCCGCCCATCATATCCACGATAATCTTCATAGCGCAGTCTCCTTTTTACAGTTCGTTTTCGTCCAGCCACTGCTGGAAGCTGGCCACGGCACGCTCGGCCACAGCCATGTAACGGAGCCGTTTATCCCGGGGACGGCTCTCGGCAGGAAGCGGAGGCAGGATGCCCATGTTGGCACCCATCGGCTGGAAATGCTTGTTCTCGGTCGTCAGGTACTGGATGAGCGCGCCGCACATGGTATCGTTGGGCGGCGGCGGAAGCTGCCTGCCGGTCAGACGGGCGTAAATGTTCCGTGCCGCCAGCAGACCGCAGGCCGCGCTCTCCATATAGCCCTCGAAGCCGGTGATCTGTCCGGCGAAGAAGACATTCGGATGCTCATTCAGATACAGACCGGCATTCAGCACACGGGGCGCATCAAGGAAAGTATTCCGGTGCATGACGCCGTATCGGACGAACTCGGCATTTTTCAAGCCGGGGATCATCGAGAAGACCCGTTTCTGTTCGCCCCATTTCAGGTTGGTCTGGAAACCGACGATGTTGTAAAGGGTCCGCTCCTTGTTCTCGGCGCGGAGCTGAACATTTGCCCACGGACGGTGGCCGGTACGGGGGTCGACCAGACCCACCGGACGCAGGGGGCCAAACCGCATGGTATCAGCACCGCGAGCGGCCATAATTTCGATGGGCATACAGCCCTCGTAGACTGTAACGGTATCAGCCTTTTTGCCGTGTGCATCCGGGTCAGGCTGTGCGGACTGCTCTGCGCCTTTATCGAACTCATGAAGCGGCGCACGCTCTGCCGAAGCGAGAGCCGCATGGAACGCTTCATACTCTGCCTTATTGAAGGGGCAGTTCAGGTAATCTGCTTCGCCGCGGTCATACCGGGAAGCTGCAAACACACGGTCATAATCAAGGCTTTCCGCCGTGACGATGGGAGCGACAGCATCATAGAAATGCAGACGCTCATCACCGGTCAGCTGGCCGATCTCATCCGCCAGTTTGCCGTCAGTCAAAGGGCCGGTCGCAACCAAAATGGGTGCGCTCTCGTCAATGTGTTCCACCTGCTCCCGGTGAACGGTGATGTTCTCGCACGCTTCCACCATCCGGGTCACTTCGGCACTGAAGGTATCCCGGTCAACAGCCAGCGCGCCACCGGCAGCGACACGGGCAACTTCAGCAGCATTGAGGAGCTGGCTTCCCATCCGGCGCATTTCCTCTTTGAGCAGACCGGACGCAGAGTCCAGACGCTCAGCTTTCAGGCTGTTGGAACAAATGAGTTCGGCAAAGCCCTCGCTCTTATGAGCAGGCGAAAAATGGGTCGGCTTCTGCTCGTACAGGTCGACCTTGACCCCCTTGCCTGCCAGCCAGAGGGCGGCTTCGCAACCGGCCAGACCTGCTCCTAATATTGTAACATGAAACTGATTCATTTAAAATCCTCTTAGTCTTTCTTCGGCACCGGCATCTCGAAACCGCAGCCCTCTTTTGCACAGTAGAGCTTGGAGCCTTTGCGGAACAGGGTAGAGCCGCACTTCTCGCACTTGGTAGCGACCGGGGTATCCCAAGTCATGAAATCGCAGTCGGGGTAACGCTCACAGCCATAATAGATACGGCCCTTCGCGCTCTTCCGTTCCAGCATACGGCCCTTGCCGCACTTGGGGCAGATGCCGCCGGTGTCTTTCACCAGACGCTTGGTGCCACGGCACTCCGGGAAACCGGAACAGGCAAGGAACTTGCCGTACTTGCCGACCTTGATGACCATCGGGCGGCCGCAGAGGTCGCAGACCTCGCTGGAAGGTTCATCGGGAACTTTGACCTTTTTGCCCTCCATGTTCTTCTCAGCCTGCTCAAGGCTGGCAGCAAAGCCCTTGTAGAAATCGTCCACCGTCTTGTGCCAGTCGGCCTTACCGCTCTCGACCTTATCAAGGTTCTTCTCCATCTCTGCCGAGAAATCAACATCAACGATATGGGGGAACTGTTCCAGCATCAGACCATCAACGGCACGGCCCAGCAGGGTGGGCTTCAGCTTCTTCTGCTCACGTTCGACATAGCCGCGGTCGATGATGGTAGTGATGATGGGTGCATAGGTCGAAGGACGGCCAATACCATTTTCCTCCAGTGCCTTGATGAGGGTCGCTTCGGTGTAGCGTGCAGGCGGCTGGGTGAACTTCTGTTCACTCTTCAGCTCTTTCAGCTTGAGCAGCTGACCCTGTTCCAGCGGCGGCAGGCTGGTCTCCTTCTTCTCTTTCTCGTCGGTGGCTTCTTCGTACAGAGCCGTGAAGCCGTCAAAGGTGACGGTGTAACCGCTGGCCTTGAACCGGTAATCGCCTGCATAGACCGTGACAGACACGGTATCCTGCTGGCAGTCGGCCATCTGGCTCGCCATAAAACGGCTCCAGATCATCCGGTAGAGTTTCGCGGTATCGCCGCTGATGCTCTTGTCCACCTCGTCCGGGGTCAGAGACGGCACAGACGGACGGATAGCTTCATGGGCGTCCTGTGCTGCGGTCGCACTCTTGGTCTTCCAGACACGCTTATAAGGGCAGATATACTGTTCACCATAGGCATCGGCGATATACTCCTTGGCGGCGGCGACGGCTTCATCCGAAATGCGCAGACTGTCGGTACGCATATAGGTGATCAGACCCATCATGCCGTGACCGGCGATATCCACACCTTCATACAGGGTCTGCGCCGCACGCATGGTACGGGTAGCAGTGAAACCGAGACGACGGGAAGCTTCCTGCTGGAGGGTACTGGTAATGAAAGCCGGGGTCGGCTGTTTGGCACGCTTGCCCTTTTTCAGCTCGCCAACGGTGTAATCAACACCTTCCAGACCCTTTTCGATAGCATGGGCTTCGGCTTCATTTTTGGGCAGAAGCTTCTTGCCGTTCGCGTCTGCGGCCAGACGAGCGGTAAAGCTCTTATGGCCTGCGCCGAGAGTGGCGTCCACATTCCAGTATTCTTCCGGCTTGAAGCTCTCGATCTCCTTTTCACGGTCGTCGATGAGCCGGACGGCAACGCTCTGCACACGGCCGGCAGACAGTCCGCGGCGGACTTTCCGCCAGAGGAACGGGCTGAGTTTGTAACCCACCAGACGGTCAAGCACACGGCGTGCCTGCTGTGCGTTGAACAGGTCTTCGTCAATGGCACGGGGATGCGCCATACCCTCCTGAACGCCCTTCTTGGTGATCTCGTCAAAGGTCACACGGTTGGGTTCGTGGGGGTCAAGACCAAGGATATTTGCCAGATGCCAGCTGATGGCTTCGCCCTCACGGTCCGGGTCGGTCGCGAGAAGAACGCCGTCCGAGTGCTTGGCTTTGCTCTTCAGCTCTTTGATGAGCTTTTCCTTGCCTTTGATGCTGATGTATTGCGGCGTGTAATCATGCTCGACATCAATTCCCAGCTGGGAAGCAGGCAGGTCGCGGATATGACCCATGCTGGCCGTTACCTCGTAATCACTGCCCAGATATTTACCAATGGTTTTCGCCTTGGCAGGCGACTCCACGATCACCAGTTTCGACATAGTATTCTCCCTTTTATATAGAAAAGTTTAACCTCTCAGTCTCGCATCCGCTCGACAGCTCCCCTCGGTAGGGGAGCCTTTGGCAAATAGAGACAGCTTGAATCGACTGCCAAGGCCTCTCCTATCAGGAGAGGTGGCAATGCGAAGCATTGACGGAGAGGTTCACCTTGAAATCTCTCTTCATCTTGCGCAGCTCAGCGCAGAATATACCGTTTGCCGGGCTGACAAAATACCCGGCCTGAAAGTTCAAGTTTCATCAAAACACCCAGCAGAACCGCCGTCGGCAGACCACTCAGCGCGCTGAGTTCTTCGACACCGCGCGGCTGTGAACCAATGCAGGCCAGAACTTTCCGTTCCCGGTCATCCATTGGCATAGGCTCCTTGCGCAGTACCGGTTCTGCGGCCATATGGGGACACAGACCCAGTGTTTTGAATAAGTCCTCCGCCTGACACACTGCACGCGCCCGGCCATCCCGGAGCAGGCGGTTAGTGCCGTCGGAGTTTTGCGAAAAGATACTTCCCGGCACTGCAAACACCGGTTTGCCATACCGTTCAGCGTGAGATACGGTGGACATGGTACCGCTCTTCTCCTGTGCTTCCACCACGACCAGAACCGACGACAGTGCCGCAATCAGCCGGTTGCGCTGTAAGAAACCATTCCGGCCCACACCGGTTATATCCGGCGGATACTCACTGATGACACAGCCGTTCTGCTCGATTTTCCGGCGCAGTTCCCGGTTGGACGCCGGATAGGTGCGGTCAATGGGAACGCCCAGCACACCAATCGTCGGACATCCCGCCCGGACTGCGGCATGATGCCCGGCACTGTCCAGACCATCTGCCAGACCACTGACGATGATCGCACCGTTCTTTGCCAGACCTTCCCCCAGCGTTGCCGCCGCCTGCAAACCATACTCGGTCGGCTTGCGTGTTCCCACCATCCCGACCATCCCCGGCTCATTGAGCCAGTGTGGATCACCGGTACAGTACAGCACCAGCGGCATATCCGGAATACGGGAAAATGCAAGCGGATAATCCGGGTCATCATAAGTCAGGATACGGATCCGCCGTGCTTCACATTTTCGCACGATGGAACGGTAAAACTCCGGGGTATTGTTGGACAGATTTGCCCTCTGCATTACTGGCAGTCCTGCGGCCTGCCGGAAAGCGTCAGTCGCACGGGCTTCCCATGCTTCCTGCGCACCGCCGAAAGCATCCAGAACACGACCCGTGTGCGAGTTTGCCGCACCCAGTGTATGCGCCAGCCAGAGCCAGCAGAGCAGGGCATCCGGTACCGGTTCCGGCGGAAACAGGCTGGTCTGTTCCAGCCCGGAAATGCTCACAGACTTTCCTCCCGGAAATGCCAGAGCAGGATGCTGCCAGCGATACCGGCGTTCAAACTCTCGACCCGGTCGGTCATGGGGATACGGACAGCGGCATCACAAGCTTCAATGGTCGCATCGGTCAGGCCCTGACCCTCGCTGCCGATGACGACACAGACGCCGTCCGGATAGCTGGACGAAGCCGCACTCAGGGGCTTGGAATTATACAGTGCCGCCGCAAGGCAGGTGATTTTTTTTGCGCGGAGAGCGGCGACCGTCTCCGGCATGGAACCGGCCTCAATGACTGGGATGCGGACAGCGGCACCCATCGAAGCCCGGAGGGTCTTGGGTGCAAAAGGCGAAGCACAGCCATCGCTGAGAATGACGGCATCAAAGCCGAATGCTGCCGCCGAGCGGAGCAGAGTGCCCACATTGCCCGGGTCTTGCACGCGCTCAAGAGCGAGATAACGGCCGCCGGTCTTTACCTCATCGAGAGTATGCATCGGGGTCTTGAAAACACCGAACACGCCCTGATGGGTGCCGACGTCTGCCAGTTTATCCGCTACATGGTCTTCGACAAGGTAATGCTCACCGGGCAGGTCGTTCAGTTCCGGACATTTTTCGAGCGCAGTTTCGGTACAGAACAGAGTCTCAAGCTCTGCGCCCCGTGCCAGCTCCGGGCAGAGTTTCCGACCCTCGGCGAGGAATTTTCCTTCGCTGCGGCGGAAAGCCGCACTGGACGACAAGCGGCAGGCGTATTTGACCTTTGCGTTTTCACGGCTGGTAATTTTCTCTAACATAAAAATCCAAAAAAGGGCCGCGTCTGCCACATAAGATTCCTTCGCGGCAGGGCGCAGCCCTGAATGTAATATTTGCCCACCGCGAAAAGCTCCGGATACAAAATGGACGCCCGCGTAATATGCGCGAGCGTCTCACTTTTAGTCTAATCAGGCGTTCTTCACGGTCTCGACCAGAGCTGCAAAGCTCTTGGGATCGTTGATAGCCATCTCGCTGAGCATCTTGCGGTTCAGCTCGATGCCAGCCTTCTTCAGGCCAGCCATGAAGGTGGAGTAGTTCATGCCCAGAGGACGAACTGCGTTGTTGATGCGGCAGATCCACAGGTTGCGGAACTGACGCTTCTTCATGCGGCGGCCAGCCAGAGCGTAGTTGCCGCTCTTCATGACCTGCTGCTTAGCCATCTTAAAGTGCTTGCTCTTGCAGCCGTAGAAGCCCTTAGCGAGCTTCAGCATCTTCTTGCGACGTTTGTGGGTCATCGTTGCGCCTTTAATACGTGCCATTGTTTTCTATCTCCTTTAAGTCTCGGTAAATGTCTTGGATGTCAGAGTGCGGCTCGCTTATCAGGCGTAGGGCAGCATGCTCTTGATGGTAGCTGCGTTGGTCTTATCAACGTAGCT
>ERZ808240.2535-NODE-2535-length-19666-cov-3.049972_pt1 | contig 19666 bp, 15 predicted proteins | sample MGYA00521084_ERZ808240 | MGnify/ENA primary metagenome ERZ808240 (study PRJEB31516, sample SAMN03275571) | gut metagenome | biome: mammalia-associated habitat; material: feces | host: Papio cynocephalus | place: Kenya | collected 2012-08-06 ...
CCGCCACAGGTCGCACACGTGCAGGTGCCAGATCTTCCACTGCCCATCAATTTTAATGAAGTCCACGGCGTACTTTCCGGAGTCCCACGTCGCGCTTTTGCCGCTCTCGGCGTCCGGATCGTCGCGCATCAGGATGGCGCCCGTGCTCATCCACATGGCCTTGGCCGTTTTTCCGTCGCCCGCGATCTCGATGACGGGCGTCGTGATCTGGTGCAGCTCCAAAAGGCCCGCCTCGACCTGCCCCGTGCCGTGCGTGAAGCGCTCGGTCATGGCGTTAAAAAATTCCACGGACTTCTCCGGCCCGAACACGCCGAGCGGGCCGTACTCGCTGTGGGAATCTGGAAGTTCGTATGCGAAGAGTTCCCGGCCGATGACGTCCATTTTGCCCGCGGTGTGCAGGTATTGATACCGGCCCATCAGGTTTGCGATGGCGATGGTATCGCGCTGCCGCTGCACCTCGCGCTCAAGCGCCTCGAGGCGGGCGGCCATGCTCTCGTCCATAGAATGAATCCTCCTGTTTCATAATTTGCATAAAAAAACCGCCCTCATTATATCAAATAGGTATTTCTTCGCGCAAGGGTCTATGGTAGAATACAAATAGTTTTTACGAGAAAGGGGCTGTCCGATGTTCACAACTGAACAGCTGACGCAGCGCTGGGAGGATCAGCGCGCCGTCAAAAACCTGATGGGCAAGTACGCAAACTGCGTCCTGCTCAACCGCGAGGGCGAGATCATGGAGCGCTTCTGGAGCCGCAGCGATGATGTCTACCTCGGCTTCAACGACGGCTACTATGAAGGCCATGCCGCCGTGGCCGGGTACTTTGACGCCTGCCGCGCGCGCAACGCGCTCGTGGCAAAGCTCATGCAGCTAAAATTCCCCGAACATCTCGGCGGAAAGACCGACGAGGAGATCTACGGCGCGGGTCCGTTCAAGATCCGCCCCATGGCCTGCCCCATCATCGAGATCGCGTCCGACGGCGGCTCGGCCAAGGGTCTGTGGCACTGTCAGGGCGCGTATAACGATGTCGAGACCTGCGGCCCGCTCGCGCACTGGACGTGGGGCTGGTTCGCCGCGGATTTTGTCCGCGAGGACGGCCAGTGGCGTATTCTGCACCTGCTCTACGCCGGCGACGTCGACTGCATCTGCGGCCAGAGCTGGGGCAAGCCGCCCGCCGCCATCCCGGACGACCCGGCGTTCGCGGCGCTCGCTGATTTTTCCTACCCTGAATACACCGCACGCACACCGCTTCGCGCCATGTACTCCCCCGCGCGGCCGCTGACAGAGGCCCCGCGCATCCCGGAGCCGTATGAGACGTTCTCGGCGACATTTACTTACGCGCAGAAGGAGGCCGCACGATGAAAAGGACCTACACCGATGACGAGCTCATCCGCCGCGTCTGGGACGTGGAGGACATCAAAAAGCTCGTGTACAGGCGCGGCGTCTATCAGGCCAACGAGTGGCGCGAGCGCGAGCTGCGCGAGCTCTGGGTCGCGGGCGAGGACGCGAAAAAGACGGCCTCGTTCGGCCGCAATACCGGCTTTTACGTCGGCATGGACGCCATTTACGGCTACTACGTCGAACAGCACGCGCGCGACCGCCGCGAGCAGCTCGCCGCCATCGCCGCGGCCGATCCGGCCGTTGAAAATTCGGACGGGAACTTAAACCGCGGCTGCCTGTCCAGCCATCCGGCCACGACGGGTCTCGTCGAGCTCGCCGGCGACGGCAAAACGGCCCGCGCGCTGTTCTACGCCATCGCCACGGAGACGTGGGCCCTGCCGGACGGCACGGCCAGAGCCATCTGGGCGCCGGAAAAGCTGGCGTTCGATTTCCTGAAAGAGGACGGTCAGTGGAGGATCTGGCACCTTGTCGCCGCGACGGACCTCACATGCGAGGCCGGGACGGACATCCACGATCAGGACCCGTATCCGCACTACGAGTCCGACCCCGTCCAGCTCGAGTTCGGCACGCCGACCATCCCCTGCATCACGCACGACGCGACGTTCAACTGGTGGGACGACTACCCGCCGATGCCGAAGCCCTATGACACGTTCGACCCCGCCGAGATCTACGGCCCCGAGGGCTTCCGCGCGCCCGAGGTGTTCCAGTTTGCCGGCGGCGAAGGGAGGAATTACAAATGAGCGAGCTGACGCTGCATGACCGCATCCGCAACGCCGCGGCCTCGCAGGCCGTGGAAAATGTCAAGGCGCGCCACACATATCTGCACGGCCGCGCCGACTCCACCGGCGAGTGGGGCACGATCTGGTCGCACTCGGACGAGTGCTCCTGGGCGCACGCCTTCGGGCGCATGCGCGGGTTCGACCAGGTCTGGTACGGCTCCGTCACAAAGTACGACAAGCAGGCGTTTGAAAACTGGCTCGAGCTCTATCAGAAGTACCCCGAGCTCGGCGGCAAAGACCCGCGTCCGCTCATGGAGGCGTCCGTCCACACGCTCGTGACCGACGTCATCGAGGTCGCCGCCGACGGCCAGTCGGCGCGCGGCAGCTTCATCACGCCGGGCGTCATCCACTCGCGGCTCTCCTCGCGCGGGCCGTACTGCATGATGCTCTGGGAGCGCTACGGCTCGGACTTTGTCTGCGAGGACGGCGAGTGGAAATACCTCCACGAGCAGGTCTGTCCTGACCTTCCCGGCAGCATGGACGCCGGTAACTGGGCCCGCGAGGCATATTTACAGCTGTGCAACCCCGAGGTCCGCGGCGACTTTGGCTGGGACGACCCGCCCATCGTCACCGACCCCGGCCCGCTGCACGCGCCCTATTCCCCCGTCGTCCCGCCGCAGGACACCGTCCCCTGGCCCGAGCCGTATGAGACGCTCGACGACGACAACACGTATACCCCGTTCCTGCACAAACGGTGAGAAGAAGCCCCGCATGGCACGCGCCATGCGGGGCTTGAATTTTGCAATTTACATATGTACGGCTTTTTTGAGCGCGGCAATATCGGCGCTGTGCTGCCGGACCGCGCCGCGCAGGACGTCGAGCTCGTCTTCGAGTTCCTCAGTCCGTGCCTTCGGGGTCAGCGTTTCCATCATGATCTGCTGGTTCTCCGCCAGCAGCTTGAACTGCGGCGTGATGGAGGACTCGATGAGCACGCGCATCGCAGCCGTCATATCCCGCAGCAGATCCTCACGCAGCTTGTCTATCACTTCATAAATCTCAGTCTTTTGGGCACCCATGGCCTCGAAGATCTCTTCCTTCTGGGCGCCCATCGCCTCAAAGATCTCTTCCTTCTGAGCGTCCATGACTTCAAGGAGCTCTTCCTTCTGCCCATCCATCATTTTCTGAATGGTCGCAAGATCCTTCTCATCGAGCATTTTTCTCACCTCTTGGCTCCCATTATACGGAATTCTCTGTGCTTGTCAATGCCCGAATTTTCCAGTTTGCTTCAGCAGTAGAAGCAGTACATCCCGTACCGGCAGAACACCTGAGCGATGCACAGGCCGAGGCAGAGACGGCCCGCGGCATTGTCCGCGGCGCAGTAATTTGCGCCGGAGGAAAAGCCCGTATGGGCGGCGCGGCCGCCGCTTTCGATGAGCTGTAAAAGCTCGGAGAACGCGGCGTTGTCCGGCTCCATCGCGCAGGCGCGGCGCGCCGCATCCAGCGCAGCCATGCGGTTGCCGAGGCCGTAATTCGCCTCAGCGCTCAGATAGTACCATTCGGCCGTGCGGCGCGCTTCGGGCGTTTCGGAGAGAAGGCGCAGCGCGCTGTCGTACTCCTGCGCGCGCAGGAAGTGCTCCACCGTCGAAAACTCCGGCGACGCGCGCCACTCCGGCTCGCTGTAGCCGCCCGCGCCGAAGCCCCAGAAGTCCGAAAACGGATCGTAATACCCGCCGGTCCGGCCGCCGTAGCCGTCCTGGCTCTGGCCGCAGCCGGGGTTCGGGCCGTAGCTTGGCTGCTCGGGCTGCGGGTTTTTGATCTGCTCGTAGGCGGCGTTGACCTCGTTCATCTTCCGCGCGGCCTCTTCGTCGCCCGGATTGAGGTCGGGGTGGTATTTCTTCGCCAGGCGGCGGTAGGCCGCCTTGATCTCCTCGTCGCTCGCGTCCGGGCTGACGCCGAGTACGCTGTATGGATCCTTCATCCCGGCACCTTGCCTTTCTGCCGCGCCGCGGCATATTTCTGCCACACGCCCGTGTCCAGGATGCCACGCAGAAGCGCGTAGTCCTGCACGAGCGGCAGCTTTTCAAATTCCTGCTTTGCCTCGGCCAGAAGCATGGCCAGCGCCGTCTCCGGTGCGGCGCGCAGCGCAGAGTCGGCCGGCAGAAGCCGGATGGGGTTGTACCGCCCGCGCTTTTCGTCGCCCGGCAGGTCGAGCGCGGCGTCCATCATATAGATAAACCGCCCGAGCGCCGCACCGAGGCGCGAGAGGATGCCGCGCCAGAGGTCGTCCCGCGGGGAAAAGAGCGCCGCCATGAGCGCGCCGAAGCAGTTTGCCGCCTCATCGGCCGAGCCGCCGCGGCCTTCGATTTCGGACAGGCGCGCCATGCAGTCCTCCATGGCCCGGCACTGCCGGGGATAGGCCTCCCGCACGCGCGCGTAGCGCTTTCGCATCCGCCGCGCGAGCAGCAGCTGCGGAAGGCTCTTATCGTCGTTCCAGTCGTCCATGCACTTGTGGTACGCCAGCGCAAGGTTCATATCCGCGCCATAATCCGTCCACTCGCTGCGCCAATCGCCGTGCTTTTTGATAGGGTGCGCGGCGCAGCGCAACTCGCCGTGCTCCTCGTCCGGCTCATAGAGCGACGTGAGCAGCAGCACAAGAAACGTCATGTCATACGTCAGCGTCACATGGCTGCGGTGGCGGCGATAGAGCGCGCGGCAAAGGCCGCAGTAGCAGCCGCGGTAGCGCGTAAGCTGCGCGTCATCGAGTGCCGCCGGGTCGGCCATGACATAGCCGAACACGCGTTATTCCTTCCCGTCGTCGACGGAGTTGAAGCTCGCATCGACATAGCCGTCGTCACCCGGCTTTTCCTCCGGCTGCACGTCCGGATGGATGCCGGCGTCCGCCATGGCGCGCTCGAGCTCGTCGCACGCGGCGATGATCGCGCCGTTGTCCTTGCCGCGCATGGCCTTTTTGAGCTGCTTCTCCGCGGCCTCGACCGGCGCGCGGCGCGATTTTTCGACGCTGCGGAGCCCCGTCTGCGCGCTATAGAGCAGCGTCTCGGCACGGTTTCGCGCCTCGGCCTCGGCCTTCATGCGCGCATCGTCGGCCGCGTACTGCTGCGCTTCGCGCACGGCGCGGTCGATGTCGGCCTGCGAGAGGTTCGACGAGGCCGTGATTGTGATCTCCTGCGACTTGCCCGTGCCGAGGTCACGCGCGGAGACGTTGACGATGCCGTTGGTGTCGATGCTGAACGTGACCTCGATCTGCGGCACGCCGCGCATGGCCCGGCGGATGCCGGTCAGGCGGAATTTGCCGAGCGTCTTGTTCTGTGAGGCCATCTGGCGCTCGCCCTGCAATACGTGCACCTCGACGCTCGTCTGGAAGTTCGACGCCGTCGTGAACACCTGGCTTTTTTTGATGGGGATGGTCGTGTTGCGCTCAATGATGCGCGTGCACACGCCGCCGACCGTCTCGATGCCGAGCGAGAGCGGCGTGACGTCGAGCAGCAGCAGCCCCTTCACGTCGCCCGAGAGGACGCCGCCCTGCAGACACGCGCCCATGGCGACGCACTCGTCCGGGTTGATGCCGCGAAACGGCTCTTTTCCCGTGAAGGCGCGCACGGCGTCCTGCACGGCCGGGATGCGCGTCGAGCCGCCGACGAGCAGGATCTCCGAAAGATCGGCCGCCGTGAGGCCCGCGTCGTCCATGGCCTGGCGCACGGGGCCCATCGTCGCCTGGACGAGGTGGCCGGTGAGCTCGTTGAACTTCGCGCGCGTGAGCGTGATGTCCATGTGCAGCGGCCCGTTTTTGCCCGCCGTGAGATATGGCAGGTTCACATTCGTGCTCGTGACGCCGGACAGCTCGATCTTCGCCTTCTCCGCTGCCTCGCGCACGCGGCCCATGGCCGCCATGTCGCGCCGGAGGTCGACGCGCGTCTCTTTTTTGAACTCCGAAACGAGATAGTCTGCGATGCACGCGTCAAAATCGTCTCCGCCGAGGTGGTTGTTGCCCGCCGTGGCCATGACCTCGATGACGCCGGAGTTGATGTCGAGCACCGACACGTCGAACGTGCCGCCGCCGAGATCGTACACCATGATCTTCTGCGCCTGCTCCTTGTCCACGCCGTAGGCCAGCGCAGCGGCCGTCGGCTCGTTGATGATGCGGCGGACGTTGAGTCCCGCGATCGTGCCGGCGTCCTTCGTCGCCTGCCGCTGCGCGTCCGTGAAATAGGCCGGGACGGTGATGACCGCGTCGGTGACGGGGCCGCCGAGATAGCTCTCCGCGTCGGCCTTGAGCTTGGAGAGGATCATGGCCGAGATCTCCTGCGGCGAGAAGCTGCGGCCGTCGATCTTCACCTTGTAATCCGTGCCCATCTCGCGCTTGATGGACGAGATGGTGCGCTCGGGGTTGGCGACGGCCTGGCGCTTGGCCATTTCGCCGACCATGCGCTCGCCGGTCTTCGCAAACGCGACGACGGACGGCGTCGTGCGGCCGCCCTCCGCGTTCGGGATGACGGTCGGCTCGCTGCCCTCGAGCACGGCGACGCAGCTGTTCGTCGTGCCGAGGTCGATTCCGATGATGTTGGGCATTGCGTATCTTCCTTTCAGTCCGGGGCCTGATTGTTTCGAAACTTACTATAGCAGGTTCTGCCCAAATCGCAACACATCGGCCCGGAATGTTCACAGATTGTTTCCATTTTGACGCGTTTTTGACACAGGACTTGCATTTTCCGCGATTTTCGGGTAATGTATGTGCCGGTAATCTCTTTATATAATAGTTTACACTTCTTTTACCCCGGCTTAACCCCGGAATTTCTGATTTGAAAGAGGCGTGAAAGCTCCATGTCCACCCCGAATCCGCAGTGGCGCGCGCGTGTGCGCCGCGCGTTCTCCTACCCGGCCGTGCGTTGCCTCGTCACTGCGTGCCTTCTGAACCTGCTCATTGAGATCTTGAACCAGCGCTCGCTCGGCGTCGCGCTCACGCGGCTCGTGACGGAGCCGTCGCTCATGATCTATAACTTCTCGCTCATTTTGCTGACGCTCTCGCTCTCGTGCCTGTTCCGGCGGCAGATCTTCGCGATGACGCTGCTCGCCCTGCCGTGGCTGACGGTGTCCATTGCGAACTTCGTCCTGCAGTGCTTCCGCAACACGCCGCTTTCCGCGGTCGATTTCAAGCTGCTGTTCTCCGTCATCTATATTATGGACGTCTACCTGACCGTCTGGCAGATGATATTGATCCTCGCGGCCGTCATCGCGGTCATTGCGCTGCTCGTGCTGCTGTGCATCAAGGCGGGCAGGCAGACGCGGCACTGGAGGTCGTCCGTCGCGCTCATCCTCATCGCCGCCGTCATGGTCGGCGGCGGGACGCCGCTGCTGCTGCACGCGGGAGTGCTGTCGAACTCGTACAGCAACCTCACGAAGGCGTACCGCGACTATGGCCTGCCCTACTGCTTCCTCGTCAGCGTCATCGACCATGGCATCGACGAACCGGAGGAGTACTCCGAGGAGACGGTCGAGGGCGTACTGGGCGAGATCTCCGCGCCCAGTACGCCATCCGAGCCCGAAAAGCCCGCCCCGCAGCCGGAGCCGGAGCCGGAGCAGGAGAAGATCGAGCCGAACGTCATCTTTTTGCAGCTCGAGTCGTTCATCGACGTCAACCACCTGAAAAATCTGACGTACTCCGAGGACCCGAACCCGTACTACGAGCAGCTCAAGGACGAGTACCCCTCCGGTCTTCTCACCGTTCCGACCTACGGCGCGGGCACGGTCAACACAGAATTTGAGGTGCTCACGGGCATGAGCCTCGACTACTTCGGCGCGGGCGAATATCCGTATATCACGGTGCTTCGCGACCAGACGTGCGAATCCATGGCCTACAACCTGCGCGAATGCGGCTACACCGCCACGGCCATCCACGACAACACCGCCACGTTCTACGACCGCAACCTCGTCTTCGCGAACCTCGGCTTCGACCGGTTCGTGTCGGAAGAGTATATGTATAATCTCGAGTACACGTCCGTCGGCTGGCCGAAGGACAAATGCCTGACGGATGAGATCGTCCGCGCCGTCTCCGCATCCGACACGCGCGACTTCATCTACGCCATCTCCGTCCAGCCGCACGGCAAATACCCGACGGATCTCGAGGCCGAGCGCGCCGAGCCCATCCAGATCACGTCCGGCTTCGAGGAGGGGCAGGAGAGCCTTCAGGCGTCGTACACGTACTACGTCAATCAGGTCCGCGAGGTCGACGACTTCCTGCGCGCGCTCACGGACGCCCTCTCGGCCATCGACGAGCCAAGCGTGCTCGTGCTCTACGGCGACCATCTGCCGAACTTCGAGCTGACGGAGGACGACGTGACGACGGGCGACCTGTTCGCCACGGAGTACGTCATCTGGAGCAACTATGACCTCGGCGCGGAGGACCGCGACCTTTCGGCCTACCAGCTCTCGTCCTACGTCATGGGGCTCATCGGCAACGACACGGGCATCATGACGCGCCTGCACCAGACGTGCATGGGCAAGGAGAGCTACCAGAAGGACCTCGAGGTGCTCGAATACGACATGCTCTTTGGCGACATGAGCGTCTGGGGCGGCGAAAACCCGTATGAGCCGACGGAGCTCCAGATGGGCTACGGCGACATCCGCCTCGTCCGCGCGGCGCACATTGAAGACGGCGTGTTCGTCTCCGGCTACGGCTTCAACGAGTCGAGCGCCGTATTCTACGACGGCGCGAAGCAGAAGACCGTCCTCATCAACCGCAACACGCTCCACGTCCCCGGAAGCGAGCCCGAACCCGGCACGGTCGTGACCGTCTGCCAGCTGGCAAGCGACGGGACGGTGCTCTCCACGACGAACGAGTGGACTGTGCCCGACGGCTTCCTCGATCAGAAAACGCCGCACAGCATCCCGCAGACCGACGACCCCGAGCCCGGCGCGTCCGGCGATGAAACGGACGCCGAACCGGACGCAGATACCGAAGAATAAACGCAAAAATCCCCGCTGGCTTCAGCGGGGATTTTGTCCATAAACCTCGTAGCGTTTCGCCGTCGCAGCGGCGAAATCAAATCAGAATCATTTTTTCCGAGGGCGTGTACCTCGGAAAAAATACGCTACGCCCTGCAAGTGTGGAATTGGGGACGCCCGCGGCGTCCCCAATTATGCGCGCAGTCAGGGCGCAGTCCCCTTCAAACGTGAGCCCAGCGAAGCGGGTCACGTTTGAGATGCAAATCCGCTGCGCTCGGACGCGTCGCGGATCTGCATGGCGGTGTACAGCTCGTAATACCGTCCGCGCCGAGCCATGAGCTCGTCGTGGCTGCCGCGCTCTAAGATCCCGCCCTCGCCGACGAGCAGGATGAGGTCGGCGCTGCGGATCGTGGACAGGCGGTGGGCGATGATGAACGACGTGCGCCCGGTCAGCACGCGGTCGATGGCGTCCTGAACGAGGTGCTCGGTCTCGGTGTCGATGGAGCTGGTCGCCTCGTCGAGGATAAAAAGCGGCGGATCGGCCACGACGGCGCGCGCGAACGACACCAGCTGCTTTTCCCCGGTGGACAGGCGGTCGCCGCCCTCGCCGACGTCCGTGTCGTAGCCGTTTTCAAGCTTTTGCGCAATGCGGTCGGCCGAGACGAGCTTCGCCGCGCGCTCGATCTCCTCGTCCGTGGCGGAGAGTCTTCCGTAGCGGATGTTGTCGCGCAGCGTGCCGGAGAACAGGTGCGGCGTCTGCTGGACGTAGCCGAGGTTCGAGTGGAGGTAATTAAGGCTCCGCTCGCGCACGTCGACGCCGTCGATGCGCACGCACCCGCGCGTCGGCTCGAAGAAGCGGCAGACGAGGTTCACCATCGTCGACTTGCCCGCGCCCGTCTCGCCGACGAGCGCGACCGTCGTGCCCGCCGGCACGCTCAGGCAGATGTCACGCAGGACATAGTCGTCCTCGTCCGCGTCCGGATATCGGAACCAGACGTGGTCAAATTCGACTGCGCCGCGCATGGGCGGGTACGTCTCCGGCTTCGGGTCGAACACGTCGCCGAATTTCTGCTTGACGGCCTCGGTGTCGTCCTGCGTGCACGGCTCGTCGAGCAGCGCGCCGACACGCTCCAAATTCACCTGCACGCTCATGACCTCGGCCAGCATGCCCGCGATCTGCGCAAGCGGGTCTAAGATCATCAGGCCGTAGGAAATAAACGCCGAGAGCACGCCGAAGTCCAGCGCGCCGCGCAGCACCATCGCGCCCGAGCGCCACAGCACGAGCGCGACGGCCAGCGAGCCCAGAAAGCTGATGATCGGCAGATACAGCGCCGTCAGCCGCGCCGAGCGGAGCGACGCGCGGTACATCTGGCCGGTGATCTCCTCGAAATCGGCGCAGTTTTTCTCCTCGATGACGAGCGTTTTCGACGTTTTTGCGCCTGCGATGTTCTCGTTGAACGAGCCGGTGATGCGCGAGTTCGCCGCGCGCATCCCGGCATTGGCGCGCAGGAGCTTCGGCTGGAAGATGATCGTGACGACCACGACGACCGGCACGATGCAAAGCACCGTCAGCGCCATTTTCACGTTGAGCAGGAACATGGCGATCAGGATGCCGACGAGGTAGAAAAAGCTCCAGAACAGGTTGATAACGCCCCACGAGATCATGCCGCAAAGGCGGCTCGTATCGCTCATGACGCGCGCTAAGATATAGCCCACGCTCGTCTGGTTGTAGAACGAGAGCGGCAGCTTCTGAAGGTGGACGAAGCAGTCGCGCTTCATGGCCTTGCCGGTGTTCATCTCCGTGATCATGCACTCCCGTGAGTAGACGACCGTCGTCGTGGCCTGCACGATGATGGCCGCGAGGTACACCAGCACGAACACGGCCAGCCCGTGCGTCGTTTTCCGCTCGACGAAGTGGTTGACGGCGTAGCTCGTAAAGAGCGGGATGGACGCATCGACGGCCGCGGAGACAACCATGAGCACAATGGAAATGAGCATCGGCTTTTTCACAAGCTTCAGGTATGGCCACAGCCGCTTCCAGACCTGTGGGCTGAACTTCAGCGTCGTTTTCGACGTGGAAAAGTCACGCATCGCCCTCGCCTCCTTCCGTGTGCGCGCCGCGCTGCATGTCGTACACGCGGCGGTAGAGCCCGCCGCGCGCGACGAGCTCGTCGTGCGTGCCGGACTCGGTGATGCGGCCGTCCTCGAGCACCAGGATCTGGTCGGCCTGCATGAGCGTGTTGATGCGGTGGGAGATGAGCACGACGGTCGACGTGTCCGTATTTTCGCGCAGCGCCTCGCGGATCTGCGCGTCCGTCTCCATGTCGACGGCGCTCGTCGAGTCGTCGAACACCATGATCGGGCAGTGCATCATGAGCGTGCGCGCGATGGCGATGCGCTGCTTCTGCCCGCCCGAGAGCGTGACGCCGCGCTCGCCGACGACGGTGTCGTAGCCGTCGCGGAACGACTCAATGCTCTCGTCAACGGCCGCGATGGACGCGGCGCGGCGCGCCTCGCCGAGTGTGGCCGCGGCCGAGGCGGCCGTAATATTTTCATAGATCGTCTTGGAAAACAGGAACGGCTCCTGCAGCACGAGGCCGACGTTGCGGCGGAGGTACGCACGGTCAATTTTCCGAATATCCACCCCGCCGATCGTGATGCGCCCGGTGCCGTCGGGCAGGTCGTACAGGCGATTCAATAAATACGTGAGCGTCGATTTGCCCGAGCCCGTCGCGCCGAGGATGCCGACGGTCTGGCCGGAATGGATCGTGAACGACACGTCGCGCAGGACCTCCTGCCCGCCGTAGGAAAAGCGGACGTGGTCAAAGACGATGTCCGCGTTGAGGTCGGGCCTGACGTCGTCTTCCGACGGGCGCTCGGGCTCGGCGTCCAGGATCTCGCACAGGCGCTCGGCCGAGACGGTCGACTTCGTGAACTCCGACAGCGTCCGCCCGAGCGAGCGCACGGGGCCGGCGAGCGTCTGCGTGTAGCTGATGAACGCGAGCATCTCGCCGAGCGTCATGCGCCCGTTCGCCGCGAGATACGCGCCGACGCAGATGACGCACAGCATCTGCAGGCAGCTGGCCGCGTCGCCCACGCCCCAGAACAGGCCGAGCGTGTAGCCCATGTCAATCCAGCGGTTTGAAAACTCGTCGTTCTTGCGGTCGAATTCATCGAGCTCATACCGCTCGCGCCCGAACGCGCGCACGACGCGCACACCCGTCAGGTTTTCCTGCACCTTGACGGTCAGCTCGCCCTCAGCCTCGTCGGCAACGCGGAAGAGCCGGTGGATGCGCTTATGGAAAAACAGCGAGTAGCCGACGATGATCGGGATAAACAGCAGGCAGACGATTGCAAGCGTCGTATTCATGGAGAACATGAGCACGACGGCGATGGTCAGCAGAATGATCGTCCGCACGACCTCGATGCACTGCGCGGAAATGAAGTTGCGGATGACCTCGACGTCCGACGTGCAGCGCTGGATCATGTCGCCCGTCTGATTTTCCGTGTGCCAGGAAAACGGCAGATACTGAATGTGCCGGAACAGCGTCCGCCGGAGCGAGCAGATGAGCCCCTCCGTCCCCTTTGCGATGGACACACGCGAAAAATGGTTCATGAGCGCCGAGAGCGCCGCGCAGGCCGCCACGCCGAGCGCGCAGTAAAATAGATGCGCCCTGAGCTCCCCGCGCCCGCCGAGCGCGTCGATGACGCGCGATGCGATGCCCGGCAGCTGCGATGTTTCGTCGCCGACGACGGAGTCGACCGTGAAGCGGATGATCTGCGGCGTCAGAAAGCTCAGCACGATGCTCAGGCCCGCCGTTATCACCGCGAGCACGAACATCCCGCGCACACCCTTGGAGAACGTCTTGAGCATCTCAAGCACCCGATGCTTTTTCATGGTGCGTCCCCCCTTTCTCTTTTTTATATAATGTAACGCATAGACGTCTTTCATTCTGCCACAAATCCCGCCGCCGCGCAAGCCCTCATGGGCAAAAAAGCCCGGATGTCTGCCGTGCGCAGACATCCGGGACTCGCTCGCCGCACGCGCTGCGCCAAAGCCTCCCCTTTTAAGGGGAAGTGGCACGGCGGTACGCCGTGACGGAGAGGTGAGGGTGGAGGGTTTTATGTGCACCATCGTAAGCGCGCGGGAAAGTCGAGGGCCCACCTCTCAGTCGCCTCCGGCGACAGCTCCCCTTAAAAGGGGAGCCTTTCGGTAGGTTGATTCCGTAATTGGCGCAGTGCAAACACGGCGGCGAGTATCGAAAACACATGTCATCCTGAGCGAAGCGTCAGCGGAGTCGAAGGATCTGCCCGATTGCGGTAGTCTTGCGTCTATCTCCAGCGCCGGAAATTAGCGATACCACACCGCAATCGGCAAGACCCTTCGGCTGCGCTCAGGGTGACAGGTCTATTTTGGCGCTGGTTTGCAATCGGCCCGCCGCCTCAAGGGAAAAAATTCCCGCCCGGCTTTGCCGGACGGGAATTTTTTTAGCTGATGCAAGTATACATCGCGTACGGCGGACGCGGGTCGCCCGTCGTCGTGAGGAAGTAGTCCTCGATGATCTCGGCCATAAAGATCTTGGCCTTCGTGATGTCGCGCTTACTCGGGCGGATGCCGCTGTCGTAGTGCCAGAACGTAGAGCCCGGCTTGCCGATGCCCAGCGGGTCGTTGCCCTCGAGCATGGAGAAATCATCCTCGATGCCCATGTACTTCTTGATGATGTGGAGCTTCTCTTCCGGCATGGAGGCAAACTCCTCCGACTCCGGATCGCGGCCGAAGCGCTGGATGAGCGCCATGGCGTCGGCGATGTTGATGTTCAGCTCCTTGGCGATGCCGTCGACGGCCTCGTGGCGGATCTCCTTACCGGGGCAGGCGAACTTGCCGACGGTGCGCACGCCGTTGACGCGCAGCAGCTCCTCCATGACCTCGAGAGAGCCGTAGCACTCCGGGGGGCCGACGCCCGAGCCGCCATAGGTCGCGTAGACGACGCCGTAGATCGTGGGCAGCTGGTCGCCCTTCGCGCCAGGGGCGCCGGTCGCAACGGACGGGGCCACGATGCCGGGGATGCCGGAGTGGGCATTCAGGCGGCCCATCGGGTTCTTCTCCGGGTCGAGCGGCTCGCCGTTCTTCGGCGGCTCCATGGCCTTGCCCATGATGGTGCGGTTGCCCTGGAGGCCGAGCAGCTGGTAGACCTCCTTGTACGGAAGGCCGGCGACGATCAGCGAGCCGAGGACGACGATGTCGTAGTCCCAGAAATAAACCGGGTCATTCGACCAGTCCTTACCGGCGACGAGCTTCTCGCAGCGGGTCTCAAAGCCGTACTCCTCGAGTACTTCGGCAAACGCACGGCCGACCTGCTCGGTGTTGCCCGTCAGGCTGCCGTAGAGCACGACTGCTTTCCGTTTTTTCATGGTGATCGCTCCTTTCTGTCTGCTTGATTTCGATGGACTCAGTATAACAATTGCAGGCCTAAATATCAAGATACCTGCTTATACCGGTTTCTGAAGATGATTCTCCCACCGTGATGCGTTTTTCTAATGCAGACATTGCGAAGCGCCCAAAAATCAGGTATGATATCTCTGCCGTATTTTTCGTCGAAAGGGGATCTGGGGCTTGAAACGACGCGTTTTTCTCATGCTCGCGCTCGCGCTGCTGCTCGCCCTGCCCGCCGCAGCGGCGGACGATCTCGCGGCGGAGTATGGCTTTGAGACGAACAGCTTAGACGAGATCATGGCGCAGTTCATGGCAAATTACAGCCTGAACGAGAGCAATTTCTCCGTGGCGTACTACGCCAGCGGCGACGGGACGGAGTACCGCTTCGCCGACGACGTCTTCCGCACCGCGGGCAGCATGTATAAGCTGCCGCTCAATATGTACTACTACGACCAGGAGCGCAGCGGCGCCATTTCGAGCGACCTCACCATCAACGGCTGGAGCCTTTCCACGCTCCACCGCGAGACGATCGTGAACTCGAACAACGACATGGCCATCGCCATGCTCTACCACCTCGGCTCGTTCCGGCAGTACCGCGAGCTCATGACGCAGTTCTGCGACCAGGACTACCCCGCCGCGTATTATGCCGACAACAACATCAACGCGGGCTATATGCTCGCCGTGCTCAAACGGCTCTATGAAAATCAGAACGACTACGCCGAGCTCATCGGCTACATGGAGCAGGGCGCGCCGGGGCAGTATTTCCAGCACTACGTGGACGAATACGTCGTCGCGCACAAGTACGGCTATTTTGAGGGCGCGGTCAACGACTGCGCGATCATCTTTACGCCCGAGCCGTTCCTGCTGACCGCGCTCACGCAGGACGTCGGCTACGCCGAGACGACGCTCGGCCGCCTTGCCGAGCTTCTGACGGCCTACACCGTCTACCGGACCGGATCCCGCGCACCCGAGCCGGAGCCGGAGCCCGCCCCGGAGCCGGAGCCCGAACCCGACACCGACCCGGAGCGCGAAGCGCACACCATCACCGTCGTCGAGCTGCCCGACACACCGGAATCTTCGGATTCCGCCGCGCCCGATACCGCGCCGCAGCCGGAAGCCGAATCCGAACCCGCGCAGCACTCCGCCGCGCCATGGATCGCCATTGCCGCCGTCGCCGCGCTGGCGCTCATCGCGATCGCGCTTCGCGCGAAAAAGCGTGTCCGCACATAAAATGAACCGCCGCAGCTTGTGCCGCTGCGGCGGTTTTCTTATTCTTCCGGTTCCGGCGCGTCCGGCTCCTTCTGCCGCCGGGCCAGCAGGCCGAACAGCACGAGCGAGGCAGCAATCATGACCGCGAGCACGGCGACCGTGATCCAGAAACGCGGCGCGTGCAGGTCGGTCACGCTGTCGCCCATGAGCGTAAAGAGCACGATAAGCGGCGCAAAGCCCACGGCGCAGCCGAGGATGTACGGCCCGTAGCGAAGGCGCACCGCGCCCATGTAAAAGCTCACGATGTCGCTCGGCAAAAACAGCATCCAGCGCGAGATGAGCGAAAACAGAAAATCGCTCTGCCCGCGCATCCGGCGAAGCACGGCGAGCTTTTCGTTCTTCTCCGCCACGCGCTCGGCCGCGTCCGCGCCGAGCTTTCGCCCGAGCAGGTACGGCACCGTCACGGACACGATCGTACCCGCCATGCCGACGGCCAGCGCCAGCGGGACGGGGAACATGATCGCGCCGACGAGGTACAAAATGCCGATGTACACGACGACGCACACGCTCTTGAGCGCATAGAGCAGCATTAAAAACAAGACGGCAAGCCCCGTGCTGTGCGGCGTAAAATTCACGACGGAGTCGACCGTGATGACGTCGCGGAACGCGAACGCCACGGCGATGATGGCCGCCCACGTCAGGATGACGACCAGGCGCATCGCGTGGAACCGGCGCGCTTTCTGCTCCGGCGCGGCCGTGTGCAGCAGGCCGAAATAAAACCGCAGGTACAGGATGAGCACGAACAGCATGAGCGCCGCGCACACGGCGATGATTGTGTCCGCCGCCCACATCGGCAGCCCCGGGAACAGCAGCAGCGCGGCCATGGACGCCTCGAGCCACGCCGTGCCGAGCTTGCCGTACCACTTTGCGCCGTTGACCGTGTCCGTCTTTTTGAGCACGATGCCGCCCATGACGGCCATGGTAAGCTCCTTGAGCGCAAAGAGCACCGTGAGCGCGATGAGATAGCGATAGCGCGTGCAAAGGCTGATCATGAGCGCGCCCTGCGTCAGCTTGTCCGCCACGGGGTCGAGCACCTTGCCGACGTCCGAGACCATGTTGAACCGCCGCGCGACGCGCCCGTCGAAAATGTCCGTCAGCGCCGACGCGGCCAGCACGGCGATGGCCGCCCAGTAATTGTGCCGGGCGCAGTAAAAGTAGAGATAGAGCGGGATGAGCACCAGCCGGAACGCGCTCATGGCGTTCGGGATGGTCAGGATCTGCTCCCGCGTCAGTCGTTTTTTCTTCATGGAGCTCCCTCTCCCGGCCGCGGCCGGGCGTGCATAATTTCGTGAATATTCACTATAGCACAGCGCGCGCCGGATTGCAATGCGCGGCCCGCCGCGCTGGAAATTTGCCTCAGAGTGTGCTATAATGCGCAAAGATTTCCGCCGCGCCGCGGCAAAAACAACTTTGAGAGGTATATCCCATGAACGATAAAGAGATCGCGGAGCTGCGCCGCCGGCTCCGCCCGGAGAAAAACGGCATCACGCACGTGCGCGGGTGCTACGTCAACGAGAGCCGCGAGGTGCTGTCCATCTTCGACCAGCCGCTCGCGCTCATGGAGGAGGAAGAGGCCGAGAAATTCCTGACGATCTTCCGCCGCGCCCTGTCCGGCACGCTGGGCAAGAACCTGCTGGACATCTCCTTTGCCACGCGCCAGATCGGCACGAGCGAGGAGCACAAGCTGCTCATGGCCCTGCGCGACACGGCCCTTTCCGACGCCGACGCGGCCGAGACGCTCTTCCACCGCATCATCGACGCGCTGAGCTTTGAGGGCAACTACGTCGTCCTTTTATGCTACGACTCCTACGACGTCCCCTACCGCGCCAAGGACGGCGCGCAGCTGGACGACTCGTCCGAGACCGTCTTCCCGCACGTGATCTGCGCCGTCTGCCCCGTCAAGATGACAAAGGCCGCCCTGCACTACGACGCGGACAACCGCGAGTTCCACAAAAACCACATCGACTGGATCGTCAGCGCGCCGGAGCTCGGCTTCCTCTTCCCCGCATTCGACGACCGCGCGACGAACCTCTACGACGCCCTCTATTACACCCGCTCGGCCAAGGACAACCACCCCGAGCTCATTTCCGCGCTCTTCGGCGCCGAGGCGCCGCTCCCGGCCGAGACGCAGCGCGACACGTTCTGCGCCATGCTCTCCGGCGCGATGGAGGACGGGTGCAGCCTGCAGGTCGTCAAGGCCGTGCACGCGCAGCTCTCGGACATGATCGCCGAGCACAAGGCCAACAAGGTCACCGACCCGCTCGTGCTGAGCAAGCGCGAGGTGCGCGCCGTGCTCGAAACATGCGGCGTGAAAAGCGAAGACCGCGAGAAATTCTCGCAGGAGTACGACGCCGAATTCGGCGCGGACGCCGAGCTCAGCCCGCGCAATCTTGTCAGCCCCGGCCAGATGGAGGTCCGCACGCCCGACGTCGTCATCCGCGTCAACCCCGACCGCGCCGACCTCATCGAAACGCGCGTCATCGGCGGAGAAAAGTACATCCTCATCCACGCCGACGACGCCGTCGAGGTCAACGGCGTGAATATTGAAATTTCCGGGACATAACAAAAAAGCTGCCGCATCTGCGGCAGCTTTTTTTATTGCGATTCCGGCAGCGTAAGCGTGATGGTCAGCTCGTCGCCGCGAAGCTCGGCCGCGATCGTGCCGCCCATGCGCTCGGTGAGAAGGCGCGCGATGGAAAGGCCGAGGCCGGTGGAGCGGCGGCCGGTCTCGACGGTGTAAAACCGCTCGAACAGCCGCCCGGCCTGCACGGGGTCGAGCCCCGGCGCGCGGTTGCGGAATTCGATCATGCCGCGCTCCGTCAGCGTGACGTGCAGATCGCCGCCGGAATATTTGACCGCGTTGCTCACGAGATTGCCGAGCACGCGCATGAGCGCCGCGCGGTCGAGCTCCCGCCAGACCGGCGCGTCCGGCAATTCCACGACCGGCTCGATGCCGCAGCCGGAGAGCACGGCGCAGGACCCGGACAGGCACTCCTCGATCGCGCCGTTCAGGCTCACGCGCGTTTTCTCCGCGGGAGGCTCCGACGCGGCGAGCGTGTAGCGGAACAGCTCCTCCGTCAGGCTTCGCAGGTCGCCGGCCCGGCGGGTGATGACGCCGACGTAGCCGCGGGCGCGCTCGGGCAGCTCCTCCTGCTCAAGCAGTTCCAAATAGCCGCACATGGCCGTGAGCGGCGTGCGCAGGTCGTGCGAGATGTTCGTCACGGCCTCGCGCAGGGCCATGTCGCCGCTTTCATACTGCCATCTCGCCTGCCGCAGCGCGCGCAGCCGGTCGTTGAGCGTGTCAGTGAGTTCCCGCATGGCCGCGTCGCCCGACGGGCAGGACAGGAGCGTGTTCGTCGGCTCTTCCGCCTTTTCCGCGACGCCGCGCGAGAGCTGGCGTGCCGCACTGCGCACCGACCAGAGCCGCACCGCGAGCGCGATGCACAAAACTCCGAGCGCCGCGCACGCCGCCATCCATCCGGCCATGGGACCGCCTCCTATTTCAGATCTTTTTTCCGGAACGCGATAAGCCCCGCGCCTGTGCACAGCACGATGAGCCCGCCCGCACAGGCCGACATGCGCTTCACGCGGCCGACCGTCTTCATCTCAAGGCTCAACGTCTGCCCGCTCGGAATGGCGTCGCAAAGGAAGTCATAGACGGCGCGCTTCGTGCCCGAGACGTAATTCGGGTTCGGCTCCGGGTCCATCAGGACAAGCTCGCCGTCGTCATTGATCGCATAGCCGCCGTCCCACTGCTCCGGCTCGGAGAGCCGGTTGAACAGGAGCGCCGCGCCCATGAGCATCGCAAAGCTCACGATCAGGCACACGACGGACGCCGCCGCGCGGCTCGTTACGAGCATGGCGATGAGCGTATAGAGCGCCGCA